>Ga0070735_10005338_pt1 | contig 10685 bp, 6 predicted proteins | sample Coa_R1_FD_66443 | JGI IMG/M metagenome (GOLD analysis project Ga0070735, IMG submission 66443) | Surface soil microbial communities from Centralia Pennsylvania, which are recovering from an underground coalmine fire - Coalmine... | ecosystem: Environmental > Terrestrial > Soil > Unclassified ... | reverse complement strand
TGGGGCTGCGACACCGGTGAATCCTAACCCGGATATGATTTCCGAGGTCAAGGTGCTGACCTCAAACTTCACCTCGGAGAATGCGAAGGGCCCGGTCACCGTCAACACAGTTACAAAATCGGGCGGCAGTTCATTCCACGGGGACGGTCACTTTTACGCGCGTAACGCAGTGATGAATTCCGAGGATGCCTTTAACAAAGAGGTCGAATCGGCTCCCATGAGCGGATTTACTCCGGGCCAGCTGAAAGGCCCTAGTTCGTATTACTATCCGGGATTCTCCTTTGGCGGCCCGGTGCTGATTCCAGGCACGAACTTTAATAAGTCTCGTAAGAAGGTGTTCTTTTTCGAGTCTTATGAGAATTACCATCAGCTCATCGATGGTGGTATCAATCGAGCTTTTGTCCCGACGGCGAATATGTTGAACGGGGACTTCAGCGCTCTAAATAGCTACGGCAGCACGATTGGCCGCTTTGCTATGGGCACGGTGCCAACGGCACCGGCTGCCGGTACTCGTATAGGGTTTGACCAAAGAGCTAACGCAGGCTGCACCATATCGAATGGTGTGCTGTCGTCGCAATGTATCGATCCCAACGCCCAGCTTTTGATGCAGGACTATTTGCCCGCTCCTACAAGCGCCACACCAGATGCTAACGGGTTTAACTACGTGGCAGTGGTTGGAGAACGACAGAACTCCTATCAAAACGTGGTCCGAGGCGACCTTAACATCAGCGACAACACCAAGGCATACGTGAGCTGGAGCCGCCAGCGGGAGACGGCGAACATGCCCCTGGGCCTGTGGAACAACTCAGGAGACTGGGTCGTGCCTGCTCCCAGCGCCACAATCGGAGCGAACGGCTCTGACTTCACGGCAGTCAACTTCGTTCACATATTCTCGCCGACCTTAACGACTGAGGCGAGATTCGGCTACACGAAAATCAACTTTCCGTCTACCCCGGCGAGCCCGAACAAAATTCTTCGAAAGAACATGAATTATCCCCTTACCGGAATTTTCGACAACGCGGATACGCCGGCAATCCTGAGTTGGAGCCAGAGCATTCCGACTCTCGGCGACATCGGGCACGATTACCACCCGGTTATGATCGCCTACAAGGGCATTCCTAGCGCCGCTGGCGATGTAACCAAGGTGTTCGGCACGCACACCACAAAGTACGGGTTCTATTACGAGCACACTTACAACAAACAGGACAATTGGGGCCAGTTCATGGGCGAGTACACTTATGATCCCTGGAACACGGTCAGCGGCAACAACTATGCCGACATGCTGATGGGGATCGGCAACGACGGTTACTTTGAACAGGCGCTGCCGCCCCCGACGAATATGGCGCAGAACATTTCCGCTTTCTACGCGCAGGACCACTGGAAGATGACGCGCCGCATCACCATTGATTACGGAATGCGTTTTGAACACTACGCAAAGCCATATGCGGACAACCCATGGGGAATTGCGGTCTTCGATCCGTCGAAGTACAGCCGCAGCGTTGCGAACTCAGGTATCGAGTGGCACAGCATCGATAAAAACATACCCTTATCGGGTGCAAGCAGCAGGTTGTTCTTCTTCTCGCCGCGTGTGGGCGCAGCGATCGATGTATTCGGGACGGGGAGGACGGTTGTCCGGGGTGGGTGGGGCAAGTATCGCGCCTACGACTCTGTCCAGAGCAATGCCTATACCGGTCCTGCACAGACGTCGCAAGGGTCGGTAGGCTGGGGTTGCGGTTTCAACGACACGAATTGTCCTACTTGGGAAGCGATTGATACGCACTCGGCCGCGAACTGTACGCCTACAATTGGCGACTGCGCTCCCACGATCGTTTTCGGACAACCGGTAGCTTTTGCCAATTCAAGTTTCAGCACAATGAATCCGAAGAATGACGAGCAGCCGCTGGTCACTAGCTACAGCTTCACGATCGATCAACAGCTACCCGATAAATTCAGGCTGGAAGCGTCGTACGTCGGCAACCACACCGATTACATGCAAGGCACTGTAAATATTAACGCCGTGCCTTTGGGAGCGCTGTTTAATCTCCCCGCGACATGCAACAATCCCACGAGTACCACCTGCCAGCAGAACGTCAGGCCGTTCTCGAATTACCAGAACATCACCCAAAGCGTAACTGCCGGAAAGGCCCAGTACGATTCGCTACAGGCTAGCTTGACTCGCAGTGTTGGCTGGTTGAGCATGCAAGCGAACTACACCTTCTCTAAAGCACTAGGAGATGGCATCGCGGTGAATAACGGCGGCTTGAGTGGAGCGCTGCCGGACTATGGCGTGCACGAGTATTGGTCGGTATTGCCACTAGATCGCGGCCACGCCTTCAGCGCGGCTTATGTCATTAGTCTGCCAAATTCGCATGCCGGCAATTCGCTGGTTCGCGGGTTAGCTAACGGCTGGCAGATCTCGGGCATCACTCAGGTGGAAAGTGGCGCCCAGCTTAGTTCCACCAACGGTCAGAGCAGCTTGAATTTCGGCCTTTCAGGAACCGCTGGATCGGTTGCCTTGTTGGGCACCCCAGATGTCAACTTGTACGCAAACCTCACTTGCAATCCGGCCAAAGGACTGAAGAGCGGCCAGTACTTAAACCCGAACTGTTTCTCTTTGCCGGGACCGGGCCAAACCGGCGATGGACGAATTCCTTACATCCCAGGGCCAATGTTCTGGAACAGCGATTTGACTTTGTTGAAGAATTTCAAGATCACAGAGCGCCAGAACGTGGAATTCCGGTTAGCGGCATTCAACTTCCTCAACCACGACCTGCCGTCGTTTACGAACGGCGATAACAACCTCAAACTGGCATTCTCGGGCAGTAGTCTGTCGAATGCCACTGATCCAAAGCATGCATGTCCTGGACCCAACTGCCAAGCGTTCGGCTACGCGGATTATCATTTCGGGCACCGAATAATTGAAGTGGGTGCTAAGTACTCGTTCTAGGGCTGTGACATGGGGTGACCTGCACCGGTCACCCCATGTATATTTTGTCTATGCCGTTAGGCATTCTCTTTCTCCTCCTGCTCTTTGTCGCAATCCCTGCGAATGCATCAACCAGCTTTGAGCAAATCGCAAAACAGGCGGATGCAGCTCGGAGTGCTGAACACTTAAATGACGCCATTCATCTCTATCGCCAAGGTTTGCGCCTTCGCCCCAGCTGGACTGATGGCTGGTGGTCGCTCGGAAGTGTGCTCTACGATCAGGACCGGTTTCCGGAAGCAGAAGATGCTTTCCGCCATCTCGTCGCATTAACTCCCAAACGAGGGCCTGCCGACGCTTTCCTGGGCCTCTGCGAATATGAGACCCGCGAGTACGACCGCGCACTTGCCCATTTCCGCGCTTGGGCGACCGCCGGATGGCCTGGCACCCCGCAGTTAATCGATGTGGCCGTTTTCCATTTTGCTTTGCTGCTCACGCGGGATGGCGAATTCATACAAGCGCTTTACCTGCTCGCGACGGAAGCCTCCAAGCTTGGTGAGAATCCGTCTTTGACTGAAGGCATGGGCCTAGCCTCACTCCGCATGAGAAATTTGCCGGAAGACTATTCGCCGGAAAAACGAGAAATGGTGTGGCTGGCGGGCGAGGCGGCAGTATATGCGGCGCAGTCGGGGCACGAACTCGCGCGCGCCGATGAGTACGCGGCCAGACTGGAGTCGCACTACCCGCAGCAGCCGGAGGTGCATTACTTCCGCGGAACTCTCTTTACTTTTGAAGGCAGAGCATCCGACGCTGAACGCGAGTATCGCGCAGAGCTTGAAATTTCAACACAGCACGTACCTGCGATGATTGCACTCGCGGGCATAGATCTCGACAACAGCAATTTGACTGAGGCTACATCTCTTGCAACACAGGCGGTCACGCTTGCGCCTCAGGACCCAGAGGCGCATCACGCGCTTGGTCGGGTACTGATGGCGAGCGGACAGTTGCCTGCTTGTGCTCGTGAACTTGAGATCGCCAAAAAACTTGCTCCGCACAGTGCTCTTGTCCGAAGCCACCTGGCAATGGTGTACAGCCGTATGGGGCACACTCACGCGGCGAGAACTGAAGCCGCGGCTTTTCTCGCCTTGAAAGACAAAGAGGGTGTTTTGGCGCCGCCCGAAGCGAAGCTGAGGTCGAACGGGAAGGAGAAGGCGCACTGATTACCGTTGCACTGCTCGCGTTTTCTCTTTCTGTGTTACCTACTAGTTGGGCACACACTGTTCTTCAACGGGTCGCAGAGCGCTCTCGTACGCCAGAGTTTGAGCAATTATCTCAGGCGGCCGACCGGGCCCGCGAAGAGAATCGTGATAATGATGCTATCGGGCTATATCGGCGCGCCCTGGCTAAGCGACCGGAGTGGGAGCAAGGTCTCTGGTACTTGGGCACCCTGCTTTACGAAGCCGAACACTATCTCGATGCTCGAGATGTGCTCCGGCGATTTGTTGCGCTGAGGGAAGATGCAGGCCCTGGCTGGGCGTTGCTAGGCATAAGTGAGTTTCAGACCCGCGAGTATTCTCGCGCGTTGGAGCATCTGCAACGCGCAATGGCATTGGGCATGGGCGATCGCAGTGAGATAGTGCAGTCCGTTTTTTATGACTCCGCTACACTTTTCACAAGACTGGGACGTTACGACGACAGCATGGGTATGTTGGCGCGCATGATTGCTTCAGATCGGGATCCCACGTCGCTGATCCAACCTGCAGGACTGGCGGGATTGAGAATTCCGCTGCTACCTTCTGAGATTCCTGCTGCGCGCCGGGAATTAATTGATATGGCGGGGGCGGCTGTAGTCGCCTTGCAGACTCAGCACTACGAAGATGCAGACGTTGCATTTCGACGCCTGGAGAGCGCCTATCCAAACGAGCCAGGCGTTCACTTCCTATATGGAGCGTACTTGATGCAGTTGCATCCCGAGGATGGAATTCGGGAGATGAAACGCGAACTGGAGATTTCACCTGCTCACGTTCTCGCCAGAGTGCGTTTAGCGGCGCAGTACCTCGAACAACAACAAGTGGAGGAAGCGTTGCCGCTAGCGGAACAGGCGGCAAAGCTTGATCCTCATCTTGCGTCTGCGCACATGCTTCTGGGAGAAGCTTATGTAACAAAGGGAAATATCGTCGAGGGTACGAGGGAGTTGGAAGCCGCTCGGGATAATGATCCGTCGAGTTCTCGAATTCATTGGGACTTGGCCCGTGCCTATGCGTCCGCCGGGCGTGCCGAAGATGCGAAACGCGAAAAGCAGGAAATTGAGAAACTCACCCGCTCTGGTGCCCCGCAGACGTCGCCGCAAAAATGAAGAATCTGACGAGGCGCCTCACTAACCGCGTCATTTGTTCTTGCTTCATGCTGGCGGCTATGTGGCCCAGTCTCGCCCCGAACATGACAGTACTAGCTGAGTCGGGTGCTTCTCCGATACATTTCTCATATCATCCGATTCCTTTTTCGCTGGACAGCGACGAAACTCCGCAGCGGCACGCTCCCGAAACCATGGCTGGCGGCGTTGCCGTCTTCGATTACAACCGCGATAGAAATCTCGATATCTTCTTCACCAACGGCGCGAACATTGAGACGCTGAAAAAAGACTCACCAAAATACTGGAATCATCTTTTCCGTAACAATGGAGACGGTACGTTTACTGACGTCACCGAAAAGGCAGGTCTCAAAGGCACCGGCTTTGATGTTGGCGTTGCTATCGGCGACTATGACAACGATGGCTACGACGATATTTTCGTTGCTGGCGTGTATCGCAACACTCTGTATCACAACAACGGCGACGGCACATTCACCGACGTCACAGAAAAGGCCGGCATTGCGCAGCCTGACAAGCAATATGGGCGACTGTGGTCTGTCGGCGCCGCATGGGTGGATGTTAACAATGACGGGCTGTTGGATTTGTTCGTCGTCAACTATCTCAGCTGGAATGGCTCCAAGGAACCCGATTGCAAGTTCAACGGCAAGCCCGAGTACTGCCATCCCAAGTTCTACAAGGAATTGCCCAATCAGTTGTTTATCAATAAGGGAAACGGCACCTTCAATGACGTCTCTGCGAAGGCCGGAATTCGCGCTCACCCGGGTAAGGGCATGGGCGTTGCGATCGCAGACTATGACGGCGACGGTCTGCCCGATATTTTCGTAGCTAATGATAAGCTTTTCAACTCCCTGTTTCACAACAAAGGCAACGGGACTTTTGACGAAGTGGCATTCGAGGCGGGCGTGGCCCTGCCCGAACACGGCAACCTGATTTCAGGAATGGGTGCGGATTTCCGGGATCTTAATAACGACGGTTTACCCGACATAGCTGTAGCCGCCCTGCAGAATGAAACCTTCCCCGTCTTTCAAAATAACGGCAAGCGTGGCTTTAGCGAAATCACCGCACGAAGCGGCATGACGACGCTTAGTAATCCCATGTCGGGATACAGCGTGAATATCGCTGACTTCGACAATGACGGCTGGAAGGATATTTTTGTCAGCCGGGGCGATGTGGCGTCGCCCAACATGGCTAGCCGCATTCAGGTTGAGCAGAACAACACGGTGTTTCGCAATCTCCGCGACGGCAAGGTTGCCGCGCTCACGGCAGAGGCGGGCTTTACGGCGCAACCGCCCCGGCGTCACCGCGGAGCAGCGGTCGGCGATTTCAATCACGATGGCAAGCTCGACGTGGTGGTCACGGCACTAAGCGCCCCGGCAGAAATCTGGATGAACGATAGCCCTGGTGGCAACCATTGGCTTGAGTTCGCGCTGCAGGGGATAAAGAGCAATCGCGACGGGATTGGCGCGAAGATCAAGGTCACGGCAGGCGGCACGACGCAATATAACCACATGACCACGGCGTCGGGGTATGCTTCATCGAGCGCCGGACCTGTGCATTTCGGATTGAGCGATGTCAAAGTTGCCGACGAAGTCGAAATCCGCTGGCCGTCAGGAACGGTGCAAACCTTAAAGAATGTTGCTGCAGATCAGATTCTTGTAGTAAAGGAGCCGCAGTAGGGATCTTTCCTTTAACTAAGGTTCCGGCTGGGGCCCCTCACGGCGCGACTTCTCATTCAATGCCAAGACTATCTTGCGTTCCCGCTCGCTATCTTGTGCACGGTTCATTCGCGCATACAGCGTGGCGAGTTGTACATGGGCCTCAAGAAAATTCGGCCAGCGCTTGGTCACGGCTTCGAGCTGCTTTCTTGCTTCCTCAAGCTGGCCCCTGGCAGCATTCAACGCGCCGATCTGAAATTGCGCCGCTGGCGACTCCGGACGAAGCCTTAAAGCTCGATCCAGCAAGGGAGCCGCAGCATTGCTGTCCCCATCGTGACGCAGCATGCCACCTAGGTGAAGATTAGCATCGAAGTCGTTCGGATCGACCTGCAATGCCCTTTGAAATGCAGCTTCCGCGTTTTCGTTGTCTCCACTGCCGAGCAACGCACGGCCGTAAATCGTCCACCCGCCCTGCAAATTAGGGTTGGCTTTCAGCGCGTCATATAGTGTTGTCGCGGCTTGCTTGTAATCCCCGGCGGCATATTGCGCTGCTCCGATCAGGAGATTGGCTTCCGCCGAATTCCCATTCCTGAGAATGCGATCAATGATGATTTCGCCACGACGTGTCTGACCATCACTAATGAGTGCAGTTCCGAGGACGTACTGGACGGCGGCGTCGTCAGGTCTTTTCTGGTATATCGGGTCCAGTAGCCGTATTACGTCCTTGTTTCTCCCCAGGCGCAAGTAACAATCTGCAAGGAGATTGACCACCTGGGGGTTTTCGGGGTCTTCTTTATATAACGATGACAACTCAAACGCGGTTCTCCTGTAGTCAGCTTCTTTATAAAAGGCGATCGCTAAGTTAAGCCGGACCATACGATTACTGGGCTGCCACTTCAGAGCTTCTCGATATTGCGCGATGGCTTGATCGTATAAACCGACACGGGCAAGGTCAACGCCGAGATTGCTGCGTGGTTCCACAGCTGCAGGGTGTAAAGCGATTATTTGTCGGTACAGTGCGATGGCTTGTTCCGTTTGGCCACGAGTGTCGGCTTCAATTGCATCTCTGTATAATTTGTCGGTCGAATCTCCACGCTGCCCAGCTGCCGGAGAAGCCGAAGAAAAGATACAGAACGCGATGGCAAACAGATTGATGCCAGTCCACAAATGCGGAAACCTTGTTGTCATACATCCCCGGCCGGTCGAGCAGGCATCCCGCCACTCTGTGGTCAATCTGCCGTACATGCTCTTCTTTTGATCCGGCGGCATTCAACAAATTCTACGCCTGCGCGATGGTCGGCTTTTGCCAGTGTTCTGCTTCGCGGTTAGAGGGAATTTCAAAACACGATCAGATCGGCTTTCTCCTGAGATGACAAAACCAATATTGAGATGGTTCTTAAAAAGCAAGTACATTCGCAAGCGTAGCCGCAGAACCATTGTGGAAGTAAGATGCACGGCCCCCTAGCACGCGGAGAACGGATCCTTTGACTTCTCCGATATCCGCCCACCTTGGTAATTAGAGCTCGTCCAGGATCGGTGGTTTAAACAGTTGCACCGGTAGGGTTATTTATTTATCGGCCGATTAACGACCGCATGCGGCGCCAGTTGATGCAGGAGCTGCGGTCATTGAGAGGCTGGATCTCGCAGGCTATTTCCTGATCGTCTGGGACATCGTCAAGTTCTGTCGGGAGAACAACATTCTCGTCCAGGGATGCGGGTCGGCAGCTAACAGCGCTGTGTGTTATGCGCTCGGCATTACTGCCGTTGACCCCATTTCGATGGACCTTCTCTATGAGCGCTTTCTTTCAGAAGAACGAGGGGAATGGCCGGACATTGATCTCGACTAACCCAGTTATTGACTAGTAGTCGCTCGCACTCAGGCTTCTTCGTAGGTCAATGAGCGATATGACGATTTATCATCAGTCAACCGCGTGCCTGTCGCGATACTTTCTCGCTCTGCCCTAACCGGAGGGAGACTTCTTCTTCGTCGAATACATCTTCGCATTCCAATACGTAGACTCTGTGCAAAACGACTCTGATGATGCTCCTGCGTTCAACGTCGTACACGCGTGAGGGTGAGCCGTCCGAATAGTATTCCAAGCCCCAAAGCTTAAAGTAATCGGCCCGTGAGATATGTCTGACATCGATGGTCTCATCGGTGGTCAAAAGGGTCCGATATTTGCAGAAGGAGACGCGCTCATCGGTCGTGTCCTCAAAAACAGCGATGTAGATTTCAAAGAGTTGGTCCGTTGATCCTTGAATCATGGATTCGAAGTTTTCCGCGACCGCTCGCAGGATGCTTTCTAGTTCAGCCAGCAAATCTGTGTGTGGCAGTGTCTCTATCGTGATGGCTGAGTCTTGGAAGGCAAATCGAATTCGATCAATGCCAACCCGGTCGTTTTTACGGCGAGATTTGAATGGTTTGTACGCGTCTAGGAAGGGCCGAATGAAGAAAGCGTTCGTACCCGATTTGAGCAAATCGTAGGTAGCGCCTTCCAGGAGAATTCTTACAATTTCGCTGAGAGAGAGCCTAGACGCGAACTCGACGACAAGCTGAAAGAGACCACCACCAAGTGGTCCCCGGCGATCTCGCACTGCGGACACCACGTAAATGTCCGAAAGCTCGGCTTTAAATTCAGCTACCCCTTCGAGTTCGGTCTCTCCATACCACCAATCAACGGAAATAGAGGCGGGGATCACCTTGTCATCAGTCATAATGTCTCAGCAACCCTGAAGGATACTACGCCGTGCATGACTGTCGAAACCAAGCCATATCACGCAATATCAAAAGGCGCCCACTTTTGCGGTAAGTTGTGAGTCGTTGAAGCAACACACTTACCGAAGAGGAGCGCCTTTATGAATCAAGTGGGACCGCTGGCTAGATCAAGACAACAAGGCGATTGAGACGTGCACGATTCTTACGACGAAACCAAACTCGTTGGTCGCCGACGTACACGATCGGATGCCTGCGATGCTAAGACCAGAGGACTACGATCTTTGGCTAGATCCTGGCATTACAGATTACCAGCGTGTCGTGGATTTTCTGCACCCGTTCGATGCCACCCTGATGAAGAAATATCCTGTGAGCACGCGCGTGAACCGCCCTGAGAACGACGATCAAGACTGCGCGAGAGAAATTCCGATCGCGCACCCTGCTCCCCGACTCTTTTGAACTCCAAGGCGCACCATTCGCATAATACTGCCCGCAAATTATTGAATTCTTAGAAATGCTCTGGCAACCAGGGGGTGCGAGTCCGGGTGACCGCCTCCTCTTCAGATCGCAGACAACGGCGCTGGACGAACGAACATCTAGTCCATGAATTCCGGACTGACACGAAACTTGTTTGGGGTTAATAAGCACAAATGTGGAGAGTTCCTTAAGAGGATTTCCCGCTAGCGCGGTTTTCAAGGTCCGAATTCGAGGGACACGAAATGTACTCAGATGTTGAAAGCCGCGTGTGTTTGGCGTCTCAGCGGCGCGGCTGAAGCAGCGCCCTGGCACGAAGCCATTCTCGAAACAGCATCGGTAGAGCCTACCCACATTGCCTCAATCTTGCATCCAAATGCAATGCGGTTCCCGTTGAACAGACCTGTTCGCCCCTCTCAGACTTCATCGAGCCTAAGCGGGTAGCAGGTTTTTCAATACAACGACGGGGTCCCTTTTCTTGTTGTGGAGTTTTAGAGGTAGTGGACATGAAGACCAGAATTCTGATCTTGCTCATCGTATCTCTCAGCA
>Ga0070735_10005336_pt1 | contig 10687 bp, 11 predicted proteins | sample Coa_R1_FD_66443 | JGI IMG/M metagenome (GOLD analysis project Ga0070735, IMG submission 66443) | Surface soil microbial communities from Centralia Pennsylvania, which are recovering from an underground coalmine fire - Coalmine... | ecosystem: Environmental > Terrestrial > Soil > Unclassified ... | reverse complement strand
TTCCGATGCTGGTGGGTCACCTGGAACGCAAGCGCATCGTTCCGCAAGGCGACAGCGCATTGAGCTTCTACGCCCCGATTTTGGCGGCATAGAGCCTCGACTGGCGCAGCATTGCCGATCGTGCCGCCCGCAGGTTTTTAAATTCGCGCTAGAAGTGATCCCGCAGTCCGCGAAAACTGCAGACAATCAGAAGCTTTCCAGTGCCGCTCTGAACTTCCGCACCTTCCCGGGTTGCCGTTACCGCATGGGGAACGAAGGCCGCGTTGAGGCCGGCCTGCAGGGCAGGGTTGATCTCCTCCTGGGCGTTGCTGCCTACTAGCCAGGCATGCGCCTTAACGACGTGGTGCTTGTCGATCAAGTCCAAATACACACGAATGCTCTTATTGGCGACGATTTCGATGGAGTCAAAGAATCCCTGAAGCCCGGAACGCTCGACCTTGGCGGCCTCCTCGGCGGGTTCGCCTTCGGTGAAGAGAATCATTCTGTGGCGGCTGGAGAGATAGGCCAGCGTTTCCGGCACGCCATCCAGCACGCGCGGCGGAGTGTGTTCGAGTTCGGCGACCATCGAAGCAACCTCTTCCAGCGCGCTCTTCTGGGCCAAACCGCCGGCGAGCTTCATGTAGCTTTGCTCGAGCGAACGAGCAAAACTGCGCAACCCGTAGCCGTGCTGCTGAATATTGTGCCGCTCGGTTTCGTTCAAGATGTGCCGCGCATAGGCCCGGGCATAGCCGAAAGGCTCAACCAGAGAGAAAAAACGCTCCAGGGTATGCTCGAAAAAGACGTTGCTCTCCCAGAGGGTGTTATCCGCGTTGACGAGCAGAGTCAGGCGCCGCATGGCCACATGGGGTATTGGGAGTGTGTTTGCAGCGGCTCCATTCCTTTTCGCACCGAACTCTCGAACAGCTATTGTACTGCGACGACGAGAAACTGAAGGCGGGATACTTAAGCGGAGGAGGAGAGGAATTCGTACCGTTCAATGCGGGCGGCCACCCCTCTGGTTTCCTGATTAGGCTCGACCCGGATGACGCGGCCGAAGCAATGAATCTTGACGTCGCGCGTCATGGTGATCTCTTTGGGCAGGGTGAGAACAAATTCGATCGAGCTTCCCGGCTCAAACTTTTGATCGGTCCAAAAATACAAACCGCGGAAGCTGACGTCGCGGGTTTGTCCTTGTTTTTCCAGCGGACCTGCCGATTCATGCAGACGCAGGGAGAGAGGAAGCACCATGGTGAAGCGCCGTGAAGTGCGGCGTTCCGTCGGGTCAGCCATTTCTCCCCCGGGTAAGAGCGTCCCAATGCGACAGGAAGCTAACACCTGACAAGTGAAATCGCAAGAAAAACGATGGCTGGTTCGGGCTGACGCAAAGACACTTACGGAATACCGCCGGCATGACCGCCTTTTTCGCTCCCCGGGGGCGTAAGCAGCCTCCGGCACGCGCGGAGAATGCGCCGATACGGCCAGCCGGCCGGCCGAGTCTCCTGAAAGAAGATTTCGCCCTCACGCGGATTGGCATAAAACCAGCGTGCCAGCAAGGCGATGTGATCCTCCAGATCTCTAAAGGCAGTTCCGCCGGAGGCTGGGCGGCTTTGGCCGGCTGCGCCCAGCGGAGTTACAGGTTCGAGGAGTTCGCGCAGCCTTTGTTCCGCAGATCGCGGCTGCGCCGCGGAATCGGCAAATTCGAGGAGACAAGGGTCTGCTATCTCTCCGCCGCGCACCATGAACACAGCAACGGCGCTTTCCGCCTCCGCGCGCATGACGATTGCCGCATCAAGCTGTTCGATCGGACGAACGACATCCGGAAGAGTCCGTTGCAGATCTTGGATTCTTTCCAATCGTTTGTGCACGGTAGCAGCTTGCTCGAAATTGAGTTCGGCGCTGGCCGATTCCCGCTCGCCGGCCAGGGCATCGGCAAGAGAACTCCCTCTCGAACGCAAATAAGCAGCCGCGCGGTTCACCTCTTCCGCATATTCGGCAACGGTGCACCCCCCGAAGCAGGGCGCCAGGCACATTTTCATCTCAGAATAGATGCATCCGGGGAAATTGGGATCGCGGCGGATTTTGATCTGGCAGCGGCGAATTCGAAAAAGATCGAGCCAACCTTCCAGGAAGCCTTCCGCCCCGCGTCGGGTGGCAAAGGGACCCAGATACAAACCTGCGGGGCCCAAACGACGAGTGATATACGCACGAGGATAGGCGTTCGCCAGATTCAGCTTTACAAAGGGAGAAGGGTGGAGACGCAAGCGCTCGCGATAGTTTCCCGGCCACAGAACTCGTGCCTGTTGCCAATGCACCAGCGCCTGCTCGAACCGAGAACCGGTAACTCGAAAACGAATGCCGGCGGCATACTCCCGCAGATTGAGGCGCTTACTCTTCGCTTCCGGCTCGCAGAGCAGAAGCCGCAGGCGCCTCCTCAAATCCGCGGTGCGCAGTAAAAGAGGGCGAGCGCCTGGCAGGCCGGGACGAGGTTCGATCAGAACGACCGCAGGACGAGGGGGAACGTTGGCGAAAAACTCTTCCTCCCGGCATGAGTCGAATGCGATTTGGCGGTCGAGCTCCAGCATGAGTCCAAGGATACACGCGGAACGCGAACTGCGGCATATGCAGTGGAAAACGGGAAAAACGAGCCGGCCACGAAGTGCGAAGCAACTGGGAACCGATCGGCGGGCTCAGGGGTTCAAGGAGGCGTGCAATCGTTCGTAGGTGGTCGTGAGGTCCTCGGGCTGCACGCGTGTCTCGCCCACACTGGTCATGAAGTTGACGTCCCCGATCCAGCGCGGCAGCACGTGCATGTGCAGGTGGCCGGCGATGCCGGCTCCCGCGGCACGTCCGATATTGATGCCAACATTGTAGCCTTGGGGGCGATAGAGAGTTTCGAGTGTCCCTTCGAGACGCCGAGCCGTGATGATCATCTCCGCCAGTGTTTCCGGCTCCGAGGCTTCGAGCGTCGCCTGGTGCGCATAGGGAACCACCATGACGTGTCCCGAGGTGTAGGGATAGCGGTTCAGGATCACAAAGGTTTTCTTGCCGCGGAAAACGATGAGGGCTTGTCGATCGTCATGTGCTTCGGCGGCATCGCAGAAAATGCAGCGGTCATCCTTCGGGTCGGCGGCGATGTAGCTGTACCGCCAGGGCGTCCAAAGGTAATCCATGGCGATGAGGATTTATTGTGAAGGCGCTTGGGGCGGCAGGGCAGCGGTGGCTGTAGCGCCGTCGCCGTTTACGAAATCTTTGAGTTCTTTACTGGGCTTGAAGAAGGGGATGCGCTTGGGCGGAACGTCTACTTTGGCGCCCGTCTTGGGATTGCGGCCAACACGGCCTCGGCGCTGGCGCGTTCGGAAACTGCCAAAGCCGCGAATTTCGATCTTCTCGCCGGTTTGCAGAGCCTGGATGATGGAGTCGAATATGGTTTCGACAATCGCCTCGGATTCCTTGCGGGGCAATTCTGTCGTTCGTATGACCTCTTCGACCAGATCGGCCTTGGTCATGGTCGTGTCATTCATCGCAGTCGTTTCTCCCATTCACGCGAAACTCCGGGCCCATCAAGCTTCCGCAAAAAACGTTCCGCCATGCCCTCCGGCACCGAGTCAAATACCAACCGCACGACCGAGGGTATCATAGCGCGCAAAGACTACAGACTGCGCTTCGCCAAAATGGCGTCGCCAATCGTTGCCGTAGAGGAGGACTTCGAGGACCTGTATTCCTCCATCTCCCGGCGTTCGGTCTGGCGCACCGCCGCCCGATAGCTCAGCCCAATCTTGTGCTGGTCAGGATTGATCTTTACGATTTTGAAATCGTACTCACGGCCGGGCGCGAGAACAGACGTGGAGGAGCCTTGCTGGGGGGGCTTCTTGTCCCGGGCGCGACGATCCTCAATCTCCGAAATGTGGCACAAACCCTCGATGCCGTCCGCCAACTCGACAAACGCGCCGAAGGTCGTCAAGCGAGAAACCTTTCCGCGAACAACGTCATTCACCTTATGGGAAGTGAACCAATTGGCCCAAATGTCGTTCAATTGCTTGATGCCCAGTGAAACGCGCCGGTGCACAGGATCGATCTTCAAAACCTTTGCCTGAACGGTTTCACCCTTCTTCAACGCCTCGCCGGGGTCTTTTACCTTCCCAGTCCAGCTGATATCGCTCACATGGATGAGGCCGTCAAAACCTTCTTCAATTTCCAGGAAGGCGCCAAACTCGGTAAGGTTGCGGACGCGACCGGTGACTTGCGAGCCGACCGGATATTTTTGCGCAAGCTCGACCCACGGGTCAGCCTGAGCCTGTTTCATACCCAAAGAGATTCGTCTCTGGTCGGAATGCAACTCGAGAACCACCACCTCCGCCGCGTCGCCGACCTGCACCAACTTCGACGGGTGCTGCTTGCGCTTTGACCAACTCATCTCCGAGACGTGAACTAGCCCCTCGACGCCCGGCTCGAGCTCCACGAACGCGCCGTAGTCTGCGACACCGACAACTCGCCCCTGCACCCGCGCACCTACCGGAAAGCGCTCAGGAACCGTAGCCCACGGATCGGGCAATAACTGGCGGCGGCCGAGGGAAATGCGGCCCTTCTCGCGATCGAACTTTAGAACCTGAACATCCAGCTCGTCGCCGGGGCGAACGACGTCGACGGGATTGGCCACGCGACCCCAGGAAAGATCGGAGACGTGCAGGAGGCCGTCGATTCCACCGATATCCACAAATACGCCATAGCTGGTGATGCTCTTGACCGACCCGCGGAAGACTTGGCCCTCGGTAATCGAATCCAGCAATTTCTGCCGCTGCGATTTTTGCTCTTCCTCGAGAATCGCGCGCCGGCTGACCACTACGTTTCCGCGCTTGCGGTTAAGCTTGAGAACCCGGACCTCGATATCGCGGTCCTTCCACTCCTCCAATTCATGTACCGGCCGAAGATCGACCTGCGAAGCAGGCAGGAACGCGCGGACACCCACGTCAACGACCAAGCCGCCCTTCACGCGATCAACGATGCGGCCCGTCAATGTCGTTTTGTCGTGGTAGGCCTTATCTAGATTGGCCCAGACGCGGCGCCGACGCGCGCGCTGATAAGAAACTACGAGGTACCCATCCTTGTGTTCGCCGGTGAGCTGAACTTCGATGTTTTGTCCCGGATCGAGCTGAATGGGCTGATCCGCTTCCATGAATTCGCCCGCGGGAATCAAGGCTTCGGTCTTGCCGCCAATGTCGACGACCACACCGACATCGGCCACCGCTACAACTCTTCCTTCGACGATCTCTCCCTCAGTGGGAGCCTGCTGGGGCGCGGCGTATTGCTCCATCAACTGATTCAGTTCTTCGCTCGAGGGCGCAGCGGTCGATTCGTCAGCTGAGGCAGGCGCTTCCGCAGCAGGAGTTTCGGGACTGGATGTACGGCCAACTTCCTGTGACGCACTCTGAGAATCGCCGGAGGCAGAGACCCGATCGCCTGGCGAAGAAACATCGGATTGCTGGCCGGAGCTCTCCGAACCAATCACAGGGTTTTGATCGGCCGAGGCGCGTTCTTCCGACTCAGGAGCGCGCGTCGCAGCGAATGACGTTGACGCGCCCGAAGAGTCGCCGCCCAGCGTATCGTAATTGCCAAACATCCTACAGGCCTCCCAGGGAATAGCTTACCCGCCAGTGCGCCTAACTTCCTTACGGAATCCCGCTCATGAGCTTAGAGCAAGGAGGGAAAACCACTCCGCAATAAGAGCTTATCAGCCGGGATCATACCGGCTTCCGCGTTCCATGTCAATGAAACGCCGAGGGCGAACTGAGCCTCCGCGTTTGAGTTCAGCTCGCGCGCGGGGGCGTCCCCGTAAGCCGTATTCATGATGCGGTTAGAGTCGCCGACTCGACGAAGTCCCATGCGGAGTTCTGGATCTCTTGGGGAATATTCGGTGTTCATCGAGGTCGCGAATTCAAGAACGATGATTTGGAGCCTTCGTGATCGAGGCGGGACCGATGAGATAAGCTCACAGATCTCAATTGTTGAAGTCACCACAACCACCGGGTGCAAATCACACAGGGTGGCGGTTAGGGCTCTAGTGCCTTTATGCGGGCCGAACTCGGCCAGGACCAGTGATAAGTTACTGAATACATGTATGTTATATGCTATATCAAATAACTTGACATAGATACACTCAATGTGTACAATCGCGCTGTTGTTGAAACGCCCTGAGCCGGGCTGCACTTACCCGGGGCAACGACGGAGGAGCAGATGAGTAAGATTATAGGCATTGATTTGGGCACCACCAATTCCGTGGTTGCCGTGATGCAAGGTGGGGAGCCTGCGGTCATCCCCAACCAGGAAGGGGCGCGCACCACTCCTTCGGTGGTAGGCATAACGAAAGCTGGCGAACGCCTGGTGGGGCAAGTGGCCAAACGCCAAGCGGTGACAAACCCAGAGAACACCGTTTACTCCATTAAGCGGTTCATGGGGCGCCGGTACGATGAAGTCGTCGAGGAGACCAAGCGTATCCCGTACAAGGTTGTTCGCGGTCCGCATGAAGATGCGCGGGTGGAAATTTTTGGCAAGACGTACAGCCCACCCGAGATTTCGGCGATGATTCTGCAAAAGCTGAAGACCGCCGCGGAGGATTTTCTCGGGGAGAAGGTCAATAAAGCGGTCATCACGGTACCCGCTTATTTCAACGACAGTCAACGACAGGCAACCAAGCAGGCTGGAGAAATTGCCGGCCTGGAGGTGTTGAGGATCATTAACGAGCCGACGGCTGCGGCTCTGGCCTACGGTCTCGACAAGAAGAAAGACGAAACGATCGCGGTGTACGACCTGGGAGGCGGAACGTTTGATATCTCCATACTGGAGGTGGGCGAGGGTGTTGTCGAGGTGAAGGCTACCGCCGGCGACACGCACCTGGGCGGCGACGACGTCGATCATCGCATCATGGAGTGGATCGTCGAGGAATTTAAGAAGGACCAGGGAATCGACTTGGGCAAGGATCGCATGGCCCTACAACGCCTGAAGGAAGCGGCGGAAAAAGCCAAGATCGAGCTTTCGCAGGTCATGGAGACGGAAATCAACCTTCCTTTCGTTACAGCGGATGCCTCCGGGCCAAAGCATTTGCAGCTCAAACTGACGCGATCCAAACTGGAGCAGCTCATGGAGGATTTGCTGCAACGGACCGTGGGTCCCGTGAAGCAAGCTCTGTCTGATGCCGGCCTGACGCCGGACAAGATCGATGAAGTGGTTCTGGTGGGCGGGTCGACGCGCATCCCGCGCGTGGTGCAAATCGTGAAGGACCTCTTCGGGGGCAAGGAACCCCACAAAGGCGTGAACCCGGACGAAGTCGTTGCCGTGGGCGCAGCGATTCAGGGAGGCGTGCTGGGAGGAGAGGTGAAAGATATTCTCCTTCTGGACGTGACGCCGCTCTCACTCGGCGTTGAGACACTGGGTGGCGTAATGACCGTGCTTATCCAGCGGAACACGACCATACCCACGCGCAAGTCCGAGGTCTTCTCGACGGCTTCGGATAATCAACCCTCGGTGGAGATTCATGTCCTGCAGGGGGAACGCAAGATGGCGCCCGACAACCGTACCTTGGGCAAATTCCACCTTATGGGTATACCGCCGGCGCCGCGAGGAATGCCGCAAGTAGAGGTGACGTTCGATATCGATGCGAACGGCATTTTGAACGTCTCGGCAAAGGACCTGGCAACCAATAAAGAACAGAAGATCACCATTACCGCTTCTACGGGTCTCGGCAAGGACGAAGCCGAAAAGATGCGCCGAGAGGCAGAATCCCACGCGGACGACGACCGTCGCAAGCTGGCGGAAGTCGAAGCTCGCAATACGCTCGATTCCCGCATCTACCAAATGGAAAAACTCATCCGTGAGAATCGCGAGAAGCTTGCGGAGGGGGACGTCAAAGCGGTGGAAGCGGCGATCGAGAAAGGTAAGAGCGCGCTTTCCGGCGGCACTCTCGAGACCATTCAATCGGCCGCAACGGAACTGGAGAGTGCATCGCATAAACTCGCTGAGGTGCTCTACCGTGCCAGCGCAGCGGCCGGCGCCGCGGGAGGCCAGGGGACGGGGACGCCTGGAGGTACTGCTGGTGGTCCGCAGGCCGAGGGTCCCGCGGGCAAGAAGCCCGGTGAAGGCGAAGTCATCGACGCCGAATACGTCGACGTCGACGAGTCCAAGAAGCCGAACTAGCCCGAATACGTTCACGCGGGAGGCTGCTTTCGCAAAATGGCCTCCCGCGCTATGGGCAGATTGATTACGGAGCCACTGATGACGGATGGCACTAAGCGAGCGGGGCCTCCGCTCGCGCTACAACGGTTGCGCGAGAATTTTTATCTGGTGCAGGTACAACTGACGGAGACGCCCTCGGCAGACTGGAAGCGCCTGTTTTACGATGCCCAGCAGTCGCCCCCTCCGGAATTTCCGCCGCGAGCGGTGGAGATCAGCGGTCATCTGCTCCGTTTTCGCTCCGATGCCGCAAGCGTGGAGCAAAAGGTCGCATGGATCGATCGCTGGATTGATCGCGCCAACCAGAAAGAGGCGGCCATGGGCGGTCGCCTGGACGAAGAGCGGCGCCGGCGCCGGGAAGAACTATCGCGAGAGCAAACCGAGTTAACGGAACTCAACGCCCGTTGGGCGAAGATTTAGACAAATCTTCGCTTCGCAATCCGCGAGCGAGTCCCAATTATGGCGACCACAACCAAACAGGACTATTACGAACTTATCGGCGTTGGCCGCAAAGCCAGCCAGAAGGAGATCCGCGGAGCCTATCGGAAGATGGCCCGCAAGTATCACCCCGACCTGAACCCCGGGGACAAATCCGCAGAAGAGAAATTCAAGCAGATTCAAGAAGCCTACGACGTTCTCTCGGATACCAAGAAACGGCAGATGTACGATCAGTTTGGCTTCGATGCCGAACGCAGAAGCGCCGTCCCTCCGGAGCAAGAACCGGGCGCTCACTTCGACTTCGGCGGATTCGATTTTGGCGGCTCCAGCGGCACAAACTTCCGGGATCTATTCAGCCAATTCTTTCGCGGGGGAACAGCGGGAACAGGCGTTCCCCAAGAAGAACCGGGATCGGACCTGGAGTACGGAATCCAAATCGATTTTTGGGAAGCCGTGCGGGGCACGGTAAAAAAAGTGACCATATCCCGCTTGGAAACCTGCACGGCGTGCAGCGGCACAGGCGCGGTGGGGTCGGCTCAAACCTGCGAGGCCTGCGCGGGTACGGGGCATGTTACGCAAACCTCCGGCCGCATGCGCTTCAATGTCGCATGTACACGCTGCGGGGGTACGGGCCGGGTTCAAGCCATGTGCCGCGCTTGCGGCGGCGAAGGCCGCGTACGGAGAGCTGAGACCATAGAAGTGCGCATACCCGCCGGCGTGCAGAGCGGATCGCGCGTGCGGGTTCCCGGCCACGGCAACGCCGGGACTCACGGGGCGCCGCCGGGCGATCTTTATTTCATTACCGAGGTGAAGCCGCATCCTTACTTCGACCGCCGGGGCGACGATCTCTACGCCGTCGTGCCCATCACCGTCTCCGAAGCGGCGCTAGGCGCCAAGATCGAAGTGCCTACGCTCGATGGACGTTCGCTGTTGCGTGTGCCGCCGGGAACCAGCAGCGGCCAGAAGCTTCGCCTGCGAGAGAAGGGCGTGCCTTCGGTGCGCCAACCCGGGAAACGCGGCAACCTGTACGTGGAACTGCAGGTCGTGGTGCCCAAACCTATCGATGAGCGCGTGCGGAATCTGCTGCGCGAATTGGCCCGTCTGGAACCGGAAAATCCGCGTCAGGATATTTTTGCGCGCGCGGGAGCTTAACGGGAGGTAAAGCCATGCCCATCCGAGCGTCAAAGAAAAAGGCCCGAGCGGGGTATATGATTAGCGCGGTATCCGAGCTCTATCAACTCCATCCCCAGACGCTCAGGCTTTACGAACGGGTAGGCCTCCTCAAGCCGTCACGGTCGGAAGGCAATACGCGCTTATATACGGACGCGGACCTGGAGCGCTTGGAAGTCATTCTCACTCTGACCCGCGAGATGGGAGTGAACCTTGCCGGCATCGAGATCATCCTGAACATGCGTGAGAAAATGAGCGAAATGCAGCGCCAGATGAAGGCTTTTACAGAATTCGTTCAGCAAGAGCTCTCCCGCGGAATGCACACGGCTCAGCAAAAGCCTTCGCGAGATGCGCTGGTGCGCGTTCCTCCTCCGCGAGTGATCCGCGTGCACAAGTAGCTATTAAATCTCCTCGGTTGCTTCCCGTCGTTTTTCACATTTGCGATTTTTTCCACCAAGCGCCGCGCTTGCGTGCGAAAGCCGCCCAGCCTATGCTCTCGGCTTATGGTTCAGGCTCAATGCCCGTTGTGCGGCGGCACTGGCTGGCAGTTGGTGGAGCGGGCAGACGCCGATGGGCAGCGTACTTCACAGCGCAAAGACCCGGCAAACGGCGCCCCATCCAGATCGCCGAAACCGACTTACGCAATACCGTGTGAGTGTTCCAAAGCGGATCGTGCCAGTCGCAATCTGGCCCGGGCGCGCATCCCTCGCCGTTACGAACATTGCGACTTCGAAAACTTCGAAATCGACGTTTGGGAAGGTGGGCCGGAAGGAGCCGGATGGGATCGAAGCTTGGCCCAAGCCAAAGTGGTGGTGCAAGCTTTTGCGCGAAATTACCCGGCCAGCGGAGAGAGCGGTCTTTTGCTGATGGGTCCCTG
>Ga0070735_10005335_pt1 | contig 10687 bp, 12 predicted proteins | sample Coa_R1_FD_66443 | JGI IMG/M metagenome (GOLD analysis project Ga0070735, IMG submission 66443) | Surface soil microbial communities from Centralia Pennsylvania, which are recovering from an underground coalmine fire - Coalmine... | ecosystem: Environmental > Terrestrial > Soil > Unclassified ... | reverse complement strand
GGACCGCGTCGCCCTCCGCTGTCTGCAGGTACGCCGGCACGAGACTGAACGCCGCGCGAACCGTCTCGAGCCGCCGGCTGTAGAACACGCTGCAGTCGACCGGCGTGAACAGCCATTTGTGCGGGTTGACGACCAGGGAGTCGGCGCGGTCCGCGCCGGCCAGTACCCAGCGCATCTCCGGCACGATCGCCGCGGCGCCCCCGTAAGCGGCGTCGACATGGAGCCAGATGCCGTGCTCCTGACAGATATTTGCGATCTCCGGCACGGGATCGATGCTGGTGGTCGAGGTAGTGCCGACCGTCGCGACGACGCAGAACGGCCGGCAGCCGGCGGCGAGGTCGCGGTCGATCGCGTGGCGTAGCGCCATGGGGTCGAGGCGGAACTCGTCGTCGGTCGGAATCTTGCGAACGCCCTCCTGGCCGATGCCGAGCGTGATGGCGTCCTTCTCGATCGAGGAGTGTGCCTGCTCGGAGCAGTAGAGGCGGAGCGGCGGAAGGTCGGATCGACCGGCCATGCCGCGCTCGCGGATGTGGAGCCCGGCCGCTTCGCGGGCCGCGGCCATGGCGACCAGGCTCGAGATCGACGCGGTGTCGTAGATGACGCCCTCGAACTCCGGGGGAAGGCCGATGAGCTGTCGCAGCCAGTCGAGGGCCGTCATCTCGAGCTCGGTGGCGGCCGGAGAGGTACGCCACAGCATGGCGTTGACATTGAGACCTGCCGCAAGCATCTCGGCGAGGATGCCCGGCGCCGATCCGGTGATCGCGAAGTAGGCGAAGAATGAAGGATGGTTCCAGTGGGTCACGCCGGGGAGGATAATCTCTTCGAAGTCGCGCAGAATGGTGTCCATCGACTCGGGTGATTCCGGAGCCGAAGTGGGCAGGGCGCGGCGAATCTCGCCCGGTTGCATCTGGCTGAGGACGGGGAAGTGCTCCAATTCCTCGAAGTACCCGGCAAGCCAGGAGACAATCTGCTCGCCGTAGCGACGCAGATCCTCCGGCGGCATGTCGCCCGTCGCGTGCTGCCAGTCTGCCGCCGCTCGTGGTGGCCTGGCGTCTCGATCTGCGCTCATACAATCTCCTTCCGATGAGACGGAGCGATACCTTTGCCGGCCGGCGCCCTGCCTGACACGGCAGCTCGCTCCAGGGGCATGTGGCCTCCGGTCAGGACACCTTGGGTGCGGTCGCGGCGCGGCTCTCGAGCTCGTGCGGCGCCTCCGGGTGGCCGAGCAACGGCATGATCTGTCGGTCGACGATGGCGTCCCAGCGAAACTCGCGGAGCACGCGGCGGTACAGGCGCGAGGCGGGTGTGTCCAGCGCCGCCAGCAGTCGGTCGGTGATTGTGTCCGGACTATCGTCGAGCTCGAACATGACGACGTCGGCGCCGCCGACCTCACGGAACACCGGAATGTCGGACAGGACCACGGGGACGCGTGTCAGCCCGGCCTCGAGGATCGGCAGTCCGAAGCCCTCCTGCGAACTGGGGAAGAAGAGCGCATCCGCCACGGTGTAGAGCTCGGCCACCGTCGCCGACTCGAGGTTCTCGCCCAGCGCATCCGCGACGAAGATGACCTCGCCGGTCACGTCGAGCTCGGCCCGGAGCTCCTTCAGGCGATCCAGGTAGCGGTCCGACAGGCCCGGGTGGTGCGGCGCCTGAGGGCCGGAGATAAGAAACCGCACCCGAAGGCCGCGGTCCTTGAGGGCGCGCACTGCGCGGATCGCAAGCTCGATGTTCTTGCGACGCGTTATGCGCACCGGCAGCAGCAGCACGAGATCGCAGGCGAGGAGATCGAAACGCCGCGCGATCTCGCGGGCCGGCGCCGAGAGACGGAGGAACGCCGCCACGTCGATGCCGTTTGGAATGACCCCGACCGGCGTGGTGTGATTCGACCACAGGCCAAGGAGCTGCTGGCGTCGCTCCTCCGAGACCGTGACGTAGGTCGTGTTGGGGGCAGGCTCCCGGAGCAACGACCAGGGTGGTCCGTCGTGCATCGAGGGGATGTACAGCGGATTGGTCCAGGCGATGTCATGGCACCAGGCGATCATCTTGCCCGGCGCCTGGCGGCGGCCCGACTCCCAGAGGACGGATGTGAGCGGCAGACTGAAGTGCAGCGTATAGGCGTTATGGGTAATGACGCTGTCGGCGGCATCGATGAGGGGATCCAGCCGGGCCTCGATAGCCCGCCGCGCGGCGTGGTAGCTCTCGCCGACGAGCCCGCGAGCCAGCTCGGCTTCGACCTGCTGTCCCAGGCCGGCTGCGGTGTCGAGCTCAGGCAGGACGTGCAGCGGCGCATCGTCGTTCCCCGGGCGTCCGGCAACGACATCGATCTCGAAGCCCCGCGCCTTCAGGATCTGGATGTGCTGGTGGATGATGAGCTCGACGCCGCCGATGACGCCGGGCGGCGTGTAGTGGACGATGAGCAGACGTCGCGTCATTGGGCTGGCGCACCTCTGCAGTCAGCATATCGCGCCGCCGAATATGCTGGAGGCATGAAGGGAACAACCTGAGCGCCGGTGCGCGTGATTGCCGGGCAGGTAAAGGGCCATCGCCTGCGCGCGCCGCGGGGCGTCGAAACGCGGCCCACCTCGGACAAAGTTCGTGGAGCCATCTTCGACGTGCTCGGCGCCGCATCTGCCGACGACTCGGTTCTCGACCTCTTTGCCGGCAGTGGGGCGCTCGGCATCGAGGCCCTCAGCCGGGGCGCCCGGCAGGCGACGTTCGTCGAGCGGCGGCCCGCGGCCTGCCAGACGATCCGCGAGAATCTGCGCCACACTCGTTTCGAGGGGGCGGCCCGGGTGCTGTGCATGCCGGTAGAACGGGCGCTGAGTGTCCTTGACGAGCCGTTTGGCCTCATCCTGGCCGATCCACCTTATGCGTATCCAGGCCTGCACGGTATAATGACATTGATTGCAGAAGCGCGGGTGATCGGGGACGCCACGACGGTAGTTTTCGAGCATAGCCCGCGTTTTGCCGTTGAAGCACGCTACGCACGGCTGGCACTGTGGCGTCAGAAGGTGTACGGCGATACAGCGGTTTCGATTTTCGTCGTACCGGAGGAAATGAACGAGTGACCGTGGCGCTGCTGCCTGCCAGCTTCGATCCGATTACGTGCGGCCATGTCGACATAATCCTCCGGGCGGCACGGCTATTCGACCGCCTGATCGTCGCGGTGCATGCCAGTCCGAAGAAGTCGCTCCTGTTCTCGGTAGAGGAGCGGGTGGCGATGGTCCGAGAGTCATTGGCCGATCTCGAGAGCGTGGAGGTTGTCTCGTATGAGGGGCTGACCGTTCATCTGGCGGCGCGACTCGGCGCAACCGTCCTGGTGCGGGGTCTGCGCGCCGTCTCGGACTTCGAGTCGGAATTCCAGCAAGCGGCGCTGAACCGCCGCATGCTGCCGGGGCTCGAGGTCGTCTGCATGTTTGCCAGTGTGGAGTACAGCGCCGTGAGCTCGAGCCTGATCAAGGAGATCGCGCAGGGCGGCGGCGACGTTACTGACCTTGTCCCCACTCCGGTCGCGGCCAGGCTGCGCGAGCGGCTCGAGAGCCGGATCGCCAGCGTTTCCGGGAGGTGATCACATCGACATCTTGATGTTGGTAGACCGATTAGAGGCCGTCATCAACAGTGGTTGGCGCATGCCGCTGTCGAACAAGGTCAGCATCGACGAGCGCGAGGCACTTGACGTGCTCGATCTGATGCGGACCACCGTTCCAGAGGAGATCAAGCAGGCGCGCCGGGTCAACCAGGAGCGGGAGAAGATCCTGGCCCAGGCCCAGACCGAGGCGAACCGGCTCATTAGCCAGGCCCAGGAGCGCGTCGAGCGCATGCTCTCCGAGGACAGCGTTCGGGTGACCGCCGAAGAGCGGGCACGCGAAATCATCGAACAGGCGCGCCACGACGCGGAGGACGTGCGGCGGGGCGCGGACGACTACGCCCTGCGCATGCTCGACCGGCTCGACGCCGAGCTCCACCGGATCGCGGGAAGCGTCCAGCACGCCATCGAAGCTCTCCACGACCAACCGCCGGCCGCCGAGATGGTGGAGGAACAAGTCTAGATTCTCAGGTACCCCAGATGACACTGCAGTTCAACGTCTCACAGCTACTGAAGTCCGAGGTCGGCGACACCCGCGCTTACGATTTTCGCGGGGACGAGCCGATCCATCTCGGCGACGAGGGTACGGCACGCGATGTTGAAGGTCACGTCAAGTTCACCTTCACCAATTTCGGCGTCCTGGCCGATGTTCGGGCCCGCGCGGTGCTCGAGCTGACCTGCGCCCGCTGCCTCGAAGAGTTCGACTGGCCGGCCGATGTCCACTTCGAGGAGGAATACCAGCCCTCGGTCGATATCGCCACCGGCCTGCCGTCTACCGCGCCAAAGAACGAGGATGCGTTCAGCATCCCGCAAAACCACACGATCGACCTGGCCGAGGCGATCCGCCAGAATCTGCTCCTGACGATTGAGCTGATTCCGGTGTGCCGCGCGGACTGCCGCGGTCTGTGTCCGGAATGCGGGGTCAACCGCAACGTCGAGGACTGCCGCTGCGCCCCCGACGACACCGCCAGCCCATTTGTTGTGCTGGAGCGACTACTCACCGAGTCAACCGTCGAATAGCGGGACTTCGCCGGGCGGCGCGCCCCGGGTGGCGCTGCCCTCCGCGGGTCCCTCAACCAGTCAAATCAAGGAGAAGAAATGGGAGCTCTACCGAAGAAACGCCAGAGCCGGTCGAAGCGCGGCATGCGGCGGTCACACGACCGTCTCAAGCTCGGCGCCATCATCCTGTGCTCGCACTGCCGCCGGCCGCACCTGGCGCATCACGTGTGCCCGAACTGCGGTTATTACGCCGGCCGGGAGGTCGTGCCCGAGAAGATCAAGCGGGTAACCGAGTAGCCGCCGCGCGCGAATGGGACGATTCGACGGCAAGGTCGCGCTCGTCACCGGCGCCTCGCGGGGCATTGGACGCGCCATCGCCGGGCGCCTGGCCCGCGAAGGCGCGGCGGTTGCCGTCAACTTCCGTTCCGATCGGGCCGGGGCCGAGGAGACGGTTCGGCTGGTCGACGCAGCGGGCGTTCCCTCCCTGCTCCTCCAGGCGGATGTGGCAGCGGGCCCGGAAGCGGCCGCGCTCGTGTCCGATACCATTCGCGAGCTGGGGGCGCTGCATATTCTGGTCAATAACGCGGGCGTATCGGCCGACATGCTGACGATGCGGCTGAGCGAGGACGACTGGGACCGCGTGCTCGACACCGACCTCAAGGGCGCCTTTCTCACCACGAAAACGGCGCTGCGCGGAATGTTGCGGCAGCGTTGGGGCAGGATCGTCAATATCTCTTCAGTCGTCGCCTACACCGGCAATGCCGGACAGGCGAGCTACGCCTCAGCCAAAGCGGGCCTGCTTGGGCTGACCAAGAGCGTCGCCCGCGAGGTGGCGACGCGTGGCATTACCGCGAACGTGGTCGCGCCCGGGCTTATCGACACCGCCATGACCGCGGACCTACCGGCGGAGGTCCGCGACTGGATGCTCTCCCAGGTGCCGATAGGACGGCCGGGCACGCCGGAGGATGTCGCCGGCGCCGTTGCCTTCCTGGTGAGTGACGACGCCGCCTACCTGACCGGGCAGGTCATCAAGGTGGATGGCGGCATGGTGATGCTGTAAGCGCGGTGGGACAACGGAGCCGGGACGATTGATTAGCAAGGTCCTCATCGCAAATCGCGGCGAAATCGCGCTGCGCATTCTGCGCGCCTGCCGCGACCTGCGCATCGACGCGGTGGTGGCGCATTCCGAGGTAGACCGCGACTCGCTGCCGGTCCGGCTGGCCGACCAGGCGATCTGTATCGGCCCGGCGCCGAGCACGAAGAGCTACCTTTCGGTTCCCAATATCATCAGCGCGGCGCTTGTCACGGGCTGTGACGCAATCCATCCCGGATACGGGTTTCTCTCCGAAGACCGGTACTTCGCCGAGATTTGCGGTGAATACGGCCTGACGTTCGTCGGGCCCACGGCGGCGGCAATCGCCCGCGTCGCCAACAAGGCAGAGGCGCGTGACGTGATGAGCGCGGCCGGGCTACCGGTCCTGCCCGGTTCGCACGGGCCCGTGGCATCGCTCGAGGACGCTCAGCTGACCGCCCGAGGGATCGGATACCCGGTCATCCTCAAGGCGGCGGCCGGCGGGGGCGGACGCGGTATGCACATGGCGCGTGGCGACCGGGATCTATCGCAGGTATTCAACCTGGCCCGGGTAGAAGCACGCGCGGCCTTCGACAACGACGAGGTGTACATCGAGAAGTACCTAGAACGGTGCCGTCACGTCGAGGTTCAGGTGCTCGGCGACTCGCAGGGGAATATTGTCCACCTCGCGGAACGCGAGTGCTCGATTCAGCGGCGTCACCAGAAGCTGATCGAAGAGGCTCCCGGCACGTCGATCGACAGCAGTCTGCGGCACGCGCTGGGGGAGGCGGCGGTTTGTGGGGCCCAGGCGCTCCAGTTCACCAACGCCGGCACCCTCGAGTTCCTGGTGGACGACGACGGAAACTTTTACTTCATGGAGATGAACACCCGGGTACAGGTCGAACACGGTATCACCGAGCTCGTCACCGGTGTCGACATCGTCAAAGAGCAGCTGGGGATCGCGTCGGGTGAACCGCTCTCCTTCACCCAGGAAGACGTCGCGGTGTCCGGCCACGCCGTCGAGTGCCGGATCAACGCCGAGGCGGGCCGCGATTTCAGGCCGGTAACCGGAACGGTCCAGACGCTCTACCTGCCGGGGGGGCCGGGAGTGCGGGTCGACACTCATCTCTTCCAGGGCTACACCATCCCGGCGCACTACGATTCGCTAATGATCAAGCTGATGGCCTACGGCCCCGACCGGGAGCAGGCGATCGATCGCATGGCGCGAGCGCTTGACGAAACCGTGATCGAGGGACTGCCCACGACACTCCCGTTCCTGCGCGAAGTCATGCGTGATCCGGCATTCCGCGCCGGTCACGTCTACACCGATTACGTCGCCGCGAGGGAGGCGTGAAGCCGCGCCGGAGGGCGGCGCGAGGGCTGGCCTTCGAGACGCTGTTCGAGCTGGAGTCCCGACCGGCCCGCTCGGTCGACGAAGCAATCCGCGACCGCACGGTGGCGGACGAGGGGGTCTCCGAGGAGCGGTTTGGCCAGGACTCGATGAGCTACGCCCGCGGCCTGATCGACGGCACGCTGCAGTTTCGGGACGAAATCGACCGGCAGATCGCCGCGAAGGCGCCTGCATTTCCGATCGAGCAGATGCCGGTTACCGATCGTGTCGCGCTCGAGCTGGCGCTGTACGAGCTGCTGTACGCGCATGATGCGCCGGTCTCCGTGATCATCAACGAGGCGGTGGAGCTGGCCAAGCGGTACGGCGGATCGAGCTCGGGCAGGTTCGTCAACGGAGTTCTGGGTACTATAGCAGAGGAGCTAGCCGGGTAGGCCGGCGCTTGTCTGGTCCATCGCGCCCGCATCTCGCAAGGAAACAGACAGTAAACGTCGGTAGGAGGAATCGATGGCAGCCGATCAGGGATCTATCGAGGAGCGACTGCGCCGCATCATATCCGAGCAGCTTGGCGTCGACGAGAGCCAGGTCACGCCGAATGCCTCGTTCGAGGAGGATCTCAACGCCGATTCGCTCGATCTGGTCGAGTTGATCATGTCGCTCGAGGAAGAGTTCGGGATCGAGATCTCGGAAGAAGACGCCGAGAAGATCCGTACCGTGGGCGACGCCACCGAATACGTGCGCGAGCACATGAGCGAGTAAGCGCCCGACCCGGGCCCGGAAGCGTCATCTATAATTCACCCGGGTGCGTATATATAGGCGTAACTCAGAATAGGAGAATCGAACGTGTTTGGTGGCCATATCTGGGAGCTCGTCGTCGTGCTCCTCGTGGCGCTCGTTATCTTCGGCCCGAAGCGGCTGCCGGAGATCGGCGGCGCGACCGGGAAGGCGATTCGCGAGTTCAAGCGGGGAACGACCGAAGCTCTCGAAGACAAGCCGGCTCAGATTCAGACACCGCCGGTTGCGGAACCGCCGGTAGGTGCCGTGCCTCCCGCGCCTCCGGTGCAGGAAGCGAGCACGCCGAGCCAGGAGAAGAGCGCGAGCTAGCGCGAGCTCGCGGCCGCTCGACCGGTGGCGGCGTGGCCCCACACAGCGTGGGGCGCGGCCGGCACGGTTCGACGCTGGGCCGCCGGCGGTGCTACCCTGGTGATCGTCGAAGCCGGCAGGGCCGGCTGGGGAAGGGGATTCGGCCCCTTCGTGGCCATGTCACGCTGCCGGAAATGAAGCCGGGGAGAGTTTGGTACAGGTGAGTCGAGCGAGATGACAGTCCGGGCCCCGCGAGCGATCCGGCGCAAGCCGCCCGATCCGAAGTACATGACGTTCGTGGAGCACCTTCAGGAGCTCCGCCGCCGTCTCACCATCAGCGTTGTCGCGATCGGCGTCGGCGCGGTTGTCGGCTGGTTCCTGGCCGGCCGCGTGCTGCACATCCTGGACAGGCCGTTGTGCTCGGCTCTGGGCAAGAACCACTGCACTATCTACGTCGACACGGTGTACGGCGCCTTCACCCTGCAGCTGAAGGTGGCGATCATCATCGGATTCATGATCGCGTTGCCGATCACGATCTACCAGATCTGGCAGTTCATCGCGCCGGCGTTCGGCTCCGGAACCAATTTCTGGGCGCCGGTCTGGATGCTTTCCGCGCTGCTGCTGTTCGCCGCCGGTGCCACGACGGGCTACCTCGTGATTCCGCTCGCCCTGAACTTCTTCGCCAAATTCCAGGGCAGCACGGGCACGGAGATTCTTCCCTTCGCGAGCCAGTACATCTCGTTCCTGGTGCTGATTTTGCTCATTTTCGGCATCTGCTACGAGCTGCCGCTGGTGCTGGTGTCGCTCACCGCGACCGGCATCACATCGTCGCGCGCCCTGGCTTCAAAGCGCCTGTATTTCTTCTTCGGGATCTTCATCGTGGCCACCGTGATCACGCCGGGCGCCGATCCGATCTCGCCGTTGATTCTCGGCGGGATTCTGTACTTCCTCTACGAAGCTGCCATGATAGTGAGCCGCCTGCTCGGCAAGTAGCCGCGGCCGGGTAACGCACCGAATTAGGCACGGGCGCTACCCAATATCTCCCCTCCCCCACCGCGTCGTAGGGGAGGGCTTTAGCCCGGTGCCCCCAATGCCGCCAACACCTCTCAAACCCGATAATCCGGGCGAATTGGGGGGTGTGAGCTGGCGTTGGTGTGCCGCGTCGTCGGCGGGCGTGGCCCGGGCTAAAGCCCTCCGCTACGAGGAGTGAAGCGCGGGAGCAGAGTGGGCTAATCGCCGATTGGTGGCAGGGAGTAAGCGGGCTCATGGCATCTGCGACGGCTGGGGGCCCGGGCTAAAGCCCTCCGCTACGAGGTGGTGGGTGACGGGAGAAAGCGGTTTGATGGCGGCGTGGTGGGAGGGAATGAGTGGGTAATGGCTTCGTTGACGGTAGGCGTGGACCGGGCTAAAGCCCTCCGCTACGGCGTGGTGCGGAGGGGAGAGGTTTCGGCTCGGTGGGAGAGGAATCGGGGACTCAAGAGTCGATAGAGTGCTATAATTAGAATATCTGTTCGCACTGGTATACTGTGCGAATGCGGCCGCTCACCATGTGTCTCGCCCCTGCCGTTCCCATTCCCCTACCGGTGCTGTACCCCTATCCGTGTCGTGCCCGTATCCTGTCGTGTCCGTATCCTGTTGTGCCCGTATCCTGTCGTGTCCGTATCCTGTTGTGCCCGTATCCTGTTGTGCCCGTATCCTGTCGTGCCCGTATCCTGTCGTGCCCGTATCCTGTCGAGCCCGTGTGCGTGTACGTGTACGTGTACGTGCCCGTGCGCGGGCCGTATCCGTATCGTTCCCGTATCCGTGTTGCTCGCGTACTCGGTAGTGGCCGTAGAAGAGGGCTTTAGCCCGGTGCCTCCCTTCCAGCCTGGATTCCATTTCGCGCAGGTGATGGGAAGCAAGTTCGCGTCGTGGAAAACGGGCCCCGCGGTGTATTCGAGTTTCCATCCAGTCGTGACCAACGGAGGACCAGCGTGCCCGACTTTCGCGTCGTAAGCGAGTTCACACCGACCGGCGACCAGCCGGAGGCGATCGCCGCCCTGGGCGAGGGAATCCGCGACAGCCTGCGCTATCAGACGCTACTCGGGGTGACCGGCTCGGGCAAGACCTTCACCATGGCAAACGTGGTGCAGGAGATTCAGAAACCGTCACTGGTCCTCGCCCCGAACAAGACGCTGGCGGCCCAGCTGTTCTCCGAGTTCAAGGAGTTCTTCCCCGACAACGCGGTCGAGTACTTCGTCAGCTACTACGACTACTACCAGCCGGAGGCGTACATCCCGCGCTCCGACACGTATATCGAGAAGGACTCGTCGCGCAACGACGAAATCGACCGTCTTCGACTCTCCGCGACCCGCTCGCTGTTCTCGCGGAAGGACGTGCTGATCGTCGCCAGCGTGTCGTGCATCTACGGTCTCGGCGACCCCGATGCCTACGGCGACGTGGTGGTGAGCCTGCAGCGCAACGAGCTGCGCAAGCGGGACAAGCTGCTGCGCCAGCTCACCCACATCCTGTACGAGCGCAACGACATGAACTTCACGCGCGGTACGTTCCGGGTGCGGGGGGACGTGGTCGAGATCTACCCGGCGTACGAGCAGCTTGC
>Ga0070735_10005334_pt1 | contig 10693 bp, 6 predicted proteins | sample Coa_R1_FD_66443 | JGI IMG/M metagenome (GOLD analysis project Ga0070735, IMG submission 66443) | Surface soil microbial communities from Centralia Pennsylvania, which are recovering from an underground coalmine fire - Coalmine... | ecosystem: Environmental > Terrestrial > Soil > Unclassified ... | reverse complement strand
CTACCCGTACGACGCGCTTACCGAGCAGCTCAAGGCGCTCGCCGAGGCCCATCCCGGTCTGCTCACGCTCGACTCGATCGGCAAGAGCTTCGAAGGGCGCGATGTCTGGTGCGTGACGGCGACCAATCTGGCGACGGGTCCCGCGGCCGACAAGCCGGCCTTCTGGTGCGACGGCAACATCCACGCGACGGAGGTTTCGGCGTCCTCCGCGTGCCTCTACCTGCTTCACAAGCTGGCGACCGGTCACGGCTCGGATTCCGAGGTGACGCGAGCGCTCGACACGCGCGCCTTCTACGTCGTCCCGCGCGTGAACCCGGACGGCGCGGAGCTCTACTTCAGCAAGGACCCTCGCTATATCCGCAGCAGCGTCCGGCCCTATCCCTACGACGAGGAGCCGATCGAAGGCCTCAAGCCTGCCGACATCGACGGCGACGGCCGCATCCTTCAGATGCGCATTCCGGACCCGACCGGACCGTGGAAATTGAACCCCGAAGAGCCGCGGCTGCTCACCCGCCGCGATCCGACGGAGGCCGGCGGGACCTACTACCGGATGTTGGTCGAGGGGCTGCTCGAGAACTACGACGGCTTTACGCTGGCGGTGCAGCGCAATAAAGAGGGCCTGGACCTGAACCGCAACTTCCCGGCCCACTGGCGGCAGGAGGGCGAGCAGAGCGGCGCCGGGCCGTTCCCGGGAAGCGAGCCGGAGGTCTATAACCTGGTCCGGTTCATTACGTCGCACCCGAACATCACCGGCGGCATCACCTTCCACACGTTCAGCGGAGTCCTGCTCCGGCCCTACGGTACGCAGGCGGACGACACGATGCCCGCGGAGGACCTCTGGACCTTTAACGCGATCGGCAAGAAGGGGACGGAGCTGTCCGGCTATCCGGCGATCAGCGTCTTCCACGACTTCAAGTATCACCCGAAAGAGGTGATAACCGGCGTCTTCGACGACTGGATGTACGACCACCTTGGCGTCTTCGCGTGGACCTGCGAAATCTGGTCGCCGCAGCGGCAGGCGGGCCTCACCGAGGGCTTCGACGCCAACACCAAGCCGGGCAGCTTCAAATTCATCGACTGGTCCCGCGAGCATCCGATCGCCGACGATATGAAGATGCTCGCCTGGTCCGATAAAGAGCTGGACGGCAAGGCCTACGTCGATTGGAAGCCGTTCGACCATCCGCAGCTCGGCCCGGTCGAGATCGGCGGCTGGGACTCGCAGGTCGCGTTCCGCAATCCACCGGGCAAGTTTCTCGAGAAGGAGATCGCCCCGCTCGCGGAGTGGGCCGTTTACCACGCGCTGCTCTCACCCCGCCTGGAGGTCTTCGCGGCCACGGCCGAGCCGCTCGGCGGCGAGAGCTACCTGGTCCGTCTCGTAGTGAATAATACCGGCTGGCTTCCGACCTACGTCACCAAGCGGGCGCTGGAGCGCAGGGTCGTCCGCGCGGTCGTGGTCGAGATCGATCTGCCGGACGGCGCGGCGCTCCTGCAGGGCAAGCGCCGTGCGGAAGCGGGGCAGCTGGAGGGCCGCGCCTACAAGCCGGCCGCGCCCGGCGGCTGGAGCTCGGACCCGACCAGCGATCGCCTGAAGGCGGAATGGGTCGTCAAGGCGCCCGCCGGCTCGATCATCAAGCTCACCGCCCGCCACGAACGCGCCGGCACCGTGCGGGCGGCGGTCACGCTCTAGACGCGGTATTCAGGTGTTCGGGTGTTCGGGTGCTCAGGACAACGCGACTGCGGCGCGGCGGGTTTCCTGAATCCCTGACTACCTGAATACCCGCATACCCGACTCCCCGGAATCCACATATTGCCACCGATCATTCGCTCTCTCCTTGACACCGACCTGTACAAGTTCACGATGCAGCAGGTCGTCTACCACCGGTACCCGCTGGCGGACGTGGAGTACGGCTTCCGGTGCCGAACGCCGGAGGTCGACCTGCGGCCCTTTGCCGGCGAGATCGCGGACGAGGTCGCGCACCTGGGCAGTCTCCGGCTCTCGGAGGAGGATCTCTCCTTTCTCGGGACGCTGCCCTACCTCAAGCCGGGCTTTCTAGAATCGCTGCGCGAGCTGCGTCTGGACCCGTCCGACGTCGAGATCGTCTGCGAGGACGCGCTCAAGATCACGATCCGCGGCAACTGGTACCGGACGATCCTGTTCGAGGTGCCGGTCCTCGCGATCGTCAACGAGGTCTTCTTCCGCAGCGCGCACCCCTGGTCGGTGAGGGTCGGCGAGGAGGGCCGGAGGCGGCTGATCGAAAAGTGCCGGCTCGCGCGGGCAAGTGGGCTGGACAATCTTCGGATCATCGAGTTCGGGACGCGGCGCCGCTACAGCCGGGCGTGGCAGGACGAGGCGGTCGGAATGCTGCGCAAGGAGCTCGGCGATCTGTTCCTGGGCACCAGCAACATCGAGCTGGCCCGCAAATACGGCCTGAAGCGGTACGGAACGATGGCGCACGAGTTTCTGCAGGCCTGCCAGGCCTTCGTGGCGCTGCCCGATTCGCAGAAGCACGCGCTGGAGACCTGGATGCAGGAGTATCGCGGGCAGCTCGGCATCGCGCTCTCGGACGTCGTCGGGATGGACGCCTTCTTCCGCGACTTCGACCGGCTGTTCTGCCAGGCCTACGACGGAGCGCGCCACGATTCCGGCGATGCCATCGCGTGGGGCGAGCGGCTGATCGCGCACTACGAGGCCTTCGGCATCGATCCCCGGACGAAGCAGGCCGTCTTCACCGACAGCCTGGACATCCCGCGCGCCATCGAGATCGCCCGCCACTTCCGCGGCCGGATCGGCACGCAGTTCGGCATCGGCACCAACCTCACCAACGATCTGGGCTTCACGGCGCTGAACATCGTGATCAAGATGACGCGCTGCAACGGCCGGCCGGTGGCGAAGCTGAGCGACGCGCCCGGCAAGACCATCTGCGAGGACGAGGTGTACCTGAGCTACCTGCGGAGCGTGTTTGCCGGGCCTGCAAAATGACCTGCCGAGCGATCGCGACAGGCAGGCGGGCGCGATGGCCGCAGGCCGCGATGCCGATCGGCCGGCGAGCGGGCACGACAATGCTCGGTGGGTGTGCGGTGGCGACGGCATGAATTCCTTCGCTATAGGGCCTGCGGCCGTCTGTCCCTCCGGGACAGTGTCTTGCCACCGTCTGCAAACGACGGTGGCCGTTTTCGATGCCGGACCGTGGATCCGGACCGCGACTGATGTTTGGTCTGCGGTTGCGACGCGGGCCTGAATTGCGCCCGACACGTCATACGTTGGACTGGAATGACCGAGGCAGAGGCGGCATGGCAACGAAGCGGCGGCGGAACAAGCTCAGTGTGTGCGTTGACTTCGTCAGGGCGACGCCGAGCTGTTTGACGATGAACCATAACGGCCGCGTAAATCGCACCAAACGATCGCCGGTGTGTCCCGGAGGGACACTTGGCCGAAGGCCGTATAGCGAAGGAATTCATTCCGTCTAAACCGTCGCTCAGGACAGCCGCGAGACGTCAATCACCGGCGGAATCGCCCGGCGCGCGATCGGGCAGGCGCCCACCTATTGCGCCAGTGCCCTCTCCGCGGCGCCGGCCAACTCCGCCAGATCTTCGTCGCTCATGGCGGCGGAGAGGAACGCGGCCTCGAACTGGGACGGCGGCCAGTAGACGCCCGCGTCCAGCAGGGCGTGGTGCCAGCGGCCGAACCTCGCGGTGTCGCAGGTCTTGGCGGAGGCGTAGTCGGTGACGGCGGGCGCCTCCGTAAAGAAGGCGGTGAGCATCGAGCCGACCTGGTTGACCACGAGCGGCGCCCCGGCCTTTGCCGCGCCCGCCCGAAGGCTCTCCGCGAGCGCCGCGCCGGCGCGCTCCATCCGGGGATAGAGCGTATCCCGCTCCTCGCGCAGGATCTTGAGCGTCTCCAGGCCGGCCGTTACGGCGAGCGGGTTACCCGAGAGCGTGCCGGCCTGGTAGACCGGCCCGACCGGCGCGACGCAGTCCATGATCTCGGCGCGGCCGCCGTAGGCGCCCAGCGGAAGGCCTCCGCCCGCGATCTTGCCGAGCGTCGTCATGTCCGGCGTAATCCCGAACCGCTCCTGCGCGCCGCCGTAGGCCAGACGGAAGCCGGTCATCACCTCGTCGAAGATGAGCACCGTCCCGCGCTCCGCGGTAAGCTCGCGCAGCAGTTCCAGGAAGCCGGGGGCGGGCGGCACGCAGCCCATATTGCCGACGACGGGCTCGACGATGACGCAGGCGATGTCCCACTGGTCCCCTTCGAAAAGCTGCCGGAGCGCGGCCCCATCATTGAAGGGCAGCGTGATCGTATCGGCGGTGAGCGTGTACGGCACGCCGGCGCACTCCGGCAGGCCCAGCGTGGCGACGCCGGAGCCGGCTTTCGCCAGCAGGAAGTCGGCGTGGCCGTGATAGCAACCCTCGAACTTGACGATCTTCTCCCGGCCGGTAAAGCCGCGCGCGACACGGATGGCGCTCATCGTCGCCTCGGTGCCGGAGGATACGAGCCGCACCTTCTCGACGGAGCGGACCGCCTCGCAGATCGCCTCGGCCAGTCGCACCTCCAGCTCGGTCGGCGCGCCGAAGGTCATGCCCTTCGCGAGCTGGGCGGTGAGCGCCTCGACCACGCGCGGATGCAGGTGCCCGAGCAGCAGCGGTCCCCACGAGCCGACACAGTCCAGGTAGCCGTTCCCGTCCGCGTCGAAAATGCGGGCGCCCTCGCCCCGCGCTATGAACAGCGGATCGCCGCCGACGGCCTTGAAAGCGCGCACGGGCGAGTTGACGCCGCCCGGGATCACGGCGCACGCCTCCTCGAAAAGCCGCTTCGATGCGGAGGTGGCTCGGCCGCCCGGCTGGTCGCTTTGCATTCCATCGTTCTCCTGCGTAGTAGTATCTGGGCGTATTCGCCGCCGCCGGCAAGAGCACGCCATCTGGCCTCGATCAAGCCGAGGCGAAACGGTCGGCGCTCCTGCGTCGTCCATCGAGTCGAGACGCCTGCTTGACATCTGCTCCGCAACGCCGTTACACTGGAGCCCAGAAGTTATGGACCCCTACGCACCCAGATCCAATCGCACGCGCGTACTATTCGCCCTTGCAGGCCTGTTGGCCTGCCTGATCGGGGCGGCGATCGCCGAGCCGATCCTCGCGGGAACGCACGCCGGTCAAAAGCTTCGGCAGGCGCACGTCGCGTCGATACTGTACTTGACCGGACCGGGAACGACCACCCACACGATCCAGCCTCCCGCGCCCGCGATCAGCGACGACGAGATACAACGCCGCCTGCTGGCCGAGGGCGCGCAGAGCGGCGAAGTGCAGGTCTCGCTGGCATGGAACAACCGGAACGATCTGGACCTGTCGTGCCAGGAGCCGTCCGGCGAGATGATCGACGGTTACAACCAGGAGTCGAGCTCCGGCGGCGTCCTCGATATCGACATGAACCCGACGGGCGACAACATGATGTCGGAGCAGGCGAAGATTCTCGACGCGCAGAGGCACGGGCGACGCCGCGACCACCGCACGGCGAACTCGGACACGGCGCCGGTCGAGAATCTGGTCTGGGCGCACGACGCGCCGATCGGGCACTACAAGGTGTTCGTCCACCAGTTCTGCAACAAAGAGCGGTTCGACCGTACGCCCTACTGGGTGATGATCAACGTGCGAGGCAAGATCACGAGGATTTCCGGCGTGACCGGCCGCGAGGACTTCGCCTCCGACCTGATCGGTCCGAGGCTGGTCTACGAGTTCGACGTAACGCCGCCACAGCCGGTAGCCGCCACGCCGGTGGAGAAGCCCAAGCCGCCCCCGCCGCCCCCGCCGCCGATCATCGTAAAGCGTACCGAATACGGTCTCGCCGGACTGGGCCGCGCGCTGCTCGCCTGCTCGCTCTGGGGCGCGCTTATCGGGCTGCTGCCGCTCGCCCTGCTCCTGGCGCAGCGGCTCTACCTGCGGCTGCCGGCCCTGCGTGGCAGCGAGGATCTGGTGGTGGTCTTTGCCGGTCCGGCCACGGGAGCCGGCGCCGCCGTGCTCGGCCAGCTCCTCCTCGCGCTCGCCGCCGCCGCGCTTCCACCCGGCGCGATGCTCACGCTGTTCGTGATCTGCTGGACGCTGCTCGGCGCGGCGTTCGGCTGCGCCCTGAGCCTCTTCACGCCCAACGTCGGGCGCGCCGCGGGGCCGGTCGCCGGCGCGTGCAGCGCGCTGGCCGGCTCCCTCCTCTTTCTCCTCCCGGCGCTCTCCGCGGCGCACGGCGGGGCCGGGGGGCATCTCCTCACGCCGGTCCTGATCGGCGGCGCCATCGGCGCTCTGATCGCGCTGCCGGAGCGCGAGCGCGCCCCCGAGCCGGAGCCTCCGCCGCCCGCCCCGCCGGAGCGCAGGACGCATGAGCTCGCGCCGCCCTTCATTGTCCACGGCACGCGAACGCGCAAGGTGGGAGGGCTGCGGAAGGAAGGGCCGCCGGAATCGTGAGGGGGTTGCCGGTGACGGCCGCGCCTGTGCTCGCCGCCCCGCCATCCGCGCCTCGGTGTCCCCTCCTGAACCACCTCACGCCCAAACCAGCCCGCCACCGTCCCGGCGAGCCACGACCAATCCGCTCAGTGGTACATATCGCCCGACCACCGACATCCAGCCGGTGGTGCCAGTCGCATCGGCCATCGAGACCTTGCGCGAGGCGTCGTCATAGGAGAAGCTGACGGACGTGTCGTGCGGGAAGGAGATTCCGGTTACAAGATAGTCGTATTGGCTCCGTCGTTGAAGAGGACGTCGTACATCGTCTGATTCCACGTCCGCCCCCACGGGCCGCTCCGCAGTAATAGCTTTGCGTAACCGGATGAGAGCTGGGCGGAAGCAAAGGCAAGCACTATTCCGTCAACGAAAACGGCAACGTCCTCGCCAGAAGCGGACCAAACAAGGTGGATTGTTGGACCCTCTGCGGTTGCATACACATCGTTTGCATCGGCGAATCCAATGCAGGCAGGGGGAGGCCCACCGCGATACAGATCGATTTTGCCTGGATCCGGGGGGCTGATTCGGTTATAGATCCAGCAGTCACAAACTGGTTGTAGGCTGTCGGGCCGCGTGAGGTACAACCACGCTGATGAACCGTCATCCTCGACAATCGCAGTCCGTTTGGACAGCGGGTGCGTCCGCTCAATATGCTGTTCTTTAGCCATCGGTATGCACCATCATATAGCAAAGTCGCTCTCAACGAGCTCACATAGCCAGGCTAGAAACGAGTCGTGGACGCGGACTGTTACGTCTGGACCAACCGCATCATGCAGCCAAAGAACAAATGGAGGCTCGTCCGTGGACGAGTCACACATGTCAACGCAATACAGATTATCGGTGCCGTCCGATGCGACCGGGAGCAGCGACGTCGGAATGGGATTCCCGGTGTCGCGTTCAGCAATCGTCACGTGTACGACGTGTAATTCAGTCGCTATACCTGCCGCTAGCCCGTAGACGTAGTGGGGCCACTCGGCGCTGCCAAGCGTCGCCGCGCGCGCGTCAATCCAGCAGGTTTTCGAGCCCCACGACCACGCCGCGCAGCGAGCCGACCTTGCGGACCGCCAGGATCACACCCGGCATAAAGCTGCGCCGGTCGATCGAGTCGTGGCGCAGCGTGAGGATCTGGCCGACGCCGCCGAAGATCACCTCCTGATGCGCCACGAAGCCTGGCAGCCGCACGCTGTGGATGGTCACGTCGCCGGTGGTCTCCTCGCGGGCGCCGCGTGCGCCGGCCGCCTTCTCCACCAGGCCGGACGGCGGCGCGTTAGGCGTCACGCCGGCCGCCCGCCGCGCCTCGCCGATCCGCCGCGCCGTCAGCAGTGCCGTGCCGGAGGGCGAATCCAGCTTCTTCTCGTGGTGCAGCTCGATGATCTCCACGTCCGGCAGGTACTTCGCCGCCTGCGCCGCGAACTGCATCATCAGCACCGCGCCGATCGCGAAGTTGGGCGCCACGAAGACGCCGACGCACCGCTCCCGCGCGGCCCGATCGATCTCGGTGAGCCCCGCCGCGGACAGGCCTGTAGTCCCCACCACGACCGAGACGCCGCGCTCCACGGCGATCCGGAGGTTGTTCAGCACGCCGTCCGGAAGAGTGAAGTCGACCAGCACGCTCGGCCGCGTCCGGTCCAGCGCGGCGGCCAGGTCCCCCTCGATCGCGACGCCGAGCGGCCCGACGCCCGCCAGCGCGCCCGCGTCGGCGCCGGTCTGCTGGACGTCGATCGCGGCGGCCAGCGCGAGGCCCTCCGCCTCCGCGACGGCGCGCACCACCTCGCGGCCCATCCTGCCGGCCGCCCCCGCAACCGCTACTGACGTGGTCATTGGTAACCCTGTTCGATCACGACCTTGCCCGTGTCGCCCTGGAAAAACAGATCGAAGGCGCGCTGGATCTCCGCGACGGGGAACCGGTGCGTGATGATCCGTCCGAGGTAATCCCGGTGTTCGCGCAGCAGCGCGAGGTTACCGGGCAGCTCGTCGAAGCGAAAGTACTCGCTGCCGAGCACCGCGCGCTCCGGCGCGATCAGGTCCGGCGAGACGGTGACACAGACGCCCTCGCCGTGGCCGATGCAGACCAGCGCTCCCCGCTTGTCCAGCGCGGCGAGCGCCTGCTGGCGCGCCTCCTGTCTGCCGGTCGTGTCGAACGCAGCGTCCACCGCGCCGAGCCCGTGGGCGCGCAGTCCTGAAGCGAGGTCCGTGGTGTTGAGATCGATCGGCAGGCCGCCCAGGCTCTCGGCGAGGCGAAGGCGATAGGGCACGAAGTCGGTGATCGCGATCGGGACCGCGGGGCGGAGCCGCAGCCGGGCCATCGCAAGCACGCCCAGGCCGATCGGACCCGCGCCCGCAATCAGGACCGACTCGATGTCCTCGCGCTGCCGGCGCGCCCGCTCGATCGCGTGGCCGCCCGTTCCCATGATGTCGAGCAGGAGGGTCGCTTCGGCCGCGGAGACGTCGTCGCCGGTCGGAAAGAAGGTGCTCTCGGAGACGACCTCCAGCGGGCCGTAGCCGCCGTCCCGGTTGAAGCCCATGTCGCCGCGCTTTGCCAGGCACTGGTTGGTGTGGCCGAGCCGGCAGGATCGGCACGCGCCGCAATAGTCCATCAGGAAGATCGCGCCGCGCGTGCCGGCCGGCGTGGCCGTGCCCAGTCCCGCCGCGACGACCGTGCCCGCGGCCTCGTGGCCGGGCGTCGTGGCGGAGCCGCGCAGGAACTGGCCGCGCTCTGAGCCGCAGAGCGCGTTCGCGCCGACTCGCACGAGAAGCTGGCCCGGTCCAGGCGCCGGGTCCGGCTTCTCACCGAACTCGATCCGCCCCTCGCCCACAAATCGCGGAACCCGCATGGAATGGCGCTCCCGGTGGTTGGGTGTTCGGGTTCTCAGGTATTCGGGTGTTCAGGTGTTCGGGTTTTCAGGGCCGGTCGCGGGATGGCGAGCGGTCCTGAATACCTGAAAACCGAATACCTGAACACCCGACACCCTGCTCTATTCGGGGGCAGGCCCTACCGTGGTCACGGTCAGCGCGGAGTCGTCGAGGGCCTTCGCGGCTACCGCGGCGATCTTGTCGTGAGTGACCGCCTCGTATTCGCTCAGGATCTCGGAGATCGGGATGACGCGGCCGTATGCCAGCAGCGAGTCGCCGTAGCGGTTCATGCGGGCGTTCATATTCTCCAGGCCCAGGACGAGCGCGCCCCGGACCTGCGTCTTCGCCTTCGTCAGCTCGTCCTCGGAGAGCCCCTCGGCGCGCACTTTGGCGAACTCCTTACGCGTCAGGTCCAGGACCTGCTCGTAGGTGTCCGGGCTGGTGCCTCCGTAGACGCAGAAGTGGCCGCCGTCCTGATAGGAGCGGCCGTAGGAGCCGATCGCGTAGGCGAGACCGCGCTTCTCCCGGATCTCCTGGAACAGCCGCGAGCTCATGTTGCCGCCCAGCACGTTATTGAGGATGGAGAGGGCGAACCGCTCCGGGTCGTGCTTGCTGTAACCGGCGTTCCCAAAGCAGAAGTGCGTCTGCTCGATGTCGCGGCGCTCCTTGCCGGCGCTCTTGCCGGAAGGCTGCGGCCGCCGCAGCTCGCGCGCCGGGGCGCTCCCGGTCAGGCCGCCGAGCGCCCGATCCGCCAGCTCCACCAGCTCGGAGTGATCGAGGTTTCCCGCCCCGGAGACGACGATGCGGTCCGGCCGGTACCGTCTGGCGATGTGCGCCAGCAGATCGTCGCGGCTCAGGCCGGAGACCGTCTCCTCGGTGCCGATGATCGACTTGCCCAGCGGGTGCGACTGCCACAGCGTCTCTTCGAACAGCTCGTGGACCATCTCCTCCGGCGTATCCTCGTACATCTTGATCTCTTCGATCACCACCCGCTTCTCGCGCTCCATCTCCTCCGGATCGTACAGAGAGGCGAGGAGCATGTCGGTGAGGATGTCGATCGCGAGCGGCGTGTGCTCGGCGAGGACGCGCGCCTGGTAGGTGGTCGATTCCTTGTCCGTGTAGGCGTTCAGGTGGCCTCCGCGCGATTCGACCTCGTCGGCGATCTCGCGCGCGGTGCGCTTCGCGGTCCCCTTGAACAGCATGTGCTCGATGAAGTGCGAGATGCCCCGGACGCGCTCCTCCTCGTCCCGCGAGCCGACGCCGACGAAGATGCCGACGGAGGCAGACTGGACGTACGGAACGTTCTCGGAGACGACGCGGACGCCGTTGGGCAGCGTGGTAAGCTCAATGTTTT
>Ga0070735_10005333_pt1 | contig 10693 bp, 11 predicted proteins | sample Coa_R1_FD_66443 | JGI IMG/M metagenome (GOLD analysis project Ga0070735, IMG submission 66443) | Surface soil microbial communities from Centralia Pennsylvania, which are recovering from an underground coalmine fire - Coalmine... | ecosystem: Environmental > Terrestrial > Soil > Unclassified ... | reverse complement strand
CGGCGGAACTGGATGCGCCAGTTGGAGATGGCGAACGTCAGGATGACGTAGACCAGGATGGTCCCGACCGTCGCCGCCGACAAAAGCCAGTTGTAGTGGGTCGTCATCACGAACGCCGCCATGGCGAGTTCGAAGGCGGTAGGCCCTAGGTCGAAGACCACGCTGCGCAGAAGCGTGTCGGTGGAGTTGGCGCCCCGGTCGATGATGCGGGCCAGCGCGCCGGTCTGCTTGCCCGAGTGGAAGTTGAGCGAGAGCGAGAGCGAGTGGCCGAAGGTTTCGACCGCCGAGCGGGCCAGCGCCTGCTGGGAGACCGGCGTGAAGATCGCGTCGCGCACCAGCGGCGTGACGTTGGAGACGAAGCGCAGCAGCACCCAGAAGGCCGCAAAGCCGCCAAACACCGCGAAGACGGTCGCCGCGGTGCTGCGCCCGTGGCTCAGCGCATCGATGGCGCGGCCGATCCAGATCGGCGAGTTCACCGCCGTCCACTTGCCGACCAGCACCAGGGCGAGCGCGGCGAAGAGGCGCACGCGCAGGCCCTTGGCCCGCGAGCGCATGACGAGGCGCGCCAGGTCGGCCATCGAACTCCAGAAGCTGAAGTCGCCCCCGGTCGGGACCACGCCGGCGGGGCCGTTCGTCCGCCGCAACGCCAAGGAACCGCGCGCCAAAGCCTCTCTTCTCTCCCGTTCAGTCCAGGATGAGCGTCGTCTGTTCGCCGCCCGCCGGCGTCAGCCAATCGATGCGCCAGCCGCCCGACTGCCGACGCCCCCGAAATGGGACGCCGGAGATCGCCTCGCCAGGACTGACTTGGATCCGCGCCTGGGCGCGGCCGTTCGCCGACTGGACGACCAGCACATGATCGCCCGGTTTCAGCGCCGCCGCCAGGGTGAAGGAAAAGCGGCCGTCGGCGTCGGCGCGCGTCTCGCCGCCCGCGCCGTTGTCGACCGTCAGCCGCACCGGCGCGCCCGGCCGCGCCAGGCCCGAGACGACCGCGCCGCCGCCGGAGTCGAAGTCGACCGCCGTCAGCGCCAGCTTGCCGGCCGGCGGGCTCAGCGCCTGCGCGCCCGCGCCGGCGCGCAGCACCGCGGCGGGGCGACCCGGCGTCGGCAGGATGGCGAGGTAGCCTTCGCCGCGCACCGGACGGCCGGCCTCGGTCTCGGAGAGGCCGAACAGGCGCACCGCCGGAGCAGCGCTGACGGCCAGGCTGAAGGCGCCGCGGCTGTCGGTGACCGCGGCGAAGACCGTCCCGTCGGGCGTGGCGAGCTGGATGTGGGCGTTCGGCTGGGCGCGGCCGACGATCTCGACCTGGCCGTCGGCGCGGCGGTCGGCGGCGGTGAAGCGCGGCGGCGAGACATAGCCGGCGGCGCTGTCGGCGGTCTTGCCGGCGCCGGCGGGCGTCCGCCAATCGCCGCCGCGGCCGCACGCTGAGGCCAGCGCGACGGCGGCGGCGATCGCCAGCCAGCGGGCCGCGCTTGCATTCCACCGCCGTTCGCCAATGATCGGCGCCGATCGCCCGCCCAGGCGCGGCGGCTTCATCTCGCGAGACCCGTTCCCATGCCAGCGCCCGGCGCGATCGGCTCGATCTGCCTCTACTGCGCCTCGTCCGACGCGGCCGACCTCGCCTTCATGGAGGCGGCCGCCGCATTCGGCGTCATCCTGGCGCGCGAGGGCGTGCGGCTGGTGTACGGCGGCGGCAAGGTGGGGCTGATGGGCGCCTGCGCGCGCGCCTGCCACGCCGCCGGCGGGCGCGTGCTGGGGGTGATGCCGGATTTTCTGAAGTCGCAAGAGATCCTCTACGAGGCGGTCGACACCATCGTCGTGCGCTCGATGCATGAGCGCAAGATGCGCATGTTCGAAGAGGCCGACGCGTTCGCGGTGCTGCCGGGCGGCGTCGGCACGCTGGAGGAGATCGTCGAGCTGCTCTCGTGGCGCAGGCTGGAGCTCCACCGCAAGCCGATCGTGTTCCTCAACCCAGGTGGGTTTTGGGATCACCTGTTCGCCTTCCTTCACCAGGCAGTCGCGCTCAACCTGGCGCCGGCGGCGCTGGAGACCACCTGGCGCACCGTCACGCGCGTCGAGGACCTCCTCCCCGCCATGCACGAAATGACGGCCGAACAACCCCCTCTCCTCCCCAAGCTGATGCCGCGGGCGACTTAGCGGCCGCTCGCGCCCCTCTTTCGGTCAAGCCTCTTGCGCGACGAAGGCGCGGGCCTGCCGCGCGGTGCGCAGGCCGTGACGGACCTTCAGCGGCGAATTCAGATAGCGGTTCACCGCCGTCGCCATCATCGGGATGGCGCCCGAGTCAGGGCTCGTCAGCCACTCGTCCTCGAGCGCCGTCAGCACTTTGAGCCGGTGGCAAGCGATGATCGGCTCCGAGATTCCGTGGTCGTACAGCGCGCCGCGCTCGTCCGCGATAAAGCGCTCGGGCTCGTCGACCCGCCAGGCGTCGATCTCGAGGGCCGCGTCCACGTAGGGCTTGTTGCGGCCGACGAAGAGCGCGAGCTGCGCCAGCGCGTTCGGCCAGAGCGCCGGCGTCTCCTCGCACAGACGGCGCGTGCCGCTCGCGAAGGTGAGCGCATGGGTGAAATCGAGCCAGCCGACATTGGCGGCGATCGGATTTTCCGTCGCGGTATCGAAGCGGAGATCGAAGTGCGCCATGTTCCACGACGCGGCGGCGACCAGCGCATCGAAGAGTTCCGCCGGCGGCCGCCTCGCCGACCGCAGCAGCCGATCCAGGCCTGCTTTCAGGGAGAGGCCGCGGAAATCTTCGGCGCCGATCGGGTCGGCGCCGCCGTCTCCCCAGCCCGCGAGCGCGGCCGCGTAGCCGCGGAACTCCGGGATGAGATCCTCGCGCCCAGCCTGCGTGAGCGAGCGCGTGAGGGCCAGCAGCACCGGTTCCTGCACCGCCTCGCCGAGCGCGTCGATGAGTTGGCCGGCCTTCAGCACGTAGATGGCGCTGTGGCCGAAGTCGTTGTAGTGCGCGAGCGCCGCCGCGGCGAACGCCGGCCGCAGCTTCGCATAGGGGATTTGCGCGCCGAGGGCGCCGCGCAGCAGTCGCGTCGCGCCGGTCTCGTCCTCGCGCTCGACGGCGTCGACGAACGCGGCTGCGTCCCAGTCCGCGAGCCCCTCGGCGTAGGGGAAGGCGCCCGCGCCCAGCGTATCGCGGGCGAGGTGGGCGATCGGTTCGAGGATGGCGGCAAGCCGGAGGTCGGGGTCCTGGGCGCGCGCCGCGAGCGACAGCCAGTCGGGCGCTGCGGCGTGAGCGTGCGTCATTCCGCCTTCCAGCCGATCGTTCTGGCGCGCGATCGCATGCGCAAGCGCCTGCCGGGCGTCATAGCCGGCGTGCTCGAGGCGAGCCGCCTCGCGGGCCATCCGCGCGCGGTCTTCGTAGTCGAGCGCGACCTCGAGCCCCGCCAGCGCGCGCGCTCGCTGCGCCTCGGCCGGCGGGTCGGTGAGATCGACCAGGATCTCCTGGCCCCGAAAGGCGACCGCGAAGGTGCGCACAGGATCGAAGCCGATCAGGGCCTCGCCGCTGGCCAGGTCGAACTTCCAATTGTGCCAGTTGCACGTGATGACGCAGCTCTGGCCGAGCGTGCCTTCGCTCAAAGGATAGCCCTCGTGCGGACAGCGGCTGGCGATGGCGAAGACCCGGCCGCCGTGGGCGATCAGCAACACCTGCTTGCCGCCCGGCCGAACGAGCTTGCGACCCAGCCGCTCCAACTCCGCCCTCGTTGTCCCGGTCGGCGTCATTGTTCGAACTCCTCGACGCACACGCTTCGCATTCGCGCTGGCGTACAACCTCAAGCTTGGTTCAGGTCAAGTGCGAGAGAGCAGCCGCCAAGCGCGGCAGGGCGTCAGCGTGGATCGAACCCGCCGATGCGGTCGCGGAAGCGGTTGACGATGGGGTAGCGGCGGTCGCGGCCGAAGGCTTTGCCGCCGATCTTCACGCCCGGCGGCGCCTGGCGGCGCTTGTATTCGGAGGAATAGAGCAGCCGCTGGATGCGCTCGACCACGTCGGGCGCGTGGCCACGGGCGACGATCTCGTCCAGCGTCGCCTCCTCCTCGACCAGGCCGTGCAGGATGCCGTCGAGGTCGGCGTACGGCGGGAGCGAATCCTGGTCGGTCTGGTTGGGCCTAAGCTCGGCGCTGGGCGGCTTGGTCAGGATGCGGTCGGGGATTGGGTGCGCGGCCGCGCCGGCGTGCGGGGTGTGGGCGTTGCGCCAGGCGGCCACGGCGAAGACGTCGGTCTTGTAGATGTCCTTCAGGACGTTGTAGCCGCCGCACATGTCGCCGTAGAGCGTGGCGTAGCCGACCGCCATCTCCGACTTGTTGCCCGTGGTGAGCACGAGCCCGCCGGTCTTGTTGGAGAGCGCCATCAGCGTCACGCCGCGCAGGCGCGCCTGGATGTTCTCCTCGGTGGTGTCGGCGTTGCGGCCGGCGAAGGCCTCGGCCAGCATCTCGTCGAGCGCGCCGACGCCGGGCTCGATGGGGATGACCCGATAGGCCGCGCCGATCGCCTTGGCGCAGCCTTCCGCGTCCTCGAAGCTCTCGCGGCTGGTGTAGCGCGACGGCAGCATGACCAGCGACACCCGCTCCGGCCCCAGAGCGTCGGCGGCGACGGCGGCGGTCAGCGCCGAGTCGATGCCTCCGGAAAGGCCAATGATCACAGAAGGAAATCCGGACTTGTTCACGTAGTCGCGGAGACCGAGCACCATGGCGCGGTAGATGGCCTCGGGCCCGTCCGGCGCCGGGTTCAACGCGCCGGGCTGGCAGCGCCAGCCGCCCGCGCCGCGCGTCCAGGTCGTCACCGTCAGCGCTTCTTCGAACATCGGCAGCCGCAAGCAGACGGCGCCGTCGGGGCCAAGCGCGAACGAGCCGCCGTCGAAGACCAGCTCGTCCTGGCCGCCCACCTGGTTCACGTAGAGCAAGCCGAGCCCGGTCTCGGCGACGCGGGCCGCCGCGATCGACAGCCGCTCGCCCTCCGCCGTGCGGCGATAGGGCGAACCGTTCGGCACCAGCAGGAGATCCGCGCCCTCGGCCGCCAACATGGCGCAGGGACCGGGACCCCAGATATCCTCGCAGATGGGAACGCCCAGGCGTACGCCCTTGAATTCGAACGGCTTCGCCCCCCGGCCGGGTTCGAACACCCGCTTCTCGTCGAAGACGCCGTAGTTGGGGAGATCGGCTTTGAAGGTGACGTCCTGGATCACCCCGTCGGCGATGAGGGCGCAGGCGTTGTGCGGCCGCTCGTCGCCGCTGGCCCACGGCAGCCCGATGAGCGCGCCGCACGACCCCTTGGTCTGCGCCGCCAGCCGCGTGAGGGCCGCATGACAGGCGGCGACAGCAGCCGGTTTGAGCGCGAGGTCCTCGGGCGGGTAGCCGATGAGGAAGAGTTCGGAAAAGAGCGCCAGGTCGGCGCCGGCGGCCGTCGCTTCGCGGATGCGCTCGGCGGCGAGTTCGGCGTTCGCCTCGACCGCGCCCACGGTCGGGTTCGCCTGCACCGCGGCGATGTTCAAACGGTCCGTCATGCGCGGCTATGTAGGAGGTTTCGGCGAGCCCGACTATTCGTCGCGGTGCACGCGCTCGCGGCGTTCGTGGCGCTCCTGCGCCTCGAGGCTGAGCGTGGCGATCGGCCGCGCGTCCAAGCGGGCCAGCCCGATCGGCTCGCCGGTCTCCTCGCAGTAGCCGTAGGCGCCTTCGTCGATGCGCCTAAGCGCCTCGTCGATCTTGGCGATCAGCTTGCGCTGGCGATCTCGCGTGCGCAGTTCCAGCGCCCGATCGGTCTCCGAGGAGGCGCGGTCGGCGATGTCCGGATGATTCTCAGTTTCCGTCTGCAGATGCGAGAGCGTTTCCCGCGACTCTCGCAGGATATCTTCTTTCCAATTGAGTAGTTTCTGACGAAAATACTCAAGCTGGCGTTCGTTCATGAAAGCTTCGTCTTCTGACGGACGATACTCTCGATCTTCTACCAAACTCGCGGTCGCCTTCATTGACGTATCACGCGCCCCTACCCACTCCCTATGCGGAGAGCGCCGCTTATACCAAATCGCACGGCCTGTAAAACAAAGCGTTTGCGAGGTCCGCGGGCGCGGCAGGCGCTACTGGTCGAGCTTGGCGAGTTCGACCGCCGCGCGGGTCTCGATCTCGTCGAGCACGCCCTCCAGCCGCTCGTCGCCGGTCAGGGCCCGCTCCTGACGTACAGCGTCCATCAGCCGCCTCAGCGTCGAGGGGGCGACGGCGCCGTCGAGGACGGCGATCTTGAGGTCGTCGAGCACGTCGAGGATGACGCCGGCGCGGCGCACGGCCTTGCGCCGCCGCTCGGTCGGCCCGCCCACCTCCTGCAGCATCAGGAGCGCATCGAGCGAGCCGACGACCGACGCCGGACCGACCCGCGAGGCGGCCGTGGCCTCGGCCGCGCCGCCGAGCGCAAAGCCGGCGGCCGCGGGCGCGCCGCCGCCGCGCGGCTGCGCCGTCTGGGCCGGGCCGACCCCGCTCGAACCGCTGACCTTCATGGGCTCGACACTTCGCTCGCCCGCCTTGCCGGTTCGTTAAGACTGGGCAGATTTTGCCTTCGGCGGGACGCCGCGCCCGCACGTCTTCCAGGCGTTTGATTTCAAAGCGAAAATTTCGACGCGCGGCTGGCACGATCGTCGCATCGCCGGCGCGGGGGGCGGTCGGCCGCCAATCGGTCTGCCAGGGGTGCGCATGCGTCTTTTCCGAGTCGGGCTTCTGGTGTTGGCGGCGCTGGCCAACATGCTGGTCGCCCAGCCCAGCTTCGCGTCATCACGCATCAAGGACATCGTCCAGTTCGAGGGCGTGCGCGGCAACAAGCTGGTCGGCTACGGCCTGGTCGTCGGCCTGGCCGGCACGGGCGATTCCCTGCGCAACGCCCCGATGACGCTGCAGAGCCTGGAGTCGATGCTCGAGCGGCTGGGCGTCAACACGCGCAGCGCCGCCAACTTCGACACCAAGAACGTCGCCGCGGTGATGGTCACCGCCGAGCTGCCGGCCTTCACCGCCGCCGGCTCGCAGATCGACGTCACCGTTTCAGCCATGGGCGATGCGAAGAGTCTGCAGGGCGGCACGCTGCTGGTGACCCCGCTGCTGGGCGCCGACGGCGAGGCCTATGCGGTCGCGCAAGGCAAGATCGAGACCGGGTCGGTCTCCGCCTCCGGCGCATCGGGCTCGTCGATCAGCAAGGGCGTGCCGACCGCCGGCCGCATCGCCGAAGGGGCGAGTGTTGAGCGCGAGGTCGGCTTCAAGCTCGACTCGATGCCGCAACTGCGCCTGTCGCTGCGCAATCCGGACTTCACCACCGCAACCCGCATCGCCCAGGTGATCAACGCGCGCTATCCCGACAGCGCCACGGCCGAGAACCCGACGATCGTCACCCTCCGCGCCCCGCCCGGCCAGGACATGATGGGCTTCGTCACCGAGGTCGAGGATCTGGAGGTGCAGCCCGAGAACCCGGCCAAGGTGGTGATCAACGAGGACGCCGGCGTCATCGTCATGGGCGAGGACGTCCGCGTCTCCACCGTCGCCATCGCCCAGGGGAACCTCACCATCTCGGTGCAGGAGAGCCCGAGCGCGAGCCAGCCCGCGCCCTTCAGCCAGGGTCAGACGGTGATCGTGCCGAAGTCCGACCTGAAGGTGGACGAAGAGAAGGGCAAACGGCTGCTGGTGATCAAGGAGGGCGCCTCGCTGTCGTCCCTTGTCGCCGGGCTCAACGCACTGGGCGTTACGCCGCGGGACATGATCTCCATCCTGCAGGCGATCAAGGCCGCCGGCGCGCTGCAAGCCGACATCCAGGTGATGTGATGACGACGCCGCTGACCCTGCCGGTCGACCTGCTCCGCCCGACGCCAGGCGCGCCGACGGTGGCCGCCGGCGCCTCGAAAGCGGCGATCGCCAGCACGGCGCAGAGCTTCGAGAGCGTCTTCGTCTCCAACATGCTGGGCGAAATGTTCGCCGGCGTTTCGACCGACGGCCCCTTCGGCGGCGGCTCGGGCGAGGCGGCGTTCCGCTCCTTCCTTATGGACGCGATCGGCCAGCAGATCGTCAAGAGAGGCGGGATCGGGGTCGCCCAAGCCGTCCAACGCGAAATGCTGAAAATGCAAGGATTATCATGACCCCCGAACCCGGTCTGGCGGCGAGCGGCCGCATCGACGACCTCGTCGCGCTCACCGAGCGGCTGACGGCGCTGATCGCCGAGCAGGCGCAGGCCTTCGAGGCCGGCCGGCCGCAGGACGCCGCCCGCAACATGGAAGAAACGTCGAGGCTCGCGAACCTCTACCGCACCGAGGCGCAGAGCCTGCGCGAACGGCCCGAGCCGATCGCCGAGCTGCCGCGCAAGGAGCGCGTGAAGCTGATCCGCGCCACCGAGGCGTTCGATGCGGTGATGGCGCGCCAGGGCCGGGCGCTGAACGCGGCCAAGACGGTGACCGAGGGCCTGGTCCACGCCATCGCCGAGGAGATCGCCAACCAGCGCGGCTCCAACGCCGCCTACGGCCCGAAGGGCGCGAAGCCACCCCGCGACGCCGCCACCGCCGTGACGCTGAACCGCCGGGCCTAGGTTGCGCGCGGGGTCGCCCGCGGCGCCCCCCACGTCAGATCGGTCACTACGGCGACTTCGAGCATCCCTTCGGTCGCGAACGGGCGCATCAAGGCGTCCAGGTCGGCGTCGAAGGCGTCGAGCAAGGCCTGGCCCATCGCCGGCCGGTTCCAGCTGACCCGCGAGTGGCTGCAGGCGATGAAGCTCTCGACGGTCTGGCGATGGCGCGAGCGGAACCGCGCGTGGCCGGCGACATCGATCCAGGCCTCGTGCGGGGCGGGGCCAGGCGGCCAGTTCGTCTCGCACGGCGGCGCGGTGATCGGTGGGCGGCCCATGTGCGGCAGCCAGCGGTTCAGGAAGGCGATCCAGGCGTCAATGCCGCAGGGCGGGGCCGGATGGGGAAACACCGGCGCGTCGTTGACTGTGGCGACGAGCGGCGTCGCTTTCGCGAGCTTTGGAAAGAGCGCCGCCAGATCGAACCAGTGGATCGAGGCGCCGGCCGTGACGAGGTCGAATGCGCCGTCGACGTTCGCCTCGGCCGGCCCCTCCACCCAGACGATGTTCGGATGGCGGCCGCCGTCGTCCGCGCGACCCACCGTCAGCATGGCGGCCGATACGTCGACAGCGACGACGACGTCGAAGTGGTCTGCCAGCACGCGGGCGATCTTGCCCGGCCCGCAGCCGAGGTCGAGCGCTCGGGCGCGGCCTTCCGTCTGGGCCAGCAGCGTCGCGTAGAGCGCCTCAGGATACGGCGGACGGCCATGGTACGAGGCGGCCACATGGGGATCAGCGAAAACCGCCGCCAGCCTCACCCGTTCCTCGTCCGCCATGCCCATCGCTCGCACCGCCCGCCGTTGACGGCCGACTGTCGCCCGCTAGGCTCGTGCGCAACACTCGCGTTTGTCATGGGGCCCCGCATGCCGGCCAAGTCCTTGTCTTTCCTACGCCGCACGCCGCAGCAGGCGCGCTCACGGGCGACGGTCGAGGCGATCGTCGAGGCGGCGGCTCAGATTCTGGAGCGGCGCGGGCCGGAAGGGTTCACCACCAGCGACGTCGCCGAACGCGCCGGGGTCAGCATCGGCACGCTCTACCAATACTTCCCGGACAAGCAGGCGATCCTCATCGCCGCGGCGCGCCGCGAACTCGCTGACGCCCCGCCGCGCCGCCGTGCGCTGCTGGCGGCGCTGATCGCGTGGATCGAACGCCTGGGCGGTCCGGCAAGCGCCGCGGCTTCCGGCTCGCGGTGTGGCGCCGCCCTGCAGCGTCGGGCCGCCGGTCTGCTGGAGCGGATCGCCGCCCCCTTCGCGCCTGCGCCGCTGCTGACGCCGATCCCGATCCGCCTCCGCGCCCGCCGCTAGAGCACGATCTCGCTGTCCACGCCGGCCGAGGCCGCGTTCGGCGTCGTCGAAGCGTCACGGGAGCGCCGAAAAAGGTTCACTTGAGCCCCCGCCTTGCGGCCCCTATCGGCGGATCGCTGGCTCAGAGGGGCGCGCCTGCGATGACTCACACCCGCCAGGCGCTGTTGCGCCATCTGATCGGCATCGGCGCCGTCGCGGGCGCGCTGCTGGCGACCGGGCCGGCGTGGGCGGCCGATCCGCCGGCGCTGGCCTTCCTCACCCCGGCGGACATCGACCCCGCCCGCCTCCTGCCGCCGCCGCCGGCGGACGGATCGCCAGAGGCGGTGGCCGAAGTCGCCGAGCTGCACCGCATCGGCGAGGCCACGACGCCCGACGGCTGGACGCAGGCGATGTGGGACAACGACCACGAGGACGGGACCATCTTCCAGACCGCCATCGCGCCGGGTTTCGACCTAGCGGCCTTGCCGGCAACGGCCCATCTGCTGGCGGAGGTGCGCCACGAGGAGGCCATCGCCGCCTCGCGCGCCAAGGACTACTTCAAGCGCACGCGCCCATGGATCGTCGACGACTCGCTGAAGACCTGCTCGCGCGACGAAAAACCCCAGACGTCCTATCCGAGCGGGCACGCGACGATGGCCTACACGATGGCGGTGGTGCTGGCGCAGGCGCTGCCCGACGAAGCGCAACAGATCATGACCCGCGCGCGGGACTATTCGGAGAACCGGCTCGTCTGCGGCATGCACTATCGCGCCGACATCGTCGGCGGCCAGGCGCTGGGGACGGCGGT
>Ga0070735_10005332_pt1 | contig 10694 bp, 10 predicted proteins | sample Coa_R1_FD_66443 | JGI IMG/M metagenome (GOLD analysis project Ga0070735, IMG submission 66443) | Surface soil microbial communities from Centralia Pennsylvania, which are recovering from an underground coalmine fire - Coalmine... | ecosystem: Environmental > Terrestrial > Soil > Unclassified ... | reverse complement strand
TTTCAGCGCGGCCGTAGTACTTCGTAACGCGTAATGGTATAGCCGAGAGCTGCTCCGAGAAATACGTCTGACGGGAAGTGGGCGCTCGTGGTTACGCGAGAAAAGCTCACTACCGTCGCGAAACCGTACATCGCCCATGGTACCCAACGATGATGGTGATATCGTGCTGCGACCACTGTTGCCACAGAAAACACCCCAGCAGCGTGCCCGGACGGAAACGAACTGCCCTTGAATGGAGATTTGCTGCCATTAAAAAACGTGCCGCTGAAAGAGCCGCCTGGCCGGATATCACTAGGTCGTTCTCTGCGTGTAATGGCTTTGATCGCCAAATCAACGATAGCGCTGTCCGCGTAGGCCTCTCCCGCCAGCAACGCCGTGCCAGTCTGATAGGAGTCATGCCGGGCATAACCTGACACCAGGAGGGAGGCTGGGAGAACGATCACCTCTGCGGCGGTGATAGGTGAATCGAACACGTCATTGAGATCGTCAAGGTTCTTCGCGTGAGATTGAAAATATGGCATGGCATGCGGGTCCGCCACGATGAGCCCCGCTGTTCCGCCTACGATAGCCAGCGTTGGCAGCCAGTGGCGCCCTTTCGCCAATTGACCGGGAAAGATCCAAATGTCTTTTTGATCGTGGAGGAAGTCCTTCGGCAGAGAGCGCCAGGAAACTTCTCTTTTCGACGGTGAATCCCTCTCCTTCGCTGAATATCCGGATGCGCGCGAAGGGTCATCAGGTAAATCGGCATGCCCGCTTTGGGCGTATGCCATATTCGCTCGGCAGCAAATACTGGCGTAAACCACCACTAATAGCAACAGCTTCTCTCTTCTGACCATCGAGGTTCTTCGATGCAGTTTTCTGACCTTGAGCAGGTCTTGTATTCGCATCCCTGTACAAAATTGCGGCCAGCCACTCAGAAACCGCGCACGTATTACAATGATTAGCTGATCCCCTTACTGTTGGTCGGCAACCATCCCACTGCACTCATTGGAGGAGTCATGAAGCTTACCCCGGGCAAACTTGCGGGTTTGAAACGCGTATCTGACAAACGCGGAGTAATCGCAGCCGCTGCCATGGACCAGCGCGGTTCGCTGAAGAAATCTTTAGCAAAAGAAAAAGGCGGCGACGTCACTGACGCAATGATGGAAGAGTTCAAGTCGCTGGTCACCGAAGTTCTAACCCCGCATGCCAGCGCGATTCTGCTCGATCCGGAGTGGGGATTGCCAGCCGCCAAACGCCGCGCGAAAAACTCCGGCCTGCTGCTCGCCTATGAAAAAACCGGATATGACAAAACCGGTCCCGGCCGCCTCGGAGATCTGCTCGATCACTGGTCTGCGCGCCGCCTGAAAGAAGCTGGCGCGGATTGCGTGAAGATCCTCCTCTATTACACTCCTGACGATCCTAAAGATGTGAACGACAAGAAGCATGCCTGGGTCGAGCGCATCGGAGATGAGTGCCGGGCTAATGACATTCCTTATTTCCTGGAGTTTGTCGGATACGACGAAGGCACCGACGAGAAGGGTTTGGAATACGCCAAGAAGAAACCGCGAATTGTTACCGAGAGCATGCGCGAATTCACCAAAGAGCGTTACGGTGTCGATGTGCTGAAAGTCGAAGTGCCGGTGAACATGAAATTCGTTGAAGGCACCAAGTCGTTCGGCGGCCAGAAAGCCTACACAAAACAGGAGGCCATCGATCTATTCCACAAAGCTGCCAGCGTTACAACCAAGCCGTTCATTTATCTTTCGGCGGGAGTGAGCAATGCCGAATTCAGCGAGACCCTTGAGCTGGCCGGCGAAACCGGAGTGAAATTTAATGGCGTGCTCTGCGGACGCGCCACGTGGAAAGAAGGAATTCCGGTTTATGCGAAGCAAGGCGCCGGTGCATTTCGCAAATGGCTCGAGACCGAGGGCGTAAAGAACATCGAGAATGTGAACCAGAAGTTGAAGACCGCTACCTCATGGTTCCCCATCTACGATGTGGAACCCGCTATGGCGGGAGCTTAGAGAAGGCATTAACCACAAAGGGCACGAAGCTCCACGAAGGGAAATCATCCTGGTGCGACTTCGTGCCTTTGCCTTCATGACTACGGCGTTACGATTTGCCCGAACAGACCGGTAACTTTTGGCGTACCCTGATGTGTGATCTTGATGACCTTTTCTCAACCATTCTGGTAACTTCTGCAAACGCCGGGGAGAAGAATTATGCGCAGCCCTATAACGCTTCTTTTGGCATTGTTGATCAGCATCCTTGGTCTCACAATGACCGCCACCGCACAGAGCGAACGCCCCAGCGAACCAATGTCCCTCGCCATCACCTTCAATGATGGACACCACCAGAATGTTCCGCTGGATGAAGTCTCTCGAATCGAATTCAAGTCCGGCCCAGTAGTAATTTTCAGGGATGGACGTCGACAAAAAATGACAAATGTCGCCCGCGTTGAGTTTTCTTCAGACACCACAGACTTACCGTTCGGTCGCAATCGTTTCGTCGGCAAATGGGAAGTTGGCATCGGCACTTTCGGCGGCGGCGATTTCTTTATTACCCTCGACCCTAATGGTGAAGCACGTAAGACTCTCGGCTCGAGTCACGGTACCTGGGCGGTGGTGAATGGCGAGGCGCGCATTAATTGGGATGACGGATGGCACGATGCCATTGTTAAAGTGGGTTCTAAATATGAGAAGCGGGCTTACGAGCACGGCAAAACATTTTCGGATGAGCCATCGAACGTGACTGACGCCAAAAATACCAATGCTCAACCGATCTAACAGTTGGCATAAGTCTTATACAAACTAACCCTTCTGAATTGACACAGTCGGACTCAACTGTCCTTATTGCTACACTCTCTGCGTGCCCGGACGAACTTTTGTCTCTCTCGGCGCGTATCCTTAGTTGCGCACGGTTTGGGGCTGGTCTTATGCGGCTCTTAGCCGTCAGCCATCAGCCGTCAGGAAGATCGTTACGAGAACTCGACATCAGGTTTCGATAGTCGAGCGTGGCGCAGCAAATGTTTTTCCTGATAGCTGAAAGCTGACCGCTGTTAGCTCATTGTCCCGATCCGCACACGATTTCCGGGGAGCAAGTCTTGGAAGACGCCCAACTGGCTGCTTTGCTGGTCCGTCGCTGCATTGCCGGCGACGCGGTCGCTTGGGACGAGATCGTTCAGCGGTATCATCGTCGGATCTACAACATTTGTTATCGCTTTGCTGGATCGCCCGACGATGCGCAGGACCTGACACAGGAGGTCTTCATCAGAATGTACCGTACGCTCAATTCCTACGACGTAGGTCGCGGCGCCTTTGTGACCTGGGTTACAACCCTCACCCGTAATCTGCTGGTCGATCATTTCCGGAAGACCAAGCACGATCGACTGACTGATTCTCTTGACGCCACGGCTTCAGACCATCCCGACGCCATGCCCCTCAGCGAACGTATTCCCGACGAGGGTCCGGCTCCTGATTCCGGCGTACAAAGCCGCGAAACCCGAGACGTGGTACACCAGGCATTGCAGAAGCTCTCTCCCGAGCTGCGGGAAGCTGTGATTTTAAGAGACTTACAGGATATGGATTACCGTGAAATCGCTACGGTACTAAAGGTACCGGAAGGTACAGTTAAATCAAGGATTAACCGGGGACGAGCGGAACTTGCGCGCCTCTTACAACGTACATATAAGCAGGTGATGTGATGCCAGGAAAAGAAGATAACCGGATGAGCTGCTCGGAATTCGACGCGCTGCTCAGCCAGGCCATAGATGGCACCTTGGCTGGCGAAAAACTCGCATCATTCGAAGCCCATGGACGCGTGTGCCAGCTGTGTGGCCCGCTGCTCCATGAAGCCGAGGCAGGACTTTCCTGGCTGAAGTCTTTGGCCGAAGTCGAGCCTCCGCCGGAGCTGGTCACCAATATCTTGCTGCGGACGAGCGGGGTGGTTTCTGCCCAGCATCATGGCGCCGGAAAATTAGAATCGGCGTCATGGGTAAGCCGTGTTCGCGATTGGGCTGGAGTCATTGGTTCGCCCATCGTCGCCATGGCCCGTCAACCACGGTTCGCGATGTCGTTCGGAATGGCCTTCTTCACATTGTCTGTGACTTTGAGTCTGGCGGGAGTTAAATTGAGCGATATTCGCCACATGGATCTGCGTCCGAGCACTATCCGCCGCACTTATTATGAAACCAGCGGCCGGGTGGTGAAGTATTACGAGAACATCCGCTTCGTTTACGAAATCGAATCGCGGGTGCGGCAGTTCAAAGAGGCAGCAACGCCAGCGGAACAGCCCGCTCAACCGCAGAACGATAACGAGCGCAAGAACAAAACCAAAAACGATAACAGTGAACAACCCGATCAAAAACAGGAACGTAATAACTACAGCCGGGAGGGGAACCAACCTGTGTTTGCTTCCTTTCCCGTACACAGGGGACCTGAACCAGCGCGCCTTTTGCGTGCCGGCGCAACAGAGCCAACTGTAGTGTCAGTGACAACGTACAGGAGGTTCTTATGAACTGCGCCAATCATCCACAATCGCCGATTGCGGCTTACTGCCGCACTTGCGGCAAACCACTGTGCACCGCGTGCAGTCGTTCAGTCATGGGCGTCGTTTATTGCGAGACCTGTCTGGCAGAACGCGTAGGCACAACTGCGCCATTGCCGCCGAACCCGAATCCGCAGTCGAGTTCTTTTCAACCGGTAGGGTCGTATCCGGCGGGGAACGTTCCGCCTCGGGCGTCTCGACCATCTGGCCCGAATCCGGGACTTGCAGGGATACTTGGTGCGATCCCTTTCGGAGTCGGCGCCATATATAACGGTCAGTACACGAAGGGTTTGGTTCACCTGGGAATTTTCGTCGCTCTGGTCGTCGCGTTGAGTTCAAACCTCGCCGACTACTGGTACATCATTCTCGGCATTGGAATGGGCTTCTTTGTCGTGTATCAGATACTCGACGCCATTCACACCGCCAGGGCGATCCAATCGGGCCGTCCCGCGCCGGATCCATTCGGCCTGGCCACCGCCTTCAGCCCGGGCGAGTCTCAAGCAAGTCCGGCGCAGGCTCGAGATTTTGCGAAGAGTGTACCGACTGGTGCAGTAGTGCTGATTGCGCTTGGGGTTCTTTTCTTACTGCATAACCTGGGATGGTGGTTCCTTCGAGCCGATGTCCTTGGCCCATTGGTGATGATCGCGATCGGAGTCTGGCTCCTGGCGCGACGTCTCGGTTCACCCGGAGGGATTGCCGGATGCGGCGCTCGGGGATTGATGGGACCGGCGGTCCTTATGACCATAGGCGCGCAGTTTCTCTTGAACAATCTCGACATAATTTCGTTTGGACGAACTCTGCCTGTGCTCTTGATTGTGATCGGCGTAGTGCTGGCGGTACAGCGTACTGCACATCATTCCGCCGATGTCTATCCGCCTCCGGCTGCGCCCGGCTCTGGCGGAACGGAAGCGCCTGCTCCGGCAGCAGAAAATCCGGTACCACCTTCAGAGGTGAAAAATGGCTAGCGCCACGCAAGTTCCTCCTCCGCCGCCGATTAGGCCACGGCCGCCGCGTTCACTGGCTGGTCCGGTGGTGCTGATCGTCATAGGAATCTTCTTCCTCTTGGGGAATATGCACATTCTCTACTGGCATGACTTGGGCCACTGGTTCGCTCACTTCTGGCCGGTGCTGCTCATTCTGTGGGGGATCATTAAGCTGGTTGAGTACCAGCAGGCCAACCGCACTGGAACTCGCCCGCCTGGAATTGGCGCAGGTGGGGTACTGCTGGTTATTTTCCTGGTTGCAGCCGGCCTGATCGCGACCTCAGCTTCCAATTTCGACTGGGGCCAGATTCGCGATCAGATGCACATTGAAGGGGCGGACATGCCGTGGTGGGGACACACCTATGATTACAACTCCGATCTGGAGCAAGCTTTTCCCCCCGGCGGCAGCCTCCGCGTCACCAACTCTCGTGGCTCAATTAACGTGAGCACCTCGAGTGATGGCCGTATTCATGTCACCGTACATAAGCGAATCAATTCTGAGTCGCAGGAAGACGCCGATAAGTGGAACAAGTCGACCCAACCGCAGATCAACGTAAGCGGGCAGACAGTAACTTTAAATGCCAACACTCGAGGAGCTGGGGACCACTGGGTGAGCTCTGATCTTGATATAGCTCTGCCCCGAAAGGCATCGATTGTAGCTTCTACGAGTCATGGCGATGTCAGCGTTATGGGGCGCGATGGGAACGCCGATATCAGCAGCCAAAACGGCGATGTGTCAGTTAGCGATCTGAATGGAAGCCTCACTCTTGACCTGCAACACAGTTCCGCGCGGATTTCGCAGATCTCTTCCGACGTTACGGTTCAAGGCCGCGCCAATGATGTATCCATTGAAGACGTCAAGGGCACCGTGCATCTTGACGGAGACTTCATGGAGAGCGTGAAGCTCTCGCGTATCGCCAAGCCGGTCAGCTTTAAATCCACTCGCACCAATATGGATCTTTCGCAGCTCACCGGATATCTCAATCTCGACTCAGGCGACCTTGAGGCTACCAGCGTTGTTGGGCCATTTCGACTGCGCACCCGTTCCAAGGACATCATGCTGAATGGCATCTCGAACGACGTCCATGTGCAGAACGAAAATGGCGCGGTTGAAGTACACGTCGATAAGCTCGGCGGGCTGGACATCAAGAATGCCAAAGGCGACATTCGCATTTTCGTGCCGGCGAAAGCAGGCTTTCAACTTGAGGCCTCGGCGCACGATGGAGAGATCCAGACCGATTTCACCGATCTTAAAATCAGTAACGGCGACGAACGCTCCTCCGCGAGTGGCAGCGTAAACGGCGGCGGACCGCGCATGACGCTGGACAACGAACATGGCACCATCGAAATTCGTAAAGGCACGGCTGTGCTGGCGCCATCCAAAGCAAGAAACTCACAAATTCCAGAACCTCCACAACCGCCGGAAGTTCCGGAAGCTACCGAAAACTGATCTCGCCGCGTTCATTGCGCGGGTTGGGACTTGATCACGGAACCGTGGTAAAGTGACTTTCTTCGGGGGTCTCGATGACTCAAACCGCTGCACCGGATTTTGCTCAACTCAAGTCCAACCTGAAATCAATCTGGATGGCCGGCGACTTTGGCCAAATTGCCAGCTACGCCGTCCATGCAGGGGTTGATTTCATCGGTCGCACTCCGATCAAAAAGGGCGATCGGGTTTTGGATGTTGCTTGCGGCACCGGAAACGTATCTTTGCCGGCTGCGCGAGCAGGAGCCGAAGTCACCGGAGTAGACATTGCTCCAAATTTACTGGAGCAGGCGCGGAAGCGTGCCTCATCCCAAAAATTGAACATCCGCTTCGACGAAGGCGATGCCGAGGACCTGCCTTATCGCGACGGCGAGTTCGACATCGTGGTCACAATGTTCGGCGCCATGTTCGCACCACGCCCAGAAAAGACTGCAGCAGAACTGATTCGCGTGTGCCGCCCTGGAGGCTCGATTGCGATGGGGAATTGGACCCCTCAGGGCTTTGTAGGCCGAATGTTTCGGGTCACCGCAAAAATAGTCCCGCCCCCGCCCGGAATTGTGCCACCAGTGCTTTGGGGGGATGAAGCGACTGTCCGTCAGCGCTTCTCACAAGGCATTTCAAAGTTGAGTATGACGGCGCAGAACGTGAATTTTGAGTTTCCATTCAGTCCTAAAGAAGTTGTCGGGTTTTTCCGCCAATATTTTGGTCCAACGCAATCGACATTCGCGCGCCTTGATAAGGCGGGCCAAGACTCGCTGGCTTCGGAGCTTGAAAAAATGTGGGCCGAGAACAATGAAGCTACGGACGGTACCACCAAAATACAGGCCGAATACCTGGATGTCAGGGCGGTTCGCGCGTAGCCGCGCTTCTCTAGTGAGTGCGGATAATATTGATGCATGAGGTCGCCATCCCCCACCGCTGAAGGTTTCCATCTTATTTTCCGGCGACCCGCTATTCCTCTGGCTGAGATTGCATGGCGCTGGAGCTTCGCCTCCGCTTTCTGGTTTCTCAGCGCAAGTTTTCTTGTCGAGTACGCTGATTCGCTCCCCGCCAATAGAGTTGACCGGTTGTTGCTGGGAACACGGCAACCAGAGCTGATACTGCGCGCCCTCCATCGAATGCTTCACGGCAGCGCATTGCGTTTCAGCGCCGGCAGTATTGTGCTTGCGATCGGACTGCTCGTGGTCTGGATGTTTCTGTCGTCGCTTGGCCGTGCCGCCACTCTGAACGCGATGATGGAAACCTTAGAAATTACGCCGTCAGTAAGCACGCGACGGACAATTGTTTCATCCCTGCTGGCATTAAGCTTCCTGCGCGCTGCCAATGTCCTCGCCGCAATTGTGGCGGCAATCGGCACGGTTCTTGTGGCGAGCGGGGTGTGGGCTTCGACCCACATGTCGGGATCGGGCGCCGCACGCCTTTGGCTTCTACTCCTGGTTTTAGTTTGGACAGCCTGGGCAATGCTCAATTGGATTCTCTCGACTTCATCGTTGTTTGTTGCCGTCGATCATGCCAGCGCCTTGACCGCAATCTCCTCAACCCTGGGCTGGTATCGTGATCGGCTCGGCTCCGTACTTGCGGCCGGAGTTTGGTTTGGCCTCATTCATGGCGGGGCATTCCTCACGGCTTTCAGCGCGGCCTTCACCGTGCTTGGCATGGCACAAATTCTGGGTGCCGGGCCCGCATTGTTCCTGGAGATTGTGATCATCGCAGCTTATTGCGCAGTTGCTGATCTGCTTTATATTGGACGCCTGACCGCGTATCTCGCGATTATCCGGCGAGGGGATTCATTCGATCTGCCGGAGCCGGAAGCGTCACCCCCTATATCTCCGAGCAGTGAGAGAACTGCGATTGACCAGAGCGAATTAATTCTCAGCGACGTCCGGCTACCAGCAACCTAAACACCACACCAGCAACGTAGGTCGCCTAAGCCTGCGCCGCCTCTTTCGTGAAACTTCGTGTCCTTCGTGCTTGATGATTTGAAGTGGTTGATGATTTGAAATTGCCGGGAAACCGCAAAAGGATTGACCACGAAGGTACACGAAGTCAAATATCGATGAGGACGTCGCCATTTTCGGTTTTGATGGGGTAAACCGCCAGTTTGGAGTTCGGATCGTCGGCCATTGCACCTGTCTTAACGTCGTACTCCCAACCGTGCCATGGACAAACAATTTTATTGCCATCGATAAATCCCTGCCCGAGCGGCCCACCCATATGCAGGCAGACGTTATCCATGGCGCTGATTGTTCCGTTTATGTTGGCAACACAAATCACTTTGTCGCCGAGCTCGAATTCTTTGGCTTCTCCGTCGGCGGGAAGCTCCGGTTGGGTGGTTAGTTTGATGTAAGGCATGCTTGCAGTGAGAGTCTAGGTTTGATGGAAGTTCCTGTCAATTCTTCCCAGGCGCACCCGCTTCCAGTCAAATTCAGAGTGGCGTAACTTGACGCTTTCTAACCGGTAGCACCGAGGACTAGAGTTGGAGTTGCTACAGGCAAGCGTAGCGGCCCTCCCCATTACTGCAAGTTAGTGCTGAGGAGGGCTACTTTTTGCGCCTTCCCCGCCTGTAGCGATTGAACGAGTTCAGCTAATCCTCGCCCACTTCTTTTGTGAGAAGCTAGACTTGGTATGTCCCAAGTCTCGCCTTCGCTTCCGAATTCTCTATCAGATCGAGTGGGCTTGCGCGGTTGGTGGTTGAGAATCCGCACGTCATTATTCTGGATGTCGGCAATCGCTTTCGCTCTTCGGCTGGCATACATTTTGATCGCTCACACCTACAAGTTCAAACCTGATCAAAATGATTTCAGTTTCGGCTATGAGATGGGGAGGATTGCTCACGCCATTGCTAGCGGGCGGGGTTTTGCCGATCCGTTTGGCCCAGCGACCGGACCTACAGCCTGGGAGCCGCCACTCTATCCTTATTTGATTGCCGCGGTTTTCAAACTGAGCGGAATTTATACCCACGCCTCGGCTTTCATTTTGCTCACCATCAACAGCACTTTTTCCGCGCTGACCTGCATCCCGATTTTCTTGATCGCGCGCAAATGTTTCAGTGAAAAAGTTGCGGTATGGAGCGCGTGGGGCTGGGCTCTGCTGCCTACGGTCATGTATTGGGCTACGCGATGGGTTTGGGAGACCAGCCTGGCGGCATTCTTGCTTGCAATCATTTTTTGGCTCACATTGGAGTTGGAAAATCTGGAAGGCGTCATGCCCTGGGTCGGCTTTGGCGTGCTCTGGGGGGTGGCGGTCCTGACCAATACTTCGCTGGTCACGTTTCTGCCCGCGTCGGGATTGTGGGCGTGGTATCGGCGATGGAGAACAGGGAAACGATCTTTGGTTGGCATAGCATTTGCGGCGATTTTCTTTTTCTCAGCGATCGCGCCGTGGCTGGTGCGCAACTACGAAACTTTCGGCAAATTTATTTTTATTCGATCAAATTTTGGCGCCGAGCTTCGGCTGGGTAATGGCCCGGGCGCCGATGGGACATGGATGTCGTATCTCCATCCCACGCAGAACGCGCTGGCGCTGAAGCAGTATGAAGAAATGGGAGAGATCGAGTACGTTGCAGAACGCAAACGCCAGGCGATGGAATTCATTCGCGCCGACTACTCGCGCTTTGCCTGGATCAGCCTCAAGCGTTTTGTCTACTATTGGGCCGGGCGTCCGCGATCTTCAGAGATGTCAGTCCTGGTGGATAATTC
>Ga0070735_10005331_pt1 | contig 10696 bp, 8 predicted proteins | sample Coa_R1_FD_66443 | JGI IMG/M metagenome (GOLD analysis project Ga0070735, IMG submission 66443) | Surface soil microbial communities from Centralia Pennsylvania, which are recovering from an underground coalmine fire - Coalmine... | ecosystem: Environmental > Terrestrial > Soil > Unclassified ... | reverse complement strand
ATGATATCGGGATCGGAACTGAACGAGCGTTTCCAGAGGCGATCGCTGAGAATGGCCACAGCGGTCTTGCCGGGTTTGTCCTCCTCTGGCAGCAACAGGCGGCCAAGTAGAATCTTTGCGCCGAGGATGTTGAGCAAGCTAGATTGTGTTCGCATGCCATCGACGAGTTCAGGCTGCTCACGACCGGTCAGCGTGAAGGTGCGGCTCTGGGCTAGGGCCATTTGCTCGAAGGAATGGTTTTCGTTTTGAATGTCAATGTACTGGCCTGGGGAGGGCCAGTCGCGGAGAATGCCGATGGCGGGAGAATGGAGCCATACGGCGGCGAGGCGGTCCGGTTGAGGATAGGGGAGCGGGCGGAGGAGCAAGGAGTCGACGACGCTGAAAATGGCGGAATTGGCGCCGATGCCGATGGCTAGGGAGGTCAGGATCACTATGGTCGACAGGGCGTTTTTGCGAAGCATGCGAACGGAGAAGCGAAAGTCCTGGAGCCAGATGTGCATGGTTCCTCCCGCGTTTGTATGGACGATGGTATGACGGGCTTGGATAGGTGACCAGTGGGAAATTTCGATGTTTTTTGAAACGGGCGGAGTTTTTGGCGAGAGATTTGGGAGCTTGCATCACGGGACGCTAATCAATACCGTAATCAATGAGGATGTGAAGAGAAAGCGCGGGTCTAAAGACCCGGAAGATGCGAAAGAAGGATGAGAGCACCGTGATTATTGGGATGGGAGTGGACTTGGCGGAGGTGGGTAGGATTGAGAGGGCGATTGAACGGTATGGGGAGGCGTTTTTGCGGCGGGTGTTTACGGGAGCGGAGAGGGAGTATTGCGAGCGGTTCAAGAATAAGTATGAGCGGTTTGCAGGGCGGTTTGCGGCTAAGGAAGCGGCGATGAAGGCGTTGGGGACGGGGTGGAGACGGGGGGTGCGGTGGGTGGATTTTGAGGTGGTGCGGGAGGTGGGGGGGCGGCCGACGATCCAGTTAGATGGAGAGGCGAAGAAGATTGCGGAGGAGTTGGGAGTGAAGAGGATTGCGTTAAGTATCACGCATACGGAGGCGCAGGCTTTGGCGCAGGTGATATTCGAAAGTTGACAGTCGACAGTTGAAAGTCGAAAGAAAAAACATTTACACAGAGGACGCGGAGAGCACAGAGTTCACGGAGGATTGGCTTAGAGTGGTTACGGGCTCGCCTATCAGGTAGTTCCCTTCTTCGGTGGTGATTTCAACATCTAGCCATTGATTTGACGGAAAGATTCCTGGGATTTGGACGCGCAAATAATTTGAGGATAGGGCGGGGGTGTAGTCGATGCCCATGTGTTCGGAAATGGAGTCTTCATCGCGGTGGAGGGTTAGGACGCGGTGGGTGCGACCGATCTGGGATTGGCGAAAGGCGGCGGATTTTTCGTCGGCCAGGGGGCGGAGTTGGCGGGCGCGGCGTTTGATGATGTGGGTGGGGACTTGATCTGGCGACGTGGCGGCTTTGGTGCCAGGGCGGGGGGAGTAGGAGAAGACGTGGAGGTAGGTGAAGGGGTGGCGGTCGATGAAGGCGAGGGTGGCGGCGTGGTCGGATTCGGTTTCTCCGGGGAAGCCGGCGATTAGGTCGGCGCCGATGGCGGCGTTGGGGAGACGGTCGTGGATGAGTTCGACGCGTCGGGCGTAGTGTTCGGCGCGGTACCAGCGATGCATGGCGGCGAGGATGGGGTCGGAGGCGGATTGAAGGGGCATGTGGAAGTGTTGGGCGATGCGATCGGTGCTAGCGAAAAGTTCGATTAGGCCTTGAGTGACGTCTAGGGGCTCGATGGAGCTTAGGCGGAGGCGTTCTAGGCTGGTTTCGTCGAGGATGCGGCGGATTAGGTCGATGAATTCTACGCGCGGGGAGAGGTCGCGGCCATAGGTGCCTAGGTTGATGCCGCTTAGGACGATTTCGCGAGAGCCGGATTCGGAGAGTTCCTGGATTTCGCGGATTACGTCGTCTGGGGGGAGGCTGCGGGATTTGCCGCGGACGTAGGGGATGACGCAGAAGGAGCAGCGGTTGTTGCAGCCGTCTTGGATTTTCAGGATGGGGCGGGTGTGATGGGATTCACCGCCTTGGATGGGGGCGGAGAGGAACTCAGGGTGGGCGAAGATGTCGCCGGTGAGGATTTGGGCGTGAGGGAGGGATTCATCGGGATCGGAAGTCTTGCCAAGATGGGGCGCAAGGAATTGCGCCCCTACAATGGAGTGGAAGGGGACGTCTGGCGCGGCCGGAGGAAAAAGCAGATTCCTCACTAGGCTCGGAATGACCGGTTGCTTTTCAGCCGCACGGATGAACGCGGTCGGAGCGATTTGAGTTATGAGATTGGGGATTTGGGGTTTGTGGGAATTGCCCACGACCCAGGTGACGCCGGGGAGGGCGGCTAGTTCTTCGGGGGCGCGCTGGGCGTAGCAGCCGGTGACGATTAACTGAGCGGCCGGATTTTGGGCGTGGATTTTGCGGATGGAGTCGCAGGCTTGGGCGTCGGCGGCGGCGGTTACGGTGCAAGTGTTGAGGACGACGATGCCTGCGGAGGCGGGATCAGGGGCGGGGGTGTAGCCGCGGTCGAGGAGCTGGCGTTCGAGGGCGGCGCCGTCGGCTTGGGTGGCGCGGCAGCCGAATTGTTGGATGTAGAAGGTGGTCATTTGATTCGGAGTGATCACTTGATTTTCCACAGAGTTCACAGAGAGCGCAGAGAAGAGGAAGAAAAAGACAGTTCTCTAATCTATGTAGGTTCCGTGAACAGCAATAGCATAGCTGGTTCGATGATTCGCGGGAAGACTGTCAAAGTTCTAATGCTCGGCGACGAGAACCAGATATCAGAGCGGCAGCTTTACTCAGTGCGTGGGGGGCCGCTACAATCTGTGGCTGAAAATGTGTGCTCTGCGGCGACACCCTTCTGCGCTGGACAATCCCAAGATTTCGGTTGTGATTCCTGTTTACAACGAGAAAAACACAATTGAGGAGATTTTGCGGCGCGTTCAGGAGACGGGGCTGCGCAAGGAAATTGTGATTGTGGATGACCGCTCGACGGATGGGACGCGGCAATATTTGGAGAGCATGGTGCAGACGCAGGGGAGGGGCGAGACATGGGCGCCGGCACATGACGGCGGGGACCCGGTGGACGTGCGGGATTTGCGGATTATTTTTCAGGCGCAGAATCAGGGGAAAGGCGCAGCATTGCGGCGCGGGTTTGCGGAGACGACGGGCGACATTGTTTTGGTGCAGGATGCCGATTTGGAGTATGACCCAAAGGACTATCCGACTTTGTTGGGGCCGATCATTGATGGGCGGGCGGACGTGGTGTTCGGGTCGAGGTTTCTTGGCGGACCACAGAGGGTGCATTACTTTTGGCATTATGTGGCGAACAAGGCTTTGACGCTGCTCTCGGACGTGATGACGAATTTGAAGCTGACGGATATGGAGACTTGCTACAAAGTGTTCCGCAAAGAGGTGCTCCAAGGGATTACGCTGCGGTCGAACCGGTTTGGGTTTGAGCCGGAGATTACGGCGAAGATTTCGAAGGGCAAGTGGAGGATTTACGAAGTGCCTATCAGCTATGCGGGGCGGACGTATGAAGAAGGAAAGAAAATTACCTGGAAAGACGGCGTGCAGGCTTTGTGGTGCATTTTTCGGTATAAGGTTGCAGACTAAACCTCGCCAGTAAAACCCGGCAAATAAAAATCAGGTAATTAATTCTAGTTGGAAGCGGCTTCTGCGTAGCCGTGCGGGTGTTTTTGTTTCCAAGACCAAGCTGACGTGATGATCTCTTCGAGGGAAGAGTGCTGAGCTTCCCAGCCGAGAGTGCGCTGAAGCTTGTCTTTGCTGGCGACCAAGACGGCCGGATCTCCAGGGCGGCGGGGGGAGACCTTGCGCAAAATCTTACGGCCGGTAACTCTTTCGGCGGCATCGATTACGTCGAAAATGGTGAAGCCGCGGCTGTTGCCGACGTTAAAGGCTTCGCCAGAAATGGTTTCGATGGCTTCGAGGGCGCGGACGTGGGAATCGGCGATGTCCAGGACGTGGATGTAATCGCGGACACAGGTGCCGTCGGGCGTGGCGTAGTCCGAGCCGAAGACTTCGACGTGGGGAATCGCACCTTGCGCGGCATCGAGAACCTTGGGGATGAGATGGGTTTCGACGCGATGGGCTTCGCCGCGCTCCGCGGAGGCTCCCGCGGCGTTGAAATAGCGGAGGGTGGCATAGTGGAGTCCGGTGTAGGCGCGATAGTCGGAGAGAATTTCTTCGAAGCGTAGTTTGGATTTGCCGTAGGGGTTGATGGGATTTTTGGAATGATCTTCGGGGATGGGGACGGTGTGGGGTTCGCCGTAGGTGGCGGCGGTCGAGGAGAAGATCAGTTTTTTCACGTTGTGGCGGGTCATGGCATCGAGAAGGTTGACGCCAGCGGCAATGTTGGCAGCGTAGAACGTGCTGGGCTCGCGGACGGATTTGGCGACCAGGGCTTCGCCAGCGAAATGCATGACGGCGTCGATGGCGTGCTTGGAAAAGACTTCCTCGATTTGCGCGCGGACGCCGAGATCGGCTAAGCGGAACATGGCTTTGGGAGGGACGGCGGCGGCGTGGCCTTCCTGAAGATTATCGAGGGCGATCACCTGGTAACCGCGGGCGATGAGAATCTCTGAGCAGATGCTGCCGATGTAGCCTGCGGCTCCGGTAACAAGAACATTCAAGGAAGTGGCCTCGCCTTCGTATGGAAGATTTTGTTTTACTTTCGCGTAGATATTAAACCTAACAGCTTGAGAGCGGATTGTCAGCGAAGAATTCGGGAGGTATTGGGAGCGTACAACCGTTGGTGGTGCGCGAAAGGAATCAAGGAGCCGACATGCGGCGCTGGAAAGTGAGAAGGATCAGGTCGGCGCGGCGGCGGACGCCGAATTTACTGAGAAGATTGGAGACGTGAAATTTTACGGTGCGCTCGGCAATGTTGAGTTTGCTGGCGATTTCCTTGTTGGAAAGATTCTCGAGGAGGGAGTCCAAGACTTCCTGCTCGCGACGGCTCAGGTTGGTGACGGAGTCGGTCTTGAGGCGGCGCCCTTGGCTGGTGAGGATGGAATCGACGAATCCGGAAAGGACCGAGCGCGGAACCCAGAAGCCGCCGCTAGCCACCAGCGGCAAAGCGCGGACCAGCTGATCGCGGGCTTCTGTGTAGGTTAGAAGACCCTTAACTCCGAGACGCAGAAGCTGGTAACTGTTGGCATCGGTGTGTTGCTCGCCGACGACGATGAGGCGCGCTTCGGGATGGCGTTCCATGAGATTGGCGAGAAGAGCGCCCGTGGCGGGACGCGCGGCGTGACCATCGATAACGTAGACCTGAGCGACGGGCGGTTCGAGATTGCGCATGTCGGGCGCGAGCGTGGATTCGAGCTGCTTGACGACGACTTTGAATTGAGCCTTCGACAAGACGCGTTCGAACTCGCTCAACACCAAGGGATGCGGTGAGAGGATGCAAACTGACAGTTTGGAAGATGCGCGCTTGGTAGCCACTATGTGCCAGCGTAGTGAAAACTGTCCTAAGGGGCAAGTCTCTTGGTAGGGGCTGTTCTCGAATTGTTACGTAACAGGTAGGGTGCTTTTTCGGTGGGGTCCGAGGGGTGGATTCTTTAGCAGGACGTCGACGATGCGCTCGGCGGCGTGGCCGTCCCAAAATGGGGGAATGCGGCCAGCCTTGCCTTTTCCTGCGAGGACCTCTTGGGCGACGATGAGAATTTTTGCGGGATCCGTGCCGATGAGCTGATTGGTGCCTTCCGTAATGGTGATGGGGCGCTCAGTGTTTTCGCGGAGAGTGAGGCAGGGGACGCCGAGGGCGGTGGTTTCCTCCTGGATACCGCCGGAGTCGGTGAGAACGAGGGTGGCTTTGCTGAGGAGACAGAGAAAATCGAGATAGCCGACAGGGGGGATCAGTTTTAGCTGGGGATGAGTTTTGATGCCGGCTTGTGTGAGCCGCTGCTGAGTGCGGGGATGAACGGGAAAGATGACGGGGATTTGGGCGGCTACTGCGTCGATGGCGCCGAGGAGTTCGGCAAGTTTTTCGGTGGAGTCAACGTTGGAAGGACGATGCAAGGTGAGAACGGCGAAGCGGCGCCAGTCCGCGCCGTTTTTTAGGGCTAGTTCTTCGCCGATGGGGGACTTCTGTGCGATGGGTAGAAAGTGACGGAGCGAATCGATCATAACGTTGCCAACGAGATAGATAGACGAACGGGGGCGGCCTTCGTTGAGAAGATGCTGAATGGCGTCTTCTTCGGTAACGAAAAGATAGTCGGCCAGAGCGTCGGTGAGGATGCGGTTGATTTCTTCGGGCATGGAGCGATCGAAACTGCGGAGTCCGGCTTCCACGTGGGCTACCTGAATACCAAGCTTTACGGCGGCTAGCGAGACGGCGATGGTGGAATTAACGTCACCGACAACCAGGACAAGGTCGGGCCGGCGTTCGAGCAGGACGGGTTCGATACGCTTGAGCACTTCAGCTGTCTGGAGCGCATGGGAGCCAGAGCCGACCTCGAGATTGACGTGGGGCGTGGGAATGCCCATTTGGCGGAAGAAAATGTCGGAGAGGGCCGGGTCGTAGTGCTGGCCGGTGTGGACCAGGATGGGATCGATCTCCGGACGGCGCTGCATTTCACGCATTAGAGGCGCAATCTTGGGGAGATTGGGGCGCGCGCCAACAATGTTAATGATCTTTAGCGGTGTGGGCATGAAGGTTCGCGGCTGAACGAACCATATTACAGCACAGTGATTTATTCCCTGCGGATGGATGGGGATGGAAATTTCCTAAGAGCAACCGGTCGCGCCGCGTTTGTGGAGGCAGGAAGAAAGGCGCAACGAAGATCAGCGGGGCCGTCCGACGGAGTGGTATTCGAAACCGAGCGACTTCATGTGGGCGAGGGAAAGAAGGTTGCGACCATCGAGGACGAGAGGCCGAGCCATGGTGTCGCGAATGCGTTCCCAATCGAGAACGCGAAATTCGTCCCATTCGGTGAGGAGGAGCAAGGCATCTGCTTTTATGGCGGCCTCGTAAGGATCGCGGCAAGAAACGAGTTCAGGGAAGGCATTGCGTGCGTTCGAGATGGCTTGAGGATCATAGACAAAAATGCGAGCGCCAGCGGCTACCAAGCGTTTGTAAAGTCCGACAGCGGGCGAACTGCGAATGTCGTCGGTACCGGCTTTGTGAGAAAGGCCGAGGAAGGCGATTTTTTTATCCCTTAGAACCCAAAGGGCGCGATTTATTTTCTGAAAGAAAGCGTCTACGCGACCGGCGTTGACATCTTCGGCTGCTTGAGGGATACCGGCATCCACGCCCTCCGAGTTGAGCAGCTTGCAAAATGCGCGGAGATCCTTGGGCAAGCGGTCGCCGCCGAAGCCAAGGCCAGCTTGAAGGAAGGCCGGTCGAATGCGGGGATCGAGGCCGACGGCGTGCGCGACCTCCTGAACGTTTGCCCCGAGCTGTTCACAAAGGTCCGCGAGTACGTTGGCGTAGGAAATCTTGACTGCCAGGAAAGCGTTGGAGGACTGCTTGATGAGTTCGGCGCTGCGCACGCTGGTTAGAAGGAGCTCGGGAGGCTTACGGGAGGGGCAGCCGCTCGGATGAATGGGGCACTGAAAAGTTTGCTGAAGAACCGGGGCGTAGATTTCGCGGAGAGTCGCTTCCGATTCGGCGTCGTCTACTCCGAGGAGTATGCGCTCTGGATGAAAGAAATCCTCGACGGCGGTACCTTCACGGAGGAACGTAGGGCTGGCTGCCACCTCGAAGCGAGCGAGGGGATTCGGCGTGGTCACCGAGAGTAGGTGTTTTAACTGCTCGCCGGTTCTGACGGGGACGGTGCTGCGCTCGACGATGAGTTTTGGCGTGTCTACAGAACGGGCAATCTGATTTGCAGCAGAGTCGAGTGCGGCGAAGTCTGCTTCGCCATTCTCGAGCTGCGGCACACCGATACACAGGAAGATAGCATCCGCACTGTGCAGAGCGGAAGGAGCATCATTGGTGAACGTGAACATTCCGGCAGCGCGGGTTCGCTGAATCAACTCATGGAGGTGAGGTTCGTAAACGGGGAGGCGACCTTTTTCGAGCAAGCGTATTCGTTCCGCGTCGCGATCGACGCCAAAAACGCGGTGACCTGTGGCTGCTAAACAACCGCCGGTGACCAAGCCAACATGACCGCAGCCTATGATGCAGATTTGCAGGGGTTCCTCTCCGGTGAAGCGCATCATTGTATGACGAATTCGTTGGAGCCGCCTGCGGGAAAGTCGAGGCTTTGACGCGTTTGAATTTCGGCCATTCGAGGCGCTGAAATGACCATTCGCGCCAGAAAAGTGCTGGTTCGCTGCTAGGCGTTCGATTCCGGCTGGGAACCTGCGTAAAATAGAGGTGTACTGGCAATTAAGCCTCGACGCGGCCTTCTCTGTCTGACGTACCCCATTCAAGAGGAAGTCCGGCAAGGAGTTGCGAGTTTCCCGCTATGCGTAATTTGAACGAATCGGCGAAGGCTCTTCGAGAGTTGCTCTCGGAACGGATACTTGTGCTCGACGGAGCGATGGGGACGATGCTGCAGCAGCGGCATCTGACTGCGGAGGATTTTGGCGGCGCGGCTCTGGAAGGCTGCAATGAGAACCTGGTGCGAACGCGGCCGGATGTGGTGTTGGACATCCACAGGAAGTATTTCGAGGCGGGGTCCGACATTGTCGAGACAAACAGTTTTGGGGGAGCGCCGATTGTGTTGGCGGAGTACGGATTGGCCGCGGACGCGCATGAGTTGAACCGACGGGCGGCGGAGTTGGCACGGCAGGCGGCGGATGAGTTGAGCACGTCAGCGAAGCCGAGGTTTGTTGCGGGATCGGTTGGGCCGACGACGAAAGCGATTACGGTGACGGGTGGAGTGACGTTTGAAGGGTTGCTCGACGCGTATTACGCGCAGGCGAAGGGGCTGGTCGAGGGTGGTGTGGATTTGCTGCTAGTCGAGACCTGCCAGGACACGCGGAATATCAAGGCAGCGCTGCTGGCAATTCAGAAGCTTTCGGAAGAGATTGGAATGCAGGTGCCGGTGATCGTCTCGGTGACGATCGAGCCGATGGGGACCATGTTGGCTGGACAAACAGTCGAGGCGATGTGGGCGTCGCTGCGGCATGCGAAGCCGCTGGCGTTTGGGATGAACTGCGCCACGGGGCCAGAGTTCATGACGGATCACATCCGGACGTTGAGCCAGCTTTCGAGTGAGTTTGTCTCGTGTTACCCGAACGCGGGGCTGCCGGATGAGGAAGGCAAGTATTTGGAGACGCCGACCACTCTGGCGGCGCAGCTTGAGAAATTTGTGGATCACGGATGGCTGAATTTCGTGGGCGGGTGTTGCGGAACGACAGAGCAACATATTCGCGCCATTGCGCAGATGGTGAATGGCAAGAAGCCGCGGGTGCGGCCGGGCGAGTCGCACCGGGCGGTGTATTCGGGGATCGAGACGATTGAAGCAGAGGACAGCACGCGGCCCTTGTTGGTGGGCGAGCGGACGAATGTGATTGGGTCGCGGCTTTTCAAGAACTTGGTAGCCGAAGAGAAATGGGAAGAGGCCAGCGAGATTGCGCGGCGGCAGGTGAAAGGCGGCGCGCATATTGTGGATGTGTGCCTGCAGAGCACGGAGCGGGATGAGAAAAAGGATATTCCGCCGTTCTACGAGAAGCTGATTCGAAAAGTGAAAGCGCCGGTGATGATTGATACGACCGACGCGACGGCGATTGAATTGGCGCTGACGTATTGCCAGGGGAAGGCGATCATCAATTCGATCAATTTGGAAGATGGCGAAGAGAAGTTTGAGCGCGTGGTGCCGATTGCGCATGATTTCGGCGCAGCCGTGGTGGTTGGATGCATTGATGAGGATAAGCTGCAGGCACAAGCGTTTACGCGAGAACGCAAGCTGGAGGTGGCGCAACGCAGCTACAAACTGCTGACGGGAAAATATGGGTTGGGCCCGGAAGACATTATTTTCGATCCGCTGGTGTTTCCGTGTGCGACGGGCGATGAGAATTATATCGGCGGGGCGGTCGAAACGGTGGAAGGCATCCGGCTAATCAAGCAGGGGCTACCGGATGTGCGGACGATTTTGGGGATTTCGAATGTGTCGTTTGGATTGCCTGCCGGCGCGCGCGAAGTGGTCAATTCGGTTTTTCTGTATTACTGCACCAAAGCTGGATTGGATCTGGCGATTGTGAACGCAGAAAAATTGGAACGCTTTGCGTCGATTCCGCAACACGAAAGAGACCTTGCGGAAAACCTTTTGTTTTCGCACCCGCCAAAAGATGTGCCTACGGATCATTCGCAAGCGGAAGTGCTGCGCAACGTTCCGGCGGACTGGCGCGAGCAGAAGAAAGAGCAGCGCGCGGCAGTCAATCAATATCACATCGCGGCCATTGCCGAGTATTTCCGGACAGCGAAGAAGAAAGAAAAGAAGCGCGCGGCGGATCTGCCACTAGATGAGCGGCTAGCGAACTACATTATCGAAGGGACGCGCGACGGCCTGATCGCTGATCTGGAGCTCAAGCGTGCGGAAGGCGCTGCGCCGCTGGACATCATCAATGGACCGTTGATGACGGGGATGGCGGAGGTAGGGAGGCTGTTCAATGCGAACGAATTGATCGTGGCGGAGGTGCTGCAATCCGCGGAAGCCATGAAGGCTTCCGTG
>Ga0070735_10005330_pt1 | contig 10696 bp, 7 predicted proteins | sample Coa_R1_FD_66443 | JGI IMG/M metagenome (GOLD analysis project Ga0070735, IMG submission 66443) | Surface soil microbial communities from Centralia Pennsylvania, which are recovering from an underground coalmine fire - Coalmine... | ecosystem: Environmental > Terrestrial > Soil > Unclassified ... | reverse complement strand
TATGATTGCGCAGGACTTACAATACATATCAGGTCAGGAAGCAGGCCATCACATCGCGTCATCAGACAGCATCGGTCGAGGCTTAAACAGCCTAATCGGCTCGATGCGCGAGAACTCTCGATGAAGCCACTGGCCAACGACTAACGACCAGCGACGAACGACGATGTTTGAACGCCTAGACCAAATCGAAGCCCGCTACGAAGAGCTGACCCAGGCTCTCGCCTCGCCCGAGATCGTCAACGACTCGGCACGATACCAGAAGACTGCCAAGGCCCATGCCGAAATTAGTTCCATCGTCGAGAAGTATCGCGAATACAAAGATCTGACCAAGGGAATCGTCGACAGCAAGGCCATGCTGCTCGAAGAAAAAGATCCCGAGATGCGCGCCTACGCGCAGGAAGAACTCGACAAGTTGCAATCCCGCGTGACCGGCGTCGAAGAGGAACTAAAGGTTCTCCTGCTTCCCAAAGATCCCAACGACGAAAAGAACGTCATCCTCGAAATCCGCGCCGGCACAGGCGGCGATGAAGCCACGCTTTTCGCTGCAGAAATTTTTCGGATGTACACGCGCTACGCCGAAACCCAGCGCTGGAAAGTGGAAGTGCTCTCCACGTCTGAATCCTCCGTAGGGGGCCTGAAGGAAGTCATCGCCATCATCGAAGGCAACCGCGTCTACTCCCAGCTGAAATACGAAAGCGGAGTTCATCGCGTACAGCGAGTCCCAGCCACCGAGCAGCAAGGACGCGTTCACACCTCCGCTGTCACGGTCGCAGTCCTGCCCGAAGCCGAAGATGTCGACATCAAAATCGAGCCCAAAGATTTGCGCATCGACACATTCTGCTCCTCCGGACCGGGAGGCCAGTCGGTCAACACGACCTACTCAGCGGTTCGCATCACGCATATTCCGACCAACACGGTCGTCAGCTGCCAGGACGAAAAGTCCCAGATCAAGAATCGTGAAAAGGGAATGCGCGTGCTTCGCGCCCGCCTCTACGAAATTGAAATGGAGAAGCAGCAGGAGGCGCTGGCGAAAGAGCGCCGCGCCATGGTGAAATCCGGCGACCGCAGCGAAAAAATCCGCACTTACAATTTCCCGCAGAACCGCCTGACCGATCACCGCATCGGCTTCACCATCCACCAGCTCGACTCCGTGATGGATGGCAAAATCCATCCCCTCATCGAGGCCCTCATCACGCACTATCAGGCCGAAAAACTGAAGCAAGAAGCCGCCAGCGTCGTTTAGGAAAAATCGTGGACGAACCTGCCCGCGAAGTTGGAGAACAAATGTCCAGACTCGACCTAGCGCTCGCCTCCGTCCTCGCCGATCGCTACAACACTAACTTGGCCCGCATCCGCGAGCTCGCCATACCGCACACGGAAAAACCCTTCTGGACCAAACCTTATCCCTACGGCAACAGCTTCGACCATCTGGTCCTTCATCTCACCGGTAACCTGAGCTATTACATCGGAGCCCAGATCGCGAATACGGGATACGTCCGCGACCGTCCCCGCGAATTCAACGACCCCAATCCTCCATCCAAAGACGAAGCCCTGCGTCGCCTCGACGACGCCGTTGCGATGGTTGTCAAAACGATCCACGCCCAATCCGCCGAGGACTGGACCAAGCCCTATTCAGCTGTCGGCTCGAACTCCTCCAACCGTCTCGACATGGTTGTGCAGTGCGCCGCGCATATGCAACACCACATCGGCCAGATGATTTATCTGGCATACGAATGGCAGCGGCAGGCAAAATAATCGGCAGCGCCAACCTTGTTCCATCGCGCTGACACTAAGAAGCCATGTCGAAAAGTTCCCGCTCTCTTCTCGCCCTCGCCGGTTTCGGACTCGTCACCGCCGGAGCCGCCTGGTACGGCTCACGCTACAGCCGCAATGGCAGTCGCGAGACGTGGTATCGCGAACTCGAAAAGCCCTCATTCACGCCACCCGACAAAGCGTTCCCCGTTGTCTGGACAACTCTCTACGCGCTGATCGCCTGGTCCGGATGGCGTATCTGGTGCGCCACCCCTTCGCGCCAGCGCACTCACGCTCTTCGCCTCTGGCTTGCTCAGCTCTCGTCGAATGCGCAATGGTCCAAGTTGTTTTTCGGACAGCACCGTCCCGCGCTCGCCCTCACCGACATCCTCGCTCTCGAAAGCACGATCCTCTCCTACATCTCCGCCGCCTACAAAGTCGATCGCAGCGCAGCCTACGCTTTCATGCCCTATGCCGCCTGGGTTGCCTTCGCCAGCGTCCTCAACGCCGAAATCGTCCGCCTGAACCCAGAGCTAGCGTAGAGTTTTTGACCGGTATCTCTTGATTTTGTAATTTTGTAATCGGGTAATTTGGTAATTGAAAATTGTGTTTCTCCGGTTTTTCGATTACTAAATTACAAAATTACCCAATTGCCCAATTCCTCGTGGTGAAATAGTTCGGTGCCCCTCAAGCAAGCCCTCGCGTCGGCCATCGAGAAGCTCACTGCCGACCGCGTTCCCTCGCCGCGCATGAACGCCGAGCTATTGCTGATGTTCGTTCTAAGCTGCGACCGCGCCTATCTCTTCGCGCATCCCGAACGCAAACTCACCGCTGATGAACAATCGCACTACGACGCTGCACTCGTCGAGCGCTCCCGCGGCGTCCCCGCCCAATACATCACGGGACATCAGGAATTCTGGGGCATGGATCTGATCGTCTCGCCCGCCGTCCTGATCCCGCGCCCCGAGACCGAACACGTAGTCGAAACCGCACTAGAACTCGTCAGCAAACAGGAACTCGAGGTCCGAGTGCCGAAGTCCGAGATCCGCTTCGCCGACATTGGCACCGGCTCCGGATGCATCGCCCTCGCCCTTGCAAAAGAACTGCCGGAAGCTGAAATCCACGCCACCGATATTTCTCCCGCCGCTCTCGAAATCGCCCGCGCTAATGCCGCCCGCCACCAGCTCGACCGCCGCGTCCAGTTTCATCAAGGCGATCTGCTCTCCGATCTCAACGGCCGCTTCGACCTGATCGTCTCCAATCCGCCGTACGTCGGCGAGTCGGAGGAAGACCAGGTCCAACTCGAAGTCCGCAAATTCGAGCCGCGCCAAGCCGTATTTGCGGGAGCCACCGGCACGGAGGTGATCGCCCGCCTGATCCCCCAAGCCCACTCCGCCCTTCGCCCCGGCGGATGGCTCATCTTCGAAATCAGCGGCACAATCGCCGACCGCGTTCTGCCCCTGTTGGAAGGTTGGGATGAAGTCAACCTGATCCGGGACCTCCAGTCCATCCCTCGCGTAGTTCAAGCCAGAAAGTCCCCCTGACCGGATTTGTGCAGGGACAGCGGCCTCGTTTGTCCGGCGGAGCGAAGCCACGCCCTGCCGACACCGCACCGGACCTCCTGCCTCCGAGTCTTTCCCGCTGTGCAAGTTTCTGCACACTTGACGCCTCACTTCCCTCAATGGCTTACTACTACCCCGACTAGTTTTAGGCCCCTTGCGCTCGCTCAGTATTCAATCGTCCACTCAAGCCACATTTAGTTGTCCGCTAAGGAGATTCCTTCGATGAAGTCCTTTACGATTGCGCGCTTGCTCACTGGCGTCGCTGCCGCAGCTGTATTTGCATCTTCATTTGCGGCCGCACAACTCTCCGTAGAACAGGTTACGGCCACTAACAAACTGCTTCAGACGATCAAGGCCGGCATCAACAAGCTTCCCCCTTCGCATCAGCAGATGCTCGACGGATACGCCAACATCGGCCACCTCGCCGACGTGTGGCAAACCTATGGCATGCGGCTGGCCGATCCTTCGTTCATCGCTCGCGCCAGACTTTCGAATGCAATGGCCGCTCCGAGCGCCGGAGTGATTCCGGTTTCCGATCCCTCCACCGACGTCGCCTACTCCGCCTTTGGCGGATTCACCCAGAGCGAGACTTCAACCGCCCGCTGCGGCGACAGCGTCGTCGTCGGATACAACGATTCCGGCAGCGTCTTTGAAACTCCCTATTTCTTCACCGGCTCCGGCGGAGAAAGCTTCAGCGGCGCCTCCTACTCCACCGACGGTGGCAATACCTTTACCGACGTCGGGCCGATCAATCCCGGCCCCGGCACTGGCAACTTCCTCGGCGGCGATCCCGTCGTAAATTGCACCGACTCGAACACCTTCTACTACAGCCAGATCTTCGACTACACCGACGCTAGCGGAAATCCCTGGGCCGCCATCGCCATCAATGTTTCGAACGACGGTGGAAAAACCTGGGGCGACCCGATCGCAGCTGTTTCGAAAAGCGCTCTCGCGCACTTCCTGGATAAACCTTGGTCGACCATCGATCCTTCGAATCACGACCACATCTTCGTTTCGTACACGGATTTCGATGCTTCCTTCACCAACAGTTGCGGAACGAATTACCCAACTCGCACTGCAATTGAATTCGTGCAATCGTGGGACGGCGGTAACACCTGGTCCAGTCCGATGGTCGCCTATACCGCATGCGGCTCAGCCGGAGTCCAAGGATCGCAGATGGCCGTCAGTTCCAAGGGCACGTTCTACATCTCCTGGGTTAACCTCGGCAGCAACTTTCCCCTCGGCCCCCGCAGCATTCAAATCGCAAACTCCGGATCGAAGAACGGCATGCTGACTCCGCCCGTCACTGTCGACAGCATGGTTCAGCCCGGCGGTGATTCGTATTATCTGCAGGGCGAATTCCGCGATTTCCTCGATATGTCGATGGCCATCGATCATTCCGGAAGATCGACGGACGGCGCTCTCTACATCACTTGGGCTGATGGCCGCGACAAGGAAGTTTCCGATCCCCTGGCCATCCAGGGCTTCTACGCGTACGACGACGTTTTCGTACGCGCTTCGTTCGATGGCGGCAACACCTGGGGATCGGCTCCCACCAAGGTCAACAGCGACACTCAGCCTCCGACGGGCACCGGCCACGATCACTACCAGTCGGGCATCGCCGTCGATAGCAAGGGCCATGTCGGCGTGTGCTGGTACGATCGCCGCGACGATTCCGAGAACTTCGGCATCCGCCGCCACTGCGGAAAGTCCACCAACGCCGGAGCCAGCTTCTCCGACAGCGACATCGGCATGTCGCCCTTCGCCCCCACTCACGGCGGAGACCTGTTCGTGAACTCAATCTACATGGGCGATTACGACCAGCTCACGAGCGATTTCCTCAACCAGAACTCCGGTTTCATCGGTAGCTTCCAGAACCAGACCACCCGCGGAAACCCCGACGCCGTAGCTCACCAGATGAAATAAAAATCGCAAAGTCCAGCAGAAAGTTAAGGGGCAGCCGGGTAGGCTGCCCCTTTTTCATTTCATTGTCATCTCGACCGGAGCATTGCGTTCCGCGAAGCGGAAGGCAATGCGGAGTGGAGAGACCCTGTGTTCCGCAATTGGATAGAACTGCTTTCGCTCTACCGCCGCGACGGGTGGCCCATCCTAAAATCGCGGTTTATGCGATTTTAGCGTGGGAATTTCGCGAACCAGGGAACTACCGCCGCGCCCCAGCCGGCAGTATCTCCTCCACATCCACAATATCCGTCGGATACTTTCCCGTATAACAAGCCGAGCAGTATGAGATCTTCTCTCCTTCGCCGCAAGCTTTTTTCAATCCTTCCAGCGAGAGATACGCCAACGAATCCGCACCAATGTAATCTCGAATCTCATCCACCGACTTATTCGCTGCGATCAGCTGCTTCTTCGAAGGAGTATCCACGCCGTAATAGCACGGCGAAATCGTCGGCGGACACGAAATCCGCATATGCACTTCCTTCGCCCCAGCATTGCGGATCATCCGCACGATCTTCCGGCTCGTCGTGCCGCGCACAATCGAATCATCGATCAGCACGACTCTCTTTCCCTCCAGCAGCGACCGCACCGGATTCAACTTCAGCTTCACTCCAAAGTCGCGTACGCTCTGGCTCGGCTCGATGAACGTTCGTCCCACATAATGATTCCGAATCAGCGCAAAGCGAAACGGAATTCCGCTCTCGGCCGCGTATCCCACCGCCGCCGTAACGCCCGAATCTGGCACCGGCACCACCAGATCCGCCTCGACTCCCGCTTCCCGAGCCAGTTGCCGCCCGAGTTCCTCGCGGCTGGTCTGCACCGAGCGCCCAAACACCAGGCTGTCAGGACGCGAAAAGTACACGTGCTCGAAGATGCAGCTCGACTGCGGTGCCGACGTCGAATAAAACCGTGAACTCACGCCTTCGGAACCGACCACGATCAGTTCCCCAGGCTTCACATCGCGCACATACTCCGCGCCAATCAGATCGAACGCGCAGGTCTCCGACGCAAATACCACCGTATCCTGCTTGTGTCCTTCGAGCGCCGGAATCTTCCCCATCGCCAGCGGCCGGAACCCACGCGGATCGCGCGCCGCAAAAATCCGGTCGTTGCTCATCATTACCAGCGAAAACGCTCCTTCCACCCGCCGCAACGCATCGGCCATCGCCTCGGGCAGCGTCTGCTCCTTCGAAAGCGCAATCAGGTGAACAATGACTTCGGTATCGCTATTGGTCTGAAAAATCGATCCTTGGCTCTCCAGCCGCGCCCGAATCTGCACGGCATTCACGAGATTTCCGTTGTGCGCCACGCCGATCGATCCCTTGTTCGATTGCACCAAAATCGGCTGCGCATTCAGCAGCGCCGAATCTCCGGCCGTCGAATATCGCGTATGCCCGATCGCAATCGTTCCGCGCAATTTCGCTAATTCCTCTTCCGTGAAAATATCGGCGACCGAGCCCATTGCCTTGTGCACGCGCGAAGTCAGCCCATCGGACGTAACGATGCCCGCCGACTCCTGCCCCCGATGCTGCAGTGCATGCAGTCCCAGGTAAGCCAGCTTCTCCGCCTCCGGATGCCCGAAGATCGCCACCACTCCGCACTCGTCACGAAATTTGTCGGATTTCACCATTGAGCCCTTCCAGCCAAATTCGAAACATCCCGCAACCGCAAGCCTTCGGTGGCGTATCCCTTATCGAGGCCAATAACCAATGACCAACGACAAACGACGGTCTTTCTCAATCCGCCGCCACCAGCTCCGGATCCGTCTTCAGCGCAGACTCCAAAGCATCCTCGTACGCCAAACGCAACTCCGACACGGCCGCACAAATTACAACCTTGCCATCCAGCGAAATCTCCAACCGCTCCAGAGCGGTCTCCCCGATCACATCCGCCGCAACGCCGTTCTTCGCCGCCACTTCTTTGATTCGCGACACGTTCGCCGGGTCGCAAGAGACCAAAATCCGGCTCGCATCTTCCCCAAACAGCACGTACTCGCCAAAAAGCCCGCCCGAAGCCAGATTCACCCGCGCTCCCACTCCCTTCGGAAACGCTTTCTCCGCCAGCGCAACCGCGATCCCGCCCTCAGAACAGTCATGCGCCGAATCTACCAGCCCCTGTCCGATCAACTCGACAATCGCCTTCTGCAGCGCCGCTTCTTTCTCCAAATCCAGCTCCGGCGGATATCCCCAAAGCGCTCCCGAAATCTCCTTCGCATACTCCGACGATCCGAATTCCGTCTCCGCATCGGTGATATCGCCCGGCTCTCCCGCATGCAATAGCACGATCGTGCGTCCGGCCTCGGCAAAATGCATCTTCGCCGCCTTATGCACATCCTCGAGAATGCCGACCACGCCCAGCACCGGCGTCGGATAAATCCCTTCGCCCAGCGTCTCGTTATAAAAGCTGACGTTGCCGCCCGTAATCGGAATCTCCAGCTCTTCGCACGCCTTCGTGATTCCATCGATCGTCTGCGAAAACTGCCACATGATGTGCGGCTTTTCCGGATTCCCGAAGTTCAGGCAATTCGTCGCGCCCACCGGAGTCGCGCCCGAACACGCTACTTTTCGCGCGGACTCCGCCACGGCGTGCATCGCGCCCAGCCGGGGATCGAGATAGCACCAGCGCCCATTTCCATCGAGCGACATCGCCAGCCCACGCTGCGACCCCTTGATGCGAATCACTCCCGCATCGCCCGCCCCCGGCGCCTCAACCGTATTCGTCTGCACCATGTGGTCATACTGCTGCCACACCCACCGCTTCCCGCAAATGTTCGGCGATCCCAGCAGCCGCTTCAGCGCACTAGTGAAATCTGGGTGCCCCATCCTAAGCGCGTCGTTTGCGGTTAGGGTGGGGATGTTCTCCGGCATCTCGCGCTCGACCGGCGGCTCCCACCTAGCCAGCGGACGCTTATACACCGGCGCCTCATCCGTCAACGCCGGGTTCGGAATCTCCGCCACCACCTTCCCATGCTCGAGCACGCGCAGCGTATTCCCGCTCTTCACCGTCCCAACTTCCACCGCATCCAATCCCCACTTCTCGAACACGCGAAACACTTCCTGCTCGCGTCCCTTCTGCGCCACCAGCAGCATGCGCTCCTGGGATTCGCTGAGCATGATCTCGTACGGAGTCATGCCTGTCTCGCGCTGCGGCACGCGATCCAGCTCGATCTCGATTCCCACTCCTCCGCGTCCGCCCATCTCGCACGTTGAGCACGTCAGCCCCGCAGCGCCCATGTCCTGAATTCCTACAATCGCGCCCGTCTGCATCGCTTCGAGGCAAGCCTCAAGCAACAGCTTCTCGAGGAATGGATCTCCCACCTGCACATTCGGACGCTTCGCCTCCGAAGCCTCGCTGAATTCCTCGCTGGCCATCGTCGCGCCATGAATCCCGTCGCGCCCCGTCTTCGCGCCAACATAAATTACCGGATTCCCTTCGCCCGCCGCCTTCGCGTAGAAAATCTCGTTCTTCCGCACCAGCCCCAGCGCAAACGCATTCACCAACGGATTCCCCGAATAGCACGGCTCAAACTTCGTCTCGCCCCCTAGATTCGGCACGCCAAAACAATTCCCGTAAGAAGCGACGCCGCTAACCACGCCCTCCATTACGGAATGATTCTTATGAAGTTCCTTCTGAAAAATGCCCTTCGATGCTTCAATCGGCCCAAACCGCAACGAATCCATCACCGCCACCGGCCGCGCGCCCATCGTGAAAATATCCCGCAGAATGCCGCCAACCCCGGTCGTCGCGCCCTGAAACGGCTCAATGAACGACGGATGATTATGCGACTCGATCTTGAACGCGCACGCCCATCCCTCGCCGATGTCGATGATTCCCGCATTCTCCCCCGGCCCCTGCAGCACCCGCTTGCTCCGCGTCGGCAGCCGCTTCAAATGCACGCGCGACGATTTATAAGAGCAGTGCTCGCTCCACATCACGCTAAAAATGCCAAGTTCAGTGAGCGTTGGCTCCCGCCCGCCCAGCAGTTGCTTGATCTTTTCGTACTCGTCAGGCGTAAGCCCGTGCTGCCGGATGATTTCTGGAGAAAAAGCTGCCGTGGAGGTTGTCATCGGGAATTACTATTGTCGCATTTTCAGCCTGCGAAACGATAGGCCCGATTCCGTGCCCAATCCTTCGTGCAACTTCCTTCGTGTGGCTTCGTGTCCTTCGTGGTTAATTGGTTTTTTTCCTTCTGCAACGAGTCAGCGTGGAAGAGCGGCCCTTCAGGGCCGCGTCTGCACTGCAGAATTTCGGGGCTTTAGCCCCCGCCTGCTACGATTCTCCAGGCATGAAATCCATCATCCTCGGCACCGCCGGCCATATCGACCATGGCAAAACCGCCCTGGTCAAAGCTCTCACCGGCATCGACGCCGACCGGCTCGCCGAAGAAAAGCGCCGCGGCATCACCATCGATCTCGGCTTCGCCCACATGGATCTCCCGGCCGCCAATGGCGAAACCCTCCACCTCGGCTTCGTCGACGTCCCCGGCCACGAGCGCTTCGTCCGCAACATGCTCGCCGGCGTCGGAGGCATCGACCTGGTCCTTCTCGTTATAGCTGCCGACGAATCCATCAAGCCGCAGACTCGCGAGCACTTCGACATCCTGCAATTGCTCGGCGTTCATCGCGGCATCACCGTGCTCACCAAATCCGACGCCGTCGACGCCGAAACTCTCGACGTCGTTCGCCTCGAGGTCGAAGAATTTCTCCGCGGAACTTTCCTCGAATCTCCGAACTCTCCGATCATCGCCGTAAGCTCGCTCACCGGCGCAGGCCTCCCGGAATTGAAATCCGCCATCGCCGCCGCTGCGAAAGACGTTCACCCGCGCGATTCTCAGGCGCTCACTCGCCTCCCCATCGACCGCGTCTTCACCATGAAAGGATTCGGCACCGTCGTCACCGGAACTCTCATCTCGGGTACGATCCGCCGCGAGGACGAGCTCGAAATCTTTCCCGCAGGCCTCCGCGTTCGTGTCCGCGGTGTTCAAGTCCACGGCAAGACCGCGGACCAAGCCCTTGCCGGACAGCGCACCGCCCTCAACCTCGCTGGAGTCAGCACCGAAGATTTATCCCGCGGAATGACCCTGGCCCCATCCGCCACATTCTCCGCAACCCGCCGCGCGGACGTCCGCCTGACTCTTCTGCCCGATGCTCCGCGCCCTCTCAAGAGCCGCACGCGCGTGCATTTCCACTCCAACACCATGGAGGCCGTCGCCGAAATCGCGCTGCACGACGCGAAGCAGATCGATCCCGGCGCGTCCGCATTTGCCCGCTTGAAGCTGCCCGAACCCGCACTCCTCCTGCCCGGCGACCGTTTTATCATCCGGCAGTTCTCGCCCGTCATTACGATTGGAGGAGGCGTAATCCTCGATCCGGCGGTGGTGCCGCGCATCCCGAACCTCGAATCCTTTCTGAAGGTCCTAGCCT
>Ga0070735_10005329_pt1 | contig 10696 bp, 8 predicted proteins | sample Coa_R1_FD_66443 | JGI IMG/M metagenome (GOLD analysis project Ga0070735, IMG submission 66443) | Surface soil microbial communities from Centralia Pennsylvania, which are recovering from an underground coalmine fire - Coalmine... | ecosystem: Environmental > Terrestrial > Soil > Unclassified ... | reverse complement strand
ACGATCAAACGCCTCCAGCACTTCGGCGACGTTGTCCCACATTTTCGCGTCCAACTCACCCGTGCGGTCGCCAACCAACAGCGAAAGATAGGGCTCGCCGGTTCTTTTCTGGCGGATATCCTTGGCGTGAACCAGAAAGATCGCGTGTACCGTCTGGTTCGGCTGTAATTCATTCACGTAGGGAGATTTCATGCAAACGCCCGGGCTTAATGTGAGGACGACGTTTTCTGTTTCGCCGTGGTTTCCGTCCCGGGTATCGGGATCATCCACAGCAGCCGCTTGTGCCGTGTTTTCGCAGAAACCTCTTCCTTGGTGACCGTCTCCGGCTTCAATTGCGCTGGATCCTGCCAGCGCGTATCTTTGCCGGGAGCCGCACCCGAATCCACGTAACCTGGCTTGAGCTGCAGGAAGGCATCCTGCCGCAGCTTTGTCAGGTAAGCGCGCACCTCCGGCTGCATCCGGGGTGCGAAGAGCTTCTCAGTGATCTCCTGCTCGGCTTCTTCGAGTGTCTCCTGGCCGGCCTTTTGATGCTCCTCCACCTTCAGGATCTCAAGTCCGTTCGGCATTCGCACCGGATCCGTAACGTAGCCGCGCGGCTTGTCCCACACGGCTTTTTCCAGAATCGGCTGCAGTTTACCCTTTTCCCAGCCGCCGATATCGCCGTAGGCCTGCGCCGAAGCGCCGTCGGAATTCGCCCGCGCCAACTCCCCGAACTTTTCGCCCTTGCGGGCCCGCGCCACCAGATCTTTGGCCTTCTTCTCAATTGCGGCGGCCGCTGCCGCATCCTTGCCTTCCGTGGAAAGAAAGATTTCGCTCAGAATGACTTTCTCCTGCCGGTTAAATTCGGATTTGTGCTCGTTATAGTATTTGGCAATCTCTTCCTTCTTGATGGTGATCTTACTACCAACTTCCTGCCGGATGACGCGCTGCGTCAGGTACCCGTTCTTGATGTCATTCTTATAATCTTCGAATGGCAATCCGGTCTGGTCATGGATGAACTGCTGGAATTTGTCGGGATCGGCGATATTGAATTGACGCTGCATGTCGGCGAGATACTTGCTGACGTCGCTATCGACATTGATGTTCAGTTCCTTGCCTTTTTGCACCAGCAGAAGCTGATCGATCTTGTCGCGCAGCATATTTTGTTCCTGATCGCGAAGGGCGTCGGCGAGGCGCGAGCCGGAGAGCCCTTGCTGATGAAGTTCAGCCTCTAACTGCTTGCGCGAGTGCTCAAGATCACCTCGCGTGATGATATCGCCATTCACTTTCGCGATGATCTCGTCGACCACTCCAATGTCTGCGCCGAGCGCAAGACCGGCGCACACCATCAGCAGGAGGCCACAAAACTTCATGTTCTTATTATAAACATCGTGGAACGGGAAATCGCGTGAAAAACAGCCGCAGGTGTGGCGCTCTGGCGTACAATCAAAAGCGGTAAGCCCTGCCATGCCCGATCGACTCTATCTCTCTTACCGGATTCGTGGTTTCAACGATCAGACCATGCTGCGGCAGTTCGAAAAACTGTTGCTGGTATTTCCCTTCTCGCGACTCTCGCAGAAGTCTGCGCTGCTGAGAATCCAAGCCGTCGAGGATGCCGAACCGCCGTTGCTGGAGCAAGTATTTACCGAACCGGTGCAGCCGGAAGCGGTAATTCTGGCCTGCCGGGAATTCGAGAATGCCGACTGCGCGTATCGCCTGGAAGCATCTTGGGACCTGTGGCGTTTTGAGCACGATTGGGAAATCGCGCCCGTTCCCGTTGCATTTTGCTGTTTCGGGCCGGACTTTGTGAGCGGCAGCGACGATCACTTGCGGGTAGAATTCGGTTTGGATTCGCAATTCCTTCCACAGCCAGGTTTAGAGAAAACGCTATACATGGTTCGCTCGAATATCCGCAGTCTCTTGCATTTTGTTCACAAGGCGGACGACGAGCTCGCGGTGGAAAGCCGGAGGCTGTGGTCGGAATCGGGTGAGAATTTCGCAGAGCGGCTGCAGGGCGCACTGGCGGAAGCTGAATAGTTTGCTTCAGGGAGCGCTGCTCTGAGCGGGGCGTGCATCTTTCAGAATTCGAGCACGCAGAAGTCTATCGAGTGCCTCACCCAGCATTTTGGGAAGGAACGGTTTCTGGAGAAAGCCGGCTTGCGTGGGGCTCGCGAGCGGCAAACGGGAGGTGTCATAGGGATATCCGCTGCAGACGAGGACGCTGACGTTGGGGCTAAGAGCCAGCATGCGCATGAGCAGTTCCTCGCCCGACATCCCGGGGAGATTCAAGTCGGCCACAACAATCGCAAAACTAAGCGGCGAGGCTTGAAACCGCTCCCAAGCTTCCTGAGCCGACCGGCACGCATCGATGTCGTAGCCTAACCGGACGAGATACTTCTGGAGCAGTTGCAAGAGCGCGGCTTCATCATCGACCACCAGCAGCCGGGTTCGGCTCATCCAAACATCCTTTGTAAATTACCAAAGCACGAGCGGGATCTCGCCCGGGCTGAAGCCGATTCCGACTGCTACACGGTAACTGTTTTGATTGAATGGAGCCAGAACGCCGGGCTGTCCAGGGATATTGTAATGGCGGGCATCGAAGTTAACGATTAGGCGGAAGCTGCGCACCATCTTGTAAGTAAGTCCGGAGCCGGCGGTATACGCGGCATAAGTCCCAATCTGCTGCCCCACGCTCGACAGGCGCGAGTAATAACCATGAAGACTAAAATCCAACTTGCGAATCCCGGAATAGCTGTAATAAGACCCCACCTCTTCCGATTTTGAAGTCAGAAATACACCGTTGCCGGGGTTGATTGTTTGACCGCCCTGGAAGGAGAGAGTAGAATGCCGGAAATGGGCAGAGATGCGCCCATCGACCAATGGGAACAGGCTTGTCGCATAGAAGGCGGTGATGGTGGTTGGCTCTCCCAGAATTGCTGCCACCGCCGGATCGTTTTGGACGACCGCCAGACCCTTGGATTGCACATAGACAATTCCGCTGCGTAACAATAGTTGCCATCTCCGGGTGAGTGAACGGTTATACCCCAAAGCGAGCGAGTGAGCGTCCGACGATCCAAAAAGGCCCTCATAATCAAAATGATCGTAGTTGTAATCGGCCGTGATGGTGGAAACGCGGCTGATGCGGTAGGCAACATCGCCGCGCGCGTCGTAACCGTTCAGTCCGACAAATCCGCTGGCCTGGTGCCGGACCGCGAAACCATCACCGCCCAAGCTATAAGAAAGCCGCGCGCTCTTTTGATAGACCACCGATACACCGGACTGCCCAAAGGTGACGCGGTTATCAAAGATCTGGTCCGTTGGCACCGCGATGAATGGATTCTCTGGCGTGCCGTAACCCCCAATGGTTCCAAAGGCGTAGGAAGCGGTGCCCGCTGCTTCCCGGAGCACGACAGCCAAGCGGCGGGAAAACTGATGCTGGAACCTGAGTTCAAGCTGCTGATCGGTTCCGTTTAACCCAACATCCTGGTTGTAATCCCGATAATCTCCATGGTAATTAACCCTCAGCACAGACCGGTTCCAACTGTGAGTGCCATAGAGCCCGAGATCCGCCTCAACGCCGTAAACACCACCCAAATCCACAATCTTGCCATTATTACCAATGGAAACTGGAGTGAAAGCGGTGTCATAAATCCCGGATACATCCGCGAAGAAATGAAGGTCGACAGGCTGACCATTACGCTGGCCAACATCTGTTCCGCCGCGACTCAGAATTTCCGGGCCCTGATACTCGCCCTGCGCGAAAGCCGCGCCGCTCAGTAGAAAAAGCAGTGCAAACAGCTTGGTGTTCAAGCGGACTTCCCCCGACTCCCGGCGCCTGCGTACCGCGCGTAGCAGCGCCCATGCACAGCGGATGCCCGAATACCTTGTCTCGATCCCAAGTCCCGATGATACCCGAGATAGACACCGGAGCGCAGTACTATAGATACGCAGTACCATATATAAACGAAAACAGAGCCAAAGCCGCGAGATGCCTCCGGCGTATTCTCGCTCGAATTCCTGTGCTGGACGAAAGGATCTACATTGCTGCGGCATTTCCTGGTTGTGAGATCCCTTATGAGACGATTCGTTTCCCTTTGGCTTCCAGCTTGTACTTTTTTGGTGCTTGCAATCGCGTCCGCCGCCGATCTTCCGATCCGTACCGTTACTCTCTACAAGAACGGGATCGGGTATTTTGAGCGAGCAGGGGAATTGCGGCCCGGCGAGGCTGCGAAACTGGAATTCAAAGCCATCGAAATGGACGATGTTCTCAAGTCGCTTACAGTGCAGGACAATAGCGGCGGCAAGGTCGCCAGTGTGCGTTACGACGCAAGCGAAACGTTGTCCCAGAAGCTTTCGGAATATCCCTTCCGGCTGGATGGCCAGATTTCGCTCGCGGCGCTCCTGGATCAGATCCGTGGTGCACGTCTGGAACTCGTATACGGCGCTGAGGCCGCCCGCGGATCCATCGTGAGCGCGCGCCTCTCTCCGGCCGAAGACAAGAAACCAGAACGGGAACAAGTAACCTTGATGGTGGACTCCGGAGAGTTACGCACCTTCGACCTGAGTGCGGCAACCTCCATTCGACTTAGCGACCCATCGCTCCAGCAAAAACTGAAGGAGTACCTAACAGCGCTTGACAAATCCCGATCCAGCGATAAGCGCGACATCTACATCGATTCTTCCGACGTGAAGAGCCGCCAAATCGTAGCTGGTTATATGCTTCCAACCGCTGTTTGGAAGTCAAGCTATCGCCTGATTTTCGGCCAAACCGGCGAGCCGATGTTGGAGGGATGGGCGATCGTGGACAATACCTCGGGTGACGATTGGACGAACGTCCGCCTTGCGTTGGTTTCAGGACGGCCCGTGTCGTTCATCAGCGCGCTCTACGCACCGAAGTATGTAAAGCGGCAAACGGTCGATTTGCCGGACAATCAGGCGCAGGGTCCCGTCCTCTATGAGGGTGCTGTGGGAGGCGTGATTGGGGGAGTAGCGGGCGCCCCTAAGGCAATGGCCGCCCCGGCTCCGATGAAAAAGGCGCAACGTATGATGGAGCAATTGGGCATCGTCAGTTCGGTGGCTGCCGGCGCGCAGGGAACCGAATTGGGCGAGTTGTTCGAATACAGTTTCTCTTCCCCGGTTACGATCCATAGCAATGAGTCTGCGATGCTGCCGTTCCTGCAGCAGAAAGTGACCGCGCGAAAGCTAATCATTTATCGGGATGGCAGCGGCGCCTATCGGGAAGGCAGCGGCGCCGATCAGGATGGCAGCGGCGTCAATCCGATGGATGCCGCCGAGATTACGAATTCCACCGGCAAGACTTTGGACGGAGGCCCGATTACCGTATTCGACGGCAACGCGTATTCCGGCGAAGCGCTGATGGAAACGCTGAAAGCAGCCGACAAGCGATTGATCGGTTATGGTGTGGATCTGGGCACTCGCGTGACGACGCTGTTCGATTCCAGCCGCGAAATGGTGCGCGAGATTCACATCCGGCGCGGCGTTCTGACCGCGCGTTTGTCCACGCAGGAAACCAAAACATATACGATTCGCAATGTGGACCAAAAGTCAAAGACCCTGATTATTGAGCATCCTGAGCGGCCGGGATACACGCTTTTGAATCAAAAGCCAATGGAAACGACGGCAAATGCGTACCGGTTTGAAGTAAAGCTCGCACCCAATGCAACTGAAAAATTCCCGGTCAGCGAGGAGCACGTTTACGATACGACCACCGAGGTCACCAACATCACGCCCGATGTGCTGCTGAGCTACACGCGGAATAGGATGTTGAGCGACACGGCGCGCGGGCAGTTGGAGCAGATCCTTGATAAGAAGCGTCAAATCGCCGAGGCAGCCGAAGCGATCGATCTGTTGCAGATCCAAGTGAAAGATGCCTCTCAGAACGAGCAGCGGATCCGGCAGAACATCGCCAGCTTAAACAACGTTAGCGGGCAGCAGGATCAGGTACAACGCTATGCGCGGCAATTGGCCGTCGAGGAGACCAAGCTTGCCGGCGTGCGAGATCAGATGAGTGAACTCGCAAAGAAGAAATCTGCGCTAGAATCAGAACTCAATTCTCGGATTGAGAAGATGGACTTCTAATGAGACTCGCGCACGATGGAGTGGGACACGCTGCCAGCCGGACGTGGGCGTCCGTCGCGGCTCAGGGGAGCCGCCGCACAATGACTGTCCACTTCCTGCGAAAAGTAAGTGGGTGAGACTCGCACTGATCGGTTACGGGAATGTGGGAAAGGCGTTTGCGCGTTTGCTGGCGGAGCAACGCTCCAGGTTCCCATTTCGCATTGCCGGCATTCACACTGCCCGGCATGGAAGCGCATTCGATCAGCGTGGGCTTCCGCTGGAACCGCAATTTGGGCCAGCGGTGACGCCAATCGCGGAGTTTCTGGGTCGCGCCCGTCCGGACGTTGTAATCGAAATCACGCCGCTTGAGCCGGCCACCGGGGAGCCGGCGATTTCCCACATCCGCGCCGCATTCGAGCAGCACAAACACGTTGTCACTGCCAACAAAGGTCCGATCGCACACGCCTACTCTGCCCTGCGGCAGGACGCCGAGCGGGCCGGCGTTCAGTTCCGGTTCGAATCTACGGTGATGGATGGCGCTCCGGTTTACAATATGGTCCGAAACAATCTTCCGGGCGTGAAAGTTTTGGGTTTTACCGGGGTGCTGAACTCAACGAGCAAAGTGGTGATTGCGGCGATGCGTGAGGGGAGGACCATGGAAGAAGGCGTGGAGGAGGCCCGCCAGATGGGCATCACCGAGACCGACGCCAGCTTCGATATAGAAGGTTGGGATTCGGCCGCGAAAACGGCGGCGCTGGCAAATGTGCTGATGCAGGCCAATGTAACTCCGCTCGAAGTCGACCGTAGAGGAATCGGCCGCTTGACACCGGATAAACTGCAAATGCTACTCGAGAAGAGAAAAACGGTTTGTCTGGTGAGCCGGGCGCGGCAGACGAGATCGGGAGTGCATCTACGAGTTCGCGCCGAGGTGCTCGCCGAAACAGACCTGCTCGCCTGCGTGCCGGGCACATCGAATTTGCTCCTGCTGCACACCGATCTGATGGGAACGGTGGGAACTATCTCGATTTCCCCTGGTGTGTCCCAGACTGCGTATGGAATTTTCAGCGATTTAGTCGATATTTCAAAAACTCTATGAAACTCATCACCTTCGATTATTGTGGCAGCCGTCACGCTGGAGTCCTGAGGGAGAGCGGCGTTGCGCCCGTGTCCGAGATCAATGCAAAATTGGGCACGCATGTTCCAGACGACCTGCTGGCCATCATTCAGACAGAAACCGTTGAGCAGTTACGGGGATGCGAACATGTTCCTGTCCTCCCCCTGACTGAAATCGTCGCGCAGTTGCCTTATGAAGTGCCCCCGAAAATCTGGTGCATTGGACTGAATTACCGGTCGCACGCCGACGACATTCAAGCGGTGCAGCCGGAGGAGCCTGGCAGTTTTATGAAACCGGCCTCCTGCATGTTCCGGCCGGGCGGAAAGATTGTGCTGCCGCCGCCGCACATCTCAAACGATGTCGATGCCGAGGGGGAATTGGGAGTAATTATCGGCAGGAAGTGCCGGTTCCTTCCGGCAGAAGAGGTGCGCGACGCGATCTTCGGTTACACCACCACGCTCGACCTCACAGCGCTCGACGTGCTGCGCAAGAACACGCGTTATTTGACGCGCGCCAAGAGCATCGATACGTTCTTCAGCTTCGGGCCGGTCGTTGTAACGGCGGATGAAATCGCGGATATAGGCGCCTTAGAAGTGATCACGGAGCACAATGAGGGCGTGTGCTCGCGCGATTTCGTGCGAAATATGCGCCACAATCCGTACGAACTGGTGCGTTTCCACACCGACTACATGACTCTGTATCCGGGAGATCTCATTTCGACTGGATGTCCAAAGGGCGCGCGGATCAAAAGCGGCGACAAAGTGCGCGCCCGTATTGAGGGTGTCGGGCTGCTTGAGGCATCGGTTCATTCTTCCTAGAGGCGGGCGCCCTATTTCCCGGTCAGCAAGCGTGACAACAAGGGGAGGGGCACTGCGCCTTCCTTCAGCGCGGCTTCGTGAAAATCGGAAAGCTGAAACGCTCCGCCCTTGGATTTGCTGTAAGCATCCCGTACTTCGAGCCAGCCTCGCCAACCTACGAAATATGTTGGCAATTGGCAGGAGGACAGTTCAGCACGCTGCAGCTTCTCGGTCGCTTCCTCCTTTTCCTGATATGTCTTGTCGGTCATCAAGTCCATCGCCTGCTGCTCCGTCATTCCCATCGTGTGGAAGCGAATGTCAATGATCGCATTGGCCAGCACCCGCAGCATCTGCTTCAGAAAAGTAAGCCGCATACCCTTGTCGCCGTTCATATAGCCTTGATCGATCATGAGCTGGGTGGCATATACGGCCCAGCCCTCGACGTAGGGCGTATTGGAATAGACCGCTCGCAGGATTCGACGCGGCTTCGGCTCGACGCGGTTCGCGTACTCGAGTTGAACATAATGGCCGGGCATCGCTTCGTGAATCACCAGCGTCTTCAGGCCATAGAAGTTGTATTCGCGCAGCTTCGATTCAATGCGCTCCTTTGGCCAGTTGGTCGGGATGGGGGTGATCCAGAAGAACGCGCCAAGTTGCGGCTCAAGCGGAGGCGCGCCGTTAAATCCTCCCACCGTGTAGATGCCGCGCATGAACACAGGTGTGTCGATCACCTGCAGATTTTCACCGGAAGGAAGTGCTAATAACTTCTTCTTCTGTACGAACGCGGTCGTTTCAGCCAGATCGCGCCGGGCGGCCTGCATGTACGTTTCGGGCGTGGCGTGTTTTTGCGCGATCTTGTCGAGCGCCGCCTCCACCGTCAGTGGTTTTGCCAGCTCCGCCATTTCGGCACGGATTTGCTGCAGCGCGGCTTCCGCGTCCCTCAGCACTTGGTCTGGTGTCTTATTAATTTCGAGAGTATAGCGAAACTTTTGATCGTATTTTTCTTTGCCGAGCCGCCAGTCGCAAGTGCGCTTGTCGAGATCTGTCTTGAGGTAGTCGTTGAAATTGCGCAGCGCCTTCAGGGCCGTGTCAGCCGAAGCATTGTAGTCGGCCTTCACTTCGTCTGGTGCGTCATTGCGCAGCGTCTTGTCGATCAAAGAAATGTTGCCGTCATTCTCCTCTTGCGCGACGCGCGTCCATACCGCTGGGGAATTGACCAGGTTTTTCTTCGCCTGTTCCAGAAAGGCCGGAATCCTGTTAAGCCGCGAGACGATATGGCGGTAGCGTGTTTCCAGCGGAGCATAGCTCAGCACATATGGGGTGAACAAACCGTTCCCGATCAGTTCGACATAGACAGTCGGATTGTGACGATAGCTCTGAATCGTATCGAGGTCGAGCAGCCCGGCTGAGATCTGGTCCTGAATAATGTCATAATCCACCTGCGATTCCGGCACCAGTTCGTCGCGGTGGATGGACGTCTCCAGGCGCTTACGAAAACCCGTGAGGAACCGCCGCTGCGCGTCGACGCCGGATGGGCTGTAGTCGTCGAGCAGCGCATCGAGCGAAACTCCGTTGTGCTCATGGTAGCCCGCTGCAGTTGCCGCCACGGGCGAAAGCGCAAGAGAGTCGTAGACGAAGTCCTGCTCCACCGGGCCAAAATCCTGAAAGGCCTTCTCGCGCGGGGCGCAATCGGAGAGCGCGAGTAGGGCCAGAGATACAAAAATGGCAGAAAGGAATCGATTATTCACGTGGACTCCAATAACACTTTCAGAGTGCCCTTGTGGGCCGCGGCGGCGAAGGCTGCCGGGGCTTTGGCGAGGCGATAGCGTTGCGAGATCATTTTATCGACGAGGATCTGGCCGGTGCTCAGCAGCCGGAGAGCGGGCTCGAACCTGCCACATCGGCTTCCAACCAGAGTGATCTCGTTGACGATCACGGGCGCCGTATCTATTTTTACCGGACCATGTACGGTGGATTTCATCACGACAGTGCCCCGCGGATGGGTCATTTCAATGGCCTGGCGCAAGCCGAGCGGAGATCCGGTGGCGTCAATCACCAGCGGATATTTCGCCTTGGGCAGTGTTTTTCCGAGCACTTCCGTCGCAACTCCAACCGATTCCGAAATGCGGAGCTTTTCCCGGTGCCGTCCGTAGTGGTGCACTCGCGCGCCTCGAGCCCGTAATACCTGGGCGATCAACAGTCCCAATTTGCCGTCGCCCAGCACAGCGATAGATTGGCCGCGCGCAATACGGACCTGATCCAGAATCTCGCACGCCGCTGCCAGCGGCTCAACAAAGACCGCATGTTCTGTTGGGATAGAGTCCGGAACACGGTGTAGATTACGCTCCGGCAGCGTAAGGAACTCCGCGAATGCGCCGGGGTGTTTCACGATGCCGAGCACCGTACGGCGCGGGCAGTGGCGGCCGAGACCGCGCGCACACCATTCACACCGCTCACAGTTCAGGTTGATCTCGCCTACCACGCGGCGGCCGACCCACTCCTTTGTGCCGGCTTCCACGACTTCGCCGACAAATTCATGCCCGGGCGTTCCGCGGAAACCATAGTAGCCGCGCTGGAGCTCGAGATCAGTATTGCAAATGCCTCCGTAGAGCAGGCGGATTAAGGCGAAATCTTCCGGGCGGCGTGGTTTCGGGCGACGGCGGATTTCTACCCGCCCGCCTTCCAGGTGCACGGCAATCATGTCCGGCCTTTGAGAAACTCGCGCACA
>Ga0070735_10005327_pt1 | contig 10699 bp, 9 predicted proteins | sample Coa_R1_FD_66443 | JGI IMG/M metagenome (GOLD analysis project Ga0070735, IMG submission 66443) | Surface soil microbial communities from Centralia Pennsylvania, which are recovering from an underground coalmine fire - Coalmine... | ecosystem: Environmental > Terrestrial > Soil > Unclassified ... | reverse complement strand
GCTCGTCCCTCAGCCACTCTGCATGAAATTCCGTTCACTCCGAAGAGCGAACTTATCTTCATGATGCTACACACGCGTATGAGGTTCGTCAAGAGGAATGCGAAATACGAGGTAACGGTAGCCTTCGGCCTTTCCCCGTAAAATGGCTGGGAACAATTTCTCTGTCGCAATCGCATGCCGATTTCCGAATCAAAAAGCGAGATCCAGGAAGCCGCCTTCGCGCCCAGGGTCCGAAGCAACCTCAGCGCTGCCATCGTCGTTCTTTGCGGAGCTCTCGCGCGATTGTGGACTGCGTCCGGAACTTTTCTTAATCCCGACGAGGCCCTGCATTTCCGGCTGGCCAATCAACTGTCTCTGGCGGAAGCTTACCGGGCGAGCCTGACGGCGTCTCATCCGCCTCTTCTGACTTTCATTCTTTACTTCTGGCGTCACATGGGCACTTCGGAGCTTTGGTTGCGAATGCCTTCTGTGCTCGCAGGCGCCGCATTTTGCTGGCTGTTCTACAAGTGGCTGGCAGGCACCGCCGGTGCTCTTGTCGGATTTATCGGATTGCTGATGGTTGCGTTCTTGCCGCCCATCGTGACTCTGGGAGCTGAAATCCGGCAGTATTCCCTTCTGCTCGCATTCCTGGCGGGTGCCGTATTTTTTCTGGATTTGGCCTTCGCGAAGGCTTCCACGCCCGACATGTGGGGGTGCTCATTCTGTCTTTACTTTGCCATGCTTTCGCACTATTCCGCATTTTTGTTCGCCGCAGCTCTGGGAATTTATGCATTGTTCAGAATCTTGCGGGAGTTTCCTCCAGCAAGACTAGTTGCAAACTGGGCGCTGGGGCAGGTTGGCGGAATCGCGCTCGGCGTATTCCTCTACAAAACTCACATTTCAAAGCTCGGCGTGGGCCAGTCGAGAACCGCGCTCGAGGGCTGGATGAGCGAATTCTTTCTTCGCCGCTCATATTTCGATCCGGCGCAGGACCACTATGTGACGTTCCTGATTGGCCACACCTTTGGCGTGTTCCAGTATTTTTTCGGCCAGCTCGCCGTGGGCCTTGTGATGGGGATCTTTTTCGCGGCGGGTGTGACATTGCTCTTGCGTACTGAAACGTCAGATGATCGGCATTCGGAACAAAGGCTGGGAGTTTTTCTGCTCCTGGGGTTCGCGGTGGCCTGCGGAGCGAGTCTTGCTCACGTTTACCCATACGGCGGCACGCGCCACATGGCGTTTCTGATCATTCCTGCGATCGCGGGCGTCAGCGTCGCAATCGCATGGTTGGCGAGGGACAAATGGCCGCGTGGAATTGGAATTACGCTCTTGATCCTGCTCGTGAGTATTGCGTTCGGCAAAGAGCGTCCGCCGCGGATGGACCGAGCTGATCAAAGCCGTGCCCAGATGGCCAGTGCCATAGATTTCATCCAGCGTAATGTAGGCCATGGGGATCTTATTTTTACCGACTACCAGTCCGATCTCATCCTCGGTCATTACCTCTGCCGGCAGCACCCCATCTCGTTCGAGGTGGCTCAGCCGGCCTTTGAACAATTTGCTTGCGCAGGTCACCGCGTCATTTCGCGCGATTTCAAGGGCTGGATCTTTCACGCGGATAATTTTCCGGGAGAATGGCAGCGCTTCCTCAAAGCCTACAAGCCGGCAACGGGAGAAACCATCTGGATCGTTCAGATGGGCTGGGAAGTCGACCTCCCCGAAGATTTACGCGCACGCTACACGCAGCTCCGCAACCTGGAGTTCGAATCCTTCGGCAACAACATCAAGATTTTCAAACTGACAGTGGGTCAGCCGATGCCTTTGTCTTTCACCACGGTCGAATGATTGGTGAAGCAGTCAACTCAAAATCGGCAACGCGCGAATTCTCTTTTTTGTCGCCGAATAAATGGCGCTGCACAAGGCCGGCGCTAACGGCGGCACCGGAGGCTCCCCGATCCCGGTCGGCGCTTCGCTGCTGGGTACGGCGTAAGCTTCCACAATTGGACTTTCACTCATCCGCACCGGCGCATAGTCATCGAAATTGCCCTGCACGACGCGTCCTTTCTCGATCGTAATCTTTGCCCGAAGCGCGTTGGTCAGCGCATACACCACGGCGCCCTGAATCTGCTGCTCCAGCACGGTAGGATTCACCACCTGGCCGCAATCCACCGCCACCACTACTCGATGAACTCGGGGCGCGTCATTCTCCATCGTGATCTCCACCACTTCAGCTACATAAGAAGAAAAACATCCGAAGCAGGCGATTCCGCGATAGTGGCCCGGAGGCATTGGCTTGCTCCATCCTGCCTTGTCGGCCGCAAGTTGCAGAACGCCGCGCATCCGCGCCGTGCGCCAGGTCGTCGCGAAATACTGAATGTCCTGATCTTTGTTATTCGGGGCGAGCATGTGCAGCCGGTATTCGAGTGGGTCTTTTTTTGCCTCGGCAGCTAGCTCGTCAATGAAACTCTCACTGGCGAATGCAACCTGCAACGCGTAAACGGATCTCATCCAGCCCAGTGGCACTGGTGTTTCCGCCAGCACGTACTCGAGAGACACATTGGGAACGCCGTAAACAAAGGCCGCCTCATCCGGCAAGTCGGGATCAATTCCGTTCGGTCCCGGCTGTCCTTTCTGTCCGCTGATCGATGGCGCGACGATGCGATGGCGGAATGCAACCGGCCATCCGGATCCATCCAGCACCGCGCTTACCCGGTGCAGGCTCGCGGGACGATATGTGGAGAATCGCATGTCGTCTTCGCGCGTCCAAATCACTTTGACCGGGCCGCCGATCGCTTTCGATACGAGCGCTGCTTCGACGGCATAATCGTGCTCGAGGCGGCGGCCGAAACCTCCACCCATCAGCGTAACGTTTACTTTCACTCGATCCGGATCAAGCCCGACCGCCTGCGCAACCGAATCGCGGCAGTCCTGCGGAACCTGGGTCGGAGCCCACAATTCACAGCTCGTACCTAGAAAGTGCGCCGCACAATTTCCCGGCTCCATCGGTGCATGCGCCATGAATGGCAGTTGATACTCAGCCGAAATGCGTCTTCCAGCGGTCTTTTCCACATCTCCCACCGCATATAGGCTTGCACGCTTTTTCGATGCGGCCTGCTTCAGGGACTCAATCACGGTTGCGGTGTTCAGATCCTTATTCGGACCCTCGTCCCAATTCACGTTCAGTAAGCGCCGGCCTTCCATCGCACCCCAGACACTATCGGCTACCACCGCAATGGCAGCATCGCTGATCTTGCCCGCAAAACTCACTCCTGAAACTTTCCTCGAGTCCTTATCGTCGAAGCTCGCAACTTTTCCGCCGATCGTTGGACAACGCGACAACACGGCATACTTCATCTCCGGCAAACGAAAATCGATCCCGAACTCCGCTTCTCCTTTCACCTTCGCCGGCGTATCCACACGCGGAAGTCTCTGGCCTACAATCTTGTAATCTTTACTTTGTTTTAAAGTGACGTCAGTAGGGATGGGCAAGGTCGAAGCCTTCGCGACCAACTCGCCGTAGCTTAATCTCCGTTTGGAAGCAGCATGAACAATGCTGCCATTCTGCGCCATGCAGCCCGAACGCGGGACGGCCCAAGTCAGTGCCGCGGCAGAAATCAACATCTCCCGGGCCGCCGCTCCTGCTTTCCGCATCGGATCCCAAGTCGTCCGCACGCTGGCGCTCCCGCCTGTGGTCTGGTCGCCGTAAAGCGTGCTTGCCCCAGCTTGCTCGATCTCAATCTGCTTCCAGTCGGCCTCCAGTTCCTCGGCCAGGATCATCGGCAATGCCGTCCGCACTCCTTGCCCCATCTCCGAGCGCGCCACCACAATCGTGACTTTGTTATCGGGCGTAATGCGCAAATAAGCATTGGGAGAAAAAGCTTTCTGTCCTCTTTCACCGTGCGGCAAATAAAAGCCGATTACCAATCCCGTTCCCGCTGCCACTCCAGCTGCGAGGAATTCTCTTCGGCTCAACGGGCTCATTGCGCGCCTCCCGAATTCGTACGGGCGGCGCGATGAATCGCCTTGCGGATTCGCTCGTACGTTCCGCAGCGGCATAAATTGCCGTTCATCGCCTGTGTGATCTGCTCGTCTGTGGGGTTGGGTGTTTTCGCGAGCAGCGCCGCCGCGCTCATGATCTGTCCGGTTTGGCAATAGCCGCATTGCGGAACCTCTTCCGCAATCCAGGCCTCCTGCAGCACATGCCCGTCGCGCGCGCCAAGGCCCTCAATCGTGGTGATTGACTTCCCGCCAACTTGTGACACGGGCGTCGAACAAGAGCGGATTGCCTGGCCATCCAGATGTACCGTGCAAGCTCCACACAGCCCCGCACCACATCCAAATTTGGTGCCGGTGAGCGCCAGCGTGTCGCGCAACACCCAAAGTAGCGGCGTTTCTGGTGAAACGCTTACCGTCTTCTCCCTGCCATTAACCTGCAATGTGAAATCAGCCATGGTTTTTTGTGAACGGATTGCGAATGCGACCATCGTACAAAAAATACAGTAGAAAGTGGAACTGGTCGCTCTCAAGGTGAGCGCAATCGGTTATTATCCATTAAATCGGCTTGGGGATGGGGAATTGGAATCGCGCGATCAATCCGGAAGCGGCTTCTCGGGCCGGGAAGCCCGTCGCCATCCTCGTTTCCGGCTCGAGGTCGAGATCAAAATCAATTCCAAGACCTCGGGAGTTCTGACCGGGCGTACAGTCGACATCAGCGAATCCGGAATTTCGGCGATACTGAAAATCGAAGTTCCGGTCGGAGAGATGGTGGAATTGCAATTCGGCTTGCCGAGTGGACCGGTAACCATCTATGCGATGGTTCGCCATCGCAATGCCTTCCGTTACGGGTTTCAATTTGTCGAGACGCCGGCCTCGCGTGAGGTCATTCTGGCGGCTTGCGAAAGCCTCGCGGCACAACAACGCTGAAAGTACTATCGAGGAGCAGCAAACCCCATGTCGCCGACGCGAGCGGAACGGAATTTACTTCAGCTCAGCCAACTTCTGAGTGGCAAGCTGCCCAGCCTCGGAGCTGGGATTATCTTTCTTGATCTGCTCGTAAAGGCGCTTGGCGTCGAGAGGCTGGTTGGTGTTCTTGTACAGATCCGCCAACTGCAACTGCGCCGCCACTTTGCTCACCGCAGTTGTCGGCTTGTTGATCAACTCCTGATAGACAGCAACTGCATCTTTGGTGCGATTGCTATCGGCGTAGAGTGACGCCAAGGCAAGCTTGGAGACGGACGCCATCTCTTTATTGCCGCTGGAGATCACAGCCTTGAAGTCGTTTTCGGCTGCGGCGTTCTCGCCTTCGGTGGCCGAGGTTACGCCGAGAAAATAACGTGCAACAGTCGCCGAGCGCGTATGCGGATATTTATCTTCGATAGCGAGGAACTGCTTCTTAGCCGCTTCTGCCCGCTCTTTATTGGAAGTGTAGCTGGGCACGTCGGGTTGGGCGGGCGTTCCTGCAGGACGAATCTGAGCTTGCAGAACTCTGATGGCCTGTGTCACTTCCAGACTCGCCCTCTCGTTCTGCCTGCTCATGTAATACCAGCCGCCCAAACCGATGGAAGCGACGACTACAACCGCGATGATGGCGGCGATGAGAGTATTGCGATGCTCAATGCTCCAATGCGCGGTCTTTTCCGCGGCCCCGTAGGTTACACGGCTGAATGCGTCCTGTTTAAGCTGGTGGCGTGTTTCTGCGCGCACAACTACCTTCCCATCTGGATCTTGGTGAGTCTATGTTTGGCGGGACACCGTTAGTTTATCAGCCGGAAAATCGCAGCGTCAAAGCGGACGGGGATTAGCCCCGCGCTTCTTCCAGTTGTCCCTGTTCGAGCTTTTCCTGACACTCAATACAGTGCCGCGTCCAAGGCACCGCATCGAGCCGCTTGGAATTAATTTCTTTGCCGCAACTGATGCACTCGCCGAAACTGCCTTCGCGGATCCGCGCCAATGCCCCATCGACCATGTGCAGGAGTTGCCGGTCGTTATTGCTCTGGCTGAACAAAAATTCCTTGGTGTACGAACTGGCTGCGCGATCGGCTATATCCTGCGCCGTATCCTCGTCAGCAGAGCGGCCGTCGGCTTGCGTGCGCGAAACGGTGCGTCGCAGTTCCTGCTGCCGTGTCTCCAACCGCTTCCTGAATGTTTCTAACTTCTTCTTATCCATAGCATCACTTCGAAAGTCCCTTGGCCCCGGTGGAAATTTTGGAGTAAAGACCAAACCACCATAATAAGCGCGTAAATTAAGATGCGTCAACAGGTGGGTAGGGTAACGCAGGCCTTTAAAAAAGCGTATTCCCAAGCGAACGGAATCGATTTGCTACACCGACGGACTGAACGTGAAGGATAGGGGATGCTTGCTGCCGCGTCCTTCTCAAAGAACGCGATTCGTGTACCAACTGGCGGCCTAAGGCAGGCTGAGTTCGATTACAGACTTTCAACAAGCGCCGTGTTTTCGCGGTTCACTTCGGCGCCACGCTTGCGAAAGTAGGAAAATCCCGGTGCAACGGCCCGCTGCAGCCGTATATGTACGCCGCTGAGGTGCGCCGCGAATTCAGGCAGGGTCATATTGGAAGTGACGTGAGTGCGGCACACGGCGAACGGATTCATCTCCTCGCCTTCCCAATGCTCCACGTTCAGAAATGCGCAGGAGTAGCCAGCCTGCTGCGCAAGCCGAAATTCCCGATCACCCATGGTGGAGGGATTGCCGAAAGGATAGGCTAAAGCCCAGACAGGTCTTCCGATCGCTCGCTCGATTTCGATCCTTCCCTCGTGGATTTCGCGGCGCGCCTCTCGTTCGTTTGATACCGCGAGGATCGGGTGTGTGCGAGTATGCGCACCAACACTCATTCCCGCATCCGACAGTCTGTTGAGTTCGCGCAGGTTCAAGAGTCGATGGCGCTTTTCGAACTCCGTCGACAGAGTTCCGTAGCGAACGCGAAACTCCTGCATCCAGGCGGCTCGCGTCTCGGCGTCGAACTTGGAGGCAAGCCGCACCGCGCCCCACCACCAATCCTGAAAACTCTTCGCGCCCTTCCCATTGACCTCTTCCGGAAGAAACTGTGATGCCTCGTTGGCAGCATTCTGCTGGCGCATCAGGTGATAAAGCTCCTCGAACCAAAGCATGCCCGGCTCTTCATGGCAAGAACTTGCGGTTACGAAAAAAAGGCAAGAAACTCTTTCTTCCTGCAAAACCGAAAGCATCTCGGTAAGCGGGTTATGGAGAGCATCATCGCAGGTAATCAGAACCGCCCGGGACGGAAGTGGCCGGCCCTGCTCCACAGACTCCCGAAACCTTTCAGGGTCAATAATCTCGTAGTGGGCTTTTAGAAATCTCAGTTGTTCGCGGAAAGCAGCCGCCGTAACCAGGTGGCCATCGAGAAATGCGTGCTCGGACGAATATCCGCGGGGGATCAGGCCATGATAATTTACAACGGCAAAACCGCTGGGAGGCATCCCGTGATTGAACCATCCAGTGCGGTGCAAGGCTGGGTAGACTGCACGCTTCAGTAATGGACTGGCGATCCGCATGTAGGAGTCAAACTGGAGTCATTCTACCAGCGCGGAGAGCTGGGGAGTCTTTACTAATGCGGCACGGCCAGATCTCTAATCTGTATTCTTCTTGAGCTTATCTGCAAGTTTCCTTATCTCTTTTCCCCGCGCGATATTCACGATGCCTCTGGCGTCGTCGAGCAGGCTTTCTTCCAATAAATTCATAAGCCGCAGCTTGAGCTTTGCCTGGCGGAAGATGCTTTGTGGAACTCGCAGTACCTCCGGCTGTGGACACGTTAGAGCGCCCCCACTGAACGCAACCGATTGATGCGGTCGTGAGTTTCCCGATAGAGAGTCCAATGTTTGTGCGCCAGCGAGAGCAGAAGCAAGGGCAACAAATAATGCCATGAGCGCCTTTGCCACATCTCTACCTCCCTTTTGCGTTTCCGCAATGCGGGGAGCGATAGAGCTTCTCGCTCCCGGCGAACGAGAAGATGAACTTTTCGACGACAGCGTTGGCCACTACAGCAAGTGATTGGGAGCTTTAATGTTCTTGTGGTAGCACTCTAGAGTTCTGGCGGAGAACATAATTTCTTCATCCCCCGCGGTTGCCATGTGTCGAATGCACGCTGAGTCGTGCAGTTGAAGGAGCGAGCTTGGAACACAAAAATGCCCCACCCGAAAAATTCGCATTTCTGCGAATCGGATGGGGCCTCCTCCCCGGAGAAAACTCGAAGATACTTTATATTGAGGAATTATTTAGTGGCTATCCCAGCTGCGCTCGGTCTCCCAGCGATGCTCTTTTCCATTCCACCATTGATGGTACTGATCCCAGCAACGTTGCCTTTCGGCGTTCAAGTCCCGGCGGCGATCTTCTGCTTCCCGGCTGTGGTCGCCATGGTCGCGAACGGCCCGGTCCAATCGCGCTTCGGCGTGCTCCACGGCGTGTTGACACCTGGAGCGATCATCGGCGTGTGCAACTGGTATCGCAACGAACCACGAAAGTGCCGCCACTATTATTGCTGCTACCGCAGTTTTTCCCAATCGTTGAATCAAAGTCTCCTCCTTTGCGTCTCACATAGCATATCTTGACGTTTTCAATCTAAAATCGGTGCCCCACTGTTCGCAAGATTGTAAGTATGCGGACCGACCCTTACGATACAGTCGTTACCGTAGGAGAGCTTAATTCACGGAATCTTGAACGGGACTAATATGGTGACCCTCAGGCCGGGATCGCATCGTGGGGCTGTTCCCAGTGACGCGACCACCCGTATTTGTCGTAGGTCGTTTGGCATGACCGTCTTGCGAGGGATCTCCTCGCGGGAATTAAAGGGACGGGCATCGATGATCGGCTGGGCGTCATCCGCCGATCCCGGAGTGGAATGCGTCAACTCGGCATAACCGGCTATCCGACGCCGGGATGCTTAAGGAATCTTTACTCTTCTCTACTCTCTAAAGACTTACACTATGGCATACTCCGTCATCCAAGCACGTGCGAGAAAAGTTCGCCAACTAGAACTGCTTGGGCACGTGTGAAAACTGATGCGCCACAGACCGCGAGAATTGCGAGCCATACACCTAGGTATTCATGGTAGAACGGGCCGCCTAGGGCGACCGGCGTTCCTTTTGTTGTTACTCCTGACGGTATCTATTCTGCTATTTCAGGGGTGTTCGCGGAGAGCGGCCCCTCCGCCACCCGACGGCGCGGCGCTATTCACCAAGAAGTGCGCCAATTGTCACGAAACCCAAGCCGATAATGACGCTCGGGCTCCAGCGCCCGAAGCTCTGCGGCAGATGACGCGGTCGGCCATCTTCGCGGCGCTCGATTCGGGCCGGATGAAGTGGGAAGGCAAATTCCTGTCCAAGGCTCAAAAGAAGGCTATCGCTGATTATCTCGGCACGCCCGAAACTATAACAGCGGAACAGATGACCGGCTTTTGCGCCCGCGACCTCGATCCACCATTGAACCCACCGATTTGGGACGGGTGGGGAGGAAGTCCGCAGAACAGCCGATTTCAACCCGCAAAAGCGGCAGGATTGGACCGGGAGAATCTAAAGAACCTCAAGCTCAAATGGGCGTTCGGTTTCCCCGGAGCCGCAGCGACCTTTGGCCAGCCCACCGTGTACCAGGGACGGCTCTTTGTTGGAAGCGAGGATGGCAATGTATATGCCCTCGATTCAGCCACCGGCTGTCTCTGGTGGCGGTTCAAAGCGTCAGCGACGGTAAAGACGGCGATTTCGATCGGGAACAACGGCAGTAGCGCCTTCTTTGGCGATACCAATGGATACGTCTACGCACTGAAGGTTTCTGATGGCTCAGTTCTCTGGAAAACCCATCCCGACCCCCATCCCGCCGCACGAATTACTGGTTCCCCCCTGTTGGTGGGCGAGCGTCTGTATGTTCCATTCTCTTCCGGCGAAGAAGGAGCCGCCGCCGACCCGAATTATCCCTGTTGCACATTCCGAGGCAGCGTGGCCGCGCTGGAAACCGCGAGCGGCAAGCAGGTATGGAAGGCCTACACGCTTTCCGAAGAATCCAAACCCACCCGTAAGAGCGCGCAAGGAGTCCAATACTGGGGACCATCGGGCGCGGCGGTTTGGTCGGCTCCTACCGCCGATTTGAAGCGGCACGTGATCTATGTCGCAACCGGAAACAACTATTCCGGACCGCCGACCACTTCCTCCGATGCAGTGATTGCCTTCGACCTCCGGTCGGGCAAGAAATTGTGGTCGCGGCAGTTTACCGCTGCCGATCTCTGGAACGCGGGCTGCGTGGCCGAGAAAAAAGATAATTGCCCACCTCAACGCGGAGACGACTTCGACTTCGGCGCTCCGCCCATGCTGGTAACGCTCAAAGGCGGTCGCGACATCCTACTTTTGGCGCAAAAATCCGGAATCATTTACGCCCTCGACCCTGATAGCCGGGGTCGGGTTCTCTGGAAAACTCGCGTCGGCAAAGGCGGGCCGTTAGGCGGAATTGAGTGGGGCGGAGCAGCCGACCATCGCTATGGCTACTTCACCCTTTCAGACTACGATTTCGATAATCCCCTGGCCGGCGGCGGCGTATTCGCTCTCGACCTTCACAACGGCAAGCAACTTTGGCACGCTCCTCCGCCAAAGCCAGCGTGCGTGGGCCAGTTCGGTTGCAGTGCGGCTCAAATGGCGCCTCCCACATTGATCTCGGGCGTTGTATTTGCCGGTTCGCTCGACGGTCACCTCCGCGCCTACGACA
>Ga0070735_10005326_pt1 | contig 10700 bp, 9 predicted proteins | sample Coa_R1_FD_66443 | JGI IMG/M metagenome (GOLD analysis project Ga0070735, IMG submission 66443) | Surface soil microbial communities from Centralia Pennsylvania, which are recovering from an underground coalmine fire - Coalmine... | ecosystem: Environmental > Terrestrial > Soil > Unclassified ... | reverse complement strand
GATGCCCACGGCCGCCTTGGCCAGCTCGGTCGGCTCCCGCAGCGTCGAGATCGTCCGCTCGAACAGCTCGGCCTGGGTCTTGACCAGGGCCGCCGTGTCTACCAGCGCCCGCCCCGCCGTCTCGAGCGCCTCCGCCTGGCGACGCAGCATCAGTCCGCTCTCCTCGAGCAGGTCGAAGATCGCATCAACCGGCGCCAGCAGCCTTCCCGCCACCTCCCGCTGCAGCTCGCGCTCGCGCTCGATCACCTCCTCGATCAGCTCGAGCTGGCGCTGCAGCGGCTCGACCAGCTGGCGGGGCAGCTCGGCCCGCTGCCCAACGGAGGCCGCCGAACCGATCAGCGCCCCCATCGCCTTGCGCCATTCGCTGAGCAGATCGAGGCCGCTGAGGTCGGGCACGGCGAGATCATCTCACCGCGAGCGGCACCCCGTGCGTCGGTCCGTCAGCGGGACGCCGCCAGCGAGAACACAGGCGGCAGCTCCGAGATCGCCCTGAACCAGCTGACCCCGGCATCGCGCGAGCCGAACACCTCGCCCGTGGTCGTGCCGAAGTAGAGCTCGAGCCCGTCACCCGCCCCGGCCCGGTCGAAGGCCAGTCGCAGCACGGTCAGGTAGGCGTGGCTCTGGGGCAGCCCGTCGCGCCGGGCCTGCCAGCTCGCGCCGCCATCCCGAGTCTCCTGAACGGCCACGCGGCCTCCTGGGGTCACGCGGTCCAGATCCGCCTTCAGCGGGATCACGAACGCGCAGTCGGGATCGGCGGGGTCGATAGCGAGCGGGAAGCCGAAGTCGGTCTCGAGCTCCTGCCCGATCTCCGTCCAGGTCTCGCCCGCGTCGTCGGAGCGATAGATGCCTCCGTGGAACTGCAGGAACAGCCGCTCGGGGCGCTGCGGGGCGCGCTCGACGTGGTGCACGCACAGGGCGTTTGACTCCTCGCGCGTCTCCTCCGGCAGGTAGCGGGGCACCAGCCCGCGGTTTCCCTGTCTCCAGCTTTGTCCGCCGTCCTCGGTCAGCCAGATGCCCGCGGCTGACACCGCCACCAGCAGCCGCTGGGGGTTGCCGGGCCAGGGCACGATCGAGTGCGCGCAGAGTCCGCCGCCGCCCGGCTGCCAGGTCGGCCGCGTCGGGTGGTTCCAGAGGGCGTCGTTGAGCCTCCAGCTGGCGCCGCCGTCGCGGCTCTCGAACAGCACACCCGGGTCGCCACCGGCATACAGCAGCCCGTCGGCCTCGCCGGGCACGATCACCCAGATGCGCTCCAGCGCCTGCTCGCCTCCGCCTGGCAGCTCGACGCCCTCGGCCTGCGTCCACTCGCCCGCCGGATCGTCCGCGTAGAAGATCTTCGGCCCGTAGAAAGGCGACGTGGTCGCGGCGAACACGCGGCCGGTGCGCGGGTCGCGCATGGCGTAGTCGACTGGGTCGCCCGCGAAGGCCCGGCAGCGCACCTCCATGACCGAATCCTCGCCGTCCATGATGAATAGGCCCTTCTTGGTTCCCAGCACCAGCTCCGTCACTTCAGCTCCCCTCCGCTCATACGCCACCTCCAGAAATCGCCGGCAGCACCTCGACCCGATCCCGCTCGCTGACGGGAGTGTCGGGCGTGCCGAGCTCGCCATTGACGAAGACGTTGATGTGCCGCCGGATCACGCCACGCTCGTCCAGCACCCAGCCGACAAGCGCCGGATGCTCGGACTCGAGTGCCTTCAGTAGCGCGATCACGGTGCCGCCGGCGACGGGGTGCTCGGCCCCGCCCCCGGCGAGCTTGCGCAGCGGCCCGTGGACGCACACGATCGCCATGCTCAGATCCTAGGCCTCATCCTCACCTTAGACCGGAGCCGCTCCCAGAAATCATCGCCCGCCTGAGCAACTGGCGCACGCGCCCGACGACGGGAGCAGCTCCAGCTCGCGATGCACCAGCGGTCATTGGTCCTCGCCTCCCTTTCGGTGGCGATGACCGTGCGCGGGCTCGTGGGCACAGCGGCCAGCCGGGGCGCTGATCAGGCCGCGTCGACGGCGGCCTGAAGCTCGTCAAGCGCATCCTGGACTGGCATCGGCTCGACGCCGCGCTCCCACCACAGGCCATCCATCACCAGCCGTTTATCGGGCTTGGAGCGCACCAGATGGATGCGGCCAACGATGCGGTCGCCGTAGAGCATCGGCAGTACGTAGTAGCCGTACTGGCGCTTCACCTTCGGGATATACATCTCGAGCCGGTAGGTGAAGTCGAACAGGACCTCGGCTCGCTTACGGTCGTGGATCAGCTGGTCAAACGGCGAGAGGAACGTCAGCCGCGGTTCCACGGGCCCGTCGCTGGCACCCGGGTGTGCCCGCAGCTCCCCGCGCTCGAGCCACGCGCCGAGCGCCTGGCGGCGGCGCTCCTCGATCAGCCGCGAGGCCTGACGCCACGGGATCGTCTCGGTCTGCGGAAACACGCGCTCGGCGAGGTCCCAGAGGCGCTGACCCCCCTCCCGACCCGCCACCGCGATCTCGCCCAGGGCCTCCAGGCGATCGATCATCAGGCGCATTTGGCCACCGCCGCGGCCCCACCAGCGGTGATCACGTGATCCCACGACCTCGTCATGGGTCAGGTGCCTCGAGAGCGTCGGCCCCCGGTTCTCGAGCTCCCGCAGGATGTAGCGGCGAAGCCCGCGGTTGTTGGCCAGGAACTCGCGGGTCCAGGGGTGTCTGTGTGCCCGCCGGTAGCGGATCCGCGCCCACACGAGCGGCATGTCCTCGATCGGCCAGATGTGGGCATCCCACTCGATGAGCTTGCGCTCCTGCCAGAGCAGACGCTCGAGCTCGGCGACGGCGCTCCGCCGGAGTCGGCTGTACAGCACGAGATGCTCGGGCCGCGCGACCACCGCGATCGGGTCCATCTGCAGAAAGCCGAGCCGCCGGACCAGCTCTAGAACGTCACTCGCGCTGCCGTCGAGCGCCTGCGCGCGGACGGCGATGCGCCGGGCCTGCGCTTGGGTGACCGTGATCGCTGCCCGCGTGGGCACGACCTACGCGACCGCGGCACGATCGCGCATGAGTGCCCCGAGCTCCTCGTGGAGGGCGACCACGAGCGGATTTCCGGGCAGGCGCTCCTCGAGCACCGCCAGTGAGCGGCGGTAGTGGTTCAGCCGCCGCACCCGGAGCTGCCGGGCTGTCCCGGCGATGGTCGGACTGCGGGAGGCCTCGCGGCGCAGCTCTCGCACCTTTGACAGCTTGTCGGCTGCGAACAGCAGAAGAGCCTCGTCGCCCTCCCGAGCCACATGCGCGCGCAGAGCGGCCTTGCGGGCGCTGTAGCGAGTGATGCGCTCGTCGTCGCTTACGGCCAGCACGAGACGGGTGACCCGGGCACCGAACCGCAACCGCAGGTCATCCGCCGTGGTGTCGGTCTTCTCGAGCACATCGTGCAGCACCCCCGCGGCGACCAGGTGATCCGGGGCCCCCGCATCGTCCAGGAGCGAGGCCACCTCGGAAGGGTGGAGGATGAACGGCGTCCCGTCACCCCGGTACTGACCGGCATGCATCCTCGCTGCGTATTCGCCGGCAGCCCGCGCCTGCGGCAACCGGTTCCCGATTGTCCAACCTTCGCCCACGGCGGGGGCAGTCTATCCGCCCGCGAAAATCGAACATAAATCCTCGCGCGCTCAAGCAGCTCGAGCCGTTGCCGGGCGGCGAACCGGGCGGACCTCGCCCGTCGCGGGCCGTAGAGTCGGGCCGTGGCCGAGAGCCCGGGTAGGAAGATCGCCGTCGCGGTGGGAAGGGCGCTGAGGCGAGCCCTCGTCTGGCTCGCCCACCGCGTGCGCGGCGAGGTCGTCGAGCTCGTCGGGGGGCCTGCCCGAGCCCGGGTCATCGTGCTGTTCGCCGCGGTGCTCGCGCTGAGCGGAGCGGATGCGGCGACCGTGGGCGCCGTGGCCCCGTCGCTCGAGCACTCACTTCACATCGGCGATGCGAAGATCGGCCTGCTGAGCTCGGTCGCGCTCCTTGTCGGAGCCCTGTTCACGATCCCGGTCGGCTTCCTGGTCGACCGCTTCAAGCGCATGCCGATGCTCTCCGCGAGCATCCTGCTGTGGAGCCTCTCGTCGCTGCTGGGAGCCTTCGCGGGCAGTTACGGCGACCTGCTGCTCTCCCGGCTCGCGCTCGGCGCGGTCACGGCAACGGCCGGTCCCGCGATCGCGTCACTGACCGGCGACTACTTCCCGGCCCAGGAGCGCGGCCGGGTATACGCCTACATCCTGGGCGGGGAGACGGCCGGGACGGCGGCCGGCTTCATCGTCAGCGGCACCGCGGGCAACCTGATCACGTGGCGCGCGGCGTTCGTGCTGCTGGCGATCCCCGGCTTCTTCCTCGCCCGCACCCTGTGGCGCACCGTGCCCGAGCCGCTGCGAGGCGGCCAGAGCCATCTGGAGCCGGGAGCTCTCACGCTGACCGAGGTCAGGCCCGCACCGCCGGCGGAGCCAGAGGCAGCTGCGCCTGCGCCTGCTGATGACCTCGCACGTGCCGAGGCCGCCCGACGTGGCATCCAGCCCGATCCCGACCTGGTGCTCACCGAGGACCCGCGGACGATGCCGCTCGCGCGAGCCGTGATGTACACGTTCAAGGTCCCGACCAACCTGATGCTGACCTTCGGCTCAGCCCTCGGATACTTCTACTTCGCCGGTCTGCAGACGTTCGCGCTGCTGTTCGTGCGCGGCCACTACCACGTCGATCTGGTCACCTCCGAGCTCGGCCTGGGCCTGCTCGTGGCCGGAGCGCTTGCGGGCACGCTGGTCAGCGGCCACCTCACCGACCGGATGCTGAAGCGGGGGTACCTGCAGGCGCGGATGGTTGTGCCGGCGGCGTGTTACCTGGGAGCTGTGGTGATGTTCATCCCCGGCATCCTCGGCACCCACCTGACGCCGGCGCTGTGGTTCGACGTCGCCGGCGCGGCGCTCGTCTCGGCCGCGAACCCGCCGCTTCAGGCCGCGCGGCTCGACATCATGCCCGCGCTGCTGTGGGGGCGCGCGGAGAGCGCCCGCACGTTCGTGCGCTCGGTCGTGCAGGCGGCGGCGCCGCTGGCCTTCGGCGGGATCGCCGTTCTCGTCGCGGGATTCGCGCCGCGCCAGGCACCGATCGGCACCCACCCCGGTCATGTGTCCTCGAACACCGCAACCGGGCTCGAGGTGGGCTTCCTGATCATGCTGGTCGCGCTGGCCGCCGCCGGCTATCTGCTGATCCGCGCCCGGCGGACCTACGCCGTCGACGTGGTCACCGCGGCGGCGTCCGAGGAGGCAGCTGCTTCCCGATCACGAGATTGACCTTCGTCCAAGCAGAATGCCCACCCCACCCACACAGCGATGCCGACGCGCACGAGACGGCGTTCAATCGATGGTCACCGCGCGCGCCGCGAGCGAATTATTCGCTCGCCGCAGCCGAGGCGAGGAACTCCAGCCCGTTCATGCCCGGGACGAAGAAGTACTCGCCCCCCTTCACCGTGACCACACGCTGAAGAGGGCCGACAAAGAACGGCGGATTGCCAGGGATTGTCATCTTGTGCGGCCCGGGCCCATCCTGCGGAGCGACGATCACGTCCTGGTCTTCGCCGAGCGTGAACGCGTTACCGCGGTTGATCCACTGACTCTGAATGAACTCGAACTGCCGCACGATGCTCGCCTGAAGGCACATGAAGATGACCCCCCGATCCTTACCGTCGTCATCCGCCCCGGCGGGCAGCGGATCGCCGTACGGGATCCCCCTGCGGATGAGGCGGTGACGGTTCACGAGCCTACCTTCGAAGGGCAGGCTGTCCCGGGGGTTCGTGCGGCGCACGTGAGCCCCGATCGGGCAGCGCAGACCGTCGGCGTCGCGGGCGTACGAGAAGGCATTGTTACGCCCGGGGTCGGCCACGATGGCGGGGTCCGGACGGTCGGGTGAGAGGTCGATCGGCGTGCCGTCACGCCAGCGACCAACGATCTTGGCCGCCAGCAGTTCCTCCCCGCCGGGGTACAGCGCCGCCGATCGCGCCAGCTGAGCACGGAAGGCCGCGACGTCCTGGTGGAGCTTGCGATAGACGAGGAAGGTGCCGTTGGTGGCGAGCCGGTCGGGCGTCGGAGCGCGTGGCTCGACGTTCTCCTCGTCGGGGTAGCCGAGGATGAACTCGCCCGCCCGGATCGGGCGCCACCGGTCCTCGCGCAGCGGCGCCCCGTCGCCGGGCTGCGATGGCAGGCCGGCGCCTTCGATCTCGGGCTGCGCAAACCCGTCGGCATAGCCGAAGTGCTCCCGGTTGTCCGCCAGGGCGTTGCCAATCTGGTCCTTCACCACGGTCAAGCCGCCCGCACGGTGGATGCCCTCGCGGATGCGCCGGTCGTGGTCGGCCAACGCCTGCTGGTTGGCGGCCGAGATCATCAGGAGCACATGGACGTCCTGAGTACCGAGCGGTCTCTCCCAGTTGGCTGGAGCGCTCTCTCCCTTGTCGCCGAGGGCATCGGCCCGCGCGGCCATGCCCTCGCGGAACTCCTCCGGAAAGCTGGCCAGCGTTGCGCCTGGAAGCCGCAGCGCTGCCAGTCCGGCGTAGCTGAAGGCCACGTTGAGGCCCGAGTCGGGCTTGCGCGACCACGGCGCGGCGGTCAGCACTTCGGTCGCGATCTCCGAGATCCAGGCCGCGGCGCGGGTGGCATCATCGATGCGCACGAAGATGAACCCGGCAAGCGGCAGCCGGTAGCCGCGGACCACGAACCCCTGGATACGTGACAGATCGAGTTCGGTCACCCGCCGAACTCCCGCAGAAACGCGCTCTTCAAATCCGCCGCCTGCATGCCCTGGGCTCGGAGCGCGAATGCGATCAGCTTCGCCCGGGCCGCGAGCCCCCGCTTGACCTCTTCCACCGTGCGGTCGCCGTAGGCGGCAAAGAACAGTGAGCTGTCGATCTGGTGGTGACGGAAGTAACGAACGAACGCGTCGGGGTCGCCGGTGCCGGGGTATCCGATGCAGTGACTCCAGATCGAGTCGGCGCTGTCAGCCAGGTCCGTGCGCAGCGCCTCGAGATACGGCTCGAGATCGCCGTCGAAGTTACTGGTGAACAACAGGCGCGGATGCTGGAGATGATCGCGCTCGCCCTGTTCCGGCCCCTCGAAGATGACGTCATCGATGACCACCCAGCGAGCGAAGTGAGTCCCGCGCACTCGGGCGAGCGGACTCTGATCGCCGGTCTGGAGCCGATTCAGGTAGTCGGCGAGCTCGATCTCGTGGCCATCGACGATCGGTGTCAGCACAGTCAGCGAGTACGCCTGCCCGCAGATGTTGTTGGCAGCGCTCACAGGTCGTGCTGGATCGCGGTCAGCATTGACTCGTAGGCCCGCTTGAAGTCCTCCGGCTCGAGCTCCGCCGCGTGCGCCTGGAACTCCCTCAGCGCGGCTTCGACATGGCCAGCCGAGATGATCTCGGTCGTCGTGTAGCCAGGATAAGCCGACCAATAGTGATTCGCGACGTACTCGTTACGCCGGATGTAGTCCTTGAACGGCTCGACGGGAAGCGGCCCGGGAAAGCCGTACGAAGTGCCCCAGATGGCCTTCATCCGGAACGGGACCACCTCCGAGAAGGCATCGATGTACTGGTCCCAGGTGCCGTTGAAGTTGCTTTCGAAGAGCAGGTACTCGTGGCTCAGCTTCTCCCCCTCGCCCTCGTCGGGGAAGCGGTCGATGACCGCCCAGCGGGCGTAGTGGATGAACGAGAGCTGTTCGAGCTTCTGGAGGGTCTCCTTGATGTGGCGGCCGGCCCAGAAGACAGCCCAGAGCACGAGCGGGCCCTCGCGCCTGACCGGCGTGAGCACGGTGATCGCGGTGGCCTTCCCTTCAACGTTTGCCATTGCCGCCGGCGGCGCTCCCCTGTCGTGTGCGCTGTGGTGTCCCCTCGGGTGGGCCCGCTGCCAACCCTAGCCGGGCGGGAAGGTGGGGGTCAACGCCTTGGGTGCCGTCAGCCGGCGCTCAGGGGCGGCCCGAGCAGCGACATCCCGTGGCGCTCGAAGATCGCCGCGATCTCCTGGCGGTCCGGAGCAGCTGTCCTCGTCGCCGGCCCGAGCTCCTCGTAGAACCTGTGGCAGCCGCCCGGCGTGTAGACGACGATGATCTCCCCGGGCTGGTCGGTCAGGTTGAGGAACGCGTGGGGCAGGCCCGCTGGGAGATAGGCGAAGCCGCCCGGCTCGAGCCTGTGGAGCTCATCGCCGACCCGGACCTTGAAGCGACCGGACAGAACCTGGATCGTCTCCACTTGGGCGTGGTGCACGTGCAGGGGCGGCCCGCCATGCGGCGCGACCTCGACGATGAAGTAGTCGAGCGCGCCGTTCGTGTCCTCGCCGGTGACCTTGAAGATCAGGTCGCGTCTGGGCCGGACTGGAGGCGGAGCCCGGTCCGTCGATCGCCTCGTGAGGGCCGGGCTGCTGACCCGCACCACGAACCCGGAGGATGGCCGGAGCCTGCTGGTCGCGTTGACCGCGGACGGACTCAGGCGCCTGCGCGACGCGCAGGTCACCCATCACCAGGTCGTGCGCGAGACGCTGTTCTCCAGGCTCGACGAGCGCGATTTGAAGCGGCTCGGCCAGCTCTGGGAGAAGGCGATGCCCGGAGCCGTATCGAGTTCCAGCTGGCCCCTCTGATCCAACGGGGCGGTTGTCCGTGAGCGAAGGCATGTCCACCCCGTCCCGGGGGGCCAAGCGTTCGCCAACGGACGAGGTCGCTAGCCTGGGACGGGCATGACCAGCTCGGGGCGAGCATGAGAAACCTGGCGAGATGGTGCTTCAGGCACCGAGTCGTTGCGCTGCTCGGGTGGATCGCGGTGCTGGTGGCTCTGACCGCGCTGCACTCGGCTGCCGGAAGCGCCTACAGCGACAACTTCAAGCTGCCTCACACGCAGAGCTTCGACGCCGTCCGCCTGCTTCAGCAGAACGCGCCGAAGGCGTCCGGCGACAGCGACCAGATCGTGATCGCCTCTCAGAGCGGGCGGATCACCGATCCCTCGATCCGCACACAGGTGAGCTCGCTGCTCGCGCGCGTGGCGTCGTTCCCGCACGTGACGGCGGTCGGATCGCCCTACCAGGCCGGGCGGTCGGGCCAGATCTCGTCCTCCGGGCGGATCGCCTTCGCCACCGTGACCTTCGACGTCCAGCCGAACAAGGTCGGAGCATCGAGCGCCAAGCAGTTCGTACAGACCGTGACCTCGGCCTCAACGGGCGCCGTGGAGTTCGAGGTCGAGGGGCAGATCGCCAGCGCGGGGAACCAGAACAACAGCAGCACAGGCCTCAGCTTCGGCTTCCTGGCCGCGGCGGTGGTCCTGTTCATCGTGTTCGGCTCGCTACTGGCGATGTCGCTGCCGTTGCTGACCGCAGCCATGTCACTCGGCACCGGCGTGGCGGTGATCGGCCTGCTCTCGCACGTGATCAGCATGGCGAGCTTCTCGAGCGAGCTGGCCCTCCTGATCGGGCTCGGCGTCGGAGTCGACTACGCGCTGTTCATCGTCACCCGGTACCGCCAGGGACTTCTGCGCGGTCTCGACGCGGAGGAGGCCGTCGTCGAAGCGGTGGACACCTCGGGCCGAGCCGTCCTGTTCGCGGGCGTGATCGTGTGCATCGCGATGCTCGGCATGTTCGCCCTCGGCGTGAGCTTCCTGTACGGCGTCGCGGTGGCAGCCGCCGTCACGGTGGCGCTCACCGTGGTGGCTGCGCTCACCCTGCTTCCCGCCCTGCTCGGCTTCTTCGGGCGCCTCGTGCTGCGGCGGCGAGAGCGCCGGGCGCTGCGCGAAGGCAGGCTGCGGACCTCCGACGAGTCTGCGGCGTGGGCGAGGTGGATGGGATGGATGCAGGGCCGCCCGGCCCTGTTCGCAGCCGCTGCGGCGTGCGTGATGGTGATCATCGCGATCCCGTTCTTCTCGATGCGCCTCGGCTCCGCGGACGCGGGGAGCGATCCGGCGGGCTCGACGACCCGCAAGGCCTACGACCTGCTGGCCAAGGGCTTCGGCCCGGGCTACAACGGGCCACTACAGCTCGTCGCCCAGATCACCACACCGGGCGAGCGACAGGCCTTCGTCCGCGTGCTGGCGGCCGCGGCCCGGACTCCGGGCGTCGTCGGCTCGACCCAGCCCAGGCTCCTGCCTGGAGTCGGCGGCCACTCCCCGGTCGCGCTCGCCGACGTCTACCCGAAGGGCTCGCCCCAGGATGCCTCGACCGCCAACCTGCTCCACACGCTGCGAAACCAGGTCGTCCCCGCAGCGGAGCGCGGCAGCGGCCTTGACGTGCTGGTCGGCGGCCAGACCGCGATCTTCGACGACTTCAGCCACGTCCTCTCGCGCAAGCTCCCCCTGTTCATCGGCGTGGTCGTGCTGCTCAGCTTCGTGCTGCTGATGGCTGTGTTCCGGAGCGTCGCGATTCCGCTGACCGCCGCGCTCATGAACATGCTCTCGGCCGGAGCCGCGTTCGGTGTCGTCACGGCGATCTTCCAGAACGGCTGGGGGGCCTCGCTGATCGGCGTCGATAAGACCGGGCCGATCGAGGCCTTCCTGCCGGTGCTGATGTTCCCGATCCTGTTCGGGCTCTCGATGGACTACGAGGTATTCCTGGTCACGCGCATCTTCGAGGAGTGGCACCGGCGGCGAGATAACCGCGAGGCGGTCATGCACGGGGTCGCCGCCACCGGCCGGACGATCACCGCGGCGGCGACGATCATGGTGCTCGTGTTCGGCGCCTTCATCCT
>Ga0070735_10005325_pt1 | contig 10701 bp, 9 predicted proteins | sample Coa_R1_FD_66443 | JGI IMG/M metagenome (GOLD analysis project Ga0070735, IMG submission 66443) | Surface soil microbial communities from Centralia Pennsylvania, which are recovering from an underground coalmine fire - Coalmine... | ecosystem: Environmental > Terrestrial > Soil > Unclassified ... | reverse complement strand
CGTCCAGCAGCAGACGCGTGACGGCGGCCAGCCCTGGCGCACGTGTGGGGTCCAGGTGAAAGCGGGAGGCGCACGCCAGATGAAGCGCTGTCCAGCCGCTGCCCGGATCAGCGCGGGTGGCGGCCCCGGGATCACGACGAAGCTCCGCCTCGACGCGGGCGGCATCGCCGAGCACCACGGCGACCGGGAACCCGGCCTGCGCCAGCGCCGGCGTCTCGGCGAGCATCCGCGCCGCGGCACCGATCCGGTAGTTGACACTGAAGCGCAGGAACCGCACGACGTTCTCGTCGAGCGTTGCGGTGCGCGACTGCACCTCATGCACCAGTGAGGCCCAGCTGGGCTCGCCGAGCTCGCGCGCCAGAGCGAGCTGGGCCCCGGCCAGCGTGAGCGGCGCGGACACCGCCGACAGACGCCCCAGCGACGTCCGGTCGCCGGTCCTGGCGCTGCGCAGCAGCTCCTTCGCTTGGCGCCGCAGCTGCTCGAGGTCCGGGTGCTCGGGAAGGATCGACATGACATCTCCTCGGGGGCCCGGTGGTCCGCGTGCCAGGCCGGGAGATCGTCACATGATCACTGCTTCGCCTCGAGAGGTGAACTCGGTTCTGCCCGCGGACCCGGAGGCGCCCTCACACGCCCGCGGACAACTTACCACCCGGCGCTCCCACCTCGGACACCTCAACCCAGCGTCGCTCGGACGCGGCTCGCCCGATCGCCTCGCAGACCGCTTGAACTTTCAGCCCGGTCATCAGGTCCGGGGCCCAGGGTCCGGCCGGCCACTGCTCGAGCAAGTCCGCGGCTTGGTTGACGAAGCTCGCGCCGTAACCGATTCCCTGCCCGTTCGGCCACCAGCCGGCGGTCTGCGGGTGCGCCGGATGCTCGGCGCGGATGCGGAGCATTCCGTACAGCTCCGGCGGCCCTTCGGCGGCGCCGTACCAGAGCTCGTTCAGCCGCGCGTAGTCGAACCGAAGCGTTCCGAGCGACCCGCTCACCTCGATCGTGAAATCACATGGCCGGCTCGGGCAAACCTTGGCCGCCTCGAATACCCCGAGCGCCCCGTTCTCGAATCGCATCAGCGCCGAACACGCCTCCTCGACGTCGACTTCGTGGCCGCCGCCGGTGACGGGATCGTGCCGGATGCGCGTGAAAGTCTCAGACTGGGCCGCGACCGCGGTGATGTCGCCGACCATCCAGCCGGCCAGGTCGACGAGGTGCGCGCCGAGGTCCGCGGCGGTGCTGGCGCCCTGGCGGCGCTCGAAGCGCCAGTCGAACGGGATCTCGGGGTCGAGGAACTCATCCGACAGCCAGCTGGCGCGCAACAGACGCATGGTGCCGGCGCGGCCCTCATCGATCAGTCGCTTCATCAGCGCCAGTGCCGGCAGCCTGCGGTAGTTGAAGCCGATCGCGGCGAGCGCGCCGGCGCCGGCGACCGCGTCGGCGGCGCGCCGCGCGCCCGCATAGTCGGCTGCGAGAGGCTTCTCGCACACGATCGCCTTGCCGGCCTGCGCCGCCGCCTCGACGATCTCAGGGTGGGAGCCCGGTGGGGTGCAGATGTCGACGATGTCGATCTGCGGCGAGTCGATCACCTCGCGCCAGTCGGCCACCGCGCGCTCGACGCCGTACAGCGCCGCGGCTCGCTCGACCGCAGCGCGGGTGCGCCCGCTGATCATCCGGAGACGGGGTACGCATGGCAACTCGCGTGTGCGGGCCGCAACCGCATAGCCATAGCTGTGCGCCTTGCCCATGACGCCGTAGCCGATGATGCCGATCCCGACCTCCGGCTTCACGAGCCCACCGCCGACTGAACCCGAGCGGCCCCGCCGGCGAGCGACTCGGCGACCTGCGCGGCAACGGTCAGCGCGGCGACCGCGTCGTCGCCGCCCGCTCCCTCGCACGGGCCGCCGCGGACCGCGCGGGCGAAGGCTTCCGCCTGCGCCTGCATCGCGCCCACGAACACTTCATCGCCGGCGTCGCCCCACACGTCGGCATCCCACATGAACGGCACCCGCTGATACCCCCGTGTGCCCCAGATCTCCAGCCAGCACGAGTCCGCGTAGGGGAAGCGGCGGCCGAGCGAGATCGTCGCCGCGGCGGCACCCGACAGCTTCGCGAGCACTACGGCCGCATCCGGGTCGGCGGGCGAGGTCGCTTCGGGCGGAAGGCCGCCGGCGGACGCGGCGGCGACCCATTCGATCTGATCCCCCAGCAGCCAGCGAATCTGGTCGATCTCATGAACGCCCATATCGATCGCGATCCCGCCGGAGTGAGCCCGGAACGAAGCCGACGGCGGCTCCTGATCCCACTGCATGCAGGACAGCTGGTAGATCTCTCCGAGCTCACCGGCTTCGATCCGGGCCCGGAGCTCGCGCAGCTGGGGCACGAACCGCCGCCAGTACCCGACCTGGAGCACGACACCGGCTTGCGAGGCGGCATCGCGCGCTCTGGCGGCCTCCGCGGGCGAGACCCCAACCGGCTTCTCGCAGAGCACGGGGATGCCGGCGGCCGCAAACTCACCGACCAGCATCGCGTGCATGCTCGAAGGGGCCGCGATCAACACGCCCTCCGCGACGTCGGCGGCGATCAGCTCCTGCGGCGAGGCGAACAGCGGGACATGCTCCCCCTCGAGATTCGTGCGCACCGCGTCGACTGGTTCGACGATCCCGGCCAGCGAGATCGCCTCGGAGGCCTTCAGCGCGGCGAGATGCACACGACCCATTCGCCCGGCTCCTACAAGGGCGATGCGAACAGGGTTATTCACACGCCGCGCGCTCGGAGGTACTCACGGTTGTGCTGCTGGTCGACCACCGGCTGATCTGGGGCGTCGGCGTCGGGCAAGATGTCCTGCTCGACGACCAGCCATCCGCTGTAGCTCCGCGCGCGCAGGTTCTCGAGGACATAGCCGAGCGGCACGTCCCCCGCGCCCAGCCGGCAGAACGCACCGCGCTCCCAGATCGCTCGCACCGGCGCCCGATCGTTCACGATCCCGCGAATCACGTCGAGCCTCGCGTCCTTCAGGTGGACGTGATTGAGCCGATCGCCCCAGTCGCGGACCGCCTCGACCGGGTCGCCGCCGCCCAGCAGCAGATGCCCTGTGTCGAGGCAGACACCGACGTCGCTGACCGAGAGCAGTCGCTCGATCTCCCAGGGGGCCTCCACGTAGGTCGCGGTATGCGGGTGGAAGGTCGGCTCGTATCCCCGGTCCCGACAGCGCTCCACCAGTCGCGCCATGGAACTGGCGAACTGAGCCCATCCCGCGTCGTCCCACCCCAGGCTGTGGTCGGCGTGGGCGCGGCCGGGGTAGGCACGGCGCGACTCCGATCCGGCGTCGGCCAGGGTCGGCCGCGCCGGCGGCCCTCCGTTGGCCGCGGCATCGAACACGTCCAGGAGCTGATCGAGCCGCACGAGCTCCTCTGAGAGACGACCCGGGTCGGCGAACTCGACCTCGAAGTAGCCGCCCGCCAGGGCCAGCCCGCGGTCGAGCAGACGCGCGGGCAACTCGTCGACGCCGCCCAGGTAACCGAGCGGCCCGAGGTCGATCCCGGTGTACCCGGCCCGCGATACCTCGTCCAGCAGCGTAAGCGCCGGCGGGACGTGGGGATCGACTCCGACGGTGATCTCAAACGCCCCGTAGCTGCACGGAGCATTCGCCACCGCCATGCCCTCGCCGGTCATGTCCCCACCGCAGCCGCGAACTCGCTCGGGGCGAGCACGGGCTCGCCGGTCAGGTGAACGCGGGCGATCGCGTGGCAGAGGGCGACGTCACGGAGTCCGTCGATTCCGTCGGTGCGGGGCGCGCGCTGCTCGCAGATCGCCGCATGAAACTCCACGAGCTCGCGCTTGAAGGCCTCGTCGTACGACACGATCTCCGTCCGCGACCAGGAGTGGGCGCCTCCTGGGTTCCCGCCCTCGACCTTCAGTTCGCTGGGCATATTGCGCAGGTAGGGCGAGGGCAGGGTGAGCGTCAGACGGTGGTCGGGAGCAAGGAACATGAACTCCTGCCGGTAGCGCGCGATCCCGGGCAGGTCGACCCACGACAGATGACACTCGACGCCGCCAAAGGTCATGTTGACGGCCACGACACGGCGAGAGAGGTCGGAGAAGGTGACGCGGTCAGGCTCACCGAGGGCACCGCGAAGCGCGTTGAATTCGTGCACCAGGTTATCCAGAAGCATCCACCGGTAGCAGAAGCGCGATTCCTCATCCGCTTCCGGTAGCGCCGCCTCGAGCCGTCGGGCGTCGTCCTCTCGAAGCGCTTCGAGCACCGGGGCGGGCACACCGCTCGGGGCCACCAGCGGATAGTGGCTCACGTAGGGTTCGAACGGGGACTCGAACGTGGTTACGCGCACCAGCCGGAGATCGTCGACCTCCGGCAGCAGCTCCAGCAGGCGCTGATACGCGGGGTCGTAGCGCTTCATCGTGCCGACCATCAGCTGTACTCCCGCGCGGCTCGCGGCGTCGAGCATCGCCCTCCCCTCCGCCGGACTCAGGCACATCGGCTTCTCGACGAAGACGTGCGCGCCCGACTCGGCGGCGGCGATCGCCATCGGGGCGTGGCTACCGGACGTCAACACGAGCACAGCGTCCAGGTCCAGCTCCATGAGTTCCTGCCACTGGCTCACGGCGCGGGCAGCCCCGAACCTGATCCGGCATGCCTCGGCGACGGCTGGAGAGACATCACACACCGCGGCCAGCTCATACTCATCTTCCAGTTCCCGAAGGTGAGGAAGGTGCATGATCTGCGCGATCATCCCGCACCCTACGACGCCGACTCTCAGACGCTGTCCCACCGCTTACGACCTCCCGTGGCTCTCGTTCCGAAATATCCCGTGGTGACCGCTTGGGCAGCGCCTCATGTCGGCCTCGATGCGGCTGGTAGCACGGCTTGCATCTGACGGGCGCGTCGGCTGCGCACGTGCCGGACGGGGATCCGCACCAGCCGCGGAACGACCAGTCCCAGTGCGGTTATCCCCAGCGACACGCCGATGAGCAGCGTCGCCACCGCGTTGATCGCCGGCGTGATCCCGAATTTGATCTGCGTGTAGATGTAGATCGGCAGCGTCACCTGCGCGCCGATGATGAAGAAGGTGATCACGAACTCATCCAGGGACAGCGTGAACGCGAACAGCGCGCCGGCGAATACCGCCGGAGCGATCAGGGGCAGGATCACGTAGCGGAACCGGCGCACCGCGTTCGCGCCGAGATCGCTTGCCGCGGCCTCCAGCGACCGATCGAACCCCTCCAGGCGCGCTGCGACGATCAGCAGCACGAACGGCGTCGTGTACACGGACTGGCCAATCACGACGGTCTCGGTCGACAGCGCGACCCCGAGGCCGTGCCTCAGGAACGAGAGCAGGCTTACCCCGATCAGGACGCCCGGGATCATGATCGGCAAGGTGAACGCGATCCGGAATCCTGTCCGGAACCGCAGGCGGCTCCGGACAAGTGAGAACGCCGCCGCCGTCCCCACGACCGTGCTGATCACCGTGACCTCCAGCGCCACCCGTATCGAGGTCTTGATCGCGGACTGCAGGTCCGGACTGTTCGCAATGCTCGAGTACCACTGAGTCGTCCAGCCGGTGATCGGGAACGTCCCGTAGCGGTTGCTGTTGAAGCTCAGCAGTATCAGCAGGACGATCGGGCTGAAGAGAAAGATGTAGACCACGCACGCCCAGCCGCCCAGGGCGCCCCGGACCAGTCGCCGGTGGCGGGCGACAACCTCGATGCCGCCAGGCTCACCGGCCATATACGTCACCCACCTCGAGGGAGCGGCGGAATATGACGAGCACGACGATCACGACGGCCGCGATCAGGATCGCGATCGCTGCGCCTTCCGCGTACTGCGCCTCCTGGAAGAAGTTATCCACCAGGTTGCCGATCATCACGCCTCGGGTGCCCCCGACCAGCTCCGGCGTCAGATACTCGCCCAGGATCGGAATGAACACGAAGATGACGGCCGTCGTGATGCCCGGTTTGATCTGCGGGAGCATCACGCGGCGGATGGCCTGCATGTGAGTGGCGCCCAGATCCATGGCCGCGTGCAGCTGCCGCCAGTCGAACCTCTCGAGCGCTGCGAAGAGTGTGAGCGCGGCGAACGGGAAGTAGAGGTACACCAGCACGAAGATGACGGCCGGCCTGTCGTACAGCAGCCACGACGGCGTGCTGAGGCCCACCACTCCCAAAAGGCGCGAGAGCGCGCCGTTGTTCCCCAGGATGATCGTCCACGCGGTGACGCGCAGGAGGTAACTCACCCAGAACGGGAGAATGACGAGAAACAGGAGTGGCCGCTGCCACCGGCGGCTCACGTGTCGCGCCAGCCAGTACGCGAACGGGAACGCGACGGCGAGGGTCGCCGCGGTCGCCGCCGCGGTCATCCACAGAGTGGTCAGGAACGTATTGACGTAGACCGGCGTGCTGAACACTTCGTTGTAGTTCGCGAACGTCCAGTGCGAGACCACCTCGTAGCCATTCTGCGTCCAGAAGCTGTACGCGGCGATGAGCGCCATGGGAGCGGCGAAGAACAGCCCGAAGAGGACCATCGCGGGCGCGAAGCCCGTGTACTGCGACGCCGCCGAAACACCTCGGCGGAGACTCAGCTTCCTCGGGGAGGCCGCCGCGACGGCCGTCGTCGAGTCGCTCGAGATCGATGTCGTCGAGGAGCTCATCAGACGGCCGTCACCGGCTCAGCGGGAGACGCGTGAGCGTCGGCACGTGATTACGCGCCGAACACCGAGTTGAAGGCGGTGATGTACGCGTTCGGGTCCTTCTGCGGTCCCTTGAGATGCGCGTTGAGCGCCTGGTCGGGCTGGTTGTAGAGGAGGGCGTCGGCGAACTGCCCTTGACCCTGATTCACCAGCATCTTGTAGGCCTTCTCGTTGAACCACGCCTCCTTGAACTCCTTGAACAGCGGAGGAATGAACTCCGCTTGACCCCACGCGTTGATGAACTGGTTGAAGCGATCGGCGTTGGCCGTCTTCATCTTCATCTCGGCGTCGAGCCAGCCGATCACGCCCTCCTTGGGTACAGCGGCCTTGATCTCAGGGCCACCTGCCTGCGCGACGCGGAAGTCCGTGCCGAGATTCTCGGAGGTGAACCATGCCGACTCGTTCGTGAGCGCCTGGACGACACCGGTGTTCTGGGACACGAGCGTGAGGAACGCCGGCTTGGCGGCCTTCAGAAACTCCGTGGCGCGGCTCAGCTCGGCCGACGTCATGTTGTAGGGGTCCTTGGCTCCGGTGGCCAGACCCGCCTCGGCGACGATGTCCGTCGGCTGGTTCTCGCGAACGAACTTGCCGTGATACTTCGGATCGAGCAGCACCTCCCATGAGGTCGGCGCCGGGGAAACGTACTTCGGGTTGTAATAGATGCGCAGCGCCGACCACGCACGCGGGTAACCCTGATAGCCGGCGCTGCTCTGCCAGATCTGGAAGTCTCGAGAGACGGAGTAGAGCTGCTGAGACACCGGGATCGCATTGATGTCAAACGGCTCGGCGAGGCCGTGCTGGACGTAGTAGGGAACCCAGAGCGCGTCCGCTGAGACGATGTCGAACTGCCCGCTCTGCTGGGCCTTGATGAACATGCCCGCGTCATCCGATCCGAGGGTGACGTTGACGCTGATGCCCGTCTCCTGCTTGATCGCGGGCAGCTGCTTCGCGGGGTCGTAGTGGTCGTTCCACGTGAGCATGTTCAACGTGACCGGCTTCTTCGTGTTCGCCGCCGCCTGCGCGGCGGTCGTCCCGCTGGAACTGCCGGAGCCGCTGCTCCCGCACGCTGCCAGCGACAGTGCACCGACCCCTAGCGCCCCGACTCGAATGGCGTCGCGGCGGGTCATCCTGCTGTCAGTCATCTCTCCTCCTCACTCCGTTACTGCGTCGTGAAATAGCACCGCAGCGTCGGCCTCCCAGCGGAGCTGCACCAACGTGTCCTCTCTTACCGGCTCAGTCAGTTCGGCGGGCATGTCCACGATGATCGGGTCATCGGCAGCCGCGCAGGCCACGCTTGCGCGGGTGAAGCTCCCGAGAAACGACACCTTCACCACCGTTCCCAGGAGACCGCCATCGCCCGGCAGGGCCGGCACCAGTTGGACGGATTCCGGACGAACCATCAGGCTCCCGTTCCCCCGCCCCGCCGTCCCCGGCGAGGCCAGCGGGATCCTGTCGTGTGACGTGACGGCCACGCCGTTGTCCCACTCAACCGCAATGAAGTTCGACTCGCCGATGAAATCAGCGACGAATCGCGAGGCCGGCTGCCGGTAGATCTCCGTCGCCGTCCCGATCTGCTCGACGCGTCCCTCACTCATGACCGCGATGCGGTCCGCCATCGCCATCGCTTCTCCCTGGTCGTGGGTGACGAAGACGAACGTCGTGCCGATCTCGCGCTGGATCTGCGAGAGCTCGACCTGAAGCCGCTTTCGAAGCTTGAGGTCCAGCGACCCCAGAGGCTCGTCGAGCAGCAACACCGCCGGACGGTTGACCAAGGCACGCGCCACGGCGACGCGCTGCTGCTGGCCGCCCGATAGCTGGGCGGGATAGCGGTCGGCGAAGGCCTCGAGCGCAACCAGCTGCAGCGCCTCCATCACGCGCGTGTCGGACTCGGCGCGCGGCACTCTCGCCATCCGCAGACCGAATGAGACGTTGTCCCGAACGTTCAGATGCGGGAACAGCGCGTATGACTGAAAGACGGTGTTGACCCTTCGGCGGTGCGGAGGGGTCGTATTGACCAGCTCGCCGCGAATCCGGATCTCACCCGTGGATGCCTCGGCGAAGCCGCCGATCAGGTTCAGCGTCGTCGTCTTGCCACACCCGGAGGGGCCGAGAAGGCAGAAGAACTCTCCTTCCATGATCTCCAGGTCGAGCGGCTCGAGCGCGGTGTGCCCGCCGTAGTCCTTGGACACGCCGTGGAAGGTGATCGCCGGAGAGGCTTCGGCGCGCTCCGGCTGATCGGCCCGACGTGGGATGTCGGTTCCCTCGGGGATCGAGCGCAGGGCCGATGCCCCGGCTCCCTCGGCCGGCGTGCTCACCCGAGCACCTCGGCGAGCGCCGCGCCAGGATCGCGTTCGCACCCGCACGACCGGCGGGGCACAAGCTCGACGTCGATCCGCGTCTCAGTGCGTGACGGACGCTCGTGACCGATGGCGGCCAACAGCAGACGGGCGCCCGCCTGTCCGATCGACGGAGTGTCATACGCGATCGCCGTCAGCGCTGGCTCGAGCAGGGGCGCGAAGTAGAGATCATCGAAACAGGCGAGCGCAAGGTCGCCCGGGATTGACGCGTTGGCGCGCCTTGCCGCCGCGAGGGCGCCCAGGCCCAGCTCGCCGCTGGCGGTGATCATGGCCGTCGGCCTGGATTCCAGGGCGAGCAGGTCGGCGGCATGCTGAAAGCCGCTCGCGATCGTCCATTCGCATTCGCGTACGAGCTCGGTGACGACCTCGAGCCCGTTGCGCTCCATCGCGTCGATGAACCCGCGGAGCCGCTCGTAGCCGCTCGTCCGGTCCGAGGGTCCGCCGAGAAACGCAATCCTCGTGTGTGCGTGGCCGACCATGTGATCGACGAGCATCTGGATGCCCCGGTTGTTCTCGAGCACCACGTTGCCCGCCCCCGCGCCCGGGGCAAGCTCGTCGATGAAGACACACGGGGTCCCGTCGAGCAACGCGTTGAAGCGGGCGGCGCCGACCGGCGCGGTCGACATCAGCACACCGTCGACCTCGTGGTCCAGCAGCGTCTGAACCGCGCGAGTCACCGTATCGGCGCTGTCGCCGGAGTCGACCAGGATCAACCGGTAGCCGTGCTCTTCGAGCACCGCCTGGGCGCCATTGGTGACGGCCGCGTAGAAGCTGTGCGCGACGGTCGGAACCACCAGGCCGACCGTGTGCGATCGGCGGGTGCGGAGCGAGCGCGCGAGCGGGGATGGTCTGTAGTCGAGCGCCTCGGCCGCGCGCACGACGGATTGCCTGGTCTGCTCGGACAGCTCACCGCGGCCGTTGAGCGCGCGGGAGGCAGTTGACGGCGATACGCCGGCCCGGCGGGCCACGTCGTTGAGCTTCGCTCTCCTCATTCCCACAATCGGTTGCGCAATCGATTTCGGAACCCCGATAGCAGTACCACGCTGGATGGGCGGTGTCAACATGAGGAGTAGCTGAAGCCTGCGATCAGCCCGCATCCAGCGCGGGTTTCGTCGGCACCGAGGGCGTCGGGTCCGCGATCAGCCATTCGTGATCGGGGTCGTTGCGGAACACCCACGAGCGCGACGGGCCGGCCATCACGTTCAGGTAATAGGAGCGGTAGCCGGGCGGCACCCCCACAGGGTGATAGCCGCGGGGGACGAGGACGACGTCGCGGTCGCGGACGGTGAGCGCCACGTCAAGCGAACGGTCGTCGGTGTACACGCGCTGGATCGCGAACCCGCGCGCCGGATCGAGGCGGTGGTAGTAGGTCTCCTCGAGGTAGCTTTCCTCCGGCAGGGCGTCGCGGTCGTGCTTGTGCGGCGGATAACTCGACCAGTGCCCGGCCGGCGTCTGGACCTCGGTCACGAGCAGCGACTCCGCCTCGCCCTCCCCCATCAGGATCGGACGAACAACCCGCTCCTGCGCCCCATACCCCCGCGTCTCCGGGATGACCTCGTCCGCTGAGACCAAGCGTGGCGGAACGCCCTCGCGCGCCGGCGCGAAACACAGGCCGGCCTCGCATGTGCCGCCGACTGCCGCGAGCTCGA
>Ga0070735_10005323_pt1 | contig 10702 bp, 8 predicted proteins | sample Coa_R1_FD_66443 | JGI IMG/M metagenome (GOLD analysis project Ga0070735, IMG submission 66443) | Surface soil microbial communities from Centralia Pennsylvania, which are recovering from an underground coalmine fire - Coalmine... | ecosystem: Environmental > Terrestrial > Soil > Unclassified ... | reverse complement strand
ATGGGGCGGCCAATTGATGGGCATGCTGTCCGAAGAGATGGACGACCCCTATCCCATTCCGGCTGAATATCCGCGCGGCCGCTATCTGCTGCTGTTCGATCCGCTGGATGGATCATCGAACATCGACGTGAACGTCTCCGTGGGCAGCATCTTCTCGGTACTGCGCTGCCCGGAAGGAGTGTCGGAACCGACCGAAGCCGACTTCCTGCAGCCGGGTACGGAACAGGTCTGTGCCGGCTATGCCATCTACGGACCCTCCACCATGCTGGTGCTCACGACCGGCCGCGGGGTGAATGGCTTTACGCTGGATCGGGAGATCGGTGAGTTCATGCTCACTCACCCGGATCTGAGCATCGAGCCGGAGACCTCCGAGTTCGCCATCAACGCCTCGAACTCCCGCTATTGGGAGCCGGCGATCAAGCGCTATGTGAATGAATGCCTGGCCGGCAAGACGGGCCCGCGCGGGCGCGATTTCAACATGCGCTGGATTGCCTCTCTGGTGGCCGAGACGCATCGGATTTTGATGCGCGGTGGAGTATTCATGTACCCGCGGGATCGCAAGGACCTGTCCCGCAACGGACGCCTGCGTCTGCTGTACGAGGTGAATCCCATCGGCATGCTCATTGAGCAGGCCGGCGGCCGCGCCAGCACTGGTCACGAGCCCGTGCTGCACGTCGTGCCCCAGGCCGCGCATCAGCGCATCGGCTTCGTATTCGGCGCCGCCTCCGAAGTGGAGCGGATCGAGCGCTACCACCGTGATCACAACCAGTTTGAATACGACGCGCCGCTGTTCGGCACGCGCGGACTGTTCACGACTCCCGCTTAGAGCAGGGGATGGGCCATGTCAGCCAAGCATCCAATCATCGCCGTGACTGGCTCCTCGGGCGCCGGGACCACCTCGGTGATGCGTACTTTCGAGCAGATATTCCGGCGCGAGCAAATCAGCGCGGGCTTCATCGAGGGCGATAGCTTCCACCGCTACGATCGCATCGAGATGAAGCAGCGCCTTGCGAGCGCGCTGGAGCGCGGTGACCACCAGCTCAGCCACTTCGGCCCGGACGCCAATCTCTTCGCTGAACTGGAAGAGTTGTTTCGCGATTACGGTCGGTGCGGACAGGGCAGATTCAGGAGGTATCTGCACGACGATGCAGAGGCCGCGCGCTACAAGCAGCAGCCCGGCACCTTCACAGAGTGGGAGGATCTGCCTGCTGAGACTGATCTGCTCTTCTACGAAGGACTCCATGGAGCTATCGTGACCGAGGAGATCGACGTGGCGCGCCACGTCGATCTGTTGATCGGCGTCACCCCCGTGATCAATCTCGAATGGATCCAGAAACTGCATCGTGACAAGGCGACTCGCGGCTACTCCGCGGAGGCGGTCACCGATGTGATCCTGCGACGCATGCATGACTACGTGCACTACATATGCCCGCAGTTCTCGCGCACCCACATCAACTTCCAGCGAGTGCCGGTGGTGGACACCTCGAATCCGTTCATCGCGCGCTTCATTCCCACTCCGGATGAGTCATTTCTGGTCATCCACTTCTCGAACCCGCGCGGCATTGATTTCCCCTACCTGCTGTCGATGCTGCATGACTCGTTCATGTCACGCTCCAACACCATCGTCTGCCCGGGCGGGAAGATGGATCTGGCCATGCAGCTGATTTTCACGCCGATGATCTGGCGGCTGATGGAGTGCAGGAAGGAGGTGTTGGCCCGTAGTGCTCTGGTCGTCAAAAGATGAGCCGCTGCCGGGCATTGATCTTCGATGTCGACGGTACGCTGGCGGATACCGAGGAGGCCCACCGGCGGGCGTTCAATCAGGCGTTCGCTTCATTCGGTCTGGAGTGGGTATGGGATCCGCCGCTGTACGCGGATCTTCTGCGTGTGACCGGCGGCAAGGAACGGCTCGCGAGCTACCTCAGCCGCCTGTCACTGCCGCAGGCGCAGCGCCGGCGATTGAATGACCTTATTCCGCGCATCCATGAGCGCAAGACCCAGCTCTACCGCGATCTGGTGGCAAGTGGCGGGCTCTCACCCAGGCCGGGGGTGCGCAAGCTGATGCTTCAGGCGCGCGAAGCGGGGATTCGCCTCGCAATCGCATCTACGACGACCCTGGGGAACATCGAGCCGCTCCTCACGAGCATCCTTGGGCGCGAGACGCCGGGGTGGTTCGCGGCCATCGCCGCCGGAGACAGCGTCATCAACAAGAAGCCTGCGCCGGACATATACAATGTCGCCCTGAAGACATTGAATCTCGATGCGTCGCGTGCCATCGCCATAGAGGATTCGGCGATCGGAGTTCAGTCCGCCAGGGCGGCGGGATTGTTTACGATTGCGACTCCTGGCAGCTGGACGCGCGATCAGGACTTTGTCGCAGCGGACCTGATACTCGGATCACTCGATGAGCTGCCCCTGGAGGGGCTCTTGAGGGCACACGGCGCGGCACAGACCCAAAGGACAGAGCATGCAGAAGTTTGAGCGCGCGCGCGTGGTCGGATTTGATCTGGACGGCACGCTGATTGATACCATGGCGGATCTCACCGCCGCCTTGAATCTCACCCTCACCGCGCTGGGCAGGGGTGCATTGCCCGAAAGCCGTGTCCGAGCCCTGGTCGGAAACGGGGTGGAGCAATTCGTGGTGCGCGCCTTGCAGGAGAGCCCGGGTGATGACCCGATGGATCCGGCACGGCAGGCGGCCGCCCTGGAGCTTTTTCGCCGCCTCTACAAGGCGCATCTGTTCGATCTCAGCAAGCTGTATCCGCAGGTCGAAGAGACGTTGACCGCCTTGTCGGCCGCCGGCATCTCCTTGTGTTGCATTACCAACAAGCACAGCGAATTCGCCCTGCCCCTGCTGGAGCAGGCCCGCCTGGCGCCGTACTTCGAGTTCACGCTGTGCGCGGACCGGCCGGAAGATCGCAAGCCAGCCGCCAATCTGCTGTTGGCCGCGTGCACCCGTTGCAACGTTGCCCCTGCCGGGATGCTTTATGTGGGCGACTCGGTCGTCGACATCCAGGCAGCTCGCGCCGCGGGTTGCCCGGTGGCCGCCGTCTCCTATGGCTTCAACAGTCTGGAGGTCCTCGAGGCTGCCAGGCCCGATGGTGTCTTTGCCGGGTTGCCCGCGCTGCGGGCGGCGTGCCTTCAGGCCTGGACACCCGGCGCGCTGCAGCTGTGTTCCACAGGAGCTACCTGATGAGCGCCGAGCCCAACACCCTCAACGCCTCCACGGCGGATACCGTGAATGTCATCCGCGCCCTGGCAATGGATGCCGTGCAGAGGGCGAACAGCGGCCATCCCGGCATGCCCATGGGAATGGCGGAGATCGCGGAGGTGTTGTGGCGCAAGCATCTGCGCCACAACCCGTCCAACCCGAGCTGGCCGGATCGCGACCGGTTTGTGCTCTCCAATGGGCATGGATCGATGCTGCTGTATGCACTGTTGCATTTGACAGGGTATGCGCTGTCCATGGATGAGTTGCGCCGCTTCCGGCAGCTGGGTTCGAAGACGCCCGGGCACCCCGAGTACGGCGTCACGCCGGGTGCCGAGACGACGACCGGCCCACTGGGACAGGGAGTGGCCAATGCCGTCGGCATGGCCATCGCCGAGAAGCTGCTGGCGCAGCAGTTCAATCGTCCGGGCCTCGAGGTCTGCAATCACTTCACCTATGTGTTCCTCGGCGACGGCTGTCTGATGGAGGGCCTCTCGCACGAGGCGGCCTCTGTGGCCGGGACCTTGGGGCTGGGCAAGCTCATCGTCTTCTATGACGACAACGGGATTTCCATCGACGGGCATGTCGAGGGCTGGTTTACCGACGACACGCCGCAGCGATTTGAGGCATACGGCTGGCATGTTGTTCGTGCGGTCGACGGACACGACAGCGTGGCGATTGATGCGGCAATCGTGGCGGCCAAGGCGGTGCACGAGCGGCCCTCTCTCATCTGCTGCAGGACCGTGATCGGCAAGGGCGCTCCCACCAAGGCCGGCACTCATGACGTACACGGTGCGCCGCTCGGTGAGAAGGAGATTGCCGCCGCGCGGGCGCAAATTGGCTGGCATTATCCGCCCTTCGAGGTGCCCGCCCATGTCTATGAGGCATGGGACGCGCGTGAATCCGGCGCCCTCGCGGAAGGCGCCTGGCGCACAGATATGCAGCAGTATGCGCGTGCTTATCCGGCACAAGCCGCTGAGCTGCAACGTCGCATGAGTGGCCAGCTGCCCGCTGATTTCATGGAACACGTTGCGGCCGCGCTGGAAAATGTCAGACGCAAGGCACAGTCGTTGGCTACCCGCAAGGCATCGCAGGATGTCATCGAGGCCCTGGCGCCGGGATTGCCCGAGCTGTTGGGTGGCTCCGCGGATCTGGCCGGCTCGAATCTGACACTCTGGTCCGGCTCGAGGAGCCTTACGGGTACCGCGGCCACTCCAGGCAACTACATCCACTACGGTGTCCGCGAGTTTGGCATGGCCGCGATCATGAACGGGATCACCCTACATGGCGGCTTCATTCCCTACGGCGGGACCTTCCTCACTTTCTCCGACTACTGCCGCAATGGAGTGCGGATGGCAGCCTTGATGCGCATCCGCTCGATCTTCGTCTTCACGCATGACTCGATCGGGTTGGGGGAAGATGGGCCGACACATCAGCCCGTAGAGCACATCGCCTCGCTGCGCTTGATCCCCAACCTGGATGTCTGGCGCCCCTGCGATACCGAGGAGTCCGTGGTGGCCTGGTCAGTCGCTCTCGCCAGGCGGGAAGGGCCCACGGCCTTGATCTTCAGCCGGCAGAATCTTCCTTTTCAATTGCGATCCGCGCAAACCGCGGCGAATGTGGCTCGAGGCGGCTATGTTCTGGTGGAGCCGGAGGCGTCCCCGCGGGCCATTCTCATCTCGACCGGATCGGAGATATCGCTGGCGGTGGAAGCGCAGAAGGCGCTGCACGCAGCTGGTATTGCTGTACGCGTGGTTTCGATGCCGTGCACGTCCGTGTTTGACCGTCAGCCGTCCCAGCACCGCGAAGGAGTGCTGCCTGCTGCTCTGCCGTGTGTGGCGATCGAAGCTGGAGTGCCGCAGCCATGGCGTGAATATGTCGATCGCCGCGGCAGGATCATAGGCATGAGCACCTTTGGTGAGTCGGCTCCGGCGGGTGAGCTGTTCAAGCACTTCGGCCTGACCGCCGCCAAGGTGGTCGAAGCCGTGAAGGCAGTGTTGGCCGGATAGGCGGGAGCCGGCGCGGCGTGGTAAAACATGCCTATGAGCCAGCAGTCCTCCCACATGGGCCTCCCGAGCGGCAAGAGCCGCCAGGAGGTCATCACCCGCCTCATGGATGCGGGCTATGCCTTCGTCTTTCCTGCCGATCTGCGGCAAGTCCTGGATGTTGATACGGCAGCCCTGGAGCGTTTGGCGGATTCCTGGAATGACCTGCCGCGCGATGAATATTTGCGCGACGGCGGGCGCTACCGGTTCCGGCGACATACCTGCTTCGTGCAGAACATCGCAGGAGGTGGCGCGGCCCCGGACGTTGGTGGGCTGTCGCAGACGCCGCACCGCGCTCACTGGCAGCCAACTTCATACAACGCGCTGCACGGAGGACTCGAACGATGGTTCGCGCCCATTACCCCACAGGTGCTGCAGAGCTCGGCCTGGGGCCGGCTCGTTACCTCGATCGGCACGCTGTTCGCCCAGATCCGCCCCGTGGCACAGTGGTTCATCGAGGCGCACCAGTTTCGGATCGATACGCAGGATGGGATCGGCCGGCCGACGCCGGAGGGGGCTCATCGGGATGGCGTTGACTTCGTGGCCCTGCTGCTGGTCCACCGCCGCAACATCAGGGGTGGCGAGTCACGAGTGTTTGATGCCAACGGCCCTACTGGGGTTCGATTTACGATGGCGCAGCCGTGGTCGGTGCTGTTGATGGACGATGCGCGCGTGATACATGAGACCACGCCAATCCAACCGGACGGCGAGCAGGGTATCCGCGACACTCTCGTGCTGACCTATCGGGTGGGAGGATTTCAGGCTCCCGACACTCCGTCGATCCAGGTCTCCAGCACATTGAGCTGATCGTCGGCGAGCACGAGATTGGCCCGATAGCCGGGTGCTATACGCCCCAGCTCATGCGCCAGCCCCAGAAACTGCGCCGGGTACAAGCTCGCCATGCGGACGGCTTCAGCCAGCGGTAAGCCGAGCATGCTGATGGCGTTGCGCACGCAACTTGCCATGTCGATGTTCGATCCCGCAAGTCTCCCATCCTCGTCGACGCACAATTTGCCGGAGACATGGATGGTGCGCCCCTGAAGCACAAACGAGGCGTTCTGAGTGCCGACGCTCGGCATGGCATCAGTGACCAGCATGAAGCGATCATGGCGTTTGCAACGCAGAGCGATTCGCAGGACCACCGGATCGGTATGTTCGCCATCGACGATGATGCCGCACCAACTATCCTGATCATCGAGGGCGGCGCCCACGACACCTGGCTCCCTGCCCGTGAGCTGCGACATGGCGTTGAACAGGTGGGTGAAGCCGGTCACGCCGTGTTTCAGCGCAGTGGCGATGTCTTGATATTTCGCATTGGTGTGGCCTGCCGAGACCACCACACCGGTCCTGGCCAACTGCTCAATCAGATCAGGCGTCGTCATTTCCGGCGCCAGAGTGACCAGAGTGTGACCGCCGCGCAGAGAAGACAGCAGCCCGATGGCACCGCGATCCAGCTCGCGCAGTTTGGCAGGATCGTGCACTCCCTTGCGCTCGACATTCAAGAACGGCCCCTCAATGTGAATGCCCAGCACACCCGGCACGCCCGCTTCCAGCGCGGCCTGCACGGCTTCGATCGCCCGTGCCACCACATCGAGGTCCGCGCTGATGAGCGTCGGCAGCATTCCGGTGGTGCCGAATTTGCGATGCGCGTTGGCGATGTCCCGAATCACCTGGACGCTGGGGGCGTCGTTGAACAGGACGCCGCCGCCGCCGTTTACCTGAGTGTCGATGAACCCCGGCAACAGCAGCTGACCGTGCAAATCCCGCTTCGCCGCTCGCTCGCAGCGGGAGTCGTTGCCGGACACCACATCTAGGATGCGTCCGTGCTCGATCAGGACGCATCGATCTGAAATCAGTCCGTCATCGCCCAATATGCGACCGTTGATCAGTGCAATGGTCATCAAACGGTCTCGGTAACCTTGCGCAGAAGAGGGGGATGGTCGGGGTCGTAACCGCGCGCAATGGCGAGCGAGTTGACCATGCGGTAGAAGGACTGAATGATGAGCAGCGGCTGAGTGACCGGATGAGTTGTTTCAGTCGGCAGCGGGATGGCCTTTGAAGCGGTGGCGCCTGCGAGCAGCACACGTGCATCCCGCGCCGCAAGCTCCGCCGCCAGCGCCTGGACACCGGCGTGGGTCTCGTCAGGCTGTGCAAAGATGAGTACCGGAAAGCCAGCCTTCACCAGGGCCATCGGACCGTGCCGCAGCTCGGCGGCGCTGAGCGCTTCCGCGTGCAAGCCGCAGGTCTCCTTCAGCTTCAAGGCCGCCTCTTGCGCGATGGCCAGCCCCAGCCCGCGCCCGATGACGTACAGATCCTGAGTGGCCGTGAGGCTGGCGAGGGCCTGCTGCCAGTCCAACTGCCAGGCATGCTCCAGCTGCTCAGGGACGCGCCGCAGGGCCTGGAGCAACTGCTCATCCTCGGCCCAGCAGGCCACCAGATGAATGATGGCGGCCAGCGATCCGATATAGGACTTGGTGGCCGCGACACTGCGCTCAGCCCCCGCACACAGCGCAATGGTGTGGTCGGCCGCCTGCGCCAGCGGCGAGTCCTGCGCATTCACCATGGCCACGATCAACGCACCGGCCGCCTTGGCGCTGGCAACCGAGGCGAGCAGATCAGGGCTCGCGCCGGATTGCGAGATGGCCAACAGCAGCGTGTTCTGCAGTTGGGGCTTGGCCGCGTAGATGGAGCTGATGGAGGGGGCTGCGGAGGACACCAGCACGCCGAGGCGCGTCTCGATGAGATATTTGGCGAAGGTCGCGGCATGATCCGAGCTGCCACGCGCGCAGGTGACCACGGCGCGCGGCGCAAGTTGCCGCAGCCGCCTGCCCAACTCGTCCATTGGCTGTTGATTCGTGCGCAGTTGCGCACGTACTGTCTGCGCGGCTTGCGCAGCTTCCTGGTACAGGCTGGTCGCCTGCGGCTGAATGTGTGTTGTCATGATGAGATGCTGAGCTCGGCGACGAAGTCGTAAATGTCGCCACGATAGTAGGATTGGGAGAACTCCGCTGCGCGGCCGTCCTTGAGGAACCCAAGCCGCTCGACCAGCAGGCCTGCGTCCTTTTCCTTCGCTTGCAGCAGTTTGGCCTGCTCGCCTGTCAGCAGCACGGCGCGCAGCCGCTGCAGGGCGCGCACCGGACGGTTGCCGGCGGTTTCCAACGCCTCGTACAGGGAGGACTCTACCGCCTCCAGGGAGGGCAGGGTGGATGCGAGCACGGTTGCATACTCGAGCGACATCGGGATGTCATTCGCAAAGCGGATGCGATGAAAGCGATAGACGGGCGTGCCGGGGCTCGAGCGCAGGGTCAGCGACTCTTCCGGCGTGACAGTCCCTTGCGAGCGCTGCAGCCACACGCTGCGCGGCGTGCGGCCTCGGGCGCGCATGTCCTCGGAGAACGAAGTCAACTTCGAGAAGTTCTTCTCCACGCGCGCCAGCACAAACGTTCCCGATCCCTGGCGGCGAACCAACAGTCCTTCATTCACCAGGCCGTCAATTGCCTTGCGCACGGTGATGCGCGACACGGCGAACTCGCTCGCCAGGTCGCGCTCGGCCGGCAGGGCATCATCCGGACCTAACAGTCGCCGTTCCATGGCCTCGCGCAGCGCCCGCTGGAGCTGCTGATAGAGGGGCAAGTTGCTCGATTCATCCAGCGGCCCCACGGTTTGTGACAGCAGTGTCAAACGTCGTCCCCCTCTGCTCATTGTCCCATCATACTACCAATATCATACCACTTGGTACCGATTCGAGTCCTTAAGTAGTGCGTAAGTAATTGTTTTGCAACGTTCAGGTATTTTAGGCGTCAATTGGTATGCATTAAGGTTGTCAGTCTAACCAGAATGGTACTATATTGGCACCTAAGTGGTCCCCAATCAGGACATGTCCGTCGCTCCAGGTGCGTGGGCAGGCGGCCCCTGGGGGTGGCGGGGTCACTGGGAGCGGCGCGGGGGCGCCGGGATCAATAACAGTGGGGTGGAGCATCTTATGAGAATCGCAAGGTCTACCTTGGTCGGAACAGCGGTCGCCATGGCGCTGTTTGGACGCGACGGCGCCGTCCGGGCGGAGGCCGCCGCGGGGTCTGCGGATGACAGCACTAATCTCGAGGAGGTCGTGGTTCGCGGCTACCGCGCCAGCTTGCGTGAATCGCTCGACACGAAGCGCAACGCAACCGGCGTAGTCGATGCCCTGACGGCCGAGGATGTCGGCAAATTTCCCGACAAGAATCTCGCCGAAGCGCTGCAGCGTGTTCCGGGTATCGTGATCAACCGCGAGTTCGGTGAAGGCGAGCGCATAAATCTGCGCGGCACCATCCCGACCCTGACCAAGACGACGCTCAACGGCCATGCGCTTGCCACCGCGGACTGGTTCATTCTCGATCAGCTGAACACCACTCGCAGCTTCAACTATCTGATGTTGCCGGCGGATCTGATCGGCAAGGTGAAAGTCCTCAAAAGCGCCCAGGCGGATGTGGAGGAGGGCGGCATTGGCGGTACCGTCGATGTCGAAACGCGTAAGCCCCTCGATCTTCAGGCGTTCACCGCCTTCGCATCGGTGCAGGGCGCCTACACGGAGACCTCCGGGAAGAAAGACCCGCAGGCGACCGGCCTGGTCAGCTGGAAGGATGCGGAGGACCGATTCGGCTTCCTGATGTCGGCGATCTACCAGGAGCGACACCTGCGGCGCGATGGCTTCGAGGTGTTGGGTTATGCGCCTGCCAGCAAGACCGATCCGACGCTCGTGCCACAGCTTATCGGCTCGGCCCTGTTTACGCAGGATCGCATCCGCAAGGGCGGCAATTTTTCCGCGCAGGTCCGCCCGACCGACCAGCTCGAGTTCAACCTGACGGGCCTGCTGTCGGAGTTCGGCGCCAACAACCTGAATCTGAATTTTCTGGCGGATCCTGGGCGCGCGCTCGGCAACGGCGGCACGATCACCAACACGGTCACTGACCAGGGTACGTACGTCGCGGGCAGAGTCTCCTCCCTCAACAATGGGACGAGCGATTTCGGCGTTTTCTACGACGCGATCGAGCGCAATGCCAGGGCGACAACCCGCAACCTGGATTTGGATACCACCTACCGGCCGGCCGACGACTGGACCACCCATGCGAAGATCGGCTACACCGATGCGACCGGCAATACCAACTCCCAGCCGTTCGTCGAGTTCGGGGCCCCTAGCGTGTTCAACTACGACCTCAGACACGGCGCGCCGCAGGTGCAGTTCCTGCCTAACGCCAACGGTGTAACGGTCGACCCGACGAATCCCTCCTCGCTCGTATTCGATTTCGCATCGTTGCACCAGATCCTGAACGATGACCGCGAGACCTACGGCTACCTCGACGCGGAAAAGAAGTTCGACGCCGCAGGTCCCCTGAAATCTCTGAAGTTCGGCATCAAGCGAACAGTTCACCAGCGCGATCTGACGTTCAACGCCACCACTTACGGCGGCTTC
>Ga0070735_10005322_pt1 | contig 10702 bp, 6 predicted proteins | sample Coa_R1_FD_66443 | JGI IMG/M metagenome (GOLD analysis project Ga0070735, IMG submission 66443) | Surface soil microbial communities from Centralia Pennsylvania, which are recovering from an underground coalmine fire - Coalmine... | ecosystem: Environmental > Terrestrial > Soil > Unclassified ... | reverse complement strand
GTGCGGGCCAGCGCGGGATTCAGCGGCTTGATCAGGAATTCATCTGCTCCCGAGGCGATGCCAGCGATTTCGTTTTCGACGCCCTGAACGCTGGTGAGCATCAGAATGGGTACCAGTTGTGTCTGGCGGTTTGCCTTCAACCGGCGGCAGAAATCCGGACCGCTCATTTCCGGCATGACCAAATCGACGATTACGAGGTCGACTTTCTCACGTTGTAGCAAGCTCAGCGCTTCTGTGGGCCGCTTCGCTTCCAGGATCCGGTAGGAGGCCGCTTTCAGCATGGCCCTTAGAAGGCGCCGGTTCAAGTCCAGATTGTCGAGTATCAGCACCGTGGGCGTTTGCGTGGGATCGTCCAGTACAGTCTCCCAGTCCACCATCGCCAGCCGGGTAGGGCTTGTGTCCAATAATCTTTCTGCTTCCGGAGTAAGGCTCTGTGGCGTCACTGCGCCGACGGCCTGTTCAGGCTCGCTATAGGTTTTCATCGCCGCCACTACGGTCCTAACCTGCGGACGAGCGAAACTCGTCCCTAAGGGGAGTATCGGCTAAATCCACCTGAAACTTAGGTTATTCGTGAAGAATATTCGGCACGATTTCCGCCAACCGAGGCCTTACCATTTCCCGAGGGGAGCCGTTCAATCCGGCAGGGCCGGCGCTAGCCATTTGCCAATCCTGCCCGGCTCGCGCGCAAGCTCACCGCAATTATCCGAGATGGCTACGCCTTAACGCGTACTCTACGGCTTCCTGCGGCACCTCGAATTTGGCTACCGCGGTGTTGCCCTGGTATCCGATTTCCTTAATGCCGGGCGCGCTGGTGTAATATGCGTCGGCGGTCAGTCGCCGCGCCCAGTCGAAGAAACGAATGCCGTGACCCAAACCTTCCTGATGCGCATTGCGCCGGTACGCAATCAGGTCAAGTAATGCGGTCTGCTCCTCCGGTTTCGAAGCGAGGAAGGTCGCCTGATAGCGGCGCTGGCACTCATCGTCCATCCACGCTAGGCCGCCTGTGAAGAGCACGGCGAGCTCCGTGTTGTGACTTGAAAGCAGATCGATGAACTCCGGCGCTCCGCCTTCATTGGCGCCCGGAATGGTGAGTTCGCAAAGCTGCTTCAGTGTCGCATACTGGTGGTCGTTAAACAATTTCGGCTTGTATGCCCCTCCGGAAGCCACCTTCTCCGCCGCGGCCATCTCATGGACGTGCTGCGCATCCGCCGTGGTTAACCCTCCGGCCGCCACCGTGAGCGCAATCGCGCGCAGCACTTCACGCCGGGATAATTCGGAATTAAACATTGCCCTTCCTCATTTCCTCCGCCAGATATTCCGACATGCGCCACGACAGCGCCGTAATCGTCAGAGTCGGATTCTTGTCCGGATTGCTGACGAATGGTCCGCCATCGGCAACGAATAAATTCTTGACGTCGTGCGCCTGCGAGTATTTGTTCAACGGCGCCTTGGCCGGATCGTCGCCCATTCGTACCGTACCGACCTCATGGATGATCATGCCGCCGATCGAGATCTTTTGGCCGGAATGGCGCTCCGGATGATGCGAGCCGAGGATCTTGCCGCCCATCGTTTCCAGAATCGCAGTGAACGTCTGCTCCATGTGATCCACCTGCTTCAACTCGGCGTCGGTCCATTGGAAGTGGAATCGCAGCACCGGGATACCCCATTCATCGACTACATTGGGATCGATTTCGGCATAGGTGTGTTCGTTCGGAATCATCTCGCCACGGCCCGACAGCCCGACTCGCGTCCCGAAGTCCCGATAAATGGCGTTCTTCAAATCTTTGCCGTAGCCTTCGTGGTTCTCACAGGTGCTGGAGGTAGTGCCCACTTGCGGCATGCCGAATCCACCGCCGATTTCTATGTGATAACCGCGCGGGAAATCGAGCTTCTTGTCCCACAGCCACCAGGGCACATATACGTGCATGCCCCCCATACCGTCGGAATTGTGACGCATCAGGTTTTCCAGAGCGGGGATGTGGGCACTCAGATCGTATCCAACGCTGTCGGTGAGATTGCGGCCGACCTGGCCTGAGGAATTCGCTAAGCCATTCGAATGCCGCGACGATTTGGAGTTCAACAGCAGCCGCGCGGATTCGCACGCGCTCGCCGCGAGCACCACGGCCCGGCACCGGACCTGCTTTTCAGTCCGCGTGGTCTTATCGACGTAGGAAACAGCCTTGACTTTGCCTTCGTCGTCGCTGATCAACTCGCGCGCCATCGCGTTTGTGATTAACTGCAGTTTGCCGCTCTTCAGCGCAGGGAACACCTGCACCTGGCTTGCCGAGTAATTCGAGGAGCTGATGCAGCCACGGCCGCACTGCGCACAATAATGGCACGGTGGGCGGCCGTTAGTTTCCTGCGTGATGATAGCCAGGCGCGACGGAATGCACGGAATGCCCAGCTTTTGGCAGGCCTTCTGCACCAGCACTTCATGCACGCGTGGCGGCGGGCACTTCTGAAAAATTCCATCCGGCGCGCTACGGATTCCTTCTTTGCTGCCGGTTACGCCGATAAAACTCTCCGCCTTGTCGTAATAGGGTGAAATGTCGTCGTAGCCGATTGGCCAGTCTGTACCGACCCCATCCCGAGTATAGGATTTGAAATCGTAATCGGCCAGCCGCAAAGAAATGCGGCCGTAATGATTCGTGCGCCCCCCGACGATCCTCGAGCGAAACCAGCGAAACTGGTTGCCTGGCGCGGTCGTGTAAGGCTCACCTTCTAGCTCCCAGTTGCCGAAGGTGGCCGAAAAGTAGCCGAAGCCATAGGGACTGCGGCCGAAGTAACCGGACGCGTCGTCGCCCACACCGCGGTGTGGCACCTGGTAGGGCCACATGTGTTCCTTAAAATCATGAGCGGGGTTCAGCATTGGCCCGGCTTCGAGCAGACAAACCGAAATCCCGAGGTCCGTCAGAACCTTTGTGGCGGTGCCGCCGCCAGCGCCCGACCCGACGATCACGACGTCGTATACCGGCGCGTTGCGAATAATTTGAAACATCTCAATTGGATTATACGCCCAGGATGTCCTTCAGGCAGAGCAGGAACCCATCGCGCGCGGTGAGCGCAGATGTTTTCCTCAAAAAGACCTCTCTAACAGGGGCGGTCTGGACTGTCGAGAAAAGTCCGGCTACGAAAACGGCGGCGCTGGCGAGCATAAGCCTCAAAAAGCACGATGTCCTGATGGCTCCTGGGTTCGAGGATACGCCGGAACATCATCGCAGCCTTCTTTGAGGCTATTGAGGATGGTACTTTTCCGTGAACCGCTCCAGTACTACGGGGAACGATTCCTCGTCTTTGTTTATATACCAGCCTCAAAAACCCGCGCCAGTACTCCTCGGTAACCATGATTGTTATTAATGAGACGTATTTTTCGAGCGTCCATTTCGGGAAAATCTTCTCAGTGGGAAAACCGGTGCCGGTTTTAGGCTTGTGCGTGGATGCGATCACCCTTTGTGACCACCGGCAAGGTTCGATATCACCTGTCATCGGACAATATGCGTCTTCCGGAAGTGTCACAGCCCTCCGTGTTTAGCCGCGAATTCCTCCATTTTTCGCAGGGGCACAAATGTCCGATTCCGATCGTTATACCGTACCCAGAAATACGCGATGACAAAATCTTCCTTGAGAGTTTCCACATATCGATCACGCTCCTGCCACGCCAGGAGTGCCTGCCGGAACGCTGCCAGATCTGCGTGCTCCGGCGCCTTGATTACGGGAGAAAACGTCCATCCTGCACGGAAGAGCGGAAGCGTCTCTTCGATTGCCGAAACGGTCAGATCAACGTATTTTAATCCTTTTTGGAGAAACCGAACCCTTTCGCGCTCGATGCCGTACGAAAGCCGGTATGCATCGTCCAGGTCCCCGCGGCATGACGCCCGGAACTGCGGAGGGTACGCCTCTGCTACGCGCTCATACTGGCTCTGATTTGCCGCATCCATGGCGACCGGTTTGCCACTCTGCGCCTTCCACTCGTTCTCCAATCGCGCAAAATAGCGACCTACGGCCGGAGCCGCTTTGCCGAATCCCGTCTGGACGAAATCGGATTGGATCTGATTCACGTCCGCAGACGGATCCCATAGCAACCGGCCCAGCATGTAATAATTCAGGCCATTAACCGCGTATCCATCGCCAGCTTGAGTCTGATAATAACGGTAGCCCTGCTCATGCAACTTGCGCACGCTTCGCGCGATGGGCCCGGGCATCAGGCGAGGAATATCGGGCGAGTTGCCTTGAATGAAGTATTCGTAAATGCCCAGATTTTTCGCTATGCCGCTCCATGCCCCGGTCTCCCGATACTGCTGTTTCTCCGCCTGGGGATTCCAATCGAGCGATGAATGGAAGGTATATTGAATAATCACGTTCGGGCGCGGCTTCACGCGGTCGGGCGGCTGCTTATAGGGACCATAGGCAAATAGGATCAGCTTCTTGCCCGGATCCTTCTTCGCGATAACGTCGGCAACTGCATTGGCGAAAGTCACAATTCGGTCGGTGATGACACGTGCTTTACCAGCTTTCCCGGCCTCCGGATCTTCCGGCTGCTTTTGCGCAGCTCCGGTATCCAAACGCCGGCAACGATTGCACTCGCAGAACCCTCCTCCATCGTTCAGCGAAATAGAGAACGCATCATAGCCGGGATGCTCTTTGAAGAAGCGATCACAGTAATCGGCAACAATACGGGTGACGTCGGGATTCGTGGTACAAGGCTGGGCGCCATGTTTTCCATCGGCGTGCTCCCAGGTGCGCTTTCCATTCACCAAAGCGTAGTATTCCGGGTGAATGGGGCCATACTTTGCAGGAGGCAGAATTTCGTTCATCGCGTGGCCGCCATAGATCAACAGGCCGCCGAAGCCATTGCGCTCTTCCCAGAGTTTTTCGATCTGCTGATGCTGCTCCGAGACGCCGAGTTTGCGTTCCGCCGTCAGCTTGTCCATGGGGCCCCAAAGAGCGCCACCAGGACCGAGGTCGCGCCAAATATAGGCGGGTTCCTGTTGCAGCGCTATCGCGACAACGGCGAGAGAACTCCGTTTCGGAACGACCTCGCCCAAGTCTCCCGGCCATAGCCACCGCACACCGGCGAAGCGCTCCAGGAATTGATACACGGCCATCGAGGTACCGTCGCGACCGTTGCCGGCGAGCACCAGCGATCCGTCGGGTTCCGTTTCGATCAGCCAGCCATCGCCACGGACATTGCGCAACCGCTCGGCGGCGTTTGGAGGACATAAGGAGGGGCCCACAAGAATCTTTGCCGCTCCCTGCGGGGCGGAATGCATAACCGGCAATTCTGCGCCGGTGGCTTTCTTGATGTACTGCGAGAGTTCCTCCGCCGCGAACCGCTCGCCCGCTGAGGCTTTCGAGCCGACGACGATTATCGCCTTTGCTGTAGAATGCTCGACCAGCGTAACCGCGCGAGCCGCGGAGATTGCGGCCAGTCCCCCGTAAAGAATAAGCCACCGTCGCATTGGGCATCCTCAAAACAGCAATTTCAGCGCGAATTGTATAACGCGGGCACTCTGAGCCGATGTGATACGGCCCATCGAGGAGCCCAGTGTAGCGTTCGGATTACTGAGGTTCACATTATTGAACAGGTTGAAAAACTCACAGCGAAATTGTAAGCGCAGGCCTTCTCTGCCTGGCAGAGCGAACGATTTGTAGAGCCCCAGATTGACTGTAGCGGCTCCCGGTCCCAGTAGCGCGTTGCGGCCTGCATCGCCATAGGCGCCCGGAGCCGGCGCCGCGAAAGCTGCGGCGTTGAACCAGGCTTGAATTTCGGCGGCACGGGTCCGGCTGTTCGACAGAACGGGATTCCCGACCACGTTCGGCCGTTGATTGGGCGTGCCACTCAATGCGTTGTCGGCTCCTGTCAGTACATTGATGGGTTGGCCGGAGTTCAACGTAACCAGCCCATCCGCTTCCCAACCGCCAGCGGCAAAACGCATCAGCGGATTGTAATCGGTCAATCTCGGCAGATCCCAAAGCCACGAAAAAGAGGCGATGTTCTTGGAAAAGAAATCCGAAAGAGCCCATTGTGAGTGCAGGTTAAAGACATTCGGCACCGCCGCGCCCAGTGAATAGGCTGAAGCTCCATCGAGGGAACGCGCGAAGGTGTAGGCTCCTTGCACCGAAAAATTATGGCTGAACCGTTTATTGATCTCGACTTGCAGCGCATTGTAGCTCGAATTCGACTCGGAGGAGATTTCGCTGTTGTTGCCGAAACCGTGCAAAATGCGCCGGTTGTCTTCGTTTGAAAGCGTTGCGCCCGGGGCATAAACGGCCGGATTCGGCGATAATCCGAGCAACAGCTTATGGCCGAGCTTGCCAAAATAACCCACCTGGATCTCCAGGTCTTTCGCAACCTCACGCTGCACGTTGAGATTGAAATCCTGAACATACGGAGTGCGCAGAGTTGGATCCGGATAGAAAATCTGTTGCAGCCCGATAAAGGGCGGGTTCTTCAGATTCAGAGTCAGCGGGATGGCAGGCTGCCCAAGCAGCGGATTCGTGAGACTGTCCGGCTGATTGATGGTAAAGGTATAGCGGAAGGGTTGGCTGGTATTTTGGATGATATCCGAGTTCACAGTCTCGTAGAAAATACCGTATGCGCCGCGCACTGAAGTGCGGCCGTTGCCGAACGGATCCCACGCGAAGCCGAAGCGCGGAGCGAAATTATTCTTGTCGGTCTGAATCAGCCCGCGCGGTGTGTTCGCATCGCCGGGGAAAACCATGCCAACAGGCGCGGTGGGAATCACCGTTGACTGCTGGCCGACATGCAAAGTGCCCCACTCGTTTCCGGGGTGTACCCAGGGTAGCGGCAACTCGTAGCGCATGCCCAGATTGAGAGTCAATCGAGAAGTTACTTTCCAGTCGTCCTGGACGAAATAGTAGGTGTTGGTCTCCAGGCCGGCTTGTTCCAGAACCGGACTGGCTACAGTCATCGTCTGCGGCTTTCCCAGCAGAAAATCTGCGGCTGCATTACCCGTGATGATGCCGCTGAAACTGAAATCCCCCATCGTTTCGAAATAGGAGCGGTTGAGATATCGCATATGATACAGCCCAAAACCGGCCTTTACTGTATGGGCGCTATGCGTCCAGTTCACATCATCCTCGAACTGGACCGATTGATTCACAGTGAGGGTGTCGACCGTCGAGCCATTGCCCAGCGTGATTCTTCCAGAAATTGCAACCGCCGGCGGAATTTTTGGACCGAGAAGGGGGAAATTTCCACCCAGATCGGCCAGGTCGGTAGGGTTCAGATTCGTGATCGTTGGAACTACACGGTTGAAGCTCACCCGCGCCTGGTTGAGCAGTTGCGGTTTAATGACCCACGTATCCCCCACAATGGCGCTTTGCACACGCATCGTCTCATTAAGCGGCAGGTAGGAGGGGACATTGCCGGCGGTCGCAATCTGGCCGGCGAAGTTTTGGTTGTATCGCCCTTCAATCGTGTGTGCGCCCGCATTGTAGTCCAGCCGGAGCAAACCCTGATCGTTATTTTGCGGCTCGGGGAATGTGGTCACCAACGACCCGCCCGGTGCATTGGGCAGCGGCATCAGATTCGGAGAGCTCAATTTGGCCGCGACCGGATCGATGCGGCTGGCGGGGATCTGATTGTTCGGAAAAGGGGCGTTGGTAAGCGGATCCATCACGGGCTTGGGTGAACCGGAAAAATCGCCCGCGCGCTCCGCGGTTGTGAGCGGGAAGGCGCTGGTGCCCAACGCGGCGGGACGGATGCGCAGCCCTTCATAGGACCCAAAGATAAACAGCTTGTCCTTTTTGATTGGGCCACCCGCGGCTGCGCCAAACTGATTTTGGATCAGTTGCGGGTTTGAGAGCGCAAAGAAATTACGGGCGTTCAGATTTTGATTGCGCAGGAACTCCCAGGCGGAGCCATGCAACTGATTGGTGCCGGATTTGGTGACCACGTTGAAGACTGCGCCCGCATTCCGGCCGTATTCGGCTGAAAAGCTGTTCGTCAACACTTTTACTTCTTGCAGAGCGTCCGGCGGCGGATAGTTCAAACCGGTATTCCGGAAGACGGCGTTGTAGTCGGCGCCGTCGAACAGGAACAGGTTTTCATTTTGGCGCGAGCCGGAAACAGAAACAGTAGGGCCGCTGCGATCGCCTGTGAAAGTCTCCGGTGCGGAGACAGCGGCTACGCCTGGCAGAGTGGATGCCAGTGCAATAATGTTACGGCCGTTGATCGGAAGATCGACAACGCGGCGGGAATCGATTAGCGTCCCGACGGTCGAGGAACGGCTGTCCACCAGCGGAGCCTCAGCCGTAACAGCAACTTCCTGAGACACGCTGCCGACTTCGAGTTTGGCATCGACGCGGGCGTTTTCATTCGCCGTCAGGCCGATGCCTGCCTGCGAGAAGGTCTTGAACCCTTGCTGCTCCACGGTAATCGTGTAAGTGCCGATCGGTAGCAAAGGAAGCACGTAATTGCCCTCCGCGTCGGCCGTAACGGTTCGAGTGACACCGCGTTCCTTCAGCGTGGCTGTCACTTTCGCGTTCGCTATCACCAGCGCGGCGGGATCCCGGACGGTTCCCACAATTGTGCCGGTGTCCTGCGCGAGAAGCACATCAGCGGCTATAACGGCAGAAACCAATAGCAGCGCGAGTCTACAGATCATGAGATCCTCCTAGCAACCGGTGCGCATTTCCATCCAAGACAGCTTCCTTGTCGGGTCCCTCCAGTGCGGACTCCTTAACCTTCAATAGCGCTGAATCGAAATAAAACAGCGGGAAATGAGATCCGAACACGATCCGTTCAATCGGCACGCTCTTACGGAGCCGTTCGACCCCGCCCACGCCCTCCAACATCGCGAAATCGAAAGAGACTCGATTCGTTCGGGCGAGAAAGCGGCCTTCTTCTCCGATCAACACATTCTTCCAATTCAGCAGCATCAGCCGCAGGTTGGGCGTGTCCCGCAGTACACCGGGCAGAGGGGCCAGGTCAACGTTTGGCACGCGCACCAGAGGATGTTGCGTCCGCTCGTCTTCCATGCAAAAGACGAGCTGCACGAGTAAATTGCTATCGGCGGCGTTTCGCAGAAGCAGGGGAAAAGCGGGATGATTCAATTTGTAGCCGTGATAATTCGGATGCAATCGAATTCCGGGCATCCGATGTTGTTCACGGCAGCGCCTCAAATCTCCTTCCCAGTCCGGCAGCATCGGATTAATGCTTCCGAAGGGCAGGAGAAACTCCGGCCCGTGCCTCCGGCAGTCCGCTGCCAGCCGCGCATTCACCGCTGTAATATCCCGATCGAGTAGGCCGTCCAAGCTGCCCGTCCAAGCCTGTGTGACGCCTTTTTTCCGAAGCTGCCCCACCAGATCCGCGGGATCTCCTGCCGCAAGGCGCCGGAAAGGCCACTGATGCATGTTGACGTTCGTGTCAATCACGCGCGCACCCCTTTGGCGTTCAGAATCGGCAATAACAGACGGCGCAGGTTACCGCTCAAGATGAGAGCGCGAGACGAATTATCGATATTGGCTCCCTTGACCTTTCCTAGTTGAGAAGCAAAGCTGCGGCCGCCTACGTCACTTCCGTAAATGACACGCTCGGCTCCCAGCTCCCGAACCGCCATTTCGACGAAACCGGCAGTGGGATCGGAGCCGGCAATATCCGCATAGAGGGTCCTCACGGTACGGATGGCCCGGATACCCAATTCCCAATTTCCGCCGGTATGGCCGCAGATCATGGGAACCGAGGGATGGCGGCGAGCCAGTTCCACCAAATCGCTGGGCGACGACTCACCAGGCATATTGCCGCCTGTTTTGAACCAGGTGTGCTGAAAGATAACTGCCTGTAAGGCGGCGGCACGCTCGATAATGGGATCCAGTTCGGGCGCGTTGGCACGAACCGCAATCCACAATTTCATCCCCACCATCGGGCCGTCGCGCACACACCGGTTCAGCTCGTCCAGGCTGGCTTTGAGGTATTTGGGATTGAGATAAACAAATCCGAATGCCCGGGTTGGCCAGCCTTTGATGGCAGCCAGCACTTGATTATTCTGCGCGCGCAATTGATCGGGAGTGGGATTCTCCAAGTGCGGATAGCCCATAAAAGTACACAGCCGGTCTATACCCAGGCGATCGGCGGAGAGAATCATCTGCGCCATCTTCTCTTCCGGCGTGTTGCCATCAAAGCCGCTGAGATGACAATGCAGGTCCCAAATGGGAGCAGACGCGCTATCGGCTGCCACTGCGTCCGCCACCAACATCTGAGCCGTGTAAGAAGCGCCGCATTTTGTCAGGAACGACCTTCGATTAATCATCGGAACTAAATCCCATTGAAGAAACATCATGGGCGCGCAGATCCTCAGTGACACGCGCACAACGCAGCGGGCCGCGAGCGTTTTCTTCCATTAGCGAGCGCCTCCCGCGCTGTGCGCTCCTCAAGGCAATCCGAAGCATACGACATTCGATCCCGCCGCCAGCGCTATATACTGCTTACCATCAACAAGGTAGGTGATCGGAGATGCCTTGATCACTTGATTCGTCGGAAAATGCCATAGAGTTTTGCCGTTCCTCTCGTCGGCGGCAATGAAATCGCCCGAAGGATCGCTGTAGAACAGCGTTCCGCCTGCTGTATCCAACACTCCGGCCCAATGCTTGATTTCGGTCGTTCCTGTCTGCGGCACTTCCCAGGCAACGCGGCCCGTTTCAATATCTAGCGCGCGCAGAACCTTGCGGGCGGGAGGCA
>Ga0070735_10005321_pt1 | contig 10702 bp, 8 predicted proteins | sample Coa_R1_FD_66443 | JGI IMG/M metagenome (GOLD analysis project Ga0070735, IMG submission 66443) | Surface soil microbial communities from Centralia Pennsylvania, which are recovering from an underground coalmine fire - Coalmine... | ecosystem: Environmental > Terrestrial > Soil > Unclassified ... | reverse complement strand
CAGCCATTTGTTTAATCATGGCCACGTGGTCTTCGAAAGCTCCACCAAGATTTCTGTACGAAAAAAGATGAAAGGCGTGTGAGCGTCCGGCGGTCCCGCGGCCGTCGATCATGACGACTACGAAACCAAGTTCGGCCATCGACTGAAGCCGCAGAGTTGCTCCGAATGTTTTAGGAACGAAGAAATCCTGAGGTCCGGTGTAGACATGCTCCACGATCGGATATTTTTTCGAAATGTCAAAATTCGACGGCCGCCAGATCAGCCCATAAAGATCGGTGACGCCATCGGCGGCTTTGCCTTGAAAGGGTTCGGGAAATTTCCAGCCGGTGCTTTGTAAAGCACTGATATCGGTCTTTTCGAGGGTCCGAATTGACGAACCATCCTGCGATCTGCGCAGCACCGACTCACCCGGCAGGTCGACGCGCGAATAGTTATCAACGAAGAATTTTCCGTCAGGCGAAACGCTGACGGAGTGGTTGGCATTCTCAGGAGCGAGCAGCGTGAGTCCTTTTCCGTCGAAGCCAATACTGTACAAATGTGTCAGGTATGGGTCTTCGCCCTTTTCGCGACCTCCAGCCAAGAAATAAACGCGTCGCGCTTTCTCGTCTACGTACTCAATTTGTCGAACCACCCAGGGCCCTTGCGTCACCTGATTTTCAAGCCGGCCGTTTTTGCCGTATAGATAAAGATGGTTCCAGCCATCCCGCTCAGATGCGACCAGCAATTCGCCCGTCTGGTGATCGAATCGGTAGAACGTTTCGCCAGGGTCCACGTAGTCTTTCGAGGATTCACGAAGCAGAGTTGTTTGCTCTCCGGTGTCGGGATCAATGGTCCGGATCTGTTTCGCCTTGAATCCGCGCTCGTCATAGTCGTAGAAAATTGTCTTGTTGTCCGGCGACCATTCGAAACCCGGGCCGTCCTGAAATGGCAGCTCGATTGGCTGACTCTTAACATCAATCCGTTTGCCCGATTCAACATCGAAGATGATAGGTTCAGCCTGAGGAAGCACCTCGCCAGGCAAGGGATATACGACGGTATACGCCTTTGGCCTGAGCTGGCCGGGAGGCACAAATTGAATGCTGGTGAAGCGGCCCGCATTTCGGGAATCGATGCGGTAGGTTATGAATTTGGATGAATCGGGAGACCAGAATACGGCGGCCGGTTGAGTAATATCTTCAGTGCCCTGATCTGTTAGAAGCCGGAGCGCTGGCAAGGGCGTCGCATAGTCGAATCCGCTCACGCCATCATGTGTCAGCTGAACCGTGGTTCCTGTAGAAATATTCTTGAGATAAAGATTGTGTTCCTTAACGAATGCATTCCACTTCTTGTCTGGCGAAACCGCGTCCTCGGGACCTTCGCCAGCATCCGGCTTGCATTCGTAATTCTCAAGGGTGCAGGTCCAATGTGATTTTTCCAGATCGAAGCTGATGGATTTCTGATCTTCCGCAAACTGGATGGTGTCGATTGGCAGGTCGGAGGCGGAGATGTCCTTATTAGTCGAATGCGAAAGCGCAGATGCTAGCCTTGCGTGATCAAAGGCTGGCGCCACAGTATTGCGGTCGGCATCAACCACGATGAACTCGCTGCCCTGCGGACTTTCTTTGTGATACCAAAAGCGATTAGTCTTATCGATCCAATGCGCCGAGACATCCGCCACGTAGATGGAATGCCGCAAGTTGCCGGGAAGAAAACGTTGCGCTCGCTGATAATCTTCCAGTTTCCCTTGCGCCGAGGCTAATGGCGCAGCATGAACGAGCATTAGAAATAGGAAAACGGAAATCCAAGGCGTGAAGTGGAAGGGGGAATATTTCGGGTGGGGATCAGGCACCGGCTATGTATATTGTATACAGAGTTGAAATGTCAATGCCTTAGGATCTTTTTTTCGGAAGCTAACCTGCTACTTCTAATCGTTGTCGATGAGCCACTGGCTCTCTGCTCAGCTCTCCATCGATCATGCGCCAGATTCCCAGCGGATTTGCATCCTTCAGTTCGTCCGGCAACGCCAGGTCAGGAAATCCCTGAAAACAGACCGGTCTTGAGAAACGGTAGATGGCCTGTGTTCCGACGGACGTGGAACGCCCATCAGAGGTCGCTGGAAACGGACCGCCATGCACCATTGCGTGAGAAACTTCCACACCGGTTGGAAAGCCGTTGAAAATCAACCGCCCGACTTTGTCTTCCAAAATGGGGATGAGATCGGCGAAATCACGCAGGTCTTCTTCGGTGCCGTGAATCGTTGCAGTCAGGTGCCCTTCCAATTGGCGGGCGATTTCGAGAAGTTCTTCTCGGCGGGAGTGACGCACGAGTAAAGTTGAGGGACCAAAAATCTCGGCTGATAGTTCCGGGTCTTTCAGAAAGGATTGCGCATCGGTTTCGAAGAGCACGGCCGTAACTGCTGGTTCACCATTTTTTGCTGGCACTGCTTCAGCGACCAGCTTGAGATTCGATTTATTCCTCCGAGCCTTAATTCCGCTTTCATAAGAAGATCGGATCCCTTGGGTCAATAGATGGAAGCCCGCGGTCTGTCTTACCGGTTGCCGCAAATGATCCTGTAATCGAGCTGCGTCCGTGCCAGCGGGCAGGAAAACCATGCCTGGCTTGGTGCAAAACTGGCCCGCGCCGAGGGTAAATGAAACGTGCAGTCCAGCGGCGATTTTCTCGAGGTTCTGACGCAACGCTCCGGGCAGAATAAATACCGGATTGGTGCTGCTCATTTCGGCATAGAACGGAATGGGCTCGGGACGACTGGAGGCCAGTCTCATCAAGGCTATGCCGCCCTGGCGCGAGCCGGTGAAGCCCGCAGCTTTTACGAGGGGGTGCTGGACTAACGCAGTACCTACCTCGTTGCCCTTGTCAAATAGCAAGGAAAACACTCCCTCGGGCAAGCCAGACTCACGAACCGCCTGGCGTATCGCTTCTCCGACCAGTTCGCTGGTCCCCGGGTGTGCAGGATGCGCCTTTACGATGACTGGATTCCCCGCAGCCAGCGCCGAGGCTGTATCCCCTCCGGCCACCGAGAACGCCAACGGGAAATTACTGGCACCGAATACTACGACAGGTCCCAGCGGACGCAACATTGAACGAATGTCAGGCTTGGGGAGAGGTTTTCGCTCGGGGTCGGCCCGATCAATCCGGGCCATGAGCCAGGACGCTTCTTCGACGACCTGAGCAAAAAGCCGGAGCTGGCTACATGTACGCACCGTCTCTGATTGCAAACGCCCTTTCGGCAAAGCGGTCTCAAGTTCGGCACGCTCGATGACTTCATTCGCAATCGCCTCAATATTGCTCGCAATATGGCGTAGAAGCTTCCCTCTTTGTTTGCCGGAAATACGGGAGTAGCTCGCAAACGCCTCCTGCGCCAAGCTTACGGCACGATCAACTTCTTGAGCGCTTGCTGAAAAGTATGGCGGATCGAGTGCCTCTTCGGTTTTCGGATTTTGGGCGCGAAAGGTGACAGAGGTGGGCGAACCATCTCCAAATCCAAGAATTGATTTACCAGTTAATTTCAAAGCCGACTCCATTACTTAGCGGGGACCGTCTGACCATTTGCGACCTGTGGCCGCGTCCGCAATGCTTGTCTGATTGTCTTTTGAGTTTCTGCCAGTTTGGTGCCAGTCAATTCTAGTCTCGGAGGCCGTACGCGAGGATTACCCATTCCCACTTCTGTCTGGACCAATTTAATGAGTTGAACAAACTCAGGCACGGTATCCATTCGCAGTAGAGGCAGGAACCAACGATATAGATCGAAGGCCTTCTCGCGCTCGCAATTGATCGCATAATCGAAAAGTTCCACCGACTCGCGTGGTAGCGCATTGGCAAGCCCGGCGATCCACCCTTTTGCTCCGACCCCGATTCCTTCGATGATCGCGTCATCGACGCCCACCGAAATTTCCAATCGATCGCCGACCAGAGCGCGGATGGCGCTGACCCTTCTGGCATCTGTGCTCGATTCTTTCACCGACTCTAAATTCGGATGTTCTTCCGCCAGTTCCTGAATCTGCTCGGGAAGAAAGTCGGTGCCGTAAGCTACAGGATTGTTATACAAAATGCAGGCCAGAGGAGTAGCGCGGAGCACTGCAGCCACATGGGTTTTCATTTCGCGCCAGTCGCCCTGATACACGTAAGGCGGCAGGACCATTAACCCATCGCAGCCCGCATCCGCGGCTTCTTTGGCAAGCGCAACCGCTTCAGATGTTGAAAGCGCAGAAATGGAAGCGAGTACCGGAGCACGTCCGCGAACTGCCGCCACACAATTTTTCAATATCTGTACTTTCTCCGCAAACGACAGAGTCGCGCCCTCGCCAAGAGAGCCGAGGGTCACGATGCCGGTACATCCGTTATCGAGGAGCCAACGACAGTGCTTCGTCATAAAACCATGATCGACTTCAAGGTTGGCGTCAAAAGAAGTGGTGATTGCAGGCATTACGCCGTTCCAGTTCATTGCTGTCCTCGCATCTCGCAGTAGTCGGGTTCAACATCACGGAGTGGCGTGCCAAGAGTTTCAACTCTGGCCGGGAAAATCGGCGGCCGAACAGAATCCGGCGACCAACCAAAGAGAAACTCCGTTTGTGGCCCGCACACCCGGCCCTGGCACGGCCCCATGCCACAACGGGTCTGCAGTTTCGCCGCTCGCCAGGATGTTTGCTGTTTCAGGCGGCCGTAGGCAACATCTTCACAGCGACAGATGATGGTTTCTGCAGCTGCGAGCGCTCGCAGTTCGGGACGAAGGGCAAAAGTTCGATCGAGTGTGTCGGCAAATTTCCGCAACTTCTGGCTGCGGGAAAACAAACTCCGTGCCAGATCTTCTTGTCCCGCAGCCGCATGGCCTGCAATTTGTCCCTCGACAACCGAGAGTTCGACTCCACCGATTCCAGTTGGTTCTCCAGCGCAGAAAATGCCCGCTTCGGAACTTTGCTGAATATGATCGACTTCTACGAAGCCTTGCCGCAGACGGCACCCCAGGAACGCTGCAAGTTCAGTGTTGGGGACGAGATGAAATCCGCAGCCTAGAAAATCACAGTCAATCTTTTCGATCCTGCCGCCGCGCGAAATCAAAACTGCTTTCAACGCCTCATTCCCTTCCGCGGCCACCGGCCACGAACTGGTGACGAACGGCACTCCGGCCAAATCCTTGCGCAACACCCTGGCTTGCGTGATCTTATCGCGATGTTTAAGAAGGCAGACGCCGAATTTTGCCAGCTGCCAGAGAGACGCTTGTTCGCAGATCATCACAAGTTGGGCGCCATGCGCGCGCAAATACGCGGCCACTGCAAGTAGTAGAGGCCCGGTGCCAGCGAGCAGAACTTTTTTTCCAACAATCGAATATCCGGACTTAACTAAGGCCTGGAGCCCGCCTGCTCCCATCACATTAGGAATCGTCCATCCAGGAAACGGTAAAAATCGTTCCCGTGCTCCGGTGGCGAGCACCAGCTTGCGGAATCGCAGTTCGAGCAGATCGTCCTGCGTTTCTGCGATTAACAAATTCGGCGAGGGGCAATCGAAGACTCGTGCGCCGCAAAGAATCTCAACTCCCGCAGATTGTAATTTCTTGCTGCAATTTTCGGCTTGGGGGTATGCACCAGCAATTCCCTTCCGCCAAATCTGGCCACCGAGAGCCGGGTTGTCATCGGCGAGGCCGACGCGAACCCCATGCTCGGCGGCTGATGAAGCAGCAGCCAAACCGGCCGGCCCGCCGCCGACTACGAGAACGTCGAATTGTTTTTCGGTGGTCCTCATTGCTCGGCTAAACAATCTGAAGCTATAGGTTCTACCTAGACGTAACTAGCTACGTCTCTACAAATGCTGTGTATTCACTTTCATCCCCGGAGAGCACACAATCTGGCAGCTACGCTGATGTGGCCTGCCATCGATCTCTGTACGGCACTCAAAGCAAACTCCCATGCCGCAAAGAACGGTGCGCGGCTCCCCATTAACCGAACTCCGACAATAAGCGGAGGCGGTCGCAATCGCAGCAGCGACAGTTGCTCCCGGCGGCATTCGTACGATTTGGCCATTCACGGTGAGCATGATCTCCTCAGGCATTTGCGTGCTCCAGGCTCGCAATCCGCGACGGCAAATACGGTTCCACGGGAATAGCGCTGCCTCTGCCCGTAAGCTGATCGGCAAGCAACCTGGCAGTAGCAAGAGACGTTGCAATTCCTAAACCCTCGTGTCCGGTAGCCAGGTAAATGGATGGATCCGCCGGCCAGGGTCCGATGAGTGGGAGCTTGTCTGGGGTGGCGGCGCGAAATCCAGTCCACGCGCGAATTGCTGAGGTATTGCCCAATCCCGGCAAGTATTCCTGAGCGCGCTGCAACATGCGATGGATAATTGGCTGGTCAACCTCTTTGTGTTCAGCGCCAAATTGGCGTGATGAGCCGATTAACATTTGTCCGTTCTTACGTGGCTGCACATTGAAAGCAACTGAATCAGCGCTGACCGTGTGCGCGCTCTTCAAGTATCCAAGCTCAACCAGTTGGTGGCGGATGAATCCTGGGTAGCGGTCTGTAATTACGAGGTGTCCTTTACGCTTCTTCACATCGATTCCAGATGTAAGCGCCGGAGACCAGGCACCAGCGGCATTCACAATTGTGGCCGCAGACAATGTCGTGGAGTCTGAAAGGTGCACTTTCCCGCAACCAATTCGCGAAACCGTAGCGCCCGAGTAGAGGGTTGCGCCCTTCACGATTGCACGATCCATTAAAAATCGCGTGGCGCAGGGCGGGTACAGTACGCCATCTTGCGGAACCAGCAGCCCACCCGCCATTGCCTTGCGCAGGTTAGGCTCTAGCCGCTCCAGGTCTGAGGAGCTCAATACTTCCACCGGAACTCCGTTGCGCGCGTAGTATGCCCGCTTGCGCAATACCTCGATCATTTCGGTCTCGTCAGCCGCCACCCAGATGGTGCCGCACTGCTGGTACTCAACTTCCGGCGGAAGCTCTGGACGTAACTCATGCCACAAACTTTGCGAATATCGAGTCAACGCAAACTGCGCATCTGAGTCGTCCATCACGACGATGTGGCCCATCGCAGCTCCGGTTGCGCCTCCACCAACCACGTCTCGGTCAATAACGGCAACCCGCATGCCGCGCTGCACGCATTCATAAGCGCAAGCGGCGCCCACGATGCCAGCGCCTACAACTACGATGTCATAGGTCGTACTAGTCATGCCCGAATGCCGTTGCAGAACGGATCCCGCGGATCGAGCAGCAGTTCCGCTTGCGAATTTACAAACGCTGACCCCGTAATGCTCGGATAAACGCGTCCTTCGATTACTTTCACTCTGCCCTCAAACACGCTGCCGACAATACTTTCCTGCCGCCACACTTCGCCTTCGCGCAACTTTCCGTCAGCGAAAAGACACGCCAGCTTCGCGCTCGTCCCGGTTCCGCATGGAGAGCGGTCGTAGGCTTTGCCGGGACACAGAACAAAATTTTTACCATTAACTCCCGGAAGCAGCGAGGGCGCAAACAATTCGATGTGGTCGATCTCGTGTCCGCCATCGCCGGTAATGCCGTGAGCGTTGAGAGCTTGCCTTATGGCCCAAGTGAAATTGGTAAGAGCTTCCACATTGTTGAGATTGAGTTCAAAACCGTGGTTTTCGACGAGAAAAAACCAATTTCCACCCCACGCGACATCTCCATGCAGAACGCCGAAGCCCGGCACGTCGACGGCAATCTTTGCGGCTTTGCGGTAGCTGCAGACATTGTCAACAGTAACCTGGCCATCTTCGTGCAAAGTAGCGGTGACAACTCCCACGGGGGTTTCAACGCGGTGCTCACCAGGTTTGATTCTTCCCAAATAAGCAAGAGACGCGATCAGGCCAATTGTTCCATGGCCGCACATTCCCAGATAGCCGACATTATTAAAGAAGATGACTCCGGCAGCGCAGGTTTGATCGTGGGGTTCACATAGAAGTGCGCCGACCACGACATCGGAACCGCGAGGCTCGTTGACAACGGTAGAACGGAATTCATCATGTCTGGCGCGAAGAATTTTCAGGCGATCTGCAATAGGACCGCTTCCCAGATCGGGTCCTCCACCAATTACGAGTCGAGTGGGTTCGCCGCCGGTGTGGGAATCGACAATTTTAATTTTGCGGACAGCCGCGGCGCTGTTCGCGTTTTTGGGGTCGTACAATTCGGCCTCGTTCGACTCCGATTCTAGTCGAACGCCAGGTGAGGAAATGGCCTGAAGGTCTAACGTTGGCAATGACTTAATCACGATGGCGTTCGCAGGAGATTCGCGAATACCTTATCTTATGTATACAATATCCACCACGTCAAGATGAATCCGGTTCCAATGACAATTCCTGATATTGAAAACTCCGAACCAGCGAGATCGACTGTGCGATCAGAAACCGCTCAAGAATTTTCGCGCGGTCTCGGTCTGTTCGATTCGACCATGCTCGTTGTCGGAGTGATGATCGGGTCGGGAATTTTCATCGTCTCCTCAGAAATGGCGCGGGAAATCGGCAGCCCGGGATGGTTGCTGGTGGCATGGGCTATTGCCGGCGCGCTTACAATCGCCGGAGCGGTCTCGTATGGCGAACTTTCAGCCATGATGCCGCACGCCGGCGGAATGTACGTCTATCTGCGAGAAGCGTATTCACCGATGTGGGGATTTTTATATGGGTGGACACTTTTCACGGTGATCCAGACCGGCACGATTGCGGCAGTCGCAGTCGCCTTCGCTCGCTTCACCGGCGTGCTATCACCCGCCATTTCGGAAGAGCGATATCTCATCAGTCCGTTGCGAATAACAAGCCACTATGCAATTTCTCTTTCCACCGCGCAGTTATTAGCAATCGCAATCATTTGTGCATTGACCTTTACTAACACGCGTGGACTGCGATATGGCAAAGTGATTCAGAACACTTTCACGGTCACAAAAACTGCAGCGCTGCTCGGGCTTATCGTCGCCGGCATTTTTATTGGGAAAAATGCTACGGCCTTGCGGGCCAACTTCGGCGATCTCTGGCACGCGCGTGGATTCGTTCCCCTTACCTCCTCGGGATTGAGTGCTGGAACAGCATTGGGACTGTTTGTTGCATTGTGCGTAAGCCAAACCGGATCACTTTTTTCTGCTGACTCATGGCACAACATTGCTTTTGCAGCCGGCGAAGTACGCAATCCCGAAAGAAATGTAACTCGGGCAATGGTAATTGGAACCGTGACCGTGATTGCCTTGTACCTTCTGGCAAATCTGGCGTATCTCATGACTCTGCCGTTGACCGCGATTCAACACGCGCCCGCAGACCGGGTTGGAACTTCTACTTTGGCGGCGGTCTTCCCGCGCTTTGGGCCGGCATTGATGGCGATCGCAATTATGATCTCCACGCTGGGAACTATCAACGCATTAGTCCTGACCGGGCCGCGCGCTTACTTCGCGATGGCGCGCCAACGTCTTTTCTTTCGCTTTGCCGAAAAGCTGAACTCGCAGAAAGTTCCAGCCGGCGCGCTTTGGTTGCAAGGGTTGTGGGCGATCTTACTGGTGCTGCCGCGCACTTACGATCCCAACACACATGTATGGGGCAACCTTTACGGTAACTTACTTGAATATGTAATATCGGCCGCCTTGATTTTTTATGTCCTGACGGTCAGCGCCGTGTTCCGCCTCCGATGGAAGCGTCCGCAGGCAGTCAGACCATATCGGACATGGGGTTACCCGGTCGTGCCGGCAGCCTACATACTGACTGCCGGAACCATTCTGGTTGTTTTGTTCGCATATCGGCCGACAACCACCTGGCCCGGGCTGCTCATCGTGGCGCTAGGAATCCCGGTTTACTGGCTGGCGCGGGGAAAGGCCGAAAGATCGGTGTAGGCGCGAAATCACTCACGCATTACCCTCGTAAAGACCCGATCTTTCTAGTATTCTGCAAAAAGATGAACTTAGGACTTACGCCCGAATCAGCAATTCCGCGGCAGTCGCTGACTTCAGCGGTTGCCGACAAACTACGCGAAGAAATCATCCGAGGGACGATTCCCGAAGGCGCGCAGCTTCGGCAGGACGCAATCGCCATGCAATACCACGTCAGCCGCATCCCGGTGCGCGAGGCGCTGCGCCAGCTCGATGCCGAGGGCCTTATAACAATTGTGCCCAATCGTGGCGCCATTGTGCCTGCGCTTTCTCCCACGGATATCGAGGAGCTGTTCACCATTCGCGCGCTGCTCGAGCCAGAAATTCTCAAACATTCAATTCCCCGCCTTACGGAAGAAGACTTCGCCGAGGCCGAAGTGGTGCTTCGGCGGTATGAAGGCGAACTGCAGCATGAAGACCATCTGTTTTCGTGGGGACGTCTGAATTGGCAGTTCCACTCGATTCTCTACTCGCGCGCCGAGCGTCCGCACTCAATGGCCATCATTCGCAACGTAAACAACAGTGGAGAGCGATATACCCGCCTACAGCTGTACCTGACGCACGGCATCAAGCGCGCGAATGAGGAGCACCACCAGATCCTGTCGCTTTGCCGCAAACGAGACGTAGAGGCTGCCTGCAAGCTTCTTAGCCAACACATCAAACACGCGGGCCAATCTTTGAAACAGGCCGTGCAAGAAAGAAGAGCGTCGACGTAAAGACTTACGTCGACGCTGAATCACATCAATACTTCAGAACTCCACGTTTGCGCGTAGTTCAATTACACGTGCACCCCGGTTTGGCGAAGCCTGATTGTAGTTCGGCGATGTGGTCGACCACAGAGTAC
>Ga0070735_10005319_pt1 | contig 10705 bp, 6 predicted proteins | sample Coa_R1_FD_66443 | JGI IMG/M metagenome (GOLD analysis project Ga0070735, IMG submission 66443) | Surface soil microbial communities from Centralia Pennsylvania, which are recovering from an underground coalmine fire - Coalmine... | ecosystem: Environmental > Terrestrial > Soil > Unclassified ... | reverse complement strand
TGCGTGCCAAGAAGAATCACGCCAGGTTTGTCTCCCGGAATCTTGACGAGAATATTCTTCATGGCAATGCGGCCGGCGGGAGTGTCGGAGGTGAAGGCATCGACGTCAGCGGTGCAGCCGTAACTTTTCAGTTCGGCGAGGAGGTAGTCCTGTGTTTGTGCGAGGGCGGGCGAGCCAGCGGGACGCGGCCCGAAGGACACTTGCTTGGCGACATGGGCAAACGCGCGCTTGCCATCGAAGCCTCCGGTTTTTTCAGGCGGAGGAGCTTCGTCAGTCGCGGCAACTGCGGTCTGCGACGCGGCGGGAGGCGGAGCGGCTGTGACGCCGCTCATAAAGGGCGCGTCTTTCGCTTTGCATCCCGCGACGCTGAAAAATGCACACGCACAGGCTACCGCGCAGACACCACGCATTGAACTGAAATTCATCTAATGAGCCTCCGCAGGTGCCGCAAGGCGGCGGTTGCGTCTGCGAACAACAACCCAAGATACCGCGACCCCGATAAAATACAAACCTACCAGGACGAGCATGAATAGAACCATGGTGAGGGCATCCGGCGTGGGCGTCAGGACAGCCGCGAGAATAGTAATCACAAGCAGAGCATAACGAAAATTCCTTATAAGGAATTGCGGCGTAACAATGCCAAAGAGGGACAAGAAGAAAATGAGAACGGGCAATTCGAACACGAGGCCCAGGCCGAGAAGGATCAGTAGGATCAGATCGAAGTATTGATCGATGTCGATGAATGGTTTGACTGGACCCTGCAAGCTGATCTTGACCAAGAAATGCAAGACGTACGGCAGCGAGATGAAGTAGCCAAACGCGATGCCGGCCAAAAACAGAAAAACCGTGGAAGAAAGAAAGCCAGCGATGGCGCCGCGCTCTCGTTTATAAAGGGCGGGCGCGACGAAAAGCCAAATCTGGTACAGCACCCATGGCGAGGCTATAACGATCCCGATGTAGATGCTCGTGGTGATGAGCAGGTTCAGGTAGCCCGCAGGATGCGTGACGATGAGTCTTGGCTCGAGACCCGCGTCGCTCAACGCTTTTTGCATGGGCTTGGCCATGACGCCGATGAAGTGTGGAGCGATGAACCAGCCGACGGCGGCGCCGACTACGACCGAAATGAGCGAGTTAATGATGCGTTTGCGTAGCTCGATCAGGTGCTCGAAAAACGTCATCTGAGCGCCGGGCTCTTCTTCGGCTGGCTTTGGGGCTGGCACGATGGCGGAGTCAGACTGGCTGCTGTTGGTCATGAGAGGGGGCTTGCGCGGGATCGCGAGAAGGCTCGGAGACGGGTTCCGGCGACGCCAGTTGGGACGTTTCGGACGTTTCGGATGTCTCGGAAGTTGGATGTGCCGAGCCACTTTCGGAGCGTGGAACTGACTCCGCAACCGGAGTGACCACCGGCGCTTCCGTCGCACGGGAATCCGCGTCTAAGCTGGCTGAGGCGGTCTCCGTACCGGCCTGGGTAGCGAGCGTGGCGGGCTGGTCAGCCGCCATTGCAGAAGCCGCCGCCGCTTCCGCGGCTTTCTTACGTTCCGCCTGAAGGGCCTGCCGCTCGATGTCGCGCATTTCCGTTTCAAAGGCGCTTTTGAAGTCGGTGGAGGCTTTGCGGAACTCGGCCATCAGCTTGCCAAGGCCCCGGGCGAGCTCCGGCAGCTTATGCGGCCCGAAAACGACCAGGACGACGATAAACAGAACAACCATGTGGGTCATGCTAAGCATGGTGATAGGTGGCCGCAAAACGGCCTGTTGGCATCATAGAAAGGGCGTCCCTACGCTGTCAAACCGCAGTTTGGGGTGTGCTATAATTTAGTTTGCGTGGATTACGCGAGGTCAGGATGAAATCTGAACGCCGTGGGTTCTTACTCGTTGTTGCGGTCATCGTCATATCTGCTGTTCTTGGGGCGGTTTACGGGCCCAACGTCCGAGCGACGACTTCATCGGCAGAAGACGAGCACACGGCGATACGGCAGTTCGCCAATGTTCTGGACGTGGTCCAGGCGAACTACGCCGAGCCGGTCGATGTAGACAAGGCCGTCTACCAGGGCGCTATCCCCGGGATGCTGCGCGTTCTCGACCCGCACTCCAACTTCTTTGATGCGCGTCAGTTCGCGCTGCTCCGGGAAGACCAGCGCGGTAGGTATTATGGGGTCGGCATGGTGGTTGCGCCGCGCGATAGCCGGACCGTGGTGATGCAGCCGTATGTGGGAGCGCCAGCCTTCAATGCGGGTATTCGCCCTGGCGACGTGATCGTCAAGGTAGACGACAAGTCAACCGATGGGCTGACGACGACCGACGTTGCTGACATGCTGAAAGGCCCCAAGGGCACCGTCGTAAAGATTACGGTAAGCCGCGAAGGCTATGACCAGCCGCTTGTTTTTACAGTCACGCGTGACGAGATTCCGCGCCACTCCGTGGACATCGCCTTCATGCTGAAGCCCGGGGTTGGCTATATCCGCCTTTCCGGCTTCAATGAAACGACCGATCGCGAAATCGCGGACGCTCTGAAGCAGCTCAATGCTTCGAGCCTCGACGGCTTGATCCTCGACATGCGTGGAAATCCCGGCGGCTTGCTGAATGAAGCAGTAGCTGTGGGCGATATGTTCCTGGACAAAAATCAATTGATCGTTTCGCATCACGGGCGCACGTCGCCGGAACGCAGGTACTTTGCTCTTCGGGGCAATCAAGGAATGACGACGCCGCTGGTAATTTTGGTGAACGGAAATTCCGCGTCGGCTACGGAGATCGTTTCAGGCGCCGTGCAGGACCATGATCGCGGTCTGGTTGTTGGCGAGACGACGTTTGGCAAGGGCTTGGTGCAGACCGTTCAGCCGCTCAGCGAAAACACCGGACTTGCGCTGACCACGGCGCGTTACTACACGCCCAGCGGGCGGCTCATTCAGCGCGATTACAAGTCCATCTCGCTTTATCAATATCATTACGAACGCAAAGTTCCCGAGCACCCCACGGAAGTTAAGCTCACGGACAGCGGCCGCCAAGTTACCGGAGGCGGCGGGATTACGCCGGATATCGTCGTGCCTGCGCCAAAGCTGGATCATTTCCAGGAGAATTTATTCCGGGCGGACGTTTTTTATCCGCTCGAAGGCGGAATAGGCGGGTTCGCGCGTGCCTTTATGGGGAATAAGCCCACAGTTACGAAAGAATTCGACGTCGACGATAGCGTGATGAAGGCGTTTCGCGAATACCTCACCAAGCGTAACGTGCGCTACACAGAGCCGGACCTGTCCGAAAACATGGACTGGGTGAAGCGAAAGATCAAGCAGGAAATCCTGGTCTCCAATTTCGGAATGCAGGAAGGCCTCAAGGTGCAACTCGAAGCCGATCCCCAGGTGCAGAAGGCCGTGGAAGCCATTCCGCAGGCGCGCGCCCTCTATCAGAATGTGCGCAAGATCGTGGCGCAACGCGCGGGCGGCAACCTCGATCAACCGTGAGGCTTCGGCGTCTACTTATTCACAAGAGATGAAGGTTACATCTGAACGATCGGTTGGATTGCCGTCGTTCCGCTAGTGTTGCGCTACAGTTGCGGCTGTGTTTCGTCTCGGCGTAAATCAAGGGGACCGGTTCAGTTGGCAACGTTCGTCTCGTCTGCTAACATTTTGTTGCTACTCGTGGGCGAGTAGCTCAGCTGGGAGAGCGCCTCGTTCGCAACGAGGAGGCCGGGGGTTCGAATCCCCTCTCGTCCACCATCGTTTCAATAACCTAGGCCACTATCGGAACGATGCGTAGTTGGCCAAGTTGCCCAATTGGGTTCGGAAGTTCGAATCCGAGCCCAATCTTCAAACGAGATTCACGTTCTTCCTTCAGCTTGGTGTACCGCTCGGATGTGTATCTTGGTGCATACGCCCAGCCCGAAAACGCCGGAGGACTTCCGGACACTCCATCTTTTGTAGATGCCTGATGCGGAAGCGGCGAAAGATGTTGAGGCCACCCTCGCTAGAAGAGTGCAGGCTCTCCTAGTCCAACCTTTTCCCATTCTCCGGCACCCAGTACCATCGATGATCTGCCTTGTCTTCCTCCGCGCTCCTCCTTAACAATGCAAGCGTCCGCGAGGTCTGCATGTGCGCGCAGGCAGTCAGAATCGCTCCCAATACGGACATCGGCGCGACATACGAACTGCCAAACGAGGGGCTGGCCACCGAAGCGAGGCAAAAATCACGGCACACTCTCGCAATGGGCGTCCGCTCGCTGTCGGTAATCCCGAATGTCGGAACTCCCTGCTTTTTGGCCCGCAGTGCTGCTTCCACGGTCTCTCGCAAACACTGCCCAAAGCTGATCGCGATCAACAGGTCTTTGGAAGTTAGGGTCCGCACCCTCCTCTGCACATTGCCGGTGCCACCCACGGGCGCATCCGCTGGAAATCCCAGGTGCACCAATCCATACGCCAGATGCCAGCTCAGCGCAGCCGCCAGGTCGATACCCACAACCATGATGCGCCGCGCACGCTTGACCATTTTCGAGAGGACGATAATGCGCTCCGGATCCAGGCCCGTTCGCAATGCCTGTAAATTGCGAAGGTCCATCTCCACGCCGTGCCGTATGCGATCAGCGGGCGATCGCCTCTCCTGAGACGCCGCCTTCAGTGCCGTGTACGGAGTGATCCGCATGATGAAGTGCGAACGCAGGTCCGCCGCAAATTCCGCGAATTTCCCATACCCCAACGCCTGAATGGTCCGCACGATAGTCGCCGCATCCACTCCATATCGTTTCGCGAGTTCCCGGGATGAAAGGAAAAACGTGTCCCCGGGGTTCTCGAGAATCATCCCCAGCATTTTCTTCCTGCTGGCGCTGAGCTTGCTTTCGGACTTTACATACCGGATCTCAAGAGGAGTACGTACCCCGAATTGCGCGTTGCCCTTGGGCGCGCCTTGCTGACCGGGGTTTTGAGCAGTGTTTCCCAATTTCATTCGCCTCGCGCTGCTATTTGTCCGCTAGAACCCCTCGCATCTCCGCTGCATTATGCGCCCCGGGCCAAAAAACCGTTCCGCGTCGGGAAGGCATATTCCAATAAGAGCGACGCAATTACAACGCATGTCGCATTCAGTCAAGAGGCCACGCCTTGCGTTTCGCTGACTATCATTTCTTTTTTCAATTCAGTGTATCACTGATGCAACATCTGTTGCACTGCCTGGAATTTCCGCCGACCTTTAAAAGTTTGAGTTGACATTCCCGAGCTCCACGCCTAGACTCGCGCGCAATAGACGACTTTTATCTTGTGCAACATTCGTTGCATGACGGTGAATTGTGCGCCTTGCGCGATTGAGTGGTGACGCAATGCGCCGTTCCGAGGAGGTTAGAGGAGAGCACAATGAAAACTCGCAGAGGACATTCCAGGGTGTGTTGTCCGGGAATTTGGGCAATTTGGAAACATTCGATGCTTTATGCCTGCAGTCTGGCATTCATACTTTTTCTTTCAGCGCTAAATCTGGCAGCGCAGACCACGTCCACGATTGAAGGCACTATCAAGGACAAGCAGGGCCTCGCCGTCGCCGGGGTCCAAGTCCGCGCGACAAGCGCTGAATTGGCCGTGGATCGCACTGCCACCACGGAGAGCGATGGCAGTTACCAGATCGCGGCTTTGCCGCCTGGTGTGTATGAAATAAAGGCCTCCAAGGACGGCTTCCAGTCTGAAGTCTTCAAGAATCTCGAAGTTACATTAAACAGGACGCTGGCTTTCGACATCACTATGCAGGTCGGGTCCCTGAATCAAGTCGTGGAGGTCGATTCAGCCACGCCGATCCTCGAAACGTCCGCCTCTTCGACCGGGGCCACCATAACTCCGCAGCAAATCGAAGAAATGCCAATTAACGGCCGCAACTATCTCGATCTTTTGCAACTCGTCCCGGGAGTGTCGCTGAATCGTCAGGCAGATCCGGCAGGCGACGACGCGACTCCAATCCTAGGCGAGCGCGGCGGCAACGCGCTTTTCTTGATCGATGGCCTGCCCAACAAGGACACCTTCAACGGCGGCCCTTCGGCGCAATTCAACCAGGATTCAATTCTCGAGTTTCAGGTCGTCACGGGCGGATACAAGGCGGAATTCGGTCACGCCTCCGGAGGGATCATTAACGTTGTCACCCGGGGCGGCACCAATGACTGGCACGGCGGGGTATCTGCCTTTTTCCGGAACTCGGTATTCGACTCCAACGACATCCCCACCGCCACGACCGGCGCGCCCTTTCTCAATCGCTGGGATCCCACCGCCTATTTCGGCGGACCGATCGTGAAGGACAAAGTTTTTTTCTTTGGTTCGGCTGAGCGCATTCTGGAGAGCCGTGACTTGAATTTCGTCTTCAATCCCAATTTGCCCGCCAGCCTTATTGCTTTCGAAACTCCGTTCAATAAACACTCCCTCACCTACGAGACGCGAGCGCGATTCAAGCTGGATGAAAATATCAGCCGCCATCACCTTTCCGAACAGATGAACTATACCAACACGCACATCACCGACTACCTCCCCTTGACCGCTTCCATCAATCTGCCGGACACGCGAGAAAACCTCGATGGCCGGACTCTGATGCTCGGACTCAACGATCTCTGGACCCTGGGCGACACTTCTAATCCCTGGATTGCGAACTCGTATTTTCAGTATCGCGCCGACCCCCAGCGGACTAGCCCCTCGCATCCCCAGTCGGGTATCCCCAACAATCTCTTCAATCTATTTGACACCTATACGAGCGGCGACGAATTCGGAAACCTGGGTCAGACCTCCTTTGGCCCGGGCTATAACTCTTTCTCTTTCTACCAAAAGTACATCTCCCTTGGCGCCAATATCGGCAAACAATTCGGGCGCCACAATCTCAAGTTTGGCTGGGATTTCCAGAACTCAAAGGTCGACGGCGCCGAACCCAACAACTTTTTCACGCAGCTTTTCGCCACGGTGAACGACTTCAACACCTTTGGCCCAATCAATTCCGGGATTAACTTGATCACGCTGCAGTCCGGACCAACGCCGCAGGACAACCTGGTTCACATCCGCAACAACTACAACGGCCTGTATGTTCAAGACGATTGGAAAATCACTTCCAAAATTACTATCAACGGCGGGCTGCGTTGGGATTACGATTCCCAGTTTCCGAATAAAACGGATTTCTCTCCGCGCATTGGCGCGGCCTGGGCGATTACTCCAAAAACCGTCGTCAACGCCAGCTTTGGCGTCTTTTACGACCAGTTCCGCGAAGGTGTTGCCAGGGACATCCCCGGTTTCGGCGGCGCAAATATTCAACGGGAGCGCCTCCTGTCCTTCCCGCGCCTGTTTTACGGAAACCCCACAACGCTCACGAGTCTTTTTCAAAAGCTGGGGCGTCCCACTGTCTGCGTTTCGAACGCTATGACGGAAGCGCAAGTTCAGGCGGCCGGTGCCTCCTGCCCCAACGGTCTCGGCACAACTCTGTACGGCATCGATTTCCTGAACAATGTCGTGGCACCCGGCCATGCGCCGATTCCCGCAAACACAGCGGTTAACATGAGCAACATCCAGCAATTGAGTGGGTTTACTCCGGACCAGTTCCTGGCAGCGGCGGACGCCGCCGTCGCAAATCTCGCCGGTACGAATACCACTCTCACCGTACCGGCGAATTATTGGTCTTGGGATCCATTCGGCAACCTCACCACCATCGGCGGTATCCTTGGCACCGCTGGACAAGTCCCGATCTCCGTGGACCCTGCGTTCAAGGTTCCTCGCACCTATAACTACCATGCGGGCATTCAGCACGAGCTAGGCTCTGGAATGGTGATAACGTTCGACTACTATCACAAAGACATCGCCGACATCACCACGGTTCGCGCCACAAACCTGGCGTTCGAGGCGCGCATGCCCGGCGACGGCAACGAACTCGTTCCCGGCACCGGACCTAAGAGAATTGAGAGCTATGGACCCTGGGGAGCCGGAACCTATGATGGCTTCACCATCGGTTTTCAGAAGCGCATGTCGCAGCACTTCACGCTCCAGGCGAATTACACTTTTGCTCACGCGAACGACGATGTCATCAACTCGACCCTAGCGTCCGAGATCCAGAACGGCATGGGCGTCAACTTCCTCGCCATCGCTGGGCTCTCAGACAGCTACGTCGGAATCGTGCCGCTTGTCACTGATGCAGTGACGGGACAGACGAATGCCAGTGGTCCCTTTATCAACAGCAACCTAAATCCAGTGCCCAAGGCGGGCACGTTTTATAACGGCGCCATTATTGATAAAGGCCCCTCGGACCTGGCTCTGAATCACACGTTCCTCGCTCACGGCATTTGGCAACTTCCCTGGAAAATGGAGTTCTCCGGGATCTTCCGCGCCCAGAGCGGCTTCCATTACGGAGTAAGCCCTTTCGGCGGTGGTTCTGATTTTGATGGAGATGGCTTGTTCAACGGGGCGGGCCTCAACTTCGACGGTCAAGGAGCACTGTACGCGCGGAATTCTCAGACCGCGCCCACTTTCGTCAACATGGATATGCGTTTCGCTAAGCGATTCAACATCGGGGAGCGCGTCAAGGCGCAGGTGCTCTTCGAGATGTTCAATCTCCTCAATCGCGATAACGCAGCCGCGGTGAATGGGCTCGAGCCTACCTGCCCCAACCCGTCACCAAACCAAAACCCGCTCGGCCCCCAGAACTGCAACGTCTTTCAGCCGGTAGGCCAGCAACCAGGCATCGGCACCGTTCAGCAATACCTGCCCGGTCGTGAAGGCCAGATCGGGATCCGGTTCGAGTTCTAGGTATTGGCTATCCGTTGCGACGAATGAGAGCGGCCACACGGTGTGGCCGCTCTTCTCTTTCTGACTCCTGCAACAGACGCGATAAATTCGACGCGATCAAGAGGTCGCACTGATCTTGCGGAGGCAACAGCATGGTACGTCGCGCGTTCTTGACACTTGCACTGATTTTGTTCGCAATTCCGTCCGGCTTCGGACAATCGGGCCCGTTCGATGTCGTCATCTCCGGTGCGCATGTCATCGACGGTTCTGGGAATCCCTGGTATCTCTCCGACGTCGGCATCCGTGACGGCCTTATCGTGGAGATCGGAAATCTCTCTCAGCGGGCTTCCACGCGAGTCATCGATGCGCATGGATTGGTGCTCGCTCCGGGCTTCATCGACATGATGGGCGGCACTACGCTTCCCCTCCTCCTTGATCCCCTCACTGCAAGAAGCAAATTGCTGCAGGGCGTCACAACCATGATGGCCGGCGAGGGCGATTCCATGGCACCCCAGGATGAACGCACCGTCAAGGAACTGAATCTGTCCGCTAGTATTTCTCACTGGACTACGTTCGAACAATACGACCGTATGCTCGACGCAAAAGGAATCGGCATCAATGTGATCCACAACGTCGGCGCAGCCCAAATCCGCCGCGTCGTTATCGGAGACGAAGACCGCGAGCCCACACCAGAGCAAATGGCGAAGATGAGAGAGATTGTCGCTAAGGCCATGCAGGACGGCGCCATCGGACTCTCCACCGCTCTGATTTATCCTCCGGGCACTTACGCCAAAACGGAAGAAATTATTGAGCTCGCAAAAGTCGCCGGCCAGTCTGGCGGCGTCTACTTCTCGCATATGCGCAACGAGAGTGGACAGTTGCTCGAAGCTATTCAGGAAACCATTCGAATCGGGGAAGAAGCCCAAATTCCCGTTCACATCTATCACCTTAAGGCCGCCGGCCAAGACAATTGGCCCCTGATGACAAAAGCTCTGATGCTCATTCAATCCGCGCGCGATCGCGGCGTCGATGTCAGCGCCGACATCTACCCCTATATCCGCAATGGCATCGGCCTTGGGTCGTTCATCCATCCGAAGCATTACGCCAAAGGAGCCGAAGCATTCCTACCGACGCTCTCGGACCGAAAAGTTCGCGCCGAGCTTCGAAAAGAGATCGAGACGACGTGGAATTGGGAGAACTGGTATCACCACGTCGGAAAGAACTGGGACAACGTCCTCGTCGTTCAGGTTCCCGCAAAAGTAGACAAGCGCTACGAAGGAAAATCCGTCCAGGAAATCGCCGTGCTTCGCGGCGCGGACGTCTGGGACACTTTTTTTTATTTGGTTCAGCAAGGAGTCGACGTTGATCCCAAGAGCATGGACGAAGTTCAAAAGCAGCAGGCCCTGCGAGCTCCCTTTGTCAGTATCGGCTCGGACGCCGAGCCCATGAATCCGGCAACCTCGACTTACGCGCATCCTAGAACCTTTGGAACCTTTCCGCGAATCCTCGCGAAATACGTGCGCGAAGAGAAAATCATCAGCCTGGAAAACGCAATCCGGGAAATGACTTCCCTGCCCGCCAACCAACTAAAATTACGGAATCGCGGCCATATTGCTCCGGGTCTGGTCGCGGACCTTATTTTGTTCGATCCCGCGAAGGTCACCGATACTGCCACGTTTGCCAAGCCACTTTCCTATGCCATGGGAATGGAATACGTCTTCGTCGGTGGGCAGTTGGCCATCGAAAAGGGGCAGCCGACCGGAGTTCTTGCCGGGAAGGTAATTCGCGCCAACCGCTGACAATTCTTCATGAGTTCGGCCCGAACAAAATAGAGTTTGGAGGAGATATCGTGCGACATCATCGAAAGTGCTTCCTGGGGTGCGTGGCCGTTGCGGCCGGTCTTCTCTTCGCGGCGGCTAACCGCGCTCAGACTACCGCGGCGGAACAATATGACTATGACATCGTCATTCGCGGCGGGCGCGTCCTCGACGGCGCGGG
>Ga0070735_10005318_pt1 | contig 10705 bp, 9 predicted proteins | sample Coa_R1_FD_66443 | JGI IMG/M metagenome (GOLD analysis project Ga0070735, IMG submission 66443) | Surface soil microbial communities from Centralia Pennsylvania, which are recovering from an underground coalmine fire - Coalmine... | ecosystem: Environmental > Terrestrial > Soil > Unclassified ... | reverse complement strand
GAGGTCCTGCAAGACGGGTTCGGCTTCCTGCGTTCGCCCGACGCCAATTACCTGCCCGGCCCCGACGACATTTACGTCTCGCCTTCGCAGATCCGGCGCTTGAGCTTGCGGACCGGCGATACGGTCGAGGGCGTCATCCGCAGCCCGAAAGAGGGCGAGCGCTATTTCGCCTTGCTCAAGGTCAATTCGATCAATTTCGAGGATCCGGAAAAGGCGCGCCACAAAGTCCCGTTCGACAATCTGACGCCGCTCTATCCGGACGAAAGGCTCAAGCTGGAAATCGACGACCCGACGAAAAAGGACTTGTCGTCGCGGGTCATCGACATCGTCTCGCCGATCGGCAAGGGCCAGCGCGCGCTCATCGTGGCGCCGCCGCGCACCGGCAAGACCGTCCTGTTGCAGAACATCGCCCAGTCGGTCACCGCGAACCATCCGGAATGCTACCTGATCGTGCTGCTGATCGACGAAAGGCCGGAGGAAGTCACCGACATGCAGCGCTCGGTGAAAGGCGAGGTCGTCTCCTCGACTTTCGACGAGCCGGCGGCGCGCCACGTCCAGGTCGCCGAAATGGTGATCGAGAAGGCCAAGCGCCTGGTCGAGCATGGCCGCGACGTGGTCATCCTCTTGGATTCGATCACCCGCCTCGGCCGCGCCTACAACACGGTCGTGCCCTCTTCCGGCAAGGTGCTGACCGGCGGCGTCGACGCCAACGCCTTGCAGCGGCCGAAGCGGTTTTTCGGCGCGGCGCGCAACATCGAGGAAGGCGGCTCGCTGACCATCATCGCGACCGCCCTGATCGATACCGGCTCGCGCATGGACGAAGTGATTTTCGAAGAATTCAAAGGCACCGGCAATTCGGAAATCATTCTCGACCGCAAAGTCGCCGACAAGCGCACCTTCCCGTCGATGGACATCACCCGCTCCGGCACCCGCAAGGAGGAATTGCTCGTCCCGGCCGACATTCTGAAGAAGATGTACGTGCTGCGCCGCATCCTCAATCCGATGGGCACGGTGGACGCGATCGAGTTCCTGATTGGCAAGCTGCGCGAGACAAAGAACAACGCCGCTTTCTTCGAATCGATGAACACGTAGCGCGGCGTGGCGGGCGCGGCGCTGAAAGCATTCCGTCCCAACGCGGACGCCAGCCCCATCACTGCCCCTGCCCGCGCCGTTTCTGCACATTGTCCAGATAGACGACGCCGGCGATCAGCAGGCCTTCGATCACCATCTGCCAGAAGGAATTGACGCCGAGCAGATTGGCGCCGTTGCCGATCGTGGTGAACAGGACCGCGCCGATGAAGCAGCCGCCGATCGTGCCGCGGCCGCCGAACAGGCTGGCGCCGCCGACCACGGCGGCGGCGATCGCCTGCAATTCGGCGCCCGAGCCGGCGTTCGGATTGCCCATCGTCAGGCGCGCGACGAGGAGCATGCCGCCGACTGTGGCGAAGATCGAGGCGAGGCCATAGGCGGCCAGCGTCACCCGCGTGACATTGACGCCGACGCGGCGCGCCGCCTCGATATTGCTGCCGAGCGCGTACATGTAGCGGCCGAGCCGCGTCACGCCGAGCAGATATTGCGAGCCGATCGCGAAAATCGCCATGATCAGGAACATGGTCGGCACGCCGAGGATCGACGTGTTGGCGACGAGGCCGAGCGAATCCGGCAGCCCCGCCACCGTCATGCCGCCTGAAATCAGCATGGTCAGGCCGCGATAGCCCTGCAAGCCGGCGAGGGTGACGATGAAGGCCGGAATGCCCAGCCGGTTGACGGCGAGGCCGTTGATCAAGCCGATCGCCGCCCCGATCAATAAGGTCAGCACCGCAGCGAGGGCCATGTTCATGCCGCCGGCCAAGAAGATCGCGAAGGCGACGCCGGTAAAGCCCGCCACCGCGCCGACCGAGAGGTCGATGCCGGCGGTGATGATCGTGAACAACTCGCCATAGGCGACGATCGCGTCGACCGACACCTGGCGCATCATGTTGAAAATGTTGCCGGAGGTCAGAAAATAGGGTGAGGCGAAAGCAAGCCCGATCCACAGCAGCGCCGTGCAGCCGACGACCCAGGTTTCGACCGGCAGGCCGAGGCGCAACTCGCCGCCGGAGGCGCTTGTCTCGGCATGCGTATCGGCGCTCGCCATGATTCTCGTCCCGTTTGGCCGTCATTATGAGCGAAGCAATCCGTTCATAGAGCGCCGCCCTATGAGGGGATTGCTTCGCCGCTTCGCTCCTCGCAATGACGGGCTATTCCTCATCCGCCGAGAAACGGCGAAAGCTGATACTTTTTCGGGTCCAGCAATCCGGCCATTTTCGGACTGTCGATATTCTGTTTGGTGACGACGTGGACGCCGGAATCGACGTAATGCGGCAGGACGACGCCGTTCGCCGCGGCGAGCGCGTACCAGACGCCGGCATAGCCCATCATGAAGGGATTCTGGACGATCAGCCCGTCGAGATTGCCGTTGCGCACGAAAGCGACCTCCTGATCGGACGTGTCGAACGCCACGGCGCACATTTTCGGACCGAGACTCTTCTCCTGGATGGCGCGGCCGGCGCCGTCGCCTTCGAGCTCGTTGTCGGCGAACAGGCCGACGAGATTAGGATGCCGCGTCAGAATGTCCTCGGCGTCGGAGAGGGCGCGCGCCGGATCGTTGTTGCCGGTGCGATGCTCGACGATTTTAAGGCCTGGATATTTCTTCATCTCCTGGACGAAGCCCTTGTCGCGGTCGTTCAGGGATTGCGCGCCGGCAAGCGCGGTCATGTAGGCGACGTCGCCTTCCTCTTTCCCTGTACGTCGCTTCACGCAGGCGGCAAGCTCGTCCGCCGCCTTCTCGCCGCCGGTCACGTTGTTGGTGGCGAGGAAGGTCACGTATTTGTCGGTGTTGGCGTTGGAATCGATGACGATCACCGGAATGCCGGCGTCGGTCGCGCTGGCGATCGGCTGGGCGAGAGCCTGGGCGTTGGTCGCGGCGATGACGATCGCGGTCGGCTTCGACTGGATGGCGTTCTCCATGATCGAGACTTCCTGCGCCACATCGGTTTCGGCGCTGGCGCCGAGCTTGGAGATCTGCACGCCGAGCGCCTTGGCCGCGGCGTCGGCGCCGTCGAACACCGTCGCCCAATATTGCGACGTCGTCGCCTTGACGATCACCGGAATGCGGTCCTTGCTGAAATCGGCGGCGGCCGCCGGACCGGCCGCGAGCGCGAGGGCCGTCGCGGCTAAGAGCGTAAGCTTCAACATGTTTATCTCCTTCCTTGGGTTCGCCCCTCGTGAGACAGCGCCTCCTTGGATTCGGTGAAGCCGGTCATGTATTTGATCAAATCGCGCTGGCTGGTCTCGGCGACCGGGGTGACGTGAACGATGCGGCCTTGGAACATCACGGCGACGCGATCGGCGACTTCGAGAATCTCGATGAGATTGTGGCCGATATAGATGACGCCGATCCCCTCCTCGGCGATCCGCCTGGCGAGTTGGATGACATGCTCGCGCTCCATCACCGCGAGCGCGGCTGTCGGCTCGTCGAGAATGACGACTTTCGATTGCCAATAGAGCGCGCGGGCAATGGCCACCGCTTGGCGCTGCCCGCCGGAAAGGCGCGAGACGGTGCGCGCATTGGGCGGGATGCGGCTTTCGATGCGCTTTAAGAGCGAGTCGGTCTCGATCCGGATCTTGCGGTTGTCGATCGCCGGCAGCAGGCCGAGCCAATGCCTGACCGGCTCGCGGCCGAGAAAGACATTGGCGCCGACGGAGAGGTCGTCGGCGAGCGCAAGGTCTTGATAGACCGTCTCGATGCCGAGGCGCCGCGCATCGGCGGGGCCATGCACGTCGAGCGGCGCGCCGTTCAACCGGATTTCTCCGGAATCCGGCTTGTGCACGCCCGAAATCAGCTTGATCAGGGTGGATTTACCGGCGCCGTTGTCGCCGACCAGCGCCAACACCTCGCCGGCATTGAGCGACAGATCGACGCCGCGCAGGACATTGATCGGTCCGAAGCTCTTATGGAGGTCTGCCACTTCGAGCAGCGGCGGCACGTCGTCCTCCCTGCCCCGCCTGCCCTGCCCAAATCAACCGGCCGGCGCGTGTGAAGTTCCTGATTCCGCGGCTTATGGCCCGCGCCAATCGGTCGCACGCCGGCCCGCAAACGGGCGAATGAATAAGGTACGATTGAGCGCCGGACGCCGGCTAGCCTTCCCCACGCATCTTCGCTTGAAACGCCGGCAGGTGCTTTCTTTGCGCCTCGATCAGGCGGTCGCGATACACCCCGTAAATGACATCTGTGTCGTGCAGGGTGACGCCGGCTATGGTCGGCGAGGCGAAGGTCGGCAGTTCGACGCCGCGCTTCGCCAACGCCTGCGCCGTTCTCGCGATCAACTCATGCGTCATGATCATGGCGAGAACCGTCGAGGAGCCGGAGACCGGCCGGCTCCAGCCTTCAATCGGCACGATCGCGTCCTCGATCGGCGCGCAGGTGTCGATCACCGCGTCGGCGGCGTCGGCGAGCCTCTTGCCGGACGAATGCGTCGCCGGCTTGTCGAGATTGGCCTTGGCGGTGATCGCGACGACGAACAGGCCGCGTTTTTTCGCATAGAGCGCCGCATCGATGCCGGACGCGTTGCGGCCGCTATGGCCGTAAATGATGATGCAGTCGCCGGCGTTGAGCGGCTGGTGGTCGAGGAATTTCTCTGCGTATTTCTCGGTCCGCTCCAGCCACAGCAATTCGCGCACCCCGCCGGCGCCCAGCACGTTGTGCCACATCACCCGCGGATCGGTCAGCGGGTTGAAGCCGACATAGGAGCCGTAGCGCGGAAAGGCTTCCTGGACCGGCAGGACGGAATGGCCGGAGCCGTAGAGATGGATCAGGCCGCCATTCTGCAAGGTCTCGGCGAGCCGCTTGGCGACGCTGTCGAAGGTCGCGGCGTTGGTCTTGCTCGCCTTCTCGATGAGATCGGTCAGGCGGCTGATATAGAGGTCGGTCATAGTCGCTCCTGTGAAAAGGGCTTGGCGCGCAGGGTCGAGCGGATCTCGTAGCGATCGCCGCGCATCAGGGAGAGGGTGAATTCGAACGCGCCGCGGCCGTCGGCGGTGATGCGCTCGACGACGAAAACCGGGCTGCCGGGCGCGACGCCGAGCAGCGCCGCGTCGGCCCCGTCGATCAGCGCGACGCGATAGGTCTCGCGCGCTTCTTCCGGCTTGATCCCGCAGCGCGTTTCGAGCGCCGCATAGAGCGAGCCGTCGAGGGGACCGGCGCCAAGCAGCGCCGCGACGCGGTCGAGCGGCAAGTGCGCGGTCTGGACGCCGATTGGCGCATCGCCGCCGAGCCGTAAGCGGCGGATACGCAGCACCGAAGCGCCTTCTTCGATGTCGAGCGCCGCAGCGATGTCGGCGGAGGCCGCGATCACCTCCTGATCGAGCAGGCGCGAGCCGGCGGCAAGGCCAAGGCTGGACATTTCCTCGGTAAAGCTCGTCAGGCCGCGCGCGCCGGCGATCAGCGTGGCGCTGCGCACGAACGTGCCGCGGCCATGCTCGCGCCGCAGCAGCCCGCTCTCTTCGAGATTGCGCAGAGCGTGACGGATGGTGATGCGGCTGACGCCGAGCATGGCGCAGAGCCGGTCCTCGGCCGGGATTTGCGCGCCGGCCGCCCATTCGCCGCTTTCGATCAGCGCTTGGATCGAGCGCTCGCATTGATGCCAGAGCGGCTCGGGGCGGCGGCGGTCGGGCAATGGAAAAATCGCGGTCATCTGAGGCTCCGCCAATCGCGGCCAGCCGCGCCGGCGATTGCCGCGCCGATCAGCGCGGCGCTGCCGGAAAATCGTCCCGCCCGCAACGCGACGCGCTTCAGATGCGGCGGCAAATGGCGGCGCAAAGCAGCGAGGATGGCCGGCGCTAGCGCGTCGAGCGATTCGGCGACGCCGCCTGTGAAGAGAATCGCCTGCGGATCGAGCAGCGCGACGGCGCCGGCCAGCGCCGTCCCGATCGCCGCGGCCGGTTTGGCGATGGCCTCGATCGCCGCTTGATCGCCGGCGCGGGCCGCGGCGATCAGAGCCGCTCCGTCCGCCGCGCCAAAGGTCTTGACGGCGGCCGCGTCGAAAGCGCGGCCGGCGGCCATGCGCTCCAGCCAGCCGTCCTTGTGGCGGCCTTGATCGGCCATATCCGCGCAGGCCCAGCCGAACGAGCAGGCGCCGCCCGCGGCGCCTTTGACGATGCGCCCGCCGGAAAGGACCGCCGAGCCGATTCCGGTGCCGATCGACAAAAGGATCGCGTCGCTCAAGCCGGCCGCCGCGCCATGCGTCGCCTCGGCGAGCAGCGCCAATTGCGAATCGTTGCCCAGCGCCAGCGGCGCCCCGGCGACGAGATCGGCGAGGTCGACGCCGTCGAGCCAGGGCAGGTTGGGTATCCAGCGGCAGCGCGTTTCCTCGGCGAGGCCGGGGACGGCGAGCCCGACCCGGTCGAACGGCCCGCGGCTCGCCACGATCTCGCCGAGCAGGACGCGGAACGATTCCATGTCGCGCGGCGCCGGCCAGCGGCCGATCGTTTGCACGGAGGCGGCCTCGTTGGCGGCTGCGAGTCCGGCGCGCAGATGCGTGCCGCCGAGATCGAGGGCGAGGACGCGGCTCATCCGTTGAGCCCCGATTGGATGATGCTGCTGATGAAGGCGCGCTGCAGGGCGATGAACAGAAGCAGCGGCGGCAGCACGGCGAGCGTCGCCCCCGCCATCACCAGATTGGTGTTCATCGCGCCGCGATTGTAGCTGAGCAGCCGGCTGAGGCTGAGCACGATCGGATAGGCGTCGCCATTGCCCTGCAGGATGGTAAGCGGCCAGAGATAGCTGTTCCAATGGTAGCAGAAGGCGAAGATCGCGAGCGTCGCGATCGCCGGCAGGACATTCGGCGCGACGATGCCGAAGACGATGCGCAGCTCCGAGGCGCCGTCGATCCGCGCCGCCTCGATCAGCTCATTCGGGACGCCGGCGATGAATTGCCGCATCAGGAAAATGCCGAAGGCGTTGGCGAGATTGGGCAGGATCACGCCGAGAAGGCTGCCGTCGAGGCCGAGCGAGCCGACCATGCGGTAGAGCGGGATCAAGGTGACGATCGGCGGCAGGAACATGGTCGCGACGATCACGGCGAACAGCGCGTCGCGGCCCCTGAATTGGTGCTTGGCGAAGGCGTAGCCGGCCATCAGGCTGGTGACGAGAATGCCGAGCGTCGCCGCCGAGGCGATGATCGCAGAGTTCAGGAACGAGCGGCCCGCCTCGATGACGTTGGCGACCTTGGAGTAGGCGTCGAGCGACGGCGTCGCCGGCCACCAGACCGGCGGCGTCTGCATCGTCTCGGACGGCGTTTTCAGGCTGCTCAGCGCCATCCAGGCGAGCGGAAAGGCGGCAGCGAGGCCGATGGCGATGACGAGGCCGGCAAGCGCGATCTGAGTCGGCGCGTCGCGCCGCCGCCGCGGCCGGGGGAGCGCGATCGGACGGGTCGCCGTCGAAACCGCCGCGCCGCTCATGGCCCGCGCCTCTCGCGCGCGGCGGCGAAGAGGACGGCGACCGTGGCGATCAGGGTGAGAAGCAGCATCACCGCCATGGCCGAGCCGAGGCCGCCTTGCGCCCGCTCGACGCCGACGCGGCGGATATGGTACGTCAGGACGTTGGTCGCGCCGACCGGGCCGCCTTGCGTGATCAGCGCCACCGGCTCGAAGACCTGCACGGCGTTGATCAGCGCGATGACGCTCGAAAACAGCAGCGTCCGCCGCAACAGCGGCAGAGTGACATGGCCGAAGGCCTGCCAGCGATTGGCGCCGTCAAGCGTCGCGGCTTCGTAAACCGTCGTCGGAATTTGCGTGAGGCCGGCGACCGCCAGCACGGTGAAATAGCCGGTCTGCTGCCAGACGTTGAGCAGGACGAGCGAAACCAGCGCGGTGTTCGGCGAGGAGAGCCAGTCGGAGGTCGGCAGGCCGAGCCAGGCGAGCATTTGATCGTATGGCCCTTCGGTCGGCGAATAGAGCTTCGACCAGACGAGGGCGACGGCGATCGACGGGACCATATAGGTCGAAAACAGGACGGCGCGCAGCGCGTTGCGGCCGATCGCGCGGCTCTGGTGGATGAGCACGCCGAGCGCTGCCGAGAGCGGCAGGATCAGCGCGATCGAGAGGATGGCGTAGAGCGCCGTATTGGCGAAAGCGCCGCGGAAATCGCGGCCGACGGATGTCGGCCCGAACAAATCGGCGAAATTGGCGAGGCCGACAAAGCGCGCCGCGCTGAACGGCGTCTGCGTCGACCAAGCGTGAAAGGAGAGCCAGACCGTCAGCAGGATCGGCGCGAACATGAACGCCGCGATCAGGCCGACGCCCGGCGCGAGCAGCGCGATGCGAGGCAGGAGGAATGCGCCGCTGCGGATCATGACGCGCGACATCCCTTCTCCCCGCTTCGCGGGGAGAAGGTGGCGGCGAAGCCGCCGGATGAGGGGCTGCGCAGGACTCGAAGGTTATGCGCCTTCCGAGAGCCGCCACGCGCCGCTCTTAGGCCAAGCCGCTCCGTCATTGCAAGCGAAGCGAAGCACTCCAGGAACCGCCTTGGCTCCTGGATTGCTTGGTCGCTACGCTCCTCGCAATGACGGTGCAAGTGTTCAGCCTCAAATCATCACTCGCTAGTTCCAAGCGCCGCGCTGCCGACCCGGCCCCTCGGGCCACCCTCTCCGCTTCGCGGGGCGAGGGGAAGACCCCTACTTCGCCGCTCGGGTCAGGATCGAGACGGCGTCCTCCTGCGCCGCTTTCTGCGCCGCGGCGGCGCTTTCCTTGCCGAACTCGATCGCCTCGATGTGCTGCTGCAGGGCTTCGGTGAATTCCTGGCCGCCGAGCACGTCGGGGAAAGGCCGCGCTTCCGGCAAGGCGGCGACATAGGCGGAGAGGAACGGCGAGCTCAGTTGATCCTTGAACGCCGCGACGTCGGAGGTTCGCGACGGAAGGATGCCCATCGACATCAGGATGTCGCCCATGGCCGAGGCGCCGTGCGGCCCGGAGGTCGGACCGTTGAGCCAGGCCAGGAAGTCCCAGGCCGCCTTTTGTGCGGCGGGCTCCGCCTTGGCGTTGACCACCGTCATCCACGAGTACGAAATCGAGTGCGGGGCGTCGCCGCTCGGCCCGACCGGGATCGGCGCGGCGGCGATGTCCTTGAAATTGTCCTTCATCCCCGCTTTCAGCGCGCTCTCCCACCAATTGGCCATGATGATCATCGCCGTCTTGCCGGAGACGAAATTGTCGAGGAACGGCCCGGTCGTGTTGGCGTCGGCCGTGCCCATGGCGGGAACGCTCGCGCCGGATTTGATCAGCTTCTCGTAAAGCGCGAAAGTCTCGCCAGCCTGCTTGGAATCGAGCGCGGGCTTGCCGTCGACGATCAGCGCGCCGCCGTTCGAGGCGAGCAGCGAGGCGAAGGGGTGGACCACGCCGGCGGCCCAGGAATTGATCAGGCCGAAGCCCTGCTGCGTCGTCGTCCCGCCGCTCTTTTTGGTGAGCTTCTCGGCGTCGGCTTCGAGCTCGGCCCAGGTCTTGGGCGGCCCGGCGACGCCCGCCTCGGCGAACAGTTTCTTGTTGTAATTGAGCGTGTAGAGGTCGATCTCGTTGGGGATTCCATAGAGCGCGCCGCCGATGCTGGCCGCGGTCGCAACGCCCTTCGGCCAGTTTTTGGCGACATCCGTCGCCAGATCGGCTGGCGCCGGCGCGGCCAGCTTGTCGCGCACCAGTTCGGGCAGCCAGAGATCGTAAATGCCGTCGATCGTCGGGCCGTTGGCGCTCGCCCCTTGCGAGCGGATCGTCGTCAGGAGATCGCCAAACGGCACCGCTCGGATGTCGATCTTCACGTCCGGATGAGCCTTGGAATAGGCGTCCGTCGCCGCCTTGAGCTTGGCGACGGTCTCCGGCGGCCAATGGGTGAGGAAAGAGATGGCGACCGGGTCGGCGCTGGCCATGCCGGCGCTGGCGAGCATGGTTACGGCAAGAGCCGTCATCGATAAGCCGAAACGCATGTTCATTAGGTTCCTCCTCCCGAACTGAGTTTATGACGTTATAATGAGTTTGCCCTCAAGTCGAGCCTCCTGTCCGGCGGGTTTCATAAATTCAGCGCCGGCGCTCTTTGCTGCGCGCCGCGGCGGCAAAATATACGTTGAAAGCTCGCGATCAGCCGAAGGAGCCCGCCATGAGCGTCAGCGACCTCGCCAAGCCGTCGCCTCTCGGCCCGCGGCCGCCGGCGCCGATACCGAATGCGCGGCCGCTTGGCCCGCTGTCGCTCCTGATCCGCTTCTGGCGCAATCCGCTCGACACTTGGACGCGCTTCAATTTCGAATGGCCGATCACCCAGGCCAATGGCCTGCTCGGCCGCATCGCCGTGGTCTGCGAGCCGGCGGCGATCAAGCGCGTGCTGATCGACAACGCCGCAAACTACCCGAAGGACCCGCTGCAACTGCGCGTGCTCTCGCCTGGCCTCGGCGACGGGCTGCTGACGAGCGAGGGCGGCGACTGGCGCAAGCAGCGCCGCGCGCTGGCGCCGCTGTTCACGCCGCGCATGGTGTTGAGCTTCGCGCCTGCGATGGTCGCGACCGCCGAATGGCTGATCGAGCGCTGGGCGCTGCTGCGGCCGGGCCGAAGGCTCGACATAGCCGGCGAAATGTCGGTCGCGACGCTTGAAGCGCTCCAGCGTACGATTTTTCCTTCCGGTCTC
>Ga0070735_10005317_pt1 | contig 10706 bp, 8 predicted proteins | sample Coa_R1_FD_66443 | JGI IMG/M metagenome (GOLD analysis project Ga0070735, IMG submission 66443) | Surface soil microbial communities from Centralia Pennsylvania, which are recovering from an underground coalmine fire - Coalmine... | ecosystem: Environmental > Terrestrial > Soil > Unclassified ... | reverse complement strand
GACACACACGAGCCGCCCGCTGCTGTCGTAGCACCAGAAGACCGAGAGCGGGTCGAACACGTGGCCCAGGACCCGGGCGTTGGCCAGCATGAGCACCCGTCCCCGGTCACCGAGGCCGATGCCGCCCAGCGACAGGTAGTTCTCGATGTTGCGCTTGATCGGCAGGCCGGGGTCGCCGAGGTGGTCGGCACTGCTGAAGTGCGCGAACGCCCGCAGATGCCAGGGCTGGCGGGGGAGGCAGTCCAGGTCGACCAGCCATTGGTAGACCCCGTGCCGGAAGGCGTGCCGGACTGGTCCGGGGCGCCGGTGCGTGACCTGGCCGACGACCAGGGCTGGCACTGGGGGCAGCTGCGGGCACGCGGGCGCCGGCGCGAGGAGCGAGGCGGCGCTCACCAGGTCACTCCGAAATGCCGTGCCGCCTCCACGCCGGAGCGGCAGCCGTCCTCGTGGAATCCCCACCCGTGGTAGGCGCCGGCGTACACGGTGCGGCCGGTGGCCAGGCTGTTCAGCCGTGACTGCGCGCGGACCGCTTCGGGGGTGTAGATCGGGTGCTCGTAGTCCACCGTCGCCACGATGGAATCCGGGTCGAGGCGTTCGCGGTCGTTGAGGGTGACCAGGAAGTCCTGGGCGGCATGGTGTCCTTGGAGCCGGTTCATCCAGTACGTCACCACGGCGGGCTGGCCGGGCCGGTGGCAGGACGTCATCCGGTAGTTCCAGCAGGCCCGGGCGTGCGCGGCGTCCGGCAGGACCGAGCTGTCTGTATGCAGCACGGTGAGGTTGCGCGAGTAGCCGAACTGCTTGAGGGTGGCGACCTCCGCGTCGCCCGGGTCGGTGAGCAGGCCGAAGGCCTGGTCGGCGTGGGTCGCGATGACGACGCGGTCCACGCGGGTGACCTGCCCGGTGACGTCCCGGATCTGGACGCCGTCCTCGCGGCGGGTGACGTCGGTGACGGCATGGGCCGCGCGTACGTCCTTGAGCAGCCCGGCGAGCCGCTCGACGTAGATTCGTGACCCGCCGGCGACGGTGTACCACTGGGGTGACCCGCCGACCCGGAGCATGCCGTGGTGGTCGAGGAACCGGAACAGGTAGCGCGCCGGGTAGGCCAGCGTCGTCTCCCGCCCGGCGGACCATACGCACGAGACGACCGGAACGGCGTAGTGGGCGACGAAGTAGCCGCTGAACCCCTCCCGCTCCAGGAACTCGCCGTAGGTCGTGAGGTTCTCGCCGTCGGCCGTGCGCAGGAAGGCCGATGCGCGCCGGTGGAACCGCCTGACCTGCCAGAGCATCCGGACGAACCGGGGGTCGATGAGGCGGCGTGGCTGGGCGAATACGCCGTGTACCCCGCGGCCGCCGGCATACTCCAGCCCACACCCCTCGCAGCGGACGCTCATGCTCATCTCGGCGGGACGCACCTCGATGTCCAGCTCGCGGAAGAGCCTGCGCAACCATGGGTAGGTCACGTCGTTGTGGACGATGAACCCGCTGTCGACAGCGTGCTGACGGCCATCGGAGTCCGTGACGTCGTGGGTGTGCGCGTGGCCGCCGAGCCGGTGCTCGGCTTCGAAGAGGGTGACGTCGTGGGTGCGGGTGAGCAGGTACGCCGCAGTGAGCCCGGAGACCCCGGCGCCGATCACGGCCACGGACGGCCGCCGTGCGTCCGCGGCTGTGCCGTGCTGCTGGAGACTGGAGCCGGTGGCATGGGAGCCCATGATGTCAACTTTCGTCTGTGGTTTGTCTAGATATGGATCGTAGCCATCGCAGCCGGATTGTCAAATGTTTGTCTAGGGATTGTAGAGTGTGTGCGGTCGATGCTAACTGAAGACTCGCCGCTGTTGGGCGTCGGTGAGCTGCGCCGACGCCTCAGCCCGTCATCTGCCTACTTCCTCTGACCCCTCGCGCACGCAGCCTCGTCTAGATTTCGTCAACAGTTAGTTGAAGGTAGGCCGGGCTCGCCTTGAAGAGATTGTCCAATTACTGTCGAAAGAGCGTACAGTGTTCTCATGGAGTCTCCCGTGGATCGCCCGCTGCTGAGCATCGGTGAGCTGAGCAGGCGCCTGGGGGTCAGCGACCATGTGCTCCGGGCCTGGGAGAATCGCTACGGCCTGCTGCAGCCGGTGCGCTCACCAGGAGGCTTCCGGCTGTACTCCGAGGCGGACCAGTGGCGGATCCGCCAGATGCAGGCTTATCTCGCCGACGGGCTGTCCGCGGCCGAGGCGGCACGCGCTGCGCTCAGCGGCGACGCGAGTAGCCCTCCCGGCAGGCCCGCTGGGCCGCTCCTCGCCGCGTCTGCGGGGGATGGGCTGTCCGCCGCGCTGCGGCAGGCTCTGGACGCTTTCGACGAGCCGGCCGCGCAGGCTGTCCTGGACCGGTTGCTCGCAGAGCTGTCCGTGCCGGCCGTCCTGCGCGATGTCGTGCTGCCCTACCTAGCTGATCTCGGCGAGCGCTGGCAGCGCGGGACGGCCACCGTGGCCATGGAGCATTTCGCCAGCAATGTCATCCGCGGCCGGCTTGCCGGGCTGGCCCGTGGCTGGGGAAGCGGGCACGGGCCGCAGGCCCTGCTCGCCTGCCCGCCCGGCGAACTGCACGATATGGCGCTGATGGTTTTCGGCATCGTGCTGCACCGCAACGGGTGGCGGATCGGCTATCTCGGGGCCAGCACCCCGGTCGAGGAGCTGGAGCGGGCCGTCGACGCCTCGCATCCTGGCCTGGTCGTCCTGGCCGCTACCCGTGTGGAGACCCTCGAGCCGCTCCGCCAGGAGCTCGCCTCACTGGCCCGGCGCGCCCCGCTCGCCCTCGCCGGAGACGGCGCCACGGCGCAGATCGCAACCGCGGTGGGGGCCAGGCGGATCGCGGGCGACCCGGTGACCGAGGCCGAGCGGGCCGGGTGGTCGCGGTGAGAGTGCTCGTCGCAGGCGCGTCCGGTTTCGTCGGCCGCCGACTGTGCCCGGCCCTGACCGAGACCGGCCACGACGTCGCCGCCATGACCCGCAACCCCGCCGCCTACCCCGGAGCCGGCACGCCCGTCCAGGCAGACGTTCACCGCCCCGGCACCCTGGGCGCCGCGATGGCCGACTGCCAGGCGGCCTACTACCTCGTGCACTCGCTCAGCGACGCGGACTTCAAACGCAAGGACGCCGCCGCAGCCACGGCATTCGGCCAGGCGGGTGCGCGGGCCGGGCTGCAGCGCATCATCTACCTCGGCGCCCTCGGCGACGACCGGGACGCCCTGTCGGCGCACCTGCGCAGCCGCCGCGAGGTCGAGAAACTGCTCGGATCGGCCGGCGTCCCCGTGACCGTCATCCGGGCCGGGATCATCGTCGGGCACGGCGGCATTTCCTGGGAGCTGACACGCCAGCTCGTCGAGCACCTGCCCGCCATGATCACGCCGAAATGGGTGGCAACCCGCACCCAGCCGATCGGCGTCGACGACGTCGTGCGCTACCTGCTCGGGGTGCTGGCCCGGCCAGAGGCGGCGGGCCGGGTCTTCGAAGCCGGGGGACCCGAGGTGCTGCAGTATGTCACCATGCTGCGCCGCGTCGCCGCCATCCAGGGCCGCCCGCTCCCGATCCTGTCCGTGCCGCTGCTCACCCCCCGGCTGTCCTCCCTGTGGCTGACCCTGGTCACCGACGTCGACACAGCCACCGGCCGGGCGCTCATCGACTCGATGACCAACGAGGTCGTCGTGCGGGACCACTCGATCCGCGACCTCATCCCCTTCGATCCGATGCCCTACGACGACGCCGTGCGGAAGGCGCTCGACGAACGCGCCCGAGCCAAACGTGACGGCCGATGACCGAGGGCCGCCGGAGCCGACGCCGAGTCCCGCCCCCGCCGCTGCTCGGCGATGTCCCCTCGGCCCGCGCCCGACAACGAGTGATCGTCACCGCCACCGGCATCGGAGGCGCCGGCCTGCTCGGGATCGCGCTATCCACCAAAGCCGGATCCCCCCCGTTCTACATCCTCACAATGGGCCTCGCCGGCACCTGGGCCGTCGGCGCCCTCAGCTCCGGACCCCTCCCGCTGAACACAACCAGGGACCGGGACGGCACGTGGCGCCGCCCCGTGGTCATGCCAGTGCTCACCGGAGTCGGCGCCTTCGGGCTCTTCTACGGCGCCGCACGGCTCGCCCGGCATATCCCCCCGCTCAACCGGGCCCTCGGCAGCGTCCTGCGCTACGCAGACGACGGCTCAACGCCTCTCGTCCTGGCCACCGCGTCCGCCAATGCGGTGGCCGAGGAACTATTCTTCCACGGCGCACTGTGGTCCCTCGTGGCCGAGTCACACCCCGTCGTCAAGACCACCCTTGCCTACACCGCCACCACCGCCGCGACACGCAACCCCGCGCTCGTACTCGCCGGAACCGCGACCAGCATGCTCTTCGGCCTCCAGCGCCGCGCCTCCGGCGGCATCCTGGCCCCGGCGCTCAGCCACCTTACGTGGTCGCTCCTCATGCTGCGCTACCTCCCGCCCATGTTCCCGGAGCCGCAGCGGCCTGAGATTACTCCCGACTGACCGCGCGGGCGGCGTGGCAGGTGGCGGCGGACACTGCATCAGCCCCGCGCATAACCAGACGATCTGCGCCTGTTCCCGGGGCACGAGTGCATCGACTCCCCCATGCCGACACGATCACCACGTGAAGCAAATCACGGGATGAACCTGCGGGAAGCGGGCACGCGGTATGTCGTATCTCTGTTCGGATGGTTGTGGCAACCAGCCACCTATGACCGGCTGGTTGTCGCAGCCATCCGCGCCGCAACAGGGCGGCCCAGGCATCGAGACGGGCAGTTACTCACGCTGGAGGGGACTGTGCGCATGACCGGCTACCTCCGCTTCGTCACCGAACCCGGCGAAGGTATCACCCCCGCGCCCTTCCTGTCGCATGCCCGTGCCGACGGGGTGGTGGCCAGCAACGGCCTGGCTAGCGCCGGTGGCGAGGTGAAGGAAGGACGGCGCAGGTCCAGCATGTCCAGCGGCGCTGACGCGTTGGCGTCCCGGTAAGTGAGCGCCGGAAGGTTCCACTTCGTCTCGACCAGCTTGAGGATGCTGGTATGGTCCCGCACCACATGTGAGACGTAGTTCCGGCGCGCCCACGGCGACACGATCGCGAACGGCACCCGGAACCCGAGCCGGCTGAAGCCGTCGTACCGCGTGACGCCCGCCGGCGGGATGCTGTCCGGGGCGATCGCGGCCGGCGGCGGCACGTGGTCGTACCAGCCGCCGTGCTCATCGTAGGTCCAGATGAGCAGCGTCCGGTCCCAGGCTGGCCCGTGCATGAGCGCGTTGATCACCTTCGCGGCGAACGCCTCGCCCTCGGCGACGTTCTGCGGGTTCTCCTCGGACTGCTGACCGTAATCCGGCTCGACCAGGCAGTACCCGGGCAGTCTCCCCGACGCGGCGTCCTTGAAGAAGTCGCGGATCGGCACCACTTTGGTGCCATTGTTCTTCACGTAAAGCCTTGGGTAAAGGAACGCGCTCGGCAGCGACGAGTAATAGTCCTTCCAGCTCACGCCGTGCGCGTCGAGCAGGTCGAAGATCGTACCGTTCGGCGGGTAGTCGGACTGGCCCGGCAGCGTGTCGTTGACCTGGCCGATGGACGTGGCGGCGAGGAGATAGCGACGGTTCGGGTAGGTCTGGCCGAGCACCGAGGCGTGGTACGCGTCGCTGATCGGGAAGATCCGCGCTAGCGAGTAGTAGAACGGCTGGTCTTCTGCCTGCCAGTAGCCCATGGACTCCGGGCCGCTGGCGATCACGAACCCGTCCATCTTGCCGTTGTCGTACTGGACGTGGCTGCTGTGCCAGTTCTGCGAGACCGTGCTGATCTGGCACGTCGTCGGCATCCGGAACGCGTGCTGCACGTCGCCGTTGGCGTACCGGCTGGCCGCCGTCGGCTTCCCGTCGCGGCCCAGCCGGAAGCCGTTCGCCCCGCGCCGTCGCAGCATCCCGAGCCGGTTGTCGTACGAATGGTTCTCCATCATCAGAACGACGATGTGCTCGACCTGCGGGATCGTGTCTGTCCCCGCGGGCAGCGACGGATACGGAAGCGAACCCGGCACGCGAACCCCAGCCAGCCGGCCCACAGACCCTGGCTGATACCGCCACGCTCCAGTCCCCGCCGCCGCGATCCCCGCCAGCCCACCGGCCAGTACCCGCCGTCGCTCCAGCATCCCCCCACTGTCCCTCCCGCAGGCGACAACCAGGTAACGGGACGGTGTTTTCTCGGCGCGCGGCCACGACGCGGCCCATCCTTGCGACGCATCGGTACACCGACTGTCAGGAAATATCCGCATATTTCGGGCGCGATTGCGTACCGACGGGTCGCAAGGTCGCCCAGCGCGTACCGACGGGTCGCAAGGTACAAGGCGCAGGCGCCGCCCAGAGCCACTGAGCGCCGCAGACCGCCTACATCGCGGGGAAGCGCTTGCGGAGGTCGACCTTGCGGATCTTGCCGAGCGGGGTTCTCGGCATGACGTCGACCACTTCGAGGCGCTGTGGCCAGCACCAGCTGCTGATCCCGGCGTCGCGGAGGTATCCGCGCAGCTCTTCCAGGTCAGGAGGCTGCCCTTCGGCGGTGATGACCGCGCATACCCGCTCGTCCACCGCCGGGTCCGGGATGCCGATGAGCGCCACGTCACGGATCTTCGGGTGCTTGCCGAGCACGCCCTCGATCTCGGCGACCGGGACGTTGGCGCTGCGGTAGATGATGATGTCCTTGCTGCGGCCGGAGATGCGGATGCCCGCGCGTCCGTCGTCGCGGGCGAGGTCGCCGGTATTGAACCAGCCGTCCGCGTCGATATCGGCGGCATAGGCGTCGTCGCGCTTATAGTAGCCCAGGCACTGCGCGGGCCCGCGGACCCACAGCGCGCCGACACCATCGGCGCGGCCGCTGATCGGGACGATCCTGGCCTCCATTCCCCCGGTCGGCCTTCCGTCGCTGTGCGAGGGCCAGTCCTCCGGGTCGTCCGGCCTGGTCACCGTCACCGCCCCGTTCTCGCTCATCCCCCACAGCGAGAACATGCGGACCCCGAGGACGTCACGTACCTCGCCCGGCAACTGCGAGGGCACCGGCGCCGAGCCGGACACGACATAGCGCAGGCTGCTGGTGTCACGCGGGCTCGCCTGCTGTGCCGCGAGCAGCTCGCGCACATAGGGAGGCGAGCCGTAGAACAGCGTGACGTGGTGCCGTTCGATCAGGTCCAGGCAGACGGCCGGCTCCCAGGCGTCGGCCGATACCGACGTGCCGCCCAGTACCAGCGCGGTGAGATGCCGGGTGATCAGCCCGGCGTAATGCATGCTGGTGTGCGGGGTGATGGACACCAGCGAGTCGTCGAGCCCGAGCGCCCGGGCATAACCCTGGATGCCGGCATAGACCGTGTTCTGGCTGTGCATGGCACCCTTGTTCTCGCCGGTGGTGCCGGACGTGAACAAGATGAGGAACGGTTCGTCCGCGTCCAGGCACCGGCCGGCCAGCGCGGCTTCGTCGGGCGGGCCGTCGAGGAAGTGCTGACGGAACGACAGCGTGCCCGGAGGCGTTTCGTCTCCGATCACGACGATGTGCTCGGGGAACCCCAGCTCCCCGGCCAGCTCGGCCGCGACGGCGGCCGGGTTCTCGTCCTTCACCTGCTGGGCGGTTACGAACAGCCGGGCACCGGTCAGCGCGAACATGTAGCGCAACTCGGCGCGCCGGTACTCCGGCGGGACTAGCGCCATACGGATTCCGGCCTTCACGCATGCCAGCGTCAGCGGCACCATCTCCCAGTAGTCCGGCAGCTGGACGCCGATGTACTCGCCGGGCCGTATGCCCAGCCTGACCAGGCCGGCGGCGATGCGGTCGGTCAGCCCCGGCAGGTCCGCGTAGTCGATACGGTCGGTCTGCCCGGTGGCGGCACGATGACCGATGACGGCGGCCTTGCCTGGCTCGGCGGCTGCCCACGTGCGCATGTCGTCGAGGAACGTCCCATCTCGCCACCAGCCCGCCTCGCGGTATTGTTCGCGGCTATCCGTACCAGCGCTCATTGTTCTCCTCTGACATGTGTTCAAGCGGGCGGGTTCGGGTCTCGCAGCTGGATCCGTAGTTCGCTGAAGTAACGTCGCCCGTCGGCATCGGGCAGCCATGCCTGCTCCGCGCCGGGCAGCATCTCCGTTATGACGATCCCGGTGTCCAGGCCCGCCTTCTCGCGTGCCCGCCGGAGCATCGTGCACAGCGCGGCCACGTACCGCGGGCTCGTCCAGTCCACGTAGACGGGCTTGGTCTCGGTCTTGACCTTGACGTAGACCTTCTCCGGCAGGCCGAGCGCATGCCGGAACGAACGAGCCGCCAGGTATTCGGGCAGCCGGCCCGGCGCCGTCAGGCCGGATTCGCCGATGGTGGTACGCCACGTCTCGCGGGCCGCCACCAGGTTGTCGATGGTGATCCTCGGGGAGTGCGGCGCCACGCTGCCCGGCTCGAACAACTCCGAGGTAAGGAAGGCCAGCGGAACGGCAAAGACGTCAAACAGCGCGAAGTGACCCTGGTCCGGGCAGGTCACGACCAGTTCACCCGCCCGTTCGGTCACGGTCAGCCCCATCACGGGCAGCAGCCGGGCCGGGTCTAGGCCGGGTGCCGCGGAAAATGCCAGCAGGCGATCGGTCTGATCGAGCAGGGTGGTGATCCGCGGCGAAAAGACCCCGCACCAGTCCTGGTACGCCGGGCGGACCTGACGACCGATATCCGCCGCCGCCGCGGCGTGCAGCCGCGCAGGATGGGGATGCCGGTCGACGAACAGCGCGCAATCCAGCGTCGGCCACGCCGCGTGCATCTCGCCGAGGACCACGGTGAACTCGCCACGGGCAACCGCCGCCGCGCTGGGCGCGCAGATATGCAGGTCCGGACTGTGGATGCGGGCGCCTGGCCAGCCTGGTCCGGAAGCAGCGAACAACCGCGCGGCTCGCGCCGCCAAGGCGGCGCTCGACGCCGTGACACGCCGGGTACCCGGCGCGACCTGGTCAAGTTCGAGCAGTGCGGTCCATCGCCGGCCGAACTCCGCGACCACCTCGCCGGCTGGCCGCGCATCGTCGGCCACCAGCGGCAGCGCCGCCGACCAGAACTGGTCGAGCGGCACGCACGACGCCGACGGCGCACGCAGCGAGTCGTACAGCGAACGGAACGCCGCGGAGTAAGCGTGCGCCACGGCCACCGACAGCCAGCGCGCGGCCGGCAGCAGCACCCGGCCCAGTGGCCCCGCCAGTGCCTCCAGCACCGGCCGGCCGAAGGTCACCTCGATGTCTCGTACGGTGTCCTCGTAAAACAGCCTCCGGCCCGCGTACATCTGGCCCGGCCTGCGAGCCGTCTCCCTCCCGGTCACCAGCGCGAACTCCGCGTCCAGGCCGGCCACCGCCGTGGCGAGCATGTCCGCGTCGCCAGCGGCGGCACCGACACTAGCGAGCGCCGCGTCCAGCCGCCGCAGCCCGGACAGCGCCCGCTCCCGCGCGGCGGAGTCGGGAATGGCGGCGAGCACCGAGCGCACTGCCTCATCCGCGTCTGGCCGCTGCGGCAGGTCGATACCCCACCACAGAACGCCGCGCCGCACGAGCTCCGCGAGCATGGCGAGTTCTTCATCGCGATCGGCGCCACCCGCTATCTCGGCCGCCGTGCTCCGCCCGTCGCAGCGTGCGAACAACGCGGCCTCCGCTTCGGTAAGCCGCAACGGCGGAGTTCCCGGGCGGAGCAGCAGGTTGCCCTGGCGCATGACGTGAGGCTGCGGCCCGACGGGAAGCCACGGCCGGATGACCGGATCAGCCGCGACGTGATCGGCGAAGGCCTGCACCGCCCAGAACTCGTACCGCACATGCCGCGACCGGAGCAGGTCCGGCCCGCAGCGCACCCGGACTCCTGGCTCGTCCGGGTCGAGCGTCGCCCAGCTCACCGGCCCGAAGAAGCCGATGGTGTCGTTCTTGCCGCAGTAACGCTGCCAGTAGCTGGCGATCGTGCTGTGGCGCCCGCGCTGCCTCTGCTGCTGCCGCCGGGTCAGCAGCGCTGGCGATGGCTGGCCGACCCGGGTGAGGAACTCCGCCATCGCCGGGTTCTGCCAGGTGACCGCCTCACGGAATAGCGGATCGGCCGCGATGGCGGAGCCCTCGCGGTCCGCGTCGGCCAGCGCCGCGGCGTGCGCCGCCTCAAGCTCGGCGCGGCTCGCCGTTCCGTCGAGGTAGGCATCGGCTACGGCGGCGAGATCCGGGCTGGCGAACCTGTCCAGGCCCTCGGCCGGAAAGCCGGTGGTACGAAGCACGGCGTCCCGCCACACTGTCCACTCGGTGCCAGGCAGGTCTATGAGGTGCGCGTCGTGTCCGTGGTGCCCGGCGCCGTCCGCGACTGGCGGGCCTGACGGCGTGGAGATCACGGCCATCAATCTAAGCCGGGCACATCCCGCATGTCATCACCGTTTCGTGATTTGTCGCTTTTGCAAAGATCGCCCGTTCGCCGCCGGACATCGCACCCCGGCTCTGGTCTGCTGATTGTGACAACCAGCCGCCTATTGCCAGCTGGTTGTCACAACCATGCGGCGGTGCCTGTCACGATGTCAGCGGTTTCGGAGCGGCGCACGCGTCCCTTATCCTGCCGCCCGCGGCTAGCACGATCAGCAGGGCGAGGAAGCCGAAGGCGACCGGAGTCGTATAGCTGAGGCCGACCGGAACGCTCCCCGCGGCGGCGCCGTCGATGACGGTGCCCG
>Ga0070735_10005316_pt1 | contig 10707 bp, 11 predicted proteins | sample Coa_R1_FD_66443 | JGI IMG/M metagenome (GOLD analysis project Ga0070735, IMG submission 66443) | Surface soil microbial communities from Centralia Pennsylvania, which are recovering from an underground coalmine fire - Coalmine... | ecosystem: Environmental > Terrestrial > Soil > Unclassified ... | reverse complement strand
GTTGGTCCTCATGCCTTCCTGGTCCGAGCGGTCGACGATCGCGGTAACGTTGATTTCTTGCCTGCGGCAAAGTCGTGGACCGTTGAGTGAGTAATGGGGTGAGGCCGTTCCGTTCCACAACGGGCACACTACGTGGGACTGATCGGCCTCATGCTCAATCGATCACCTTCATGCGGCGCAGCGCCTCATCGATCTCAGGCCGCACCAGAACACCCTTCGCAATCTCCGCGAGCCGCTTTTCCTCGCGATCCATCAGCGCCGCGGCCTGCTCCGCGACTTCAGCCGCATCGTCGAGCGGCACCACGGTGACGCCATCGCGATCCGCGATCACGATGTCGCCCGGCCTCACTGCGACACCGCCGCACGAAACGATCGCCCCGACTTCGCCTGCGCCATCCTTATTACATCCGTTCGGACAAACACCGCGCGAATAGACCGGCAGTCCGAGCCGCTCCAGAGCATCGGCATCGCGCACCACACCATCCACGATCACGCCCGCCACGCCGATTTTCACAGCGCTCGTCGCCATCAATTCGCCAAAGCAGGCATTGTTCAGCGTGCCTTGCGTGTTGACGACGACGATATCGCCCGCCGTCGCGACATCCAGCGCTTTGTGCAGCATCAGATTGTCTGCCGCGTGGCACCATGCGGTCACCGCCGGTCCGATGATGCGCGGCGATGGCCACACCGGCTTGATTCCCGCATCCATCGCGCCGAGCCTCGACATGCAGTCGGCCACCTGCGAGCTTGCCGCATTGCCGAACCGTGCGAGCATAGCCGCATCCGGACGCGCCCAGCCCGAGCGCACCCGGAAGCCTGCTCTACCGGCCATGCGCGGTCCCGATCTTAGAAGCGGCCGCCGCCAGTGCCAGCCCCGGCTCTCTCTTCGGCCAGCCGAGTTCTTCAATCGATTGCGAAAGGTGTTCCAGATCGGTCAGGATATCGCCCTCATTCAAGCTCCCCATCGTGCCGATTCGAATCACTTTTCCGGAAAGCTTGTTGCGAGCCCCGGCAACGACCGTGCCGTGCTGATAGAGCTGCCGGATGAGGGCGTTTCCGTCGAATCGCTCCGGCATCTTCAGCACCACGACCGTTCCCGACAGTGCGGCGCCTTCTTCGGCAAAGGTCGCAAACCCGAGCGCGTTGCACCCGGCGCGCAGAGCGCTCGACAATTTGTCGTGCCGCGCAACCACCTGCGCGATGCCCTCATCGGAAATCATCTTGAGCGCTTCATATAGACCGGCGATGAGCGAGACCGGCGGCGTAAATGCCGGCTCGGATTTGTCCGCATCGGTGACTGCTTTGCGAAAATCCCAGTAATAGCGCGGCAGCCGATCTTCGCGGCGGACAACCTCCCAGGCCTTGCGGCTCACGCTCGCGATGCCGATTCCCGGCGGGCACATCAGGGCCTTTTGCGACGCGGAGACGAGAATGTCCACGCCCCAATGGTCCTGCCGCATCGTGATACCGCCGAGTCCGCTCACGGAATCGACCACTAGCAGCGCCGGCTTCTGACGCACCACTCCGCCGATCGCTTCGAGGTCCGCTACCACGCCCGTCGAGCTCTCGTTGTGCACCAAGACCACCGCGCGGTAATCTACTGCATCGAGGCGCCTCTCGACATCCGCGGGATCGATCGGGCGGCCCCATGGCACGTCGATCGTGTCCACAACCGCGCCCAATGCCTGCGCGATCTGCGCATAGCGTTCGCCGAACTGGCCGTTCACGCACACGAGCACGCGCTCGCCGGGAGCGAGAATGTTGACCAGGCTCGCCTCCATCATTCCCGTGCCGGAGCTCGCGAACAGGAGAACCGGATGGCGAGTGCCGAGAATGAACTGAAGCATTTCGATGACGCGATCGTACAGCCCCGTGAATTCGGGTCCGCGATGCGAAAGAACTGGACGCGCGATAGCCTGCCGCACGCGTTCGGGTACCGCCGTTGGGCCTGGCAGACGCAGCCGGTATGTGTTTCGAATCATGGCAGTTTAAAATCGCCGTGCCGGCGAAAATAAGGAACCAGCCCGCCAGCCTCTAAGATTTCTAACATAATTGCGGGAAGGGGCTCGGCCTCTATCGTCTCACCCGTCGTCAGACTTCGGACTCTGACACTGCCGGCCGATTCGATCTCGAGTTGATCGCCCTCGCGAATCGAGGCCGTATCGCATGCAATCGGTATCAGTCCGTTGTTGACTGCGTTGCGGTAATAGGTTCGGGCGAAGCTGCGGGCGAGCACCGCTCGAATGCCCGCGCCTAGTACCGCCGTCGCCGCTACCTCCATCGCTGAGCCGCAACCGAAATTCTTTCCCGCCACAATCAGATCGCCTGGCGCCACCGAGGCTGCGAACTCCGCATCGATCTCCTCGAACAGATATTGCCGCAACACATTCGGATCGAGACTTTCGCGTTTCCTCCGCGATGTAATGATGTAGTCGGTGTTGATGTTGTCGCCAAAGATGCGCGCACGTCCAAGCAGGCGAAGCGCGGTCATCCTTCGAACTCCTGGGCGAACTCCCTCGGGTCGGCAATTGCGCCGCGCACCGCCGCCGCCGCACAACTCGCCGGAGACGCAAGATAGATGTTCGCGCTGCCGTTGCCCATTCGTCCTTTGAAATTTCGATTCGCCGTCGAAATGACATTGACGCCGTCGCCCGGAATCGCGCCGCAGGTGCCGCAGCAGGATCCACACCCGGGTGTTACAACGAGTGCGCCCATTGCGATGAAATCGGCGAGCGTGCCATCCCGCGCCAGCGTGTCGAGTACTCGTCGAGAAGCCGGTGACACCACCAACTGAACTCCGCGCGCCACGCCTCCGCCCGCCTTCAGCACATCGCGCGCCTGATGGAAATCGCAAACTCGCCCGCCCGTGCAAGTGCCGAGATATACCATCTGGACCGGGGTACCTGCCGCATCGCCGACGGGCGTCACACGATCCACCTGGTGCGGTAGCGCGATTTGCGGCGTCACACAGCCTAGATCGATGTTCACAACTCTCGCGTAGAGCGCATCGGAATCCGCACAGACACCGCCCTCGATCGCCGGGAACACGCCGTTCTTGGCGCCCATCTCGACCGTCATATTGCTGATCACCAGCCGATCCTCGATCTCGAGACTCGCCACACCCGGCCCATCGAATTCTAAAGCCTGGTACGACGCGCCATCCGCGCCCAGGTCCTTCGCGAGCGTCAGAGCAACATCTTTCGGATACACTCCGCGCTGCAACGCGCCGGTGAGCCATACTCGAATCGACTCGGGCACGCGAAGCCAGATGCGACCGCACATCATAATGGCCGCCAGATCCGACGAGCCGATGCCGGTCGCGAATGCATTGAGTGCGCCATACGTCACAGCGTGGCTGTCAGCGCCGACGACCAGCGATCCCGGTGTAACGCGGCCGGATTCGACCATGAGCTGATGCCCGATCCCCTCGCCGACATCCCAAACATGGATGCCGTGGGTCGACGCGAACTCCCGCATGCGCTGATGAAGCTGGGTTGCGGCGCGGCTCGGCGGCGGCGCGTAATGATCCAGCGCGAAGACCACGCGGCGCGGGTCGAACACGCGCGTACCGCCCATCGCCTCGAAATAGCCGATGGCCATCGGAACGGAACCATCCGTACCGAGCGCGCAATCGACTTCGCAGACTCCGACATCGCCCGCGCGGAGGTTTTGGCCGGCCTTCGCGGAAAGGATTTTTTCGCTGATCGTTTTACCGGCCATCTTGTGTTGACCTCAGTCTAACAACCCTTCTCTGACATATTCCCCGACAGTCGTGGCTCGGAAATCCGTTGAGCTTTTCGCATATTACATGCCATCAATTCGGTTATATTCTTTAGAGGAGGCGATCTTGAAATTTGCCATTGTTCTGGCCCTCCTTTGGGCGCCGCCGATTCCCGCCCAGACTGTTTCCGCGCAACGAACCTCACGGCCCGCCGCAGATCCGTCTAATGCCCCGCCGCCACCCACCGTTCGGCCCGAGGATAAATGCAGCGTCGAAGGTACTGCGGTCAACGCGCTCACGGGCGAACCGCTCAACAAGGTTCATCTCATGTTGCGCTCCATTGGACAACCGAACGGAGTGCCGTATGGAACCACATCGGACGGCTCCGGCCACTTTCTGCTCGACGACGTGGATCCGGGCCGCTACAGTCTTTCGGCGAGCCGGAACGGCTACGTGAATCAGGCGTATTCTTCGGACGGCAACTTCAACCGGCCTACGATGCTGACCCTCGGCAATGGTCAAAAACTCAAAGAAATTGTCTTCAAACTGGCGCCTCAGGGTGTCATCGCCGGGCGCGTCGTGGACCAGGATGGCGAGGCGCTCGCCCGAGTCCAGGTGTCCGCGATGACGTTCCGATACCTCAATGGCAAACGGCAAGCGATGAACGGCGGCGCCACCTCCACAAATGACCTCGGCGAATTCCGCATCTTTGGGTTGCGACCAGGCAAGTATGTCCTCTCGGCGACGTATCAATCCAATGGGATGGTGATGCAGGCGGAGCGTGCCGTCGGTTCCGCACAAGCGGTTCAAGCAGCCGATGAGGGGTATGCAACGACGTACTACCCCAACAGCCCAACGACCGAAGGCGCGTCGCGAATCGAAATCTATCCCGGCGCACAGATTCAGGGCCTCGAGATGAAGCTGGTGCAGTCGCGGACCTACCGGATTAAGGGCCAGGTGTCGGGGCTCGGCGCTCAATCCAAACGCAATCCACCGTTTCTGCAGTTGATGCGGCGCGAGGAGGGCAGCGGTTTCTTCGGCGGCGGCCGCGCTGTGACGCAGGTGACCGACCCCAAAGGCACTTTCGAGATCCGAAATGTACCGCCCGGTCCGTACGTGATAGTTGGTTTTTACAACGATCAAGAAGGACTGAGCCTCACCGCTCGCGCAACTGTCGACGTCGGTAATGCCAATGTAGAGGGTGTTGTGGTGACCTTCCAGCCGCCGTTTCATGTGACGGGGCATGTGGTAGTCGAGGCTAATGGCGATCTTGGGTCCGCAGTCGTAAACGTTTTTCTTGAACCAAAGTCCGGCGGCCCGCGAATGGGCGGTGGAAGCGCGGCAGTGAACGACGATCTGACATTCAAGGTCGTGAATGTCGCACAAGATGTATTCGGCGTAAATGTGTTTGGTATTCCACCAGGCTTTTACGTGAAAACGATCCGAATGGGCGAACAGGATGTCACTGCGTCCGGCGTCGATTTCACGCAGGGACCTCCCGCGGGCGAGTTGACGATCGTCGTGAATCCGAACGGCGAGCAGATCGACGGAAATGTCCAGAACGCCAAGGGCGAAAATGCCGCCGCGACGATGGTGACCTTGATTCCCGAAGAGAGTGCGCGAGAGATTGCCGGCGCCTACAAAACCGCGAGCACCGATCAAACCGGCCGGTTCACAATCAAAGGCATTCGTCCAGGCGAGTACAAGATCTACGCCTGGGAGGAGATCGAGAACGGAGCGTATCAGGATCCCGAGTTCATGAAACCGCACGAGTCGGCTGGCAAGACCGTAAGCGTTAAAGAGAGCGGCCACGAAACCGTACAACTCACGGCGATTCCCGCCGAGAACAGCGCGACCGCTAAATAGCCGCACTTATTTTTGGGCCGATTTATCGGCTGCGGCGAGCCGATCGAGGTGTTTCCTGAAGTCGGGCAACTGCGGATCGCCGTTCGCGTCGCCGGTTGACACAGCTTTTCGCACATTCTGAATCGCCAGATCGGGCTTTCCGGCCGCTTCATAAGCGTCGGCGAGGCTGTCGTAAACATTCGCCGAAGCGGGATACAACTCGACGTTGCGCATGAACGCCGCCAGCGCCTCATCGATTTTTTTCGTCTGCAGATAAACGTAACCGAGCTGGTTGATTCTCGCTTCTACTGAAACAGAAATGCCGTAGCGCGCCACCAAATCATGTGCGTGCTGCTCGATCCCTTGAAGGCCGCCGGCGGGCATACCGGTCATCATGTCGCGAGGCATCTGCCAATCCGCGAAGATCGTGCGGAGACCGGCATAGTGGGCACGCAGCACCGTCGAACCGTGATCCTCGTCGTGATAGCGGTCGGATTTCACGACGAACCCCTTCGGAAGATCGCCGCTCAAAGTTTTCTGTAATGCCTCGAAATTCGCGCCCATCGGATTCGGGGTGTCGCCTTCGTTGGCCAGAGAGAAGTAGAGCGTCTTGTGATACTCCTTCTGCTTCGCAAAAAACTCCTGGGCCTGATGCAAGGTCTTGCCGTCGTCCCACTGCAAACTCGGGCTGACCGCGATGTAGGCATTGAACAGATTCGGCCGTGTGATTAGCGCGTGAATCGCGAGGAGCCCGCCGAGCGAGTGGCCGGCGAAGACGCGGTAAGGTTGGGTTGGGTATCGCTTTTCTATCTCGGGCATCAACTCCGTCTGAATGAAGTCGAGAAACTTGTCGGCGCCGCCGCTGGTCGGGTTCGGAATGACCGTACCGTTGGGCAACTTCATATCCCAACGAGTGGGCGTGAGGTCGCGAGTGCGATCGGTATTGGTGATACCGACGACGATGAGCGGCGGCATGCGATCGTTATTGACGAGAAAGTCGATGGTGCTGCCGATCTCGTTGATGTGCCCATCGCCGTCGGTCAGGTACAGCACCGCAAATTTGTCCTTGCCGCGCTGCGCGGCAGCGGGCATCCGCACCAGAATTACTCGATCCTCGTTTAAGATCTTCGAATGCAGCACCAGTTTTTGAGGCGCTGGCGGCGCGAAATCCTGTGCGAACGCGAATGGAGCGAAGGCCGCGAAAAGGAGAAATATTCGGCGAGACATAGTGCAGCAGATTGTAGCAACCTCTCAGTCGACTCGCGTCACGGTTGCCTCGACGTCGAACTTCCGGAGCGTCACAGGATCGTCGATCGACGCGACTACGGACGGTTTGCCGGGCGGCACCAGGGCGTTCACTTCGATGCGAAGCTGTCCGATGGTGGGAGAAAGAGCCGGCGGACCGCCGTTCTTGTCGTGCTGCACCAGCGTGCTGAGATCGAGCGTCGATCGCAACCGCATCCGAGGTCCGATTTCATTCACACGGCACTCGATATTGACGCCGACATCGGCGTAGCTGAACTGCGTTGTCATCGGCGAACCGGAGTTCGATTGGAACGAGCCAGTAGCATAGGGAACCCTCTGACCGACCCGAAAAACGCCTTTATCATTTCCTTCGACCAGGATGACGTAGCGGCGGCCGGCTTTTCCGGCGGCATCGCTGCCATCATGAATGTTGAATTCAACCCGATAGACGGTCATGTCGGCGGGTTTATCCTGCGCGCAAAGACAAAGAGTGGTGAGCAAGAACAAAGCGCTGGAACGCATTTTGTGTGAGCCTCCTGCTTCAATTGACGGCTTGAGTACGTGAGACGTTGAGCGCTTCAGTTCACGATGGAGTGAAGCCCGGACCATTTTTCGCATACGACGATCGAATTGGCCGGGTTCTGCATGACGTACTTGACCGTGACGGCGCAACCGATGATGCGCTCGGGGGGGACCTGAAACCAGGCGCGAAGATCGGCGATGTCCTGCGCGGTGGAATATTCGACGCCGCCGACCGAATAGGAATAATAAATCGCCATATCGTTCGCCTCCGTGATGCTGCCATCGGCGAGACGGCCGAATTGATTGACGGACAGGCGGCGTTTTCGCTCACGCTCGCGGGGAGTCTCGCGGTGAAAGACGATCCACAGCACGATCGCCACCAGCACGGCGGCGGCGCACGACAAGGCGATGATGAGTTGAGTTGAGGTCATCGAGGGCAGGCGACGGCCTACCCGACCGGCTGTTCGTGAAACACCTTGCGGTAGTCCTTCAGGAACTGGTCCAGTCCTTTGTCCGTCAGCGGGTGGTTGAAGAGCATGTCGAGCACCTTGAACGGCATGGTGCCGATATCGGCGCCGGCTTTAGCAGCCTGAATGACGTGAACGCCCGAGCGCAGCGATGCGGCGAGCACCTGGGTCTTGTAGCCGTAATTCTGATAAATGGTCACGATATCGTCGATGAGGCTCATGCCATCCCATCCGATGTCATCGATGCGGCCGACGAACGGGCTGATGATGTAGGCCCCGGCCTTCGCGGCAAGCAGCGCCTGGCCCGCCGAAAAACATAGCGTCACGTTGACGCGAATCCCTTCCTTACTGAGCGTGGAGCAGGCCTTGATACCGTCGCGCGTGAGCGGCAGCTTGACGACGACGTTCTTATGGATGCGGGCGAGTTTGCGGCCTTCCGGCAACATTTCGTCCGTCGTAGTGGAGACGACTTCCGCGCTGATGTCGCCGTCGACGATGTCGCAGATCTTCCGAATCTGATCCTCGATTGCGACACCTTCCTTGGCGATCAGGGTTGGGTTCGTAGTGACGCCATCGACGATGCCCCATGCGACGCCCTGTTTCAACTCGTCCAGGTTGGCGGTATCCAGAAAGAATTTCATTTCACCCTCGTATCACAGTGTTTTCGAGAACGCCGATGCCTGCGATCTCAACGTGGACCTTCGACCCGGGGAGCAGTGGCCCGACGCCCGGAGGAGTGCCGGTCGCGATGAGGTCGCCCGGCTCCAGGGTCATGAAAGCACTGACGTAGGCGATTATAACATCGACACTGAACATCATCTCCGTGACGGGCGCTTCCTGCTTCTCCTCGCCGTCGACGACGGTGCGCACCGTAAGCTGTGCGAGATCGATGTCTTCGCGCGGAACCATACACGGGCCGACTGCGCAGAACGTGTCGAAGCCCTTGCCGCGAGTCCACTGGCCGTCTTTGCGCTGCAGGTCCCGCGCGGTGACGTCGTTGACGCAGGTGTAGCCGAGAACATAATCGGCGGCATCCGTTTCTTTGACGTTGCGGGCGCGCTTACCGATGATGACGCCAAGCTCGCCTTCGAAATCGACGCGCTCGGAGAGGGCTGGGTAGACGATGTTGTCGCCCGATGCGATGAGCGACGAAGGTGGCTTCAGGAAGATGAGCGGCTCTTTCGGCGGCTCATTGCCGAGCTCGCGCGCATGCTCGGGATAATTGCGGCCGACGCAAACGATCTTGGTTGGCGAGCACGGCGGGAGCAGCCGCGCGCCGGCGGGAAGCTCGGGGCCGTAGCGAATGTCGGCGTTGGCGTCGGTCACGGTCGGATCGACTTGTGGGTAGAGGGAGTAGCGGTAACGTTTCATGAGTTTGAAAGAGGCCGATTGAAAATCGGCCGCAGGCTGAAAGCCTGCCCTACATAGAGATCTCCACAGGAGCGGATTGTTGGCTTTCGAGGCCCGATTGGTTGACGGCCGAGACTGTGTAGCGGTAGCGTTTGCCGGCCTGAACTTTGGCGTCGCTGTAATTCGGCGATTCGATCAGGTCGGCGATGCGCTCGAATGCGCCGCCGTCCACCGAGCGGTAGACTCGATAGCCTTGGAAATCGCTTTCGGTGTTGCGATCCCAGGCGAGCTCGGCGGTGTTGAGGCCCGGCGACACGGAGAGTCCCGAGGGAACCGCGGGCGGAAACGCCTGCTTGGTCAGAATCGATGCCTGGTTCGAGACTTCGCTCTCGGCGGTCCCGTTCGCGGCTTGCACGGCATATTCATACGTCTTACCGAATTCAGTTTTGTTGTCGACATATTGCGGCGAGTCGCTCTCTCCGATCTGCGCGCTCGCTGTCTCATTCACGGTTTTCCGGAACACGCGGAAGTGCGATTCGCCGGGAGCGGACCAGGTGAGCTTAACGCCTCCGGGGGCGAGATCGGCTTTGAGCTGCGTGGGCGCGGCGAGTGGAGCGAGAATCGTCACGTTCGCGGAATTCGACCAATCCGAAGCGCGGCCTCGCGCGTTGATCAGCCGGACGCGAACAGCCACTTCCTTTTCCGGAAGGCCGGCGACGGGGACTTCGGCCGAGACTGCACCAGGTTTCGTTTTGTCGACGGTAATGGTTTTGTCGCCGATGGACAGTTCGGACGACTGGAGATTTCTGACCACGACGCCGTCGGTTGTGAGCGCGGGAATCGTGTAGGTGACGACGAGCACGCTGCCGCGTTCGACGGCCTTGAGGTCGACGATTCGGGTGGGGATGTTGAGGGATGGGTACATCGGCTCGCCGACGTTGCCGCAGGAGGAGAGGAGCAGAACGGTTGGGAGAAAACAGGCGAGGAGGCGTGGATCGAAGAATTGGACGCGGCCTCGAAAACCGGCGGAGCCCGATTGGAAATCGGGCGCAGGCTGAAAGCCTGCCGTACAATCCTTCCCCACAACGAGCGTCATAGGATGTACCTGCTGAGGTCCTGGTCCTTGATGATTTCGGCTAGCTGCTTGCGCACGTAGTTCGCATCAATGCGCACGTTCTTCTTCTTCAGGTCAGGGCCCGCGAAGGAAATCTCTTCGAGCAGCTTCTCCATGATGGTGTGAAGACGGCGCGCGCCGATGTTCTCGGCGGATTGATTGACCTGCGCGGCGAATCGCGCAATCTCTTCGATGGCGTCGTCGCTGAATGTCAGCTTGATGCCCTCGGTGTCGAGCAGCGCCATGTACTGCTTGATGAGCGCGTTCTTGGGCTCCTTCAAAATGCGGATGAAATCTTCTTCCGTAAGGGATTTCAACTCCACGCGAATCGGAAAGCGGCCCTGCAGCTCGGGAATAAGATCGCTGGGCTTCGACACATGGAACGCGCCCGCGGCGATGAACAAAATGTGATCGGTGCGCACGAAGCCGTGGCGCGTGTTGAC
>Ga0070735_10005315_pt1 | contig 10707 bp, 3 predicted proteins | sample Coa_R1_FD_66443 | JGI IMG/M metagenome (GOLD analysis project Ga0070735, IMG submission 66443) | Surface soil microbial communities from Centralia Pennsylvania, which are recovering from an underground coalmine fire - Coalmine... | ecosystem: Environmental > Terrestrial > Soil > Unclassified ... | reverse complement strand
CAGGTCACTGCAGCATTTCGTTGCTGCCCGGCGTAGGCTGATCGGGTCAAGAGAAAGACCCGCTTCTCGGTCGAAACAGCACGCTGACCCTCGTAGACGGCGCGAGTGTGCTCCAAGGGATACGCGTTGTAGACAAGCGCCCCTGGCCCGAGTGCAGTTTTGAAGTTGCGAAACTCTCCCCAGTTGCCGCTGAGTTCCGGCTCCGATGAATCGAGCCACCAGGCATCGACCCCGAGCGAAAATAGCTTGGTCATGATTTGGTGGGAGTAGACTTGCCGAGCCCGCTCATTGAAGGGGTCGTACCACTTTCCCTGGCCTGGAGGAAAAACATACGGAATGGCGGGATTGTATGCTCCATTCACTGCTTCGAGCTCGCGCAGGTTAGGGATGCTTACCCCGCTCTTGGTTACATCGAACTTCGCCCAGCTGACGGCCATCAGATGCACGTGCTCGCGATGCAGCGCTTCGATCATCGCTGCCGGATCGGGATAACGGCTCGGATCAAACTCATGAGATCCCCACCCCGCAGTTGCTGTTTCCTGATTCAGTGGAGCCCAATACTGCCAGTCTTGAATGATCGCATCAAATGGAATCGAGCGCTTTCTGTATTCGGAGGCGATGCCCAGGATCTCATCCTGGGTCTTATAGCGCTCACGCGACTGCCAGAAGCCCCAAGTCCACAACGGAAACATCGGGGCTTTCCCGGTCAGCCATCGATATTCGGCAATCGCACGATCCGGCTCTGGCCCAGCGAAAAAGTAGTAGTCGACACCCGGTCCCGCTTCAGAGAGCCACTGCATCGTGCGCGGTTCTGACTTCCCAATGTCGACCCCGGTAATGGCGGGATTGTCCCACAACAGCGCGTAACCTTTTGAGGACAACGCAACTGGAATGGCGACGCGGGTATTCTCCTGGAGCAAGTGAACAGCAGATCCGGCGTGATCCATCGTCACGCCATCAGGATGCTGCCCCAGGCCATAGATCGCCTCATCGGTCGGAAGGTCAAACTTCTGGCCCGAGGAGAATGTATTCGTTCTCGTTCCTGAATCTGTTGTTGCGACCCAGGAACTCATTCCCGCGGTAGTCGCCGAAAGCCAAGTGCCGTTCTTTTTCTCTGCCAGCAAAACCGAGCCTTCGCGATCGTAGAACGAGACGGCGCCAGTTGCGAGGTCGAGGTGAGCCACGAGCCGGCTTGTGGTGATCGTTGCTTCTTCAGCATTCTGCTGGAACTTCCAATCAGCGGCCTCGGGTCTTGCCACAACAGTTAAACTCGCCGGGACCGAAGAAAGACCTAGAGGGCGATGGGTGACTCGTACGATGCCGTCCTGCCAGACTTTGAGCTGAGTCTTGACGCCGCCGATCACGAGCGAAATACCGTCCGGATTGCGCTCGAGCAGGGGTTGCGAAGACTCGCTCGCTCGAGCATCAGACGGGAACGCAATGAAAAGAAGGACCAGCGAGAGAAGGAGACACGGAGCGGAACTAAGACCAATTTCCGCAATTGACTTGGATGTGGACTTGGAACGAGTTTCTGAGCTTCGGAGGGCGGGCAAAGGGCATTCCTTGATTTGGCGGCTAACTCAAGCGGTTCTCGAGCGGGCTCTTCTATCCGACAAAGAATCCTAGGCGCGAGAATAGCACCGGGATAGGTAAGACACCGTATAAATACCGTGTGGGTTCGACCCGCTTCCCTTCTGATAGACCCGCTCTAAGCCGTGGGAGGAGAGCCTCGCAGCAGCGCTCAGCGTTCCGGCGTAGATTCTCGTTTCGGCGTGGCGGGCATCTGTAGACGAGCTGCGGTCCGCAACTCCGTCGCGGCTTCCTCTCGCCGACCCAACTCGCGGTAGGCCCGCCCAAGGAGTGCGTGAGCCATGCTGTTTTTGTTATCGATGTCGAGCGCATGCTGTAGATAGGGGACTGCGAGCCATGGAGCCTGCTCTTCCAGAAGTGCCTTGGCGAGCAGGATATAAGGGATATTGAGAGTAGGTTCCAAAATAATCGCCTGGTCCAGAGCCTGCTGCGCAGCTGCATAGTCCCCGGCGCGGATATACGCGTCTCCGAGGCGGTCATAGACAGCCCCCTCGAGAGGAGCTAACGCCCGCTCAGCAAGAAATTGCTGGATCGCTTCTTGAGGATTAGCTCGGGCGAGTGCAACCTGTCCGAGGATGAAGTGCGCCCCGGGGATGTCCGATTTCAATTCAAGAGCGTGTCGCGCGGCGGCAGCCGAAAGTTCAATGAGGTCGCGACGCAACAAGATTCGTGCTTCAAGTAGATAGGCAGGTGCGCTTTCGGGAGCGAACCGGTACTGAGCGGCGAAAGCTCGTCGCGCGTCGTCGTATCGAGCCGTGTCCATATAGCAAAGACCAAGAACATACTGCGGATCGACATTGTTCTCCCGGCTCGCAATGCCGGCGTTTTCCAGCAGTGGTATCGCCTCGGCGGCGCGTGCGCTGCGATACAGACTGGCGCCCTCCATCTTGAGCACCTCAAGGTCCTTGGGATTCAGGCGAGAAGCCTCTGAGAAGGCCTGGGCCGCGGCCACCATGTTGCCCTGCTGATAAAAAGCGAGTCCCCGAAGATAAGCACCGCGCGCTGACAATGCTCCTGTAGAACTCAGCGAATCGAGTGTCTTGAGCGTCGCCTCAAACTGGCCGAGCCGGAGCTCCTTCTCGGCGAGTTCCAGTGAAGGTGCCTCCGTGGTGGGCGCAGCTTGGGCTTGAGCCTGAACCATTCGGGCAGCCGAAACTAGACACAAGACGGCGCAGGCAATCAGCATGCCCCTAAAATCTCGAGCACTTCTTTTCATAGGGCCTTACCAATAATAGGAGGCGATGACATGGGGTGGGCAGGGAACGCCGTCGGTAACGGTGGATTCGAGAACAAGGATGGCATTCTTGCTGGGCCAATCGGAGGGGGCATTGCGCAGCCCTTGTTCAAGTAGTTCCGGATTGGACAGAAACTCGCCCGCTGCTTCAGTTCCCGCGCCGGTAATCCCGGCAGCTGCGACCGTGAACTGCCCCGTTTTCGAATCGAGAAGCCTTCCCACCAATGCGTAGTCGAGAGATTGGCCCGGGCCCACGGGATGGGGTTCCCACAGACGCCCGCCGGCGATCTGTTCCCTGATCGAGAAATGATTGTCCTTTTCTACAAACGCGAAATGCAGACTGGAAGTAAGTTGCATCGTCCACTTGTTGTTGAATGCTCCAACCACGACCGAGGGCGAATTACGAAGATCCTGAAAGGAGTAATGGGATCCGATCCGCACTTGGTCCGTTTTCCCGATTCGCCCAAGGAGGCTGGAGAGCTTGATAGCCGCCTGTACATCGCCCACCGCCACGCCGTAATCGGCATATTGAACCATGTCTCCCCATTTGAGAGGGGTATTCGGGTCCATTTGGATCGGAATGATTGAGCGATCCACTTCCGTCTTATAGGTGCCCGGATGGGTCTGACTATAACGGTGATAGAGATCGAGTGATGGCCGATAGGACACGGCATTCGAGAGGCAGATGAGAACCGGCTGCTGCGTTGTAAACACCGGCGCCCAGAAGTCACCGATGGCGGAATGCTGTTGTTCGGCGCGATGGTGGTGCAGACCGATGAAAACGGCTGCTGCAAGGCCCAATCCCGCGATGATTGCTATGGCAATCCAGATGTAAGAATTGCGTCGAACTGGCAAGAGCTCCCGAGCCGGGACAACCTCCGCTTGTTGCAGAGGTTCCTCAAGAACCTGGAGCGTCTTCGCCCAACGGAAAGTCGGGGCATAGGACCCAATCGGTAGCTCGATTCGTACGCCACCCGGCTGTTCGGGAGAATCTTGGTAGAACTGCTCCAGCCGTCTGCGAACCTCGCCCGCCTGAACGCGAACTACCGGATCTTCTCCTGTGGCGTATCCGGCTGGCCTTTGGAACACATCGGTTCCAATCGTGCGCTCCTTCAGATGATCGGGGCGCCCATCGAGCCTGAACTGAACCACATACTGTAGAAACTGGCGGCTTCGGCCGGCACTTCGAAAATAACGGCTCGCGAGGATCCTTTCCAGCTCCGCAATAATCTGATCCCGCTCTGCGCCCTCGATTCTGCCCGATGAAGGAGATTCGGTCGTGGCTTCCGGCGATCCATGAATCGTATCCATGAGGGCTTATTGCTCCACTTGCAAGTGCGGCAGCGCTTGATTCAAAAGCTGCATCCCGCGCCAGGGAATTCCGCCTTGATAAGGGTCGCAAGGAAGAAGATCTCCAGGCGTGGCGCACGCCTCACGCGCACCTGGGATCGGCATGGAAATCGTTGACTACGCCTCATGACCAAGTACACACAACCCCAATTTCTTTGTCAAGCATCGTGCCGCACCTGTCCGCTACACAGCGAAATCGCCTGTCGGCGGACGCCGCGGAGCCTGTCTCGATTTTGAATCGAACCTCCGACCTCATTGATTTGAGCACGTGTGATTATCAACGCTAGCCGATTGAATGCCTTCCAATGTCTCCCAATACCGTAAGAAGAACTGTTCATTACTTGCCCGTCTATCCTTGCCATCCATAGAGTGCTCGGCGGGTCACGAAGATGACTCGGAGGAACCCCAAAACTTCCATCATAGGAAGGCAGAATCTCTCTGCATCTCTCAACAACGACATTCAAAAGACGGCGTAGCGTTGCGTGCGGCTCGTCCATGTTGTTCAGGGTGGAAGGATCCTTAGGGGTGCCTTGCCAGTTCAGATTGATCAGGAGGAATGATGCAAGCAAGAAGGAGACGGTCTCTCGCGTTCGCGCTGGCTAGCGCGGCGATTCTCACCCTGGGTAGCGTGCGCACTACGCAGGCGCAGGCACTTTACGGATCGATCTTTGGGCAGGTCACCGACTCCTCGGGAGCCGCGATTCCGAACGCCACGATCACGATTACCGATCAGGCGAAGGGAACGTCCACCCAGGTTAGGACAAGTCAGTCCGGCGAATACCAGGTCCCTCATCTGATCCCCGATAGCTATAACGTGGCCGCTTCCGCCACGGGATTCAAACCTGTGGAAACCAAGGGCGTTCAAGTTTCAGCCGATGCGGCGGCCAAGATTGACCTGAGCCTCGCTATTGGCAGTGCATCTGAGACAGTGACCGTTACAGAGGAAACGCCGCAACTGAAGACCGACCGCGCCGACGTCGCAGATATTTTCGACGAGAAAACCGTATCGGAGCTACCTATCCAGGGCCGCAATTTCGCGAATCTCGAGATGCTGATCCCGGGTGCCCAGGTGATGGGTTGGTCGCAGAATTCGGCGGAAGACGCTCAGGGCAGCCCGACCGTTCAGATCGCCGGCCAGTCATTTTCCGGGGTCGATTACGAATTGGATGGCGCCGCCAACCAAGACCCAATTCTCGGGCAGATTGTCATCAATCCTCCGCTTGACGCTGTAACCGAAGCAAAGATCACCACGCAGAGCTACGATGCCGAGTTCGGCCAATCCGTCGCTGCGGTGGTAAGTTCGCAGACCAAGTCCGGTACCAACAGCTTGCATGGCGACGTATTTGACTATCGGCGAAGCGATGCTCAAGCGGCGCGCAACCCATACAACCAGTACGCACCCTATTCGAGCACCTCAAGTCGCCTGCTGCCTCCCGCTATCTACAGCCAATATGGCGCCTCCCTCGGAGGGCCAATTCGTAGGAACAAAGTCTTTGCCTTTGGCGATTACCAGGCAGTAAGGCAAAAACTCGGCTCGTCTGCGCTTGTGACTGTGCCAACGAAGTTGATTCACGATTCTTGCCTGTCTGGCACCGGCTGCGACTTCAGCGAGTATTTAACCGCGCGCGGCGCTGTGCAGGGCCAGATTTACAACCCGCGCAACATCAATCCTGCGACCGGCGCGGTCCCCTTTGCGAATAACGTCATTCCAGACGCGCTGCTTTCACCACAAGCCAAGAAATTGTTGGCGTTAATCCCGTATCCCACAGTCCCATCGCAAACGTTCTCGAACTACGCGGGCGGCGGCAGCGGCACTGTGAATCAGAACTCGTTCGATGTCCGGGTGGATGCTCAAATCAGCGATACGAGACATGCCTTTGCTCGGTACAGCTACTTCGACAACAAAAACTCCGCATCCACGATCTTCGGCAAAGCGGGCGGTACGGGATTCTCGTCGCAGACGAACAGTTTTGGCGGTTCGGCTGATGGGCGGAACCAGAGCGCAGTTACCGGCATGGATATCGCGATTAGCCCCAATCTGTTAACGGACTTCCGTCTGGGCTATCTACGCTATCACGTGTCGACTCATAAGTACGATGGGACAGAGGCGTTTGCGACGAATATTGGTGTGCCCGGGCTTAACACTGCCAATCCGTTCACGGTTGGTGCGCCGGCCTTCTACCCAACCAACAGCTCCGGAAACGCAGGAGACGGACTCTCCGCCTTTGGCTCCGGCCTCAATGTCAATGCCTGCAACTGTACGTTGCTGGAGACCGAGGACCAGTATCAGGCGGTCAACAATTGGACTCGCATTATAGGTTCGCATTCAATCAAATTTGGCGTAGACATGCGCTATGGCCGCAATCTCCGCGTGCCTAGCGATACCAATCGTGCGGGCGAGTTGTACTTCAGCGCCAGCGATACTGCGAACGCAACCCTCAATGGCGGCCTCGGCTTGGCAACCATGATGCTCGGAGATGTCACCTCCTTCGGGCGATATGTCGCCAGTTCGACGAATGCTAAAGAATCGCAGAAGCGGGTTTTTAGCTACGTACAGGACAACTGGCGAGTGACGCCCAATCTGACCCTGGACCTGGGTGTTCGTTGGGAGCTCTACTTTCCAGAGACTGTCAATGGAAAAGGGCAGGGAGGCTTCGCCGATCTCAACACTGGCACGATTCGCGTAGCTGGCTACGGACAGTACAACACAGCGATGAACGTGCAAAATAACTACAAACTCATCGCCCCACGATTGGGCATATCCTACCAGCCCGACAAGAAAACTGTGATCCGTGCAGGCTATGGCCGCAGCTTCGACATCGGTGTATTCGGTTCAATCTTCGGGCACGTCGTAACTCAGAATTTGCCTGTTCTGGCCAGTCAGAGCCTTAACTCAAACGGCACGAATTCTTCGGTCTTCAACCTTTCAAGCGGGCCGGCAGCATTCGTTTTCCCGACGATCCCTTCATCCGGTACGATCACCATCCCTGATGGGGACAATGTCAGAATCCGTCAGGATCCGAACCGATTCCCAACCGTTGATGCGTGGAATCTCAGCGTCCAGAGACAACTCACATCGAAAACGTCACTCACTTTGGCCTATGTCGGCAATAAGGGTTCTCATACCTTTGCGGGCGACGGACAGACAACCAATAACAACGAGCAGTTCCCCTGCCTTCCAGGCAACTTGAGTTCGACAGGCCAAACGCTATGCTGGAATCCATCTCCGAGCGGGACAGGCCAGACGAATAATACCAACTTACTGCGACCGTACTATGCGAAATTCGGATGGACCCAGAGCCTGAACTACTATCACGACGGCTTTGATACCCATTACAACGCGTTACAAGTTACAGCCGAACACCGCTATTCGCAAGGACTGCAGCTTACTGGTAAGTACACCTGGCAGCGCGCGTTCAACTACGGCGGAGATTTCGCCGAAGTCGACAAGAAGACCAACTACGGGCGTTTCGACGACCTGAGAGAGCAAGAGGCAAACGTCTACGGAACCTATGATCTTCCGTTTGGGCAGCATCAACGGTTGCTCGGCGATATTCCGAAGTGGGCCGACTATGTGATTGGCGGTTACGAACTTAGTACGTCGCTGAACCTGTCGAGTGGTCTGCCGTTCACAGCCTCTTATGGTGAATGCGGAAGTGATCTTCCGGCAGGTCCATGCCGCCCGAATAAGGGCGCTGGAAACTTGCCCTTGCACCTCAGTTCATTCAGCCCAAGCACGCACTTGCGTACGCTCTTCGGCGGCGGTCCAACCATGACCACAAACGGTGCGACTTCCGGACCGTTCGCCCGCCCGGCGATCAATCAGGTGGGCAATTCGCCGAGAAATGGCTTTACCGGTCCGAAGTTCTTCGACACTGACATGACGCTATTGAAGAACTTCCAAATCCACGAAAGCGTCAAGGCGCAGTTTCGCGTGGACGCCTTCAATGTCTTCAATTACATCAGTGCAGGGAACCCAGGAAATACCTGCATCGATTGCAGTGCGAGCAGCGGTGTGGGAACCATTACCGGGATGGCTGTCGGAGCATTTCCGCGGCAACTGGAGTTTTCCGCCACAGTTTCCTTTTAGCGTATGAGACGGGCGTAGGGGTGTCGCCCGTCTTTAACTGTCTCCCTTTTGCCGAGAGCCGCCTGGTACATGCTCATAGAGCACATCGGCTCTCGGTCGCTTTTTTGCAATTCAGAACGATTTGCAGACATAGTCGTCCGGGGCGCAAAGGGCGTAGGGAATACAGTTCTCGAACGGTTCTGCCGCGCCGCATTCACTCAGCCTGGTTTTCCGCCTATCTCACTTCGATCCAGTCGGTCCGTTTCCACAAAGCCCCATCCATCGCTACCGCATAGAAATCGAAACGATGTAATCCGGGAGCGAGAGTGAGTTGCGTGTTGAGACTCTCCGAACCCCATGTCGAGTATTGTTTCACTCCATCTACCCATATCTCCATGCGAGAAATACCGCTGCTGCTGTGACTCGTCGCATACACAGGCACCGGCGAACTCGTCTGGCTGTAGTCAGCCGTGCTGCACACGCTCACCGATATCCGGAACCGGACAGGCGTTCGTGCCCACCGTCAACGGGAAACTCTCCCAGATAGGAACTGCTCTCGCTATCGGGAAAGCACATCGATTTCGAGTTGTGCCGCTTGCCTAGATCCAAACCTTCGAATCGACAGGCGGTCGAGTCCGCTTCCGCTGTTCCGGATCACGGTCGCTCGGATATTCCGGCGGGGGACCAACGCGGTTCATGCGCGCGAAGTTTGGGATCGCAACCATCGCAGAACCGTCCTGCCACTGGCCGGCAATCACCATGAGTCCTCCCATCAGGTCGGGACGCCATTCTGCGCGCAGGGGTCCATCACTTAACTTGCGATCGATATTACCGTTGTCGGCATTTTCTACGTTGTAGATCAACGGTCCATATTGCAGAGCCATTAGGTCGACGTCGGCCTTGATCCGCTCATCGGCGCGTACACGCTGCGGCTCCATGGGCAATTCAAGCTCGATGCGGTCGCCGCGCTTCCATTCGCGTGTCACTACGGCGTACCCTTTCTCGATCCTCGGCGTCTGTTCCTGTCCGTTGACTGCAAAGCGTCGCACCCCACGCACGTCCGGCAAAGTTTTATAAAGCTTGCTGGTGGTGCGGTCAGGAATGCGAACGTAAACGGAAAAGTGCTTGGTCTCTTCGGGATTCAAAGTGATCGAAACCGCGCCGTGCCACGGATACTCCGTTTTCTGCACCACCTCAACGTTGGTCTCGGCAACCTTGCCTACGTGAATGCTGCTGCCAACGAACATGTTGACGTAGAGCGCGTCCTTGCTCTTCACATAGGTCCAGGTCGGCACCATGAGAAGTGTGCGCGATACGTTGCCCACACAGCAAGGGCAGGTGTGCCACTTGGCGCGTTCGGTGTTCACCAGAGGATTGGTGTAGCAGAAGCTCTGCCCGTCGAGCGCGACTCCACCCAGCAGGGCGTTGTACATCGTCTGTTCGTAGAGGTCGGCATACTTCGCGTCGTGATAGGCGAGGTTGAGCTTGTACTGGAAGAAGACCACACCGCAGCTTGAGCAAGTTTCGCAATAGGCTTCGTTGCGCAGCGAATAGTTAGGGCCGAAGCCCTCGGAGGTCTCGCCGCTGCCGATGCCGCCGGTCACATAGTACTTCTTGTTGACCATGTTGTCCCAAAGCGAGATGACTGCGCTCTGGTAGTCACGGTCCTGGGTTTCGGCAGCGATATCGGCCATACCTGAATAGAAGTACATCGCGCGGACAGCGTGGCCCACGGCCTCATATTGCTGGCCCGGGGGAAGATGGCTCTGGTCATACTCCGATCCACCGCGCCGCGAGTCGAGAAGAAACTTGGCCAAGGCGATGTAGGCATCCCCGCGGTGATTGCCTTCCTGGTCGTTCACGAAGCGTCCAAAGCGTACCAGGGCCTGTTCCATCTCCTGGTGTCCATCGAACCATTCCTTCTTGCCCGGGCCGATATTCGCAACCCAGCAGTCTGCAAGTTTTTTGGCGGCGTTGTACAGGCGAAGGTCCTGCCCGTCCGTAAGGGTGTAGTGATTGATCGCGGATTCGATGAAATATCCGGAGACGTAGCCCTCATGGTTGCCGCGGTGATCGGGCGACCAGCGTTCAGGCCAGTCCTTGCGATCGGCCAGAATGTATGCCGTTTGCAGATACCCGTCCGGCATCTGCGCGGCAAGGATGATCGGAATCCAGCGCTCGAGAGTTGCATGCATCATCTCCTGCGCCTTGAGGATTTCCGGATCTCCCTGCGCATCGACCATCAATGCAATGCACATCGATTCGACCGTCTGATGCACCCAGGCATTCGAGAACACGTAGCCCTTGTGCCGGCCGTGAGGCTCCCTGCGATTGGCCTTGCCAGCTTCGATGAAGTTATCGATCCCGCCGTCTCCGCGCATCGGCGCGATATCCGTGCGCTCACACATGGCGATGCAGTGAGGAATCCAATCGACGATCAGAGCTTTCGCACGCTGGTTCCACA
>Ga0070735_10005313_pt1 | contig 10709 bp, 9 predicted proteins | sample Coa_R1_FD_66443 | JGI IMG/M metagenome (GOLD analysis project Ga0070735, IMG submission 66443) | Surface soil microbial communities from Centralia Pennsylvania, which are recovering from an underground coalmine fire - Coalmine... | ecosystem: Environmental > Terrestrial > Soil > Unclassified ... | reverse complement strand
CCGAGCGCAACACAAAACTTTGCTCGGCACCGACGCCTAAGAGAGTATGCAACGTAACTGGGCGCCGATAAGCTCCGATGTCGCACGGTTGGATCCAATTTGAGCAAAGCTAAGCCTGGCACGACCCACCCGATCGTCTTTCTGCTGCTCTGCGTACCGTTCGGCGCCACGACCGGCTATGTCACCGTTACCCTCGCCTATCTGCTCAGCCATGCGGGCGTGAGCGTTGCCGGCGTCGCGGGTCTCGTGGCCATCAATCTCTTGCCGCAAACCTGGAAGGCCTTGTGGGCGCCGATCGTCGACACGACGCTGACGAGCAAGCGCTGGTACTTGTCGGCCGCCGTCATGACGGCGCTTACGCTGGCCGCAATTGGCTTTTTCCCCGCCAGTCCCTCGACACTGTCCGTCATTACGGCTCTCGTGTTCGTGAACAGCATCGCCGTGAGTTTTCTCGCCATGGCCGCGGAAAATCTCATGGCGCATGCCACGCAGCTGGACCAGAAAGGTCGAGCCGGTGGCTGGTACCAGGCCGGCAATCTCGGTGGTGCGGGTATCGGTGGCGGCGCCGCGTTGTGGATCGCGCAGCATTCTTCGCTAGCTTGGCTTCCGGGCGCGGCAATGGCGGCTCTCTTTCTCGCCTGCTGCGTCGCGCTGCTCTTCGTCGCCGAACCCGAACAGAGTCATCGAAAGCTGCACTATCTGGAAACCCTGCGCGATGTCGCAGTCGACGTCTGGCAAACAGCCAAGTCACGCGCGGGCTTCTTGGCCCTCCTGATCTGCTTTCTTCCCATCGGCTGCGGCGCTGCGTCGGGTCTCTGGGCCGCGGTCGCAGGCGACTGGCACGCAAGCGCCGATACGGTGGCGCTCGTCAACGGTGTGCTGGGCGGCGTGACGTCGGCAATCGCGAGCGTCATCGGCGGCTATCTTTGCGATCGCATGGATCGCAAGTTCGCTTATGCGTTGTTCGGTGTCTTCCTTGCCGCCGTCGCGCTCGTGATGGCGGCAGCAGCACGGACCGAGACGATGTTCATCGTCTTCACGCTGGCCTACGCCTTCGTGCAAGGCTTGAACTATGCGTCGTTCAGCGCCGTCGTCCTGGAAGCGATCGGGCGCGGCGCGGCCGCGACGAAATACAATCTCTATGCCTCGCTCTCCAATATGCCCATCGCTTATATGACGATCGTCGATGGCTGGGGCTATGGCCGCTGGCACGCGAACGGCTTGCTTGCCGCCGATGCGCTGACGGCGCTCGTGGCTGTCGGCTTTTTCGCCGCAGTCGCAGTCGCAACGCGGCCGCGCGTTGTCGCGCCTGCGGAATAGCCGCTGTCAGGTGCCGCAGAATGTTTGCGTAACGATTTCGTCCGGTTTGGGCGGGTTTGCATAGTGCCCCAGGGACGGTTGATCGTCATAAGGCGACTGCAAGACGCGCAGCAGCTCTTCAAGTGGCGCATAATTGCCATCCTGCTGAGCCGCGGCGATCACCATTTCGATGCGATGATTGCGCGGGATGAAGGCGGGATTGTTCCGGCGCATCGTCGCCGCACGTTCGCCAGGCGTCTGTGGCGATTGCGCCAGACGCTCGCGCCATTTCAGCGCCCATTCGTCGAACGCCAGCGGATTTTCGAAGAGCGCGCGCACCGGCCCGTCGGCTTCATCGCCCCGTTCGGCGGCATCGCAAAGCAGGCGGAATAGCAGGGTAAAGTCCACCTTGTTGGCGGCCATGCGCTCGAGCAAGTCGCCCGCCAGGGCGATATCGCCCTCACCCGCCGCAGCGATTCCGATCTTGCGCAGGAGACCGGTAAAGAGCTCGGTCTCGAAGTGCGCCGGGAAGCCATCGATCGCGGCGCGGGCCGAAGCGAGCGCCTGGTCTTCGTCGTTGCCCAGCAAGGGTAGAAGTGCCTGCGCCAATCGAACGAGATTCCAATGCGCAATGCGCGGCTGGTTGCCATAGGCGTAGCGACCGCCAGTGTCGATCGAACTGAAGACTTGCGCCGGATGGAACGTATCCATGAACGCGCAAGGGCCGTAGTCGATCGTTTCGCCCGATATGGCCATATTGTCGGTGTTCATGACGCCGTGGATGAACCCGATCAGTTGCCAACGCGCGACCAGTTTGGCCGTGCGGGCGATGACGCCGTCGAGCAATGCACGATAGCGATTGTCGTCGCGCGGAATTTCAGGATACAGCCGCTCGATGACATAGTCGGCAAGATGGCGCACGCCTTCGACGTCGCCGCGGTTGGCAAAATACTCGAACGTACCGATGCGGACGTGACTTTGTGCGACGCGCGTGAGCACCGCGCCGGGCAAGAGGCCGTCCTGCCGCAAAACCTGCTCGCCGGTCGTCATGGCGGCAAGCGAACGCGTGGTGGGGATGCCAAGCGCGAACATGGCCTCGCTGACGATATATTCGCGCAGCACCGGACCAAGCGCTGCGCGCCCATCACCATTACGCGAATATGGCGTCGGTCCGGCGCCCTTCAGCTGAATGTCGCGTCTGACACCCATCACGTCGCGCACCTCGCCGAGAAGGATTGCGCGCCCGTCGCCCAATCGCGCGACCCAGTTGCCGAATTGATGCCCTGCATAGGCCATCGCCAGCGGTTCGGCGCCCTCGGGGAGCCGGTTTCCGGCCAGTGTCTCGATGCCTTCGCGCGAGGCGAGCCAATCGGGAGCGAGCCCCAACTCTCGCGCCAGCGGCACGTTCAGCTTGACGAGTGCAGGCTTTGCGACCGCCGTGGGCGAAAGCTTTGCGTAGAACCGCTCCGGCAATCGCGCATAGGAATTGTCAAACGCGAATGCCGCATCGCGGTCCAGGTTGTCGACTGATCGTTGCATGTCATTCGCAGCGCTACACCCGCGCGCCATCTGCCGCAAGTACGCCGTTGATCAGCCAGTCGACCCGACCTTTTCGGGCGCCGATTTCGGTGTGCGCCGCCAATAGCCGCGTAGGCCGGTAAAGAAGCTCGCCAGGGCCAAAGCGCCGGTGACATATTGCACGACGTCGGCGACAGCATCGGGCAGAAGCCAGAAAGACGCGCCGAACCCCACCGTCGTCGCGATCGAAAGCGTACGCCACGGTTCGCGAAAATGTCGCCTCTGTTTCTTGCGCGCAGCCTTCCACTCTTCCAGCTCGCGGTCGACGTTGGGAACTTCGTCGGCGGCAGGAGGCGCAACAACGACCGCAGCAGGAGCAGGTTCATCAGTCCGCAGCCTTTTCACGATCAGCGGCAGCGCAGTGCGTCGCGGTTCGTCATTCGCCGCACGCCGGCCGAAATTGCGCTTCTGCTGCATTGAACCACCCACGCGGCGTCAGCGGATCATTGCAGCGGGCGATTTAGCGACTGATTAACAAAACGGGGGAGGTTTTAACGCTCGCCGGCAAGTTCCAGATCGGATCGCAGCCCTCTTCCAGCCACTGAAGCGGCGCGCGCGGCATTATTTTCCAATGTAAAACCTAGGCGCGGGTCAGTCGACGTAGTTGGCGACGCGTTTCTGCATGTTCGACAACACCGCCTCGACTTGGTTGGGCGATCCGATCAGCGCGACTTGTTCGCTGGTCTCATGCTTTAGGATCGTCTTTTGATCGGCATCGGTCGCCAGATTGAACAAGCGCTTGCCGGCACGCACGGCGTCTGGGTTCTTGGCCGCGATCTCGGCGGCGAGCTTCATGGCATCGCCATGCGGATCGTTCGAAACCCTTGTCGCGATACCCATCGCCAGCGCTTCCTCGCCCGTGAAGATCCGCCCCGTGTAGGTGAGCTCGCGCGCCACGTCGTCACGCACCAGACCGCGCAGCAACACCAGTCCTGCCATGTCGGGAACCAGACCCCACTTGATTTCGAGCACCGCCATGCGCGCGTCGGGCGCCACAATTCGAATATCGGGACCGAGCGCGAGTTGGAATCCGCCTCCGAAGGCAACGCCATGAACGGCGGCGATCACCGGCACCGGCAATTCGCGCCACACCATCACCGCATGCTGCGCGCGATTGGAGCCGCCTTCGGTGCGCGGCATTTCGACGAGGCCAGTACCGCCGCGTCTTTCGCCCGACGCCATCTTGCCGAAATTTCCCATGTCGAGACCGGCACAGAATGCGCGCCCCTCGCCGGACAGAACGACGGCGCGCAGGCCCTTTTGCGTCTTAAGGCGCTCGCCTGTCTCCACGAGCGCATTGAACATCGCGTCGTCCAGCGCGTTCATCTTGTCGACGCGCACGAGGCGAACATCGGCGACGCCGCCATGCATCTCCACGCGGATCCGGTCTTCCATAAGTCCACTCCCCTCTCCGATTGGGATGACGGTGCGAGCGGCAAGGCGCGGAGTCAAGAACCGTAAGCGGTTACTTGCTGCCGCTTGGGAAACCCTCCATCAATCGGCGAGGAAGCGGCGCAAAAGCGTTTCGGTTTCGCCGGGATTGTCGCGATGCACGCCATGACCCGCGCCCTTGAATACCTTTAGTTCGCCGATACCGGGAGGCAGCGAGGCGACGATTTCCTCCGAACAGACCACAGGCGTGATCGGGTCATAGTCGCCGACCGTCACGAGCGTCGGACAGCTAACGGCGTTGAGGCCCGCCCGTGCGTCCATCGTCCGCATCTCGCCGAGCGAAAAATGGCGCGTCGTTTCGCGGCGCATGATGGCGCGACTGCGGGCGGCGGCCTGATCCTCGCCTGCTGTCGAATTGTAGAGCGGCATGCACACGGTCATATATTCGGCCATGGCGGCTTCATCGGCTGTGGTCCAGAAGCGCTCGGCCACCTGGCGCGCTCGCGCTCCGCCACGCTCCTCCATCATGCGATAGCTCACATCAAGATGCATCCGTGCAGCGGTCGAGGAGAGAATGAGCTTCGCGGGATGTTCCGGATGCCTTGCCGCATAGGACATCGCCACCATGCCGCCGAACGAGTTGCCGAACACCACGGGTCTTTCGATGCCGAGCGCATCGCAGAATCCTCTCACATCGTCGCCCCATTGCGCCAGGTTCCAGGTGCCGGGAGCGCCGCTGGAGCGGCCGTTGCCGCGATGATCGATGTAGACGACCTGGTGCGTGTCGGCGAAGCGATCGAAATAGGGCCGCATCGTCGAATGATCGAAGCCCGGACCGCCATGCATGACGATCAAGCTCGGCTTCTCCCGCATGCGTTCGCCATCGACCGCCAGCTTGGAACCCACCGTGTCAAAGAAAATTCTCGCGCCATTCACTTGGGTGAACATCTGCGTTCCTGTGGTTAGCCGAGTGCGCCGCGAATGCCGACCTTGCGATCGGCGGGATCGATCAGCACGCCGGGATTGAGAATGCCTGCGGGATCAAGCGCCTTCTTGGCGCTTGAAAGTGCCGCGCGAAATAGCGGCGGCGATTGCATTTCATAACCTGACCGATGATCGCGGCCGACGGCGTGGTGATGCGTCACCGTTCCGCCCAGCGACACCACGATTTCGTTTGTCGCAAGCTTGATCTCGCGCCACCTCGCCAAAGCGTCCGCGAGTTTCCCGTTGGCTGAGCCCAACGCCGAATAGGAGAAGTACGGGGCTGGTCCGTCCGGATAGATGTGGGTAAAGCGGCAGGAGATGCCTGCGTCTTGGCCGCAGATCTTGCGGATCGCCGCCAGCGTTTTTTCGCGCACGCCGTCGTACAAGTTTTCGAACCTGTCCCAGGTGATCGCGGTTTCGAAAGTGTCCGTGATGACGCCCATCGCGACCATGTGATCGCGATAGTAAGGCATGCGGATGAAGGCGTTGCGCCACCGGCCCGCCGGCCCTTGGCGATGTTCTTGCGACCCACTTGACGGGGCCAACGAACGCGCCACCGCCTCGGCGTCGAACTGTCCGCCATGATCGCCCACGAGCTCAAGCGCACGCGCCATCCACGGCGCGAGCGGATGATCGGCCGACTCAAATCCGAGGACCAGGACCGCGGTTGTCCCGTCACCGACACCGTTGTTCTTGGCTTCGGCGGCATCGAGAAGGCGGCAATTGGTTGGGAAGAGCCCCGACTGCGACAACGCCCGCACGGCCGAAGTCGCCGTCGCCATACTCGCGAACGAGACGCTGGCCGAGGCCTGATGCACAGGCCGGTCCTGCAGCCGCATCCAAGCTTCGACGATGACGCCGAGAATACCTTCCGAGCCGATGACGAGACGATCCGGCGATGGTCCGGCGCCCGAGCCTGGCAGCCGCCGTGTCTGCAGCGTGCCTGCCGGCGTCACCATGCGCGTCGACTCGACGAAGTCGTCGATGTGTGTGTAGAGCGAGGCATAGTGGCCGCCGCTGCGCGTCGCGATCCAACCGCCGAGCGTGGAGAGCTGCAGACTCTGCGGAAAATGGCGTAGTGTGAGGCCATGCGGTCGCAGTTGGTCTTCGAGCTCGGGGCCAAGCGCGCCGGCCTGAATTCTTGCCGCACGACTGGTGCGATCTATTTCGAGAACGCGGTTGAGGTACTGCAGATCGAGCGACACGGTGCCCGAGTAGGAATCCCCGACATCGGGTTCGACGCCGCCGGCGACACTGGAACCGCCGCCGAACGGGATCACGGCGACATTTGCGCGCGACGCCCATTCGAGTATCGCCACAATGTCGATTTCCGACTTCGGGAAGGCAACGAGGTCGGGCGGCTGGCGCACATCGCGCATGAACATGCGAACGATGTCGGCATAGGACTTGCCGTAGCTGTGGACGAGCCGGTCGTAGGGCGTGACCGACACGAGCTTGGCAAGCGATTGGGGAATGCTGACGCGCGGGGCACGCAAGTCAAATTCCGTTTCGCGCGGCGGCGCAATTTTGACGGTCGAACCGAAACGCTCGGCGAGGTCGCGGACACGCGACTCTTCCTCAGGCAGGAGCGCCTCGTCGGCGTAACCCCAGCCGAAGAAGCGCAGCTTTCGGCGTCGTGAGAGTGTGGCGGATTCGGTCATGGCGCGATCTCCAGTCCGATCTTGACCGAAGATCGGGCCGTCAGTCGAGGTCGAACCAACTTGACCTCGATCGGCATTTCGTCCATCTCCGCTAGAACCCAACCATTCACGGAAACCGATGACCACGTTGTTCGAACCATTGCCGCTGCGCCGCGGACCGGCCTGGAGAAATCGCTTCATGTTGGCGCCGTTGACGAATTTGCAAAGCCACGCCGATGGCCGCATCTCCGACGACGAACATAATTGGCTGACTTACCGGGCGAGCGGCGGATTTGGCCTCGTCATGACCTGTGCGGCGCATGTGCAGCGCATCGGCCAGGGTTTTCCCGGTCAGCTTGGTATCTTCGGCGAGCAGCACATTGCCGGCCTGGCGCGCCTTGCTGCCGCCATCCGGTCCGAAGGCGCGGTCTCGTCGTTGCAATTGCATCACGCCGGGATCCGTTCCCCTTCCGAGTTGATCGGCGAACAACCGGTTGGGCCATCCGAGGACGCGGAAACCAAGTCGCGCGCGCTTGACGAAGGCGAAGTCGAAGCGTTGATCGAGGACTTTGTCGCGGCCGCCATGCGCGCCGAGAAAGCAGGCTTCGATGGCGTCGAGCTGCACGGCGCCCACGGCTACATCCTTTGCGCATTCCTGAGCGCTCAAACCAATCGCCGCACGGACCGCTATGGCGGCTCACTCGAAAACCGGGCGCGCATCGTGTTCGAGATCATCAAGGGCATTCGCGCGCGAACTCGCGCCGATTTTCAATTGGGCGTGAGATTGTCGCCCGAACGGTTTGGCTTGAAGCTCGCCGAACAACGCGAGCTTGCCGCGCAACTCCTTGATTGCGGCGAGATCGACTATCTGGACATGTCGCTGTGGGACGTCTTCAAGGAGCCGATTGAGCCCGAATTTACCGGCAAACCGCTGATCGACTGGTTTTCCGACCTGCGGCGCAATCAGACCCGTCTGGGGGTCGCGGGTAAATTGACCAGTGGCGAGGATTGCCGCCGCGTGCTGGCGCATGGCGCGGACTTTGCCATTCTCGGCCGCGCCGCCATCCTGCACCATGACTTTCCGCGTCGTGTGCAAGCCGAGCCGGATTTTCGCGCGATTGCGTTGCCCGTCAGCCGCGAATATTTGCGGCAGGAGCGCCTCGGTCCGGCGTTCGTGAAGTATATGAGCGGCTGGAAGGGCTTTGTCGCCGAAGAGGAAGCCGCGACCGCCGCGCTGTAGCTTCGGCTCGGCTCGCCCCGAGAGCGCGACGTCGTGCAACGGCCGCGAAAATCGTATATTCGTTCCCTCCAGCCGAAAAGCTGGAGCCGGAACGGAGCGGGAATGAAATCTGGATTGGCGATCATATTCCTTTCGTTGGCGATGTGCTGGATCGGACCAGCCATCGCGCAGCAAGGATTGAGAGGTCCAACGGGAAACATCGATCCCGAGGGCGAATCCGATACGCAGCTGAGGGTCCCGCGCGAAACGCTCGATCCGGAACAGCGCGCCGAAGAATTGCGGTTGGCCGGCAAATGCCAACAGGCCATCCCGATCTACCGCCATATGGTGGCGCTGGGCGGGTTCGAGATCGCGCAATTTCATCTTGGCCTATGTCTCCTGGATGTCAGCAAGACGGAACCCGATGCGCAGCGCGCCGCAGCCCTGAAGCAGGAAGCGGCGGGCATCATCGTCAAGGCGGCGAATGGCGGTCTCGCCAATGCGCAGATTCAACTGGTCAGCCTCTACCTGGATGGAATCGGGGTGCCCGTCGATCCGGTCGAAGCAGGCAAATGGGCGCTGATCTATCACGGCAACGGCTCGCGCTTCGTCATCAGCTTGCCCGACATTTCACCGGAACTGCAGGCGCGGCTCGACGGCGTGCTGAATGCGACGAGCTGGGCCGAGGCGCAATCGCGCGCCAATTCGTGGTCGCCCCCAACACGGGACTGGGACGCATCACGCTAGTGTCGCGCGTGGCGCAAATCCGGACAATTCGCTTGAAGGACAAACGATGAAATTTGGTGTCGGACAATCCGTGAAGCGCACGGAAGATTTTCGCCTGGTGACGGGACAAGGACAGTTCACCGACGACTTCCACTTCGAAGGCGAAACCTTCGCGGCTTTCCTGCGCAGTCCCTACGCACATGCCGCAATCAAGTCTATCGACACCTCTGCAGCACGCGCGGCACCGGGCGTCGTGCTGGTGCTGACGCAAGACGATGTCGAAGCGTTCGGCGCCAAACCACTGCCGAACGCAACGCCGCTCAAGAATCGCGACGGCTCCGGCCCCAAGGGTACGCCGAAGACTTTGCTAGCGAAGGACCATGTGACCTTTTCAGGCGAAGCGATCGCCATGGTGGTCGCCGAGACCTATGCGCAAGCCCGCGACGCGGCCGAGCTTGTCGAGGTCGTGTTCGATGAATTGCCCGCGGCGGGAACGCTCGACGTCGCGCCCAGCCGTCCGGCGATCTGGGACTCGATACCCGGAAACGAAAGTTTCGACTGGATCGACGGCAAGGAAGCCCTTTGCAACGAGGCCTTCGCAAAGGCCGTGCACGTGGCGGAAATCGAGGTCGTACAGAATCGCGTCGTTGTCAATTCGATGGAGACGCGCAACGCCATCGGCCTCTACGACAAGTCCAGCGACAGCTACACGCTCTATTCCGGCAACCAGGGCTCAGGCGGGCTGCGCGATCGCGTCGCCAAGGGCATCCTCGGAATCGATTCCGCCAAGTTGCGCGTCGTCAACAAGGATGTCGGCGGCGGGTTTGGCATGAAGGCAGGCGCCTATCCCGAACAGCCGCTGGTGCTGATCGCGGCAAAGCTCAGCGGCAGGCCGGTGCGCTGGTCGTCGGACCGGACCGAAGCGTTTCTCACCGATCAGCATGGCCGCGACACCTGGACCAAGGCGGAAGCGGCGCTGGACGCGAACGGAAAGCTGCTTGCCGTTCGCGTCACGGGCACGGCGAACATGGGCGGCTACTTGTCGTCCTTCGCGCCTTTCATTCCGACCCTTGCCGGCGGGCGCATTTTGGGTGGCGTCTATCGCGTGCCGGTCATGTTCGTCGGCATCAAGGGATATTTCACGAATACCGCGCCGATCAACGCCTATCGCGGTGCCGGCCGGCCGGAAGCCGCTTATATGATGGAACGATTGATGGATGCGGCGGCCGCGAAGATCGGGATCGGTCGCGTCGAGATCCGAAAACGCAATCTGCTTACGCCACAAGACCTGCCGTTCAAAAACTGGTGGGGCATTCCATTCGACTCGGGTGATTTTCCCCGCCTGCTCGATCAGGGGCTAAGGCGCGCCGGCATGGACACATTCGAGGCGCGCCGCACCGAAGCGAAGAGGCGCGGCATGCTACGCGGTTTCGGCTTCGGCTACTATGTCGAGATTACCGCGGCAATGGGGAGCGAACCGGCTCGCGTGCAGTTCACCGACAATGGCGGCGTTGATCTTTATGTCGGAACCCAATCGAACGGCCAGGGCCACGAGACGGCGTTCGCGCAGCTCGTATCCGAAAAGCTCGGCGTGCCGTTCGAGTCCATCACCGTGAAGCAGGGCGACAGCGATTGGGTGAATGGCGGCGGAACGGGCGGTTCGCGCTCGCTCAACATGAGCGGCGGCGCCTTGCTCGGTGCCTCCGATGAAGTCATCAAGAAAGGCACCGTTGCGGCCGGACAGGTTCTGCAGGCCGGCGGCAAGGAAGTCGGCTTCGAAGTTATCGATGGCGTCGGTAGGTTCCGCGTCAGCGCCGGCGGCGGTGAAATCAGTCTCGCCGAACTCGCCGTGACTTTGAAACGCGACAAGT
>Ga0070735_10005312_pt1 | contig 10710 bp, 10 predicted proteins | sample Coa_R1_FD_66443 | JGI IMG/M metagenome (GOLD analysis project Ga0070735, IMG submission 66443) | Surface soil microbial communities from Centralia Pennsylvania, which are recovering from an underground coalmine fire - Coalmine... | ecosystem: Environmental > Terrestrial > Soil > Unclassified ... | reverse complement strand
TGCGACACTTCCCGAGGAACGCAGTTTTATCGATTAGCATGTGCAGACTTCGAACACCAAGTCTGTTCTGCGGCGGGAGTAGTAGTGATGGCGAGCCCCGGGGAATGGCTTCGAGGACTGCGGGAAGAACTCCACCTCACGCGGATGGCAATCGAGCGCCGCAGCAGCGAGATCGCGCGCAGTGCCAACGATGAGCGCTATCGGATTCGACGTGGGCGACTTGCCGACATGGAAGATGACAAAGCTGCGCCGGACATTTTTGAGGCCGAGAGCCTTAGCAAATGTTACAAAGTAGCCTATCGGGCGATCTTGCAAGCCTTCGGCGTGCCACTGGAAGATTCCGAGGGTCTGCCAGATGGTTCGGCACAATCTGACGACGCTACAACACCCTGGTCCTTCGCCGACACTGATCGGCCGTTTTCCCTTTCATTTCAGAGCAGCATTAGCTTCGACAAGACGCGATTGGTAACCGAGAGCGCAGAAGAACTGGGAGTGCCTGCAATTGTGCGCCAGCGCCTTGATGCCGGTCAGTTTCGACTCGGCATCATCGGCTTGAATGATGACACCATGGACGACCTGGTTCCAGGCGGTTCCATAGTTGTGATCGACCGATCGCATACCACAATAGAGATGCGGGACTGGAAAACGATCCAAGAACGGCCGATCTACTTTTCGTGGCACGAAAACGGCTACAGTTGCTCGTGGTGTAATGTTGTACGTGACACTTTGTTCATCGTGCCCTATCCTACTTCGCGTCAGCCGGTGATGATTTTCAAGATGCCGCGTGCCGCGACCATTATTGGTCGGATTATTCACGTTTGGCCTCCCCTGATTATCCAAAGGACGCCGGCATAAAGCGGCCATCGAGCATATCTGATGAGGTCACGCGTGTTGTTTTACCCATGGGAAAATACGCGTCAACCACTGTCGCGCAGCCACCGTGCGGCCGGACCGATGAATCAGTCGTTTCGTTTCGAGCGATTGAAGGAATTCCACAACATCGGAAAGAAGCTGGGATCGGGGAATCGCGAAATCCTGAGCCAACGCGTCTGCGATCTGATCGACGGAATAGCGCTTCTTCAGTAGTTCCCAAATCTTTAGTCCGACGGGATTGAGACTGAAGCAAATCCCTTGCTCAATATCCAATAGGACGGCTCCGTCCTCGGAGGCTGTCTCGCGGACGCCCGGCGCGATCACGATGTCATTGCTAGTAATGAGCGGATCCTCCATAGCTCTCCTACCGCTGGACTGTTGACGTTGCTCAGGCCATGCATCGGGGAGAATATGCCTCCTTACTCGAATATCGGCAAAGAAACATTTTTGCTGCAGGAATTCGTGCAGAAAAGATCTCGTAACGAAGTTGGCGTATCAATCGGAGCCGAGCTTCGATCCCCAACTCTAAGTTCTTGGGCCGCTTGAGATTCGATTTGACGGAGTTTCAGCCATCAGACTCGAGAGATTGGTTCCCCCCCGCATAGTGTGGCGCGTGCCCGTTGCACAGGTTCTCGAACGCATGCAGGAATTTGTGCAGAACGGCGGCAACAACGGCCAGGCGAGCCATTTTCTTCTTCCCCTGTGTACGACAACCCATTCCTCATTAGCCGCTGAGATGCAACAGCTTACGGACCCTCGAAGACTCCGGGACAGAGGGCATGTGCTCGGACCTTATCGCAAAAATTCGAGCAAGGAAAAAATGTTTGGCCAAGTTCTTCCAAATGGCGGTAAGTAGTGAACGCGCAGGACCGAGAGGGAAATCTGTGTCTTCTGAGTTGAACTGGCTTGGCCGACAGGCACGCCCTGTGCTGTCGCTGCTTACCGTAAATCTGATCTGCATGGTTCTAGGCAGTGCACTCTCCCTCCTCGATCCCTTGGTCGTAAGGTGGTTAATCGATGTTGCTCTGCCGAAACGTGATCTCCGCCTGGTCCTGTTCGGCACGTTCGCTTTTTGCGTTGTGTATTTAGCAAGCGTGATTGTGAGCTACGTAGCATCGTTCATCAGCTGCGTCATCACTCAAAAGATGGTCTTTCGGATCCGGGTGTCGCTGCTGCGGCGAATCCAGACCTCGCCGGCGCGATACCACGGAAACTCTCAGGTGGGGGAAACGCTCTATCGAATCGAGCAAGACGTCGACCGCGTGGCAGAGTTGAGCGGAGACATTTTTCCCCTAACTATTCAGATGGTGATCATGGGCATGATGATCATTATGACCATGGGAATTCTGAATTGGCATTTGACCCTTGTGATCGTGCCACTGCTCCCGGTTTTTTATGTCCTGCAACGCAGCTATGCGACGAGGCTAAAAGGCGCGGCAGACAGGGTTCAGAATATGTCAGGGAAGATCGGCGCGTTTTTGCAAGAACACCTGGCAGGCATGTTGCAGTTGCAACTGCTGAATCGTACCGGTACACAAGGCAGAAAGTTTGCGCGCCTCGCCGCCGAAGGAGCAAAATTCCAGATCAGGCAGCGAGCAACCGAAATGTCTTTTGGCGCGGCTTCCGTCTCGGTGATCGTTCTTGGCATGGGCCTGATCCTTGGCTATGGAGGCTACGAGGTCACTCGGAGCACTTTGACGGTTGGTGGACTCGTCGCTTTCTACGGCTACGTCTTCCGCCTGTTCGCGCCTGTCAGCATTGCTATTGATCTTCAGTCGCGGCTGCAGCGCGTCGGGGCCAGCATCCGTCGCATTCTCGAAATTACGGACGGCGATCCACAAATTGCGGAACAAGAGCCCCAGAGATCACTTCGCTGTGACATCAAGCCGGAATTGGAGTTTCGTTCAGTGTGGTTTCGCTACAACGAGGATCGCCCGGTGTTGCAGGACATGAGCTTTCGTATTGAAGCCGGCGAAACGGTGGCCGTTGTGGGCCTGAATGGCTCCGGAAAGAGCACGATTGGTCTTCTGGCGACGCGGTTGCACGAACCCGATGCGGGTTTGATTTTGGTGGGAGGGCAGGACATTCGGCAGGTTGGGCGCCGGAGCCTACGCGCCACTCTGACCCTGGTTCCACAGGATCCGGTTCTTTTTGACGAAACGATCAGGGAAAATCTTCTGTACGGAAATCCGGGAGCGACCGGCAAAGACCTGGAGACAGTTGCCGCTCTTACGCAGTTGGACCGAGTGCTTCAAACGCTACCGAGGGGCCTCGACGAACCATTAGGGCCACACGGCGGCCGGCTTTCCGGCGGAGAGAAGAAGAGACTGGCATTGGCACGAACTCTCTTGCAACAGCCAAAAATTCTGATTGTTGATGAGATCACCAGCGCTCTCGATGGACCTGCGGCCGCTGGACTGCTTCAGGGACTTGAGTTATTTCGCCAGGCTCGTACCCTAGTAGTCATCTCGCATCGGCCGGCGACCATTCGCTGGGCGGACAGAATTCTAGTAGTGGACGAAGGAGCGATCGTCGATACGGGAAAGCATGACGAACTGATCCTCAGATGCGAGGCATACCGGAAAATATGGCAGTCTCAAGGCAAGGCGCCATCGATGCTCTCGTCAGTGATGGAATGGAATGCCCGTCACGGAGTGGCTGCGGAGTGATCAAGAAACGCGTAGGAACCGCCCTTATCGACCAGAATGGAAATCGGATCGTTTGCTAGCATTGTGCTGGCAATATCCGAAGGAGACTTCAATGCTCAGCTTGACTCTAGCTGTAAGCGTGATTGCGCTCTTAACACTGGTAGCGATTTCATTTTCAAAATCCGCCACCAAGTCGCCAACCGGCTTTGAATTCCGCCCGCGATGCGCTGAGCCGAATGCCGTGTTTGGATTCCAGGAAGTTTGCCGTAGTGTCCTCAATACCCATAGCTTCAGGTTCGTCGCGGCGAATGCGCCTTCAAATGTTGTGAATGCATTCGGAAACCAACAACAGCGCCTTGCTCGTCTGTCATTAAGAGCTGTGAGTGCGGTGCTTGTTGAACGATTGGTCCGCAACAACATTACTTTGAATGACATTTCGTGGTCTCTGCGGCCCACTATCTCGAAGCTGAGGGACACATTCTTGTTGGTGGTTTGCAATGTCGGCCGTGCGAATCTTGGGCTATTACGGGTGGTAAGTATCGGGATCCCGCGGCAAGTCCAGATTCTGATTTCAGCGAACATTCTGGCCAACGTAGGTTCTCTGATCAATTCGGGCCACGTTCACCCGTCAACATCAGAGGATCGAATCGACGAAGGGACGCTTTTTGAGGCTTCGACCGGAATCTCTCTTGGAGGATCGAGTCAGGATGCTGTCAAAGCGGACGTTCTGCGCGCTCTCCGCGCTTCTCTGCCTAATGACTTGTCCCGGCTGATATTCTTGGCGATCCTGCGCGACAACAACTCGGGTCACTACTACCATCCCGAAGTGGCTCAACGGTTCTCGGTAGAAGTTGCTGATCGCGCAATGCTTGCCTGTCATCACCAGATTTACGAACAGGTGGTGGCACTGCCCCTAGAAGACCTAACAGATCAGCTCGACGTATACATGGCGACAGTGCCATCACCGAAAGAGCGGCTCATCGAAAGTTGGACAAAACTTCGAGCTTATCGCGCGACAATCCCGATGGACGCCGACCCCATCTCGACCGAGATTTTCTTCATGAAAGTTGAGGTGGCGGTTGCGATCTTAGAGGCGAGGCTTCCCGCTAGAATTCAATGATCGGAGCAGAAGTAGTGTCTATTGTTCGCACATTGTTCCTAGATTTGCCGGTCGCGAAGAAACTTGTCGTCATCCTTTGGGTCTTTCTGTTCATTGTCATCGGTCTGTTGGGCCTGAGCTACGTAACGATTGAGAATCTCTCCGCCGCGAGGGCCTATGTCGGAGGGGAAGGACTTTGGTCGAAGGCTCAGAAGCAAGCCGTTTACGACCTGTTGCGGTACTCGATTTCGCATTCTGATGCGGACTATCAAAATTACCGCCAGGCTCTCTTGGTACCTCTCGGAGACAGGCAAGCCCGACTGGAATTGCAGAAGCCCGTTCCCGAGATGGGAATTGTTCGCAGGGGGTTCATACAGGGCCGCAATAGTCCGCAAGACGTGGAAGGTATGGCGACGTTGTTTCGACGTTTTCGTCACTCCACATACATGTCTGAGGCCGTAGATATCTGGGCTCAGGCCGACGCCCACATTGAACGACTACAAAAGCTCGGTGACAACCTGCATGCCGAGATCTCTTCAGGAAGTCCCGATCCCCATAGGATCACAGAGATTGCCAGCCAAGTGGACATTGTTGGGAATCAGCTTACGCCACTCGAAGACAGGTTCTCCTATGCGTTGGGAGCAGGAGCACGCCAAGCAAAAGGCTCCTTTCTTTTGGTTACATTCACTGCTGCCGCTACGGCTGTATTTGCGGGACTGTTGTTCACTTTCTTTATGTTGCGGCACATTCGGCAGACTGAAGAACGATATAAGCATCTCATCGATACTGCCAATGATGCGATTTTCGTTGTGGACACGGAAACAAAGATCATCCTGCAAGCGAACCAGCAAAGCAGTAAGCTCCTGGGACGACCGTTGCAGGAGATCGTCGGCACTCGCGGTGAGCTGATTGTTCTTGAGCGCGACCGGGCAGAATACAACGGCATTTTGGATAACACGTTCAAGGGCGCAAATATCGCTGGCAAAGAGCTACACCTGACTCATTCCGACGGGCACGCGATTGCAGTCGAAGTCAACACCAGTCTGACAGAATTCGAAGGGAAGAAGATAGTTCACGGTATCTTCCGGGACATTACAGAGCGCAAGCGTCTTGAAGAAGAAGTGCGCCAGGCTCAGAAAATGGAGGTGGTTGGTCGGTTGGCCGGCGGAATCGCCCATGACTTCAACAATCTTCTGATGGTGATTCTCACACAAATGGCGAAAATCAAAGATTCGTCCAACCGATCGCAACTTCTGAAGGGCGTTGAGACGGTTCGAACGGCTGCTGAAAAGGCAGCTTCACTAACCAAGCAACTGCTGGCTTTTGGGAGGAAGCAAGTCTTAGTTCTTCGAGTGCTGGATCTGAATGAACTACTTATCGATGTTCAGGAGATGCTCTCGACCCTGCCGTCAGAGCAGATCGAGTTAATGGTCACTCCCAGTTCGCGACCACTTCCTGTCAAGGTCGACCCAGGCAAGATAGAGCAAGTGATAATGAATCTGGCCGTAAACGCTTGCGATGCTATGCCATCGGGCGGAGTATTGCAGATCAAGACCTCTCAAGTAGCGAAGCCAGTGTCCGGACCGGTCGCGAGGAATAATTCAACTGTGTACGCGCTGCTGGAAGTAACCGACACCGGAACCGGCGGATGGAGAAGTCAAAGCCCATCTGTTTGAGCCGTTTTTTACCACCAAGCCATTGGGCAAAGGCACGGGCCTCGGGCTATCAACCGTGTACGGAATCGTGAAACAGAGCGGCGGCTTCATCGAAGTAAACAGTGTGCTTGGTGAGGGCACTACTTTCAAAGTTTATATTCCCATCGCCGAAGAGACCATAAGCCCACGAAGACTTGCTAAGAAGGCGAGTCCGGAAGTAGCGAGTTACGGGACTGTGCTCTTGGCCGAGGATCAGGATTCCATCAGGGATGTGTTGTGTGAATTCCTTGAATCTAAGGGCTACAAAGTATTGTCGGCGCAGAATGGCGGGCAGGCAGTTGACATCGCGGAGCATCATCTCGGATCGATTGACGTCCTGGTCACTGACGTTATCATGCCTGAAATTCGTGGGATCGAATTGGCAAAACGTGCAACCGAACTTCATCCCGATATCCGCGTGATCTTCATGTCGGGATACTCTGAAGATGCGTTGATGGAAAACCGATTGTTGTCGGAGCGAAGTATGACACTGATCCAAAAGCCGTTTGATCCGGAGGAATTAGCTCAGAAGATCAGAGAGTCCCTTAGTCGAGACTTCAGTCCTTCGTAGCCGGCCCGGAACAATAGTAGTGAATTACGAGGAAGAAAGGCTTGATAGCGGTTTGTTTCGGATGGCACGGTTTTGGTGCTCTGGCGATCGAACTATCAGTCAGGTTGAGGCCCTTGCCAGATGTCCAGTCGCGAGTTGGGCCCAGAATGGGTTCTTGCAAGTCTTGTCTCTCCCACTGCGGGTAACCAGGACGAGATCAGCGAGCTGGTTGTTGTTGCACGACGCCTTTGGCCGCGCATTCAGGCCCACGCGCGACGAGAGCAGCCTGAGAAAAGTTCCGACGAAGCGCTGGCCGTGGCGACGGAGGTATGGGAGGGTGTTTTGCAATCTGTCGCCAAGACAATCCAACGGTCCAACCGGAGAAACTGGCGAATAAAGAATACGGACGCCTATCTCTTCGGTGCCTTCCACCATCGGTTCAACCGCGCTCTAAGAAAGGAGCGCACAAGACGAGAGACAATACAGTGTCTTCCTTCGATTGATCTGGAGCGGTTGCGACAGGCTCACGACTCAAAGGCTGTGCGCGATCTGGAGGAAACGATCCAGGTCAACGAGGCCGTTCGGAGCATGGATGAGTGGACCCGCAAGGTCTGGGTTGCTCGGCAGTACGGATACTCGTGGAGGGAAATCGCGTCACATCTGAGGCTAACGGAGCCACAGGCCAAACTTCGATTCCGTTACGCCATTGGCAGGTTGCGAACCCGGTTTGGTCGCATGACGTGACTGTTTGAATACGGGCAGGTGTGGCTTGCATTGATCGCTCGCGGTAAACTTGGCCTTTCTTTGTGACGACTTCAACTGAGAGCAGGCGGGTTCTGAAGGAACAGGAAGATTTCAACGGAGAAGAAAAGCGGATACTGGATCTGCTGAATAGGGGTTTATCCCGAGATTTTCCAAACCCTCAGCGCATCGGGTGCCCTGGTTCGGCAATTCTCAAAAGCATCGCGCTTCATAAGCTGCCCTTGGCGGAAGCCGATCCTTGGCTGGAGCATTTCAGCGCTTGCAGCCCATGCTTCCAGGAATTCAGTGAAATTCGGAAGCAAGCGGCAGGTCACCGGAAACAGACACAGATGTGGCTGGCTGCGGCTGCGATGGTGCTTCTTGCAGTTGCAGGCTGGATGTGGGTAAGGAGTCGCCCAACAGGGCAAACCGCGGCAGTTGTAGTTCTCGATCTGCGTGGCCGCTCAATAGCACGCGGAGGAAATCCGTCTGAGACCAGTCAGCCGCCGTTAGAGGTTCCTCGTAGTGCAAGGAGTTTGAACTTGGAGTTGCCAATCGGGAGCAACGAGGGTGCGTACGATGTAGCGCTGCTCAATCCGAGTGGTGCTGAACTTTTCCGCGCGAGTGCCACGGCTAAACTCGAAGATCACATTGTTGTCCTGCGGGCCAACGTCGATCTCGCCGGCGTCTCTCCGGGTGCGTATTTCCTCGGTATCCGACAGCCAGGTCTTGAGTGGACGCGGTTTTCTATCCGGTTGCTCTGAACGCGATCCCATGAAGAAGAAACAAAAACCAGCTAAGAAGAGTCGGCCCGTAACAAAGCCGAGAGTTGCGAACGAACGGCTCAAGGGGTGGAATGAAATGGCCAGTTTTCTCGGTCAACCGGTTGCTGTGGCGCAACGATGGGCGAGATCAGGCATGCCCGTGACGCGAGAAGGCAGATTCATGTACGCCTCTCGGGAGGAATTGAACGGATATCTCGGGCGCGAAGCTGGGCTGGACGTACCCGTTCACATCGCGACAGAAAACATGGATTTATCCGCTGATCTGAAACGTGCTCTTGCGTATGCGCGAGCTGGCACGCAGGACAAGAAAAAAAAGGCTAAGCGATAAGAAAGGTGTCGGTTTGTTTCGCAGTAAAATAGAGGTAATCGTGAGCCGCTCTTCGTCCCGGAGGTTCTGTCATGCGGATTCTCGTTCCCTGGAAGCCAGTCGTTCTCGTGTGGGGATTGCTGAGTGCGATGATATTCTTTGGCTTCGTTGCGTCGTCGGTACTTGAAGGAAAAGACCCTTTCGCGCCAGGTGCGACCATCACGCAGCCTTCAGCCATGAAGGCTACTCCAGCGCAAGCGGGGCAACAACCTAAACACTCCCACAAAGCGGTCCAAACTCCGAGTCAGTGAGATATCGGAGATTTCTTCCTGCTGATTTATTTCTTTGGCCTTTCGGTCACGTCGTCGGGTGGTTTGCTTTGCCCAATATTTTCTCCAGCTTTTGCTTCAATATGACTTCCGCGGGAGAACGTCCTTGGCGTCCCAGCCATGACACAAAATCCTTTATTTTGACTCCTTGTGATTCGGCGCAATTGTGGGGAATCGTATCGCAGGATGCAGAGCGTGAGGTGTCACTTTAAACCATTTTTGACCGCTCCGTCCCTAACAACCTGCACGCAATTGTGCGTAGTAAGCTGGTCGCCTATAATTCTCCCTGCTCGATGACTGGAAGAGACTCGGCTATCGATTTCTTCATCAGCTACAACTCCAGTGACCGGCGCTGGGCGGAGTGGGTCGCTTGGGAAGTAGAACACGCCGGCTACTCTACGGTAGTCCAGGCTTGGGACTTTAGGCCGGGGGCAAATTTCGTAGCCGAGATGGATCGTGCGCTCGCAAGAGCTGGCCGCGTTCTTGCACTACTCTCGCCGAATTACTTGAGGTCGTCATTCGCTTTTTCGGAGTGGGCAGCCGCTTTTGCGAAAGACCCTATGGGTGTCGGAGGACGGCTGGTCCCTATCCGGATCGCAGAGTGTCATCCGCAGGGCTTACTCGGACAGGTGGTCTACATAGACCTCGTGGAACTGGATGAGGAAGCCGCGAGGAAGGAGCTATTAAGGGGTCTCGAAGCGGGTCGCGCAAAGCCATTGGCTCCAGTGCGTTTCCCTGATAGCCCAGGCCAATCTCATGATGCAATCGAGAACGAACCAAGTCGTCATCCAATTGATCTGTTCGACGCTCCGTCCATTTCACGTTTCTACAAGACTACTGGCTCTGCCGGATCGGTTTCTAAAGATGGTCGGGCACCAAGCTTCGAGGAAGCCCCGCTTAGGCCCATCGGCGGATCCACTGTCGAATCCACATCGGAGCAGAGGGCAGGGACGCAGACACTTCCGGCTTCGGAGCCGCTCTTCAAGACCCTTCGCGTTCGGACGGAAAGGTGTGCCGCTGGACAGTGGCGCTTTACTGTCAAGTTTGTAATCGTCAATTTGTTAGATAAGTCTATAGCGATCGACGACTTACATACGGTCGTGTATGAGAAGTGGGGTAAAGCTCCTTCCACAGGCGCATCGTGGATAGCATCGGCTGGCGAAATCTGGCTTATGCAGGATAACAGCGTACACGATCAATTGAGATCACGCTCGATCGAACCGGGGAACGGATGCGAAATGGGTGTGGTCCTGGAATTGAGCAGGCTGGACCGAAGTCCTTCCCCTGATGGCGGACGAGCCCGCGCTGTTTTTGGGCTTATTCTTGACTACTATATGCTCGATGAAAGAGACATCGTTAGAAAGTCTAAAACCTCCGACTGCATATATGTTTTCAACTATGCGGCGCAGCACGACGCGGGGACAATCGAGGCGGTGAACGCCGACAGTGTAGAGTCGTATACCGGGACGGGACCGACGTTCGTGCAAGGCAGCTATGGAAAGCGGTTGCGTACTTACTTGGAGCATCACTCACTTTTGCGGCCTGTACCCAAGGCTTAGTCATTTTCCAGGCTCGTCATCTGCAACTTTTTGTTTCGAGCATACAAATGCGATGGCGCGAGCAGAGCACTGCTTAGATTGCTGATCGAAACACTGAGTGTTCAACAAGAGTATGCGCTTTTCTA
>Ga0070735_10005311_pt1 | contig 10711 bp, 11 predicted proteins | sample Coa_R1_FD_66443 | JGI IMG/M metagenome (GOLD analysis project Ga0070735, IMG submission 66443) | Surface soil microbial communities from Centralia Pennsylvania, which are recovering from an underground coalmine fire - Coalmine... | ecosystem: Environmental > Terrestrial > Soil > Unclassified ... | reverse complement strand
CGAACACTACGCCCTGATCTTCCGCTGGCGCCAGTTCCCTCATCGAGAACATATAGAACGGAACCATCAACACGGCCACAATCGCCCAGATCGTGAGCACCACCGGACGATACTTCAAAGTTCCAGTCAGCAGGCCCGTGTAGAAGCTGCGCACCTTGTCGAAGGTACGGTTGATGACGCCTGCCAGCCCTTTATGGGAAGCGCCCGCCTTCAGCAATTTCGAACCCATCATCGGCGACAGAGTCAGCGCTACGACACCGGAGACGACGACAGCGCCAGCCAGTGTGAAGGCGAATTCGCGGAAGAGGGCTCCCGTCAATCCGCCCTGAATTCCGATTGGAGCGTAGACCGCGGCCAAGGTGATGGTCATGGCGATGATCGGCCCAACCAGTTCGCGCGCCGCATCCTTCGCCGCCTGGTACGACGACTTGCCCATCTCCAGGTGGCGCTCCACGTTCTCCACCATCACAATCGCGTCGTCGACGACTAGTCCGACGGACAACACAATCGCCAGCAGCGTGAGCAGGTTGATGGTGAAACCCGCTACCAGCATGAGGAAAACTGCCCCAATCAGCGAGATCGGGATCGCGACTACTGGAATCAAGACCGACCGGAACGACCCCAGGAACAGGAAGATCACGACGATAACGATGACCAGCGTTTCGGTCAGCGTGTGCAGCACTTCGTTGATCGCATCTTGAATGTATTCCGTCGAATCGTACGGAATTCCCAGCGTCATGCCCGTGGGCAACTGCTGTTGAATCGCCGGCAACGCACGCCGAACCTCTTTGATCACATCCAGCGAGTTCGCCGTGGGCAGCACCCAGATCCCCATAAACGTGGCGGTCTGGCCATCGAACTTCACATCCTGGTCGTAATTCTCGGCACCGAGTTGCACATCAGCAATTTCGCCGAGACGGACGACGGTTCCGTTCTCTTGCTTGATCACCATCTGCCGGAATTCTTCCGCAGTACGGAGATCCGTGTTGGCCACCAGGTTCACGGAAACCATCGAACCCTTGGTGCTGCCGAGTGCCGACAGGTAGTTGTTCTTCGACAGCGCGTCGTGTACATCTGAGGGCGAAACTCCGCGAGCCGCCATCTCCTGCGGTTTGAGCCACAGGCGCATGGCAAAGGTACGGTTGCCCAGAATGTCGGCGCGCTGCACGCCGCTGATGGCGCTCAATTTCGGCTGCACCACACGTGTCAGGTAATCCGTGATCTGGTTTTGATCGAGATCCTTCGAAGCAAATCCGATATAAATCGCCGCGAACTGCGTGTCGGCGGTTTGCAGATCAATGACTGGAATCTGTGCATCTGGAGGCAGGTCATTGCGCACCTGCGCAACCTTCGCCTGAATCTGTGTCAGCGCGGTGGTTGTGTCGTAGTTGATCTTCAGGTGGACCTGGATCGTGCTGAGCCCTTGCGCGCTGGTCGACTCCATGTAGTCGATGCCGTCGGCGCTGGCCACCACGCGCTCGATCGGCGTGGTCACGAATCCGCGAACCAGGTCGGCGTTGGCGCCCACGTAGACGGTCGTTATCTGAACCACGGCGATATCGCTGCGCGGATACTGCCGCACGCTCAGCGAGCGAATCGCCTGCAACCCGGCAATCAGGATGACGAGGTTGACCACCATCGCCAGCACAGGCCGCTTAACAAATAGATCTGTAATCTTCATGCTCGCTCCTCGACGCAGGCGCAACTTTGTCAGGGCCCGATTTCCCGCACGCACGTCTGCGCGGGAAGTCGGGAGTCAGTGTTCAATGAGGTTTAGCTATCCTCGGGCTTTGGGCTTGCGCTGTTACTCGGCTTCACGTCGTTATTCACGAGTACCGGCGCTCCATTCCGCAGCTTGAATACGCCCGAGCTAACAACCTCGTCGCCAGGATTCAATCCGGAAATGATGGCCACCTGGTCACCGCGCGATCCTTCGACCTTTACTACCTGCTGCCTCACCCCGCGATACGATTTTCCCTTCGGGTCGGTCATGTTGGTCACAACGTAAACCGAGTCGCCATAAGGCGCATAGTTGATGGCCGATGCCGGCAACGGGATCACTTGGCGCGGGCTGCCCAAAGGCAGTTCCACCTGAACAAACATCCCGGGACGCAGCTTGTTGTCCTTATTAGTGACAACGGCCTGAACCTGGATGTTCCGTGTCTGCTCGCTGATCACCGAATCCAGGGCGGTGATGCGTCCCATGAACGACATGCCCGGCAGATCGCTATTCGTGATTCGCACGACATGCCCTGGAATCATCTTGCCCGTGTCCTGCTGCGGCACCCCGAAGTTCACATAAATAGGACTGAGAGTCTGCAGCGAAACAATCGCCTGTCCGGCCGCAAGGTACTGGCCGAGGCTAACCTGCCGAATTCCGATCACGCCCGAGAATGGAGCCCGGATCGTCTTGCGCGCGATGGCCGCCTTGATGTCCCCGACTTGCGCCTCAGTCGCCTTCTGCTGGGCGGCGGCGTTATCGAATTCCTGCTTTGCAATGACGCCTCCCTTCACCAGCTCCTGCGCTCGACCGTAGTTGATTCCAGCCAGGTCGCGCTGTGCCTCCAGGCTGGCCAGCTGCGCCCGCTCCTGTCGGGTATCCAGCTCAACCATGATCTCGCCCTCTTTGACCCACTGGCCTGACTCAAAGTGAATCTTGTCGATCGTGCCCGGCAGATCCGCGCTTACCGTCACGCCCTGAATCGCCGCGGCCGTTCCGATGATCGACATGGTCGAAGGCCAGGTCTCCTGCTTCGTCACAACCGTCGTCACTGCCGTGGGAGGCATCTGGAAGCTGGCTCCGGCGGCGATGGCCGCTTCCACCTGCTTATACTTCACGAATCCCAGGCCCCCCAACAGAGCCACCATCACCACCAACATCAAAATCATTCGCTTCGCCATACATTCTCCTGTAACAAACAGCGGGGCGTTGTCTGGTTTTTACCTCTGGGAGCTGTAAGTGAACCCCAGTATTGCGGATATTGATTTAAGCACCCATCAAAAAGATTCAGAGTTGAGCGCCGATTTCAACAGTTCCTTGCATCCCCGCAACAGAACTCTTTCTCTTGTTGCGCCTGAAAGAGGTAACTTCCGGCGGGGTACAGAGGTTATGGCCATTCACAAAAAACGGCACCGAGCGAGCCAAGATGAAATATGCAAGATTTTTCACTCCGCGATTCCGCCCAGCTACCACCCTCATTCGCATTTACGGTTCTTGTAGGCCTGCGGCCGCGGTACCAGGCAGGCACCTCGTCGGAAAATGCTGACGGTTCCGTGTGGGCTTTCCGCTGGTAATGCAGTTTTTTGGATTCGTATCAGGGCACGACTTCAGTCGTGCCGTCAGCGGCAACAAAAGATTTGCGGCTTTAGCCGCAGAGGGATTACTACAGCCGCCGACGCTACCGTACCCGCGGAGAAAAATCCGTCAGCGCCATAAACGTCGAATCCACTTTCTCCACCAGCTTTCCATTCGCCTCGGACTTATCCCGGACACTCTTCCACTCCGGATCATCCTGAAACGACTTCCAGTTCGCAGCCGCTGCCTCATGGCTGGGATGCTGAAGAATGTAGATCAGCGTGTTGCTCTTCTCCGGCTCATCGAGCGGCGTCCAGTAGGCAACGCTCTTCATTCCATGACGGTCGAAGATCTTGATAGTGTGGTCGCGGAAGCGCGCCTCCAGATCGCCCAACTTCCCCGGAGCCGCATGATAGACGCGTAGCTCAAAAACGCCACTCGCGCCTTGCGCAGAATCGGCTCTATCTTGCCCCGCCGCCCAAACGGACGCCGGAAGCAATGCCGCCGCAGGAATCGCCTGTAACAATGTTCGTCGTTTCACGGCACGAATTGTATCAGCAGCGGAATCCAACAACCGCAATGTACGGCCCGCTGGCGAGCTCAAAACCAGAATGAGACGGCGTCATCCCGAGCGGAGCCGCTTCGGGTAGACCTCCGGCTTCAGCCGGGGGCGAGCGCAGCGAGGCGAAAGCGAAGGATCTCGTGTAGAACGGACCCTACGAACGCATATGTGCGTGAGAACTGGATTTTCTTCGTTGGAGCGAAATGCACTGAATTGTACCAGCCGCATCAGCGGCGCAAGAATGCAGCCCACGGCGCCAGCCGTGGGGAAGAAGCGGTAAACGAGCAAGCCCCGAAAGGGCGAAAGAAGGGGACCCGGTGCTATCACGGGATTTACGGCGTGCGCGACCGGGAAAGCACCGCGAAATTTGTGGTACGTTCAACCGGGAAGGGCACGACTTCAGTCGTGCCGCAAAGTCGTGCAAAATGATTCGCGCTTTAGCGCCTGAGGTGCATCTTTACTCCCGCTGCAACCTGCTCTGCGCCAGACATGACGCTCTACGGAATGACTCGAAAGGGAACGTTGCTGGTCAGCGTGCCGCTAGGAGTGGTCACGGTGACGTAGCCGGTTGTTGCGCCTGTCGGAACCCTCGCAACCAGTAAAGTGTCCGATGGGGGGGCTGACCTATCCTGTTCAGCGAAGAAAGCTTTGATCCGGTTGCCCCATCCTTCCCGCGATGTTGGCGGGAGGGTGGGACCGCCCGCGTCCAATAGGCAACGCTTTCCATTCCGTGACGGTCGAAGATCTGGATACTGTAGCCGCGGAAGTGCGCCTCCAAATCGCCAACTTCCCGCAGCCGCATGACAGACGCGTAGTCAAAAAACGCCGCTGGTCCTTGAGAAGAATCTGGTTTTTCCCGCTGACCCGCCGAAACGGACACTGGAAGCAACGCCGCCGCAGGAATCGCCTGTAACATCGTTCGTCGTTTCACGACCCGAATTGTAGGGGCAGCGGAATCCATGAGTGCGGCTCGCCGCTCCGGCCTTGCGCTTTTCCAAGGTGTTTTCTCTGGCTCCGGCGCTAATCACAAGTAATTTTCGCCACCAGCCCTGCCGCAGTAAACTCTTGTCGTTCATCGGACCTGCTATGCGCGTGCTGCGCCTTCGAGACGTCGAGATCGGCCCCAACGACCGCCTGTTCCGCCACGCGCGTCTGCGAGCGTTGATCGTCTGGCTTGCCGGATTCATCGCTGCCACTGCCTTTCTCTTCCACGCATACACCGCAAAGTGGACGCCCGGCTACTTCTTCGGCCCGTTTCTGCTGCTCTTTCTGCTTCTGACGCTAAGGATGGTGACTGCGCGCTTCCATCCTTCCAATTGGCTCGTGCGGATGAACGAGACGGGAATCTATGTGCAATATCGTTCTTATCTGAATTACCAGTTGAATCCGGATGACCCGTCGGTCGTGTTTCTTTCCTTCGGCGAGATCGCTTCGGCCCGGCTCATCAAAGAGCGGCTCGAGACTCCCGATATGGCAAACCCTGGCCGCACGCAAACCCAATTCCTGCGCCATGTCGAACTTGAGTTGTCCGGAGATGCCGCTGCGCTTGCCAACGCCTTGCAGACGGAACTCGGCGAGCAGGCTCCATCGGAAAAACACTGGTACGGCACCAGCTCGACTCTTTACCGGGATTATCCCGCCATCATGTCCGCTCCGGCGACCGTCCGCATACATTGGGACGTAGTGCCGGGCACACAAAAGTTCCTCGACGCCCTACGGCCCTACACCGTCATCGCCGATCCGGTTTCCTTAAAGCCGAACTTCACGCGCTTGAAGGACCTCAGCCGTGAAGAGCAACAGAAACAACTCCGCCAGCTGGTCACCCGCGGCCAGAACACCACTGCCATCTATATCGCTCGCAATCTCTACGGTTGCAGCCTAGGAGAAGCCAAGCAGATGGTGGATTCTCTGGGCGGGAATAAGGTGCTGCAGTAGCCTCTTGCCTCCTGTCTCTTTGCCATGCTCCCCAGTATGGTTCCGTGCTCGTGTGGATCACGTCAGCATACTGACGAAGTGGATAACCGCCAACGCGACGAAGCAGTCACTCTTTCGCAAGAACCCCCAAAAGGTGAACCGCCCGGCCCGATCATTAACCGAGGAAACGTTGCCACCATGGAGGCCGAGTGAACTCGATTACTTCAGGGTTCAGAGGTCAGGGAACAGAAATCGGATCACGAAATTCGTACTTGACATTGGCAGAGAATCCACTACCATACGGTTGTGGATAGATTAGGCACAACGTTTGCGGCTTTGTCGGATCCAACCCGCCGGGCAATGATCGAGCGGCTCTCCCGGGGGCCTGCTTCTGTGCACGGCCTGACGGAACCGTTTGCACTCTCGCAGCAGATGATTTCAAAACACATTGCCTACCTGATGCGGGCGCGGATTGTGATCAAGACAAAGCGTGGACGAGAGAGTATCTGCACGCTTAGGCCCGAGGCGATCAAGACAGTCAGCGACTGGGCGTTTAGCTATCGCCGGTTCTGGGAAGAGAGTTTCGACAAACTGGAAACAGTTGTGAATCAAATGAAAAAAGCGGAGGTTCGACATGACAAAAAGCACGGTGATTGAGATCGAGCGAATGGTCTTGACACGAGTTTTTGATGCCCCACGCGAGTTGGTTTGGAAGGCGTGGACAGACCCGAAGTACGTGATGCAGTGGTGGGGACCCAAGGGCTTTACTGCGCCCGTTTGCCAGATGGATTTTCGCGTTGGAGGAAAATTTCTCTGCTGCATGAAGTCTCCCGACGGGCAGGAGTTCTGGAATGCAGTTGAATACCACGAGATTGTTCCCTACGAGAAGATCGTTTCCTTGATGTACTTTTCCGACTCGAAGGGAAACAAGATCGAGCCTGCGGAATTAGGAATAGAACATGAGGCCATCGACGGTGCGTACGACGTGACCACCTTTGAGGATCTCGGAAACGGCCGGACGAAACTTACCTTCATTGGAAATGAACCCATGGAGAGTGCGAAAAACAGCGGTCAAATGGAAGGCTGGAATCAGATACTCGATAAACTTGCAGTAGTTATTGCGGGGCTGACGCAGGCGAAATAAGCAGCTGAAGCTTTGATGATCGTCATGCGCGAGATACGGCTAAGGGTGACGGGAGGCAGGTTAGTTCAGGCTTCCCGTCACTTGGCCGAATAGTCACATTTCCGGCTAAGTGACCCTTGGCTCAACTGTTGCCAATAGGCCATTTCACTCATTGAGTTGAAGAACGCTCTGCGTCCACGCCGCGAGGGTAGAGCGTTCGGCAAACTCTTTCGCTTCGGCATACACAGGTTTTGGTCCGGGCTAAACCTTAATCGTTTCCACACGCCGACATTTCGATACGAATCTGTCGTCGGCGAGTGATTCGGCGATTTTGCAATCGTCGAGATTGAACAATTACTTGACTCGCTTGACTCAAGAAAAGCGCGTTAGTCGTTATCCATCCGCTGACAAAAACGGATAAGGCCGGACTGCTGGGTTCGCAAAAGCAGTCCGGCAGGTATCCGACGGCGCTACTGCGCGCCAACCAGGTTTTCCATCCAAGCGAACACCTTACTCCTTCGACGAGACCGGCGCAGTTCCACTGTCGATGAAGGTGTAGAACACAGCAACTCGGCCGTCTCGTTCCTCCAGAACGTCCGTACCGGTATAGCGGAACGGTTGGTCAGGAAGTCCGCTCCCCCAACGGCACATGCCGACATTATGCATCGTGCGAATATCGCCAATCACCTTGTAGCGGTACTCCGGGATCCGCTTACGAATCTCCGATGCTGCCTCATTGATCGCCGCAATGCCGACCAGGCGGCCACCCGGGTGTATCCATACGCAATCTTCCTTATAAGCATTGCGTATCATGGCTTCGCGCTTCACTGGATCAAGCTCGATGAAGATATCATCGAAGTTGTGGTGCATCAGTTCTGCAACTGTCATAGTTCTCTCCCTGTTTTCGCTTTGCCAGTGTAACGATCTTTCCTTTGACCTTCACGGCCATTATTCCTCCTGGCATTTCTCTCAAAATATTGGTAAGGCACCGAGAATGGCTTGTACGAAACGGCTATCATAGTATGAAAACGCCATGGGCGAGAGCAGCAAAAAGGAGGACGACAGATGCAGGTTTCTGAAGGATCGGACACATTTGAGTTTCGTTCTCCACACGGTATGAAGGCGGCGCACAGCAGACTTCGAACCTTCGCGGGCATAGCGGTTCGTCACCTGCAGCATTTCAACTACCCAGGCCGTGCCTGGCACGATCTCTCGGGTCCGCAAGACACTCTCACAGTTGTGCTCGCGGAAATAGGCGGCAGATGTGAGGCCCGCACAAATCTGCGTCGTCCCGCTACCCTGGAACGTCAACGGCCTAATCACATCAGCTTTGTCCCTGCAGAGATGAGGGTCTGGGGCTATACCGACAACATGGAGTCTGTGCGCGAACTTCGCCTGAGCTTCGACAGGAAATCTCTGGAAGATTGGCTTGGTACCGATCTTGACCCGGGCAAAGCAGAAAGTCCTGAGCTGATGTTTCATGACAAGAGAGCGGTCGAGTGCGCGCGACTCCTTGCTGCCGAATGTGACGCATCTGACCCGAGTACAGGATTGTATGGAGAAGGACTCACGATCGCCCTCCTCAGCGCCTGCTTCCAGGGGCGATCCCAAAGAGAGAATTCAGGACTATCGGTCTTGCAACTCCGCCTCGTTCTCGACTTCATCCAAGAGCATCTCGATTCATCCGTTTCTGTTTTGCAGCTTGCCCGTCTGGTCGACCTGTCATCCTCACAATTTGCGAGGATGTTCAAGGCGTCTACAGGAGTATCCCCGCATCGCTATCAACTGAACACCCGGATAGGCAAAGCGCAGGAACTACTGCTGATGAAAGGAGAGAGCCTTTCCATGGTGGCCGTGGAAACCGGTTTTGCAGATCAGAGCCACTTCACGCGGACGTTTAGGAGGGTTACCGGAGTTACGCCACGCGAGTGGCATCAGAATCACACCCTCTAGAGGATGCGATCTGAAACTTACAAACAACGGCGCGTTTCCCCTACCGCGCTGGGCTGATTGCGAGCTTGGGTCAATGAGCGTATCGAGATTTTGCAACAGCTACAATTCAAGTGATGCCTGCCGCACACATATCTGCCGGAATCATCGCCCTAACCTCACTCGTCTTGACGAACTCAGTTGTAGGCCAAGCGAGACCTCAGTCTAAGTGTCTGTCGTATGAACCCGCTGTCGTGACCCTCAGCGGTACCCTCGTGCGTAAGACGTTTCCGGGGCCGCCGAATTACGAGAGTGTCAAGAAAGGAGATAAGCCTGAGACAAGTTGGTTTCTGGATTTGCCAGAAAGCGTATGCGTCAATGAGGACAAAGCGGACCCCGATCGGAACCCAAAGCAGAGTGCCGTGCGCGAGATTCAGTTGGTGCTCCAACCTCAACAATATGCGCAGCACAAGTCGTTAGTAGGCACGCGAGTTAGTGCGACTGGGACGCTATTTGGAGAACACACAGGACATCACCATACCCCGGTGCTCCTGACGGTCCGCACATTGGACGAGCCACCGAAATGACCAGTCACGCGCTCACTTGTGCGGTTTTGAGTGAAATCAGGATTTTGCAACACCTGAGAGGATTGCTGGCCGGTCTAGATTCCTTCCGGTTGGCCGGTAACTCGAAGCCATTAACCACCGCACCACGCAAGATAAGGCAGCAGTCTGCCTAGAGGCGGAATAACTTTTGGGCGTTAGAGCGGGCGATCTTCGATCGGTCTAATTCGCTGATCGAAGCCTTGTCAAACCACTCTCTGGCCTCGACTATGTCTTCGTAGGGATAATCAACTGAGTAGAGAACCCGATCAGCACCGACTTCAAGGATTACGTTGGTTAGGGCCTGGGTGCGAAAATTCCCACTAGTAGTGATGTAGAAATTCTCGCGTAGGTATTTGCTCATTGGCATCTTTGCTTTGGGAGTACCACTTCCTCTATGTATGCGATTGTCCACACGCCAGATGCCAAACGATAGTCCTTCCCCCAAATGGCCGACGATCACTTTCAGTTTGGGGTATTCATCGAACAACCCGCTGGCCATCAGACGCAGCGCGTGAATGGATGTCTCGACGGCAAATCCCCAAGGCGACCCAGCAAGCCAACGATATCCTTCGTAACATTGCTGCCTGGCTAATAAAGGATCGCGAGGATGAAGGTAAAACGGTACGTCCAATTCCTGAACCGTTGCCCAGAAAGGACGATATTGCGGCAAATCGTAGTAAACGACCGAATCGCCGTCCCCCACCTGCGAGAATCCATTGACGAGCGCGCCGCAAAAGCCCAAGTCTCCAACACAGCGCGTCAATTCCTGAGCAGATGCCTCCGGGTCCTGTAACGGCAGTGTCGCAAAGCCTTTCAGACGTTTCGGATTTTTTGCGATGTTCTCGGCCAGATAGTCATTGGTTCGCCGCGCTTGGGCGATGGCTTCTTTGACCTGAGGAATGCCTTGAACTCCAGGTGCGGTCAACGAAAGGATGCAGATGTCGAGACCACCGCGATCCATGTCCGCAATGCGTCCGCTGCCAAGGTCGAGGATTCGGTTTCGAGTTGCAGGTGGGAGATCTCTCACCGCGTAACTTGTGTCCATAGTTTCGGCAAGGACAAAATGTTCTTCGAGTGCAATTTTGCCACCCAGCGGTTCGGAAGTAGATTCGGTCCTATCCGGCACGCTAGTGGGATTGAGCACGGACTCTGCGGCATACGCGTTTCCGACAAGACCTACACTTGCCAAAGCCGCTGAGCCCCGTTCGAGGAACCCACGGCGCGTGATAACTCCCGCGGGATTGGTCACTCCCATTAGTGCTGTCCTTCAGTCTGGAAATGTT
>Ga0070735_10005310_pt1 | contig 10715 bp, 6 predicted proteins | sample Coa_R1_FD_66443 | JGI IMG/M metagenome (GOLD analysis project Ga0070735, IMG submission 66443) | Surface soil microbial communities from Centralia Pennsylvania, which are recovering from an underground coalmine fire - Coalmine... | ecosystem: Environmental > Terrestrial > Soil > Unclassified ... | reverse complement strand
TACACAAGCAGCAGAGACGGATGCGGCACGATTAGCGGCCCAGGTGGACGAATTGCGCGAGTGCGAGGGAATGCAGGAAACTCAGCTCGCCGTGCAAGAGCAGACCAAGGTCGAAAGCGAGTCGAAATTTCCAGTCAAGATCAGCGGCCTGGTTCTGATGAATGGCTTCGTGAATACGCGCAATGTCGACATGCCGGCGACCCCGACCTTCGCGCTCGCGGGCGCCGGTAGCACGGGCGCGACGCTACGCCAGACGATCCTCGGTGTGGATATGCGCGGACCGCACTTGCTGGGAGCGCGGAGCCACGGCGATCTTCGTATCGATTTCGACGGCAGTGCGCCTGGAACCGGCGGCTACGGCAACGGCTACGGCGCGAATCTGGTCCGTCTGCGCACTGCGCATGCCACTCTGGATTGGGCGCATACCGAAGCCTTTTTTTCGATGGACAGACCAATCCTCAGCCCTAATGTTCCGGACTCGTTGACCGCGATCGCCGAGCCCCCGCTGGCGTGGTCGGGAGATTTGTGGAACTGGAGCCCGCAGTTGGGTGTCACTCAGGATTTTGGTTTCGGTTCCGCGCCCAAGCTGCGCGCGCAAGTTGCCATGATCGATCTGGCCGATGCGCCTTATACGACCGGCCTTGCCGCTGCGAACGGAATCGTGGTGACGAAGTCCACTGGGGAAGCGAGCCGTTGGCCGGGGGTAGAAGCACGCTTCGCCGGGGGAAGGCTCGAAGGCGGAATGCAAATGGGAGTCGGCGGGTTATTTGCGCCGCATCGCAGCGTCGGAGGCAAGGACTTCGATTCGTGGGCGGGGACGCTCGACTATCGTTTGCCGTTGCCAGCGCGCATGGAGGTGAGCGGGGCGTTCTATCGAGGCCAGGCGCTGGGCGGGCTTGGCGGCGGAGCCTATAAGGACTACGTGTTTGCCCTGGATGATGGCGGCTACTATTTCAGGACCCTCGATGACGTGGGAGGGTGGACGCAGTGGAAACAAAGGTTGACGGAGAGGCTGGAGTTCAATGAAGCTCTTGGAACCGATCAAGTGCCCGCTGGCCAAATCCGCCCCTACGCGGGACCGTCGACAGCGTCTTATCAGAATGCTGCACGCAACCGTACGATTACCGGAAATGTCATCTATAGCCCAAGCGCTTACCTCCTCTTCTCCCTGGAATACCGGCGGATTGCATCGTCGCCGGTGAACGCCCCGACGGTCACCAGCGATGTGATCGGTGTAGCCGCAGGTTATAAGTTTTGATGATGGCGAGAAGACGGCGAATTCTTGTGCAAGTCGCGTTGGCCTGTCTGCTCGTGCCGTTGCCCAACTATGGAGCGGCGCAGGAGGCAGGCGGCGAAGTGCACGTGAAGGTTCGATTGCCGCAATCGAGCCGTCACGAAAACGCACCGCCGGTCGCTGTATGGCTTCAGCCGTTGCCGGGCACTCCTTCGCGGGCATTCTTGCCTGAAGGGCGCTACACACTGTTGCAGAAAGACCGCATGTTCAGGCCGCACCTGCTGGTGGTTCCAGTCGGAAGCGATGTATTTTTTCCGAACGCCGATCCGTTCTTTCACAATGTCTTCTCGTTGTTCAACGGGAAGCGCTTCGATCTCGGCCTCTATGAGGCGGGCACGACAAAGAAGGTGACCTTCTCTCGCGAGGGGGTGTCGTATATCTTCTGCAATATTCATCCGGAGATGAGCGCGGTGGTCGTAGTGCTATCAACGCCCCTCTACACGACAAACGGGGCCGACGGAGACTACTCCATTCACAACGTACCGCCTGGAGAATACGAACTCCATGTGTGGGTCGAAGGTCTTACGCAGCCAGCACTCGATCAGTTGAAGCGCCGTGTGCAAATTCCAGCCGGCGGAAGCGATCTCGGTATCGTCGACACCACTGCTGCCCCACGGCAACCCGGCGATCACCTGAACAAGTTCGGTCAACCGTACGATCGCGATTCCAAGTCTGCCTACTAAATCTGACCTAAGCCGGCGCACTCTCGTCGCGATCGCAGCAGGGTGCGATGCGCGAACTGACGTCCCGCTTGTGGTCGGCCATGGGTCCAGGAGTTGATGGACGTATGCGAAATGCTCGTTTCACAAGCTGTATCGTCATTCCATAGATGAATGCCGGGTTATCGCGAAGGTAGCGCCACCACAGGCGCTTCGGATCCTGCATGAGCCGATGGAGCCATTGCAGCCCGGCGCCCTTGATCCATGGAGCACAGTCGCGAATCCGGCCAGTGTGGAAGTCGAATGCTGCGCCGACTCCAAACATGATCGTGGTATCAAGTAGAGGAAGATAACGTCGCATGAACTTGTCCTGCTTGGGCGTTCCCAGGCCGACCCAGATCATATCGGGCTTGCACCGCCTGATCTGGGCGATCAGAGCGCGTTCCTCGGCATTCGTGAGAGAGCGAAAGGGCGGCGTGAATGTGCCAACGATCTTTGCATGAGGAGTAACCGATCGAAAATGTGCCGCCAACTCCTGCGCGACACCGGTATCGCCTCCATAAAAGAAGTGTGTGTACGCCGCGAACTCTTTGCGTCGGAATACTTCTCGCATCAGGGCCGGCCCGGTTACGTAACGCATGTCGCGATGGCCCTGCAGTCTTCCCGCCCACGCGATGGGGGTGCCGTCAGGGATGGCGATGGCGGCGTCGTCAAAAGCAGTGGCAAACTCCGGGTCGCGTTGGGCCAGCATGACGCCGTGCACAGTGATCGCCGATAAGTAGCCCTTATCGCCTCGCTGCAACATCGTTGCGAGGCGCGAGAGAAGTCTGTCCATGTTCATGACATCGACGCGTACGCCCAACACGTCGATGGTGGGGCAGGGTTGGAGATCGGAAGAAAGCTTGGTTTCGCGGCCGGCGTCGCGGGCAAGGGCTGCTGCGGAGGTCATCGCGCTGCCTCCTCGTATACGGCAGGCGCGACATTGTTCGGCCGTGGATTTGAGGTACCAAAGAGAAGTGCCGCCAGAGGAACATAGACGAGCAACGTGCACGGTCCATAAAAGAGGCGCGCTATTGCCATGCCCTGGATTCCATGGATACGCATGAGGAATGGGGCTGCGATCAGCATGGCCACGCCGCCAGCGAGACTCAAGAACGTGACCCAACGAACGTGTCCCAGTGCCAGCAGCGTGTATGCGCCAGTGATGCTGAGTCCCTGGGCGGCGGTACTCCAGACCAGTAAGGGCAAGACCGGTGCGCCCGCCTGTGCGATCAACGGACCGACCCAGGCCGCCAACAATCGGCCGCCCCACAAAAAGAGAATGCCGCTAGCGAACGCGACGATCAGCAGGTTGGCGCCGAAGGTGAGCAGGATAGAATGACGCACCTCGAAGAGCGAGCCCGCTTTCGCCCGGGATGAGACGTAGGGAAACAGAAAATGCAGCCCGGATGCGGCGATTCCGTAGATGGGCTGCGCGATCTGGGCGCACAAAGCGTAGGCTGCAACCGCAGCTGCGCCGAAGTAGATGCCGGTCAGGAGTCGATCTGCCTGGGCAAAGACGACCCCGGAGACAGCTTGCGTCCAAGTGAAGATTCCGAAGCCCAGGAGCATGCGCGTGGCGTTGCGATCGAACGATGGCCGGAGAGAGTTCGGGCCGAGCAGCCTGCCCAGTTGCAACAACTGAACCCCAAGGCTCGCGCACGTGAAGATCGCAGCAGCAACCATGACTGCAACGACGCCGCGATCGGCGAGCGGTGCGACTGCGGCGCCCGCTAATGCCAGCAGCCGGCCCGCTACGCTGGCGGCCACTGCGGCGCCATAGCGCTCAAATGCACGCTGGGTGCTGACGCAGACAGTCTCAACAGCGCGGACAAGCATCAGCAGCGCAGCGATGCGGAGAGACCAGGAGCAAGCCGTTTGCAATGCGGGACTAGCCGACGCAATGTGGGCCGCTGCAAGAGGAGCTAGCATCCATGCTGCCCCGGCGACCACTACACCAAGCATGAGATGAATGCCCATCGTGCCGCGCACTGCGCGAACCATGGCAGCTCGATCTCCAGCTCCGCGGGCTACAGCTACAGAGCGGATGTTGGCATCGCCGAATCCTGATGCCACGATGGACCCGATCGTAAGGGCCGCATTCGCTACCATCCACACGCCGAACCGGGATGCACCAAGATGGCGCAGCGCAATGGGGGCGACAACCAGCATGCCTACCGGCCAAGCGAGATAGTCGAGCACCCCGTACGCGGCATTACAGAAATGAACTCTCATCGAGGATCTCCATCGGCGCCAGGGCCCGTTTGGGAGATTTCGAAGGATTTGCCGGAACACGTCATCCCTTTTCACGCTAAAGAGATGGCAGGAGATGTATGTCAGACGGCGGTCAGATGAATGTCACGGATTTGTCATTCCCTTAGAGGGTTTACTGGACCGTGTTTTCTGCTTCGACCAACGACGACGGGCGCCGGACGGCACCTCCCAGGACAAAGACGAACAGGGCTGAAGCGAGGATTGCGGCAGCGGCGTTGCTCAGCAGGACGTTGTCGTAACCAAACCGAACGATGCAGGAACCGGTGATGGCGGCTGTGGCAGCCTGGCAGATGGCGCCGGAGAAGTTCTGGATTGCGGACGCGGTGCTGCGCTCCTCTTCAGGGATGTTGTCCATCAGGAAGCTGTAGATGCCCGGCCCGGTCATCCATTGAGCGCCGCTATAGGCAAAGTAGTAGGCAACAGCGAAGGAGCTGTTGCGGGACCACGCCATGCAGACCAGGGCAATCGCCGTGCATGCCTGGGCAAGACCAACACCCACCATGCGGCCCCATCGGCGATAAAGCAAGGGCGCCAACAGAACCGCAGCGAATTGCAGCAGTTGGGCGATGGAGAAGATGACTCCCACGTGAGGCAGTCCAATGCCGAGGTGTTGCTGCAGATAAACCGGTGCGAAGGAGGGAAAGGAACCAGTGACAATGTTCCAGACCACGAAGGGGGGCAGAAACCACAGCAAAAAGGGATGAAAGATGCGGATGCGGCGGCGCTCTGTGCGGTCGGGCGTGCCCAGCTGCAGTTTCAAGATTGGCCAGGTACCCAGCAAAGCGACCATACAGGCGAGCTGCAACACGGTGCGCATGCTTGCCACAAGCGCGACGGCGTGACCGGTGTTCCGCAGCCACTCTGGAAGATAACCCCCCGCTAGGCCCGCGAGTGTTCCGAGGCCGATACCCGTTGCGAATGTCATGCTGAAACCGGCAACGCGGTTGCGTTCATTCGTCAGCTTCGCGATGGTCGGCGAGAAACAGATGGGCCAACTGCTCATGGCCATTCCGGTAAGAAAGGCGAGGCCGACCTGGGCAGGAACCCAGAGAATGAAGGTTCGCAGAATGCAAATCAGCGGTGCAGCGATGAAGCAGAGGAGCAGCATGCGCTGCAGTCCGAAGCGCCGGACGAGGATGGTGACAGGGATCGTTCCGACGACGTTCCCAAACGTGAGGGTTCCGGTGAGGATGCCGAGGATCTTCTCGTTGAAGTGAAGATCGGTGAGATAAAGATTGAAGAGAAAGAAGAACAACCCGAAGCCGAAGTCGTAGAAGAAGGCCGCGGCAAAGAACATCCAGAAACCGCGGCTGAAGCGGCTCTGGAAGGTACGCAGCCTGAAGATAAGGCCCTGCGAAGTTACACCGGCCTGAGGTTCGTGAGTGCCATCGTGCATTGCACTATCGGCCTTCATGGGCGAGCTGAGCGAGACGGTCGATTGCCCAATCGAGATCGGTGTAGCACAGCTCGAAGACTCCTCGCGCGACGAGCCGGTCGACCGCGCCGACATGCAGGGCTACGACGTTGTGGAGGCCTATGCCCCGTTGGAAGATGTATGCCTTGGCGACCTCTACTGGCAACGGCTCGAGCGCATTACGGCCTACTTGGCGATTGAGGAAGACCATGTGCCGGACGTTCGAATGGAACGACGTTTTGAGATGGGCAAAGGGCGCCGTCGAAAGTTCGATTGAGGGCTTACCCGTCTCCGCGCGCTGCAGCACGGGCCTGCCATTTAACTCCGGAAAGAGCGTTTCGGCAGAGGGACGAAAGCGAACCTGGCGGGCGTTGCCCACAACAAGGCTGTCTTCACGGCCTACAACGAGGAAGCTTGCATCGTCGGTGACGTAGGTGAAGCCGGCACGCGCGCAGGCATAGGCGAAGGTCGATTTGCCGGCGCCGGAATCGCCGCACAGCAATAGGCCTTGGCCATCAAAGTTGACACAGGCGGCGTGGATACCGATGGCATAGCGCGCGGCGAGATGAAACATTGCGGCCGATTCAAGCATGAAGTAGCGGACGTAATCGCGATGCGCCAGTGTGGTTTCACTCAACCAGAGAAATGTAAACGCCGCTGCTGCGTCGGAGATGGCAAAGTTTTCACCATCTGCCACGTGGGAGCAGAGATGTTCGCGCACGCGGCTCGATGGGGCCGGCGGGCAGTCCCCCGTGCCACCAGCGGTGATGCCGATGTGGAAGCGAATGGGCGGCATGTCAAAGAGCGGATGGAAGCCTCGCCAGCTTTCCTCGGCGATCTCAAGCACTTCTTCGCAGTTTGTCAGCACTTGCAGAGGAAACCCCATCGGGTAGAACGTCCGCTGCAGCGGCAGCTCGACATGCGCCAGCATGGGATCGATCGGAACGATCGGCTCTGAACGCGCATGAGCTGCTTTGATCTCTTCCACCGTGAGAAGGTCCAGATTTTGTACTGCCAAAGCCGGCAAGATCATCTCCATCGACAAAAATTACCTCTCGCCTTTCGATCAGAATTGGTATTTGAGAGCGAATTGAATGATGCGCGGATTGTTCGACGTCGCCGTGATAATTCCGAACGCCGCACCTGAGCTATAGGTGTTATTCGGGTTGGCGAAGTTTGGTGTATTGGTCACATTGAAAAACTCAGTGCGAAAGTGAAGGGTATTCGATTCGAAGAGTGGGATCGTGCGTTCCAGAGCCATGTCGAGGTTGTGTTGACCAGGTCCGCGCACCAGTCCTACGCCGCTATTGCCAAAGTCAGTGTCCGAGGGGCTGGTGCCATTGGGCGCTTCAGGGGCCGAAGTAAAGCCGTTGGGGTCGAGATAGGAGCTCAGGACACGCGCATGCAGTGAGCCGGTCGTCGTCGTTCGCAAGCCGCTCAGCTGTGCGCGGTTCTCAAAGGGAAAGTTGCCGTAGACCGCGCCTGCGTTGTCGTCGAGGATAGTGATCGGCGTGCCCGATTGCGCAACGAAAATCCCCGAAGCCTGCCACCCGGTAATCGCGTGACGCACAAGGCTCGGCATGGTCGCGAACGCAGGAGTGGTGTAGGTGAGGCTGACTACGCCGCGATGGGTGCGATCAAAGTCGGTCAGGCCATAGTCGCCGCGCGGATTGCGCTGATCATTCGTCAACAGCCACAGTTCGAAGACTTCGCTGCCCGACGAGCCACTGGTCTCGTCAAGATTGCGTGAGAAGGTATAGCTCCCGAGGAACTGCAGTCCGTGGCTGAGCCGCTTCGTGACGCTGCTCTGCAGAGAGTTGTAATTCGAGTTGTAGGAACTGGTGCAGCTGTACGAGCCTGGCGCGACGCCCTGATAGGGAGCACGCTGGACTACGTTGGCGGCGGAGTTGGTGGTTTCGCCGTAGACCGGCGCGCTTGGGCTCGCCAGCAGCGCCTGGTTGAACTCGCTGCAACCGGCTTCGTGGATGGTGCGCGTGCCGACATAACCGATTTCGACTAGATAATCGCGCGCGAGTTGAAGTTGCGTATTGAGGTTGTACTCCTCCGTGTACGGCTCGGAGAAGTGCGAGGACATACCGACGACTGTCGGTCCGCCGCCCGGAACCCGGGGGATAAAAATTGGGAAACTGGTGGGCCCGGGAAGAAGAGGGCTGAAGGGCGCTTGCAAGCTCGCGCCTGCGTTCTGCGAGCCGGCAAACAGCTGCGAGAGCGAGAACGGCGGATTGCTCAGGAGGCTTTCGGCAAGCCCTGCTGAGAGGCGGTCGAAGTAGATGCCGTAGCCGCCGCGCACGACGACTGCCGGGCTATCGGTGACGCGATAGGAGAAGCCAAACCGCGGCGAGAAGTTGGTGTAGTTGGTCGACCACAGGCCCTGCCGCGACAGCTGCGTCACGCCCGTTGGAGGCGTTCCCTGGAAATTCGACGAGACCAGGAAGCCGCTGAACGATCCGGTTGGGGGCACTGCGAGATCGGCGACCGCGGGATCGAAGTCGACCAGTCGCCCGTGAATTTCTGAGGGAGGGCTGAAGATTTCGTAGCGCAGTCCGGCGTTCACCGTGAGGCGTGGTGTGACTTTGATGTCGTCCTGAAAGAAGGCGGCCAAGTCTGTATAGCGCTCATCTTTGCGGAAATCGCCTGAGCTGCCGCCGCTCATGGTCACGTTGCTGAGGCCGCTGGGGCTGCCGTTTTGTGCGGCGCTCTGGCCCAGCAGAAAATCGTCGAAGGTGCGAATGTCGAGGAGGCCCGTCGTAGAGAAGGGCGCGTTGACCGACACTTCATGACGCTTGACTTCGGCGCCGGCGCGAATCGATTGGCGGCCCCGCGTGATGGACGTTGTGTCCTGCCAGACGAAGGTGTTCGTCGTCTGGGTCTGGAAAGGTGTCCCCGCATCGCCGATGGTGAACAGTCCATCGACCGTGATGCCGGTAGCAGCGACGCCGGCGCCGGATGTGCCGATTGGAGACTGGGTGCCGAGATCGGATGCGAGGATCGGATTCGTCACCGACGAGATTCCGGAGAATCGCATGTAACCGAATCGGGCGACGTTGACCAGGCGAGGATTGAACACGTGGGTGTCGGCAAGGACGAGCATGGCGTTCTGGTCGACTTCATTCGTCCCCCATCCCGGCACATTCGCAGCATTAGGCGAGAAGGCTTCGACGGTGGGCGCGTGCGAGTAGAAGAAGCGGCCCGATAGCTCATTCTTCTGCGACACCGCGTGATCGATGTTCACGGTGTACTGATCTTCCTGATAGGTCGCAGGGATGGCGAAGGTGGATTCGCCGATGGGCACCTGGCCCGCCTGCGAGGGCAGATTGATTTGCGGGCTGGGAATCGCATACTGTCCGTTTGCCAGCTTGAAATTCAAAAGTTTCAGCGCGACGGGGTTGATGTTCGAACCATCGCAGGCAACCTGCGTCCCGCCTGCAAAAGTCGGATAAGCGCAAAATTGAGCGCCGAGTGTCGCTGCGGAGCGATCACTGCTGAGTTGTGGCAGGGTTGCGGTCACCTGATCGCCGCCTCCGTTACTGGAGCGCAGGCCCTGATAGGCGCCGAAGAAGAAGGTCCGGCCACGCCAGATGGGGCCGCCCAGGGTCGCGCCGAACTGATTTTGCTTGAGCACGGGGCGCGGTTGCCCGGTCAGTTTCGAGAAGAAGTTGTTGGCGTTGAGAACATCGTTGCGCAGAAACTCCCATGCCGTTCCGTGGAAGTGATCGGTGCCGGTGCGGCTGATGACGTCGACGTTAGCGCCCGTTCCGCGTCCATACGTGGCGTCGTAGTTGCCCGTCTGGACTTTGAATTCCTGGATGGTATCGGGAGCGGGAACGGCGACACCCACTTCTTCGCCGTCGGCTTCGGCGGAGTTCTGCGACAAGTTGTTCGCATCGACGCCATTGAACTGGATATTGTTTGCCGTGGTCTTCTGCCCATTGGCGGTCACGTCTTGTGTGCCACGCCCAAGTTCGGTCGCATCGGGCAGACGAACCACGACACCGGGGGAGAGCGAGAGAATCTGCGTGTAGTTGCGATTGGAGAGAGGCAGCGCTTCGATGGATTGCTGGTCGACGGCGCGTCCCAGGGCCGAACTCTGCGTTTGCGTCATCTCGGTATCGGCCGTGACCTCTACTGTTTCGCCGACCTTTGCAATCGCGAGATGGAATTCAACAGAGCTTGTTTCGCTGACGATCACCGGCACAGCATGTGCGTCCTTCTCGTCGAAACCCTCCACCTTGACCGCCAGCGAGTAGGAGCCGGGAACCAGCAGCGGCGCAACGAATGCACCATCGCCATTGGTGACGACAACGCGCGACATGTGGGTTGCGTCGTTCTGGATGGAGACACTGGCCTTGGCCACTGTGCGCCCGGATGGATCGTAGACCGTTCCCTGGATTGCACCCGTGCCCGGCGTTTGAGCCAGAGCAGGCGCCGCGAAAAGCAGCAGGGCGAAGAGATTGCGTGTGAGCGGACGGAGAGAGTTGGACTTCATTGCTGTTGCCACCTTCGTGATTTGCGACTCGCCGCCAGAGTACAAAGGATTGATTTGACTGCTTGTCACTCACGTGTCTTTCCTTTGTCACTTGCCAGGTGCATCAAGAGTTGAAGGAAAGGCGTGCTTCGCTCCTCCGAAGAAGGAGTGACAGGACTGCGACAATTCGCTGACAAAGGTCAGCAGAGAAAGGGCTACGGAAGCGTGGCCGGAATCCGCCAACAACCTACGCGGGCACCTGAGGTGAGCGCGGGCGGGAAAGCTCGACCTCGGCTCCTGAAATAAACGGACAACCGCTCAGTTGATGCTTCCAGAGCGAAACCTCGATTTTGGGTAACAACAGCGGAGAACGAGAGTGAAGATAGGCGTTTCTTTATGCGGGCTTGCTCGCGTTGGCCGCTCCACTCATTTGCCGGGAAGAACTGCTTCGCCAAGCAGGATTGCCGGCGTGCCTTCGCGACAGCTTCGCTTATTGGGCCAATGCAAAGCGCCTCGATGCCCGACTTCAGGTGGGATGAGAAGGACGGG
>Ga0070735_10005309_pt1 | contig 10716 bp, 4 predicted proteins | sample Coa_R1_FD_66443 | JGI IMG/M metagenome (GOLD analysis project Ga0070735, IMG submission 66443) | Surface soil microbial communities from Centralia Pennsylvania, which are recovering from an underground coalmine fire - Coalmine... | ecosystem: Environmental > Terrestrial > Soil > Unclassified ... | reverse complement strand
CGTTGCTACTTTTGGTGAGCTGCGCGCAGCTCGCTGCTGGAGCACCCCGGGTCGGGGCGCAGCCGAAGTACTTCAATCTGGCGGCCCCAGTCACCATCGAGTGGCCCGATCAACCCTGGGAGGGTGATCAACAGCCCCATACCCTGTCGGTGGTCGAGCTGAATCGGGATGGCTTCAGGTATTGGGGCTGGTATGGCTTGAATCACGGGCGCGGCATGGGATTGGCCCGCAGCGACGATCTGCTGCATTGGACCAAGTTCGAGGGTAACCCGCTCTGGTTGAATGCGCGCTGGCCTTCCGTCCTGCAGGGGCAGAGCCCCGCCAATTCCAACACGCTGTACTTCGCCGTTACGCGTGATTATGACACGCCCAGCAGCCGAATCGCATTGGCCACCTCGCGCGACGGGAAGCAGCTGATGGAGGTCAAGACGCTGGTGCGCGCGATTGCAAACCAGCGTAATCAGAACCCGAATCTGTACTGGGATGCGCCTTCCAAGCGGTATGTGCTGACTTTCTATCGCGGCAATGACACCGACTACTTCGATGTCGTCATGCGCAGTGCCGAGTCACCGGAGCAGCTCGACGTGGCCGCGGAGGCGATCCTGCTCCACAGTACGCAGACGGTGGCGGCTCCAACGCTGCTGCGGGTCCCGCATGCCGGCGCTACGCACCAGCCGCTCTACTATCTCGCCACCGAGATCTATCCGAACCGTTACGACAAGAGCAAGGACGGCGACTGGCAGGTCAAGGTTTTTGCTTCGCCGCACCTGACAGGACCGTACCTGCCTGTTGCCGGTAATCCGATTCAACAGGGCGACCGCGCCTGCCTGTTCCAACACATCTTCGGCGGCCGCTACTACGGCTTCCAATCCCATCTGGATCGGGCTACCGATCGTTGGAGCATGGAAGTTCTGGTCGCGCCGTTGCCGCAATAGTGGTCCGCCTGTCGCAGACAGCCACGAGAGTTACGAGGAGAGAGCCATGTCCGAACAAGAGAAGATCTGCCGCCGCAGGCTGCGGACGGCGAGCAAGGCCTGCTTCTGCGCCAGCGTGGCCTGTGTGACCGGCGCCGGTGCGCAGGAAGTCAGCGCTCCTGCTCAGGACACCGGAGCGGTCCAGGAAATCGTGGTGACGGGCATTCGTGTCTCCGAACAACGCTCGGTGACCCTCAAGCGCGATGCGACGGTGATTCAGGACAGCATCAGCGCGGAAGACATCGGCAAGTTGCCCGATACGACGATCTCGGATTCTCTGCAGCGCATAACGGGCGTGCAGATCGATCGCGAGGGCGGTGAAGGGACGTCCGTGAACATCCGCGGCCTGCCGCAGGTGGGCACTCTCCTTAATGGGGAAGCCTTTCTAACCACCCAGACTATTGTCAGCGTGCAACCGGACTTCCAGGACATCCCATCGCAATTGTTTGCCGGGGCCGATGTGCTGAAATCCTCAGCGGCGAGTCTGCTCAATGGTGGCATCACCGGTACCATCGATCTGCGCACCCGCCGTCCTTTCGATCTGCAGACCGGGTGGACGGCGTCGGGGGCCGCAGAGGGCGTGCATGGCAACCTTTCGAACAAATATCAGCCGCTGCTCGATGGCCTGATCGGCTATCACGCGCAGCGCTGGGGTGTGCTGGCCTCGATCGCGTATTCCGATGTCACACTGGAGAACTCGCAGGACGGGATGGATCAATACAGTGGATCGCTGTTCGGGGAAACCTCCGATAGTGCCTCCAGTTCCACGGGATTCCTGAACTCCTATCTCGGTGCGCCGCTGCCTGCAGGGATGACGCTGCTGCATCCGGCGAATTGCCCCAACAATGGAGGTACCTACTCACCGACCACCCCGAACGGTTGCGACGTGGACGTGAACGGCGACGGCAAGGCCAATGCGGCCTTCTACGGCTCGCCGGATTTCGCGGCGCTGCAGAAGCAGTTGGAGCGGCGCCGCACGGGGATCAATTTTTCCGGGCAGGCGGACCTGGGTGCCGGATTCACCTTGACGGGCGACTACTTCTACACCGACCAGAATCGGCATGACCGCACGACGGGCTATCAGCTGAACGTCGCATCCTTCAGCGGCGCTACTTTTCTGCCCGCCGCCGCGCGCGATACGGGAGCACAGGTCTACAACGGATTCAACACCGGGGGGACCTCGATCAACGAGTTCTACACCACCCAGAAATATCAGGACTACCTGGGGGATATCGAGACCTTCTCGGAGAACCACCAGACCGATTCCATCTCGCGCAACTACAATCTGCAGCTGCGCTATACGAACGGCGGGAACTTCACCGCCGATCTGCGCGCGCTGAACGCCAGCGCGCACGAGCTGCATTTGGAGAGCTACGTGCAGTTTGCGGTGGCGGATGGCGGATCCTGGCCGAATGAGCCGGTCGGCGCGGCTCCCTATGGGTCGATCGTCTATCCGGGTGGCAATCGCGTATTCGATCCGCCCGCCCTGGGGGTGTTTCCCGCAAATACGGTACCGGCGCTGGTCGACCTGACTGGCGATCACATGGCGATCACCCTGCCAGCGGCCCTGCAGAGCCTGCTGGCAAATGAGAACGCGTACGCGCTCAAGACGATGGCCTCCGAGAACGACTACGAGCGCAGTGCGGCCATGCACATCCTGCGGGCCGACGGCCACTATCGATTCTTCGACACCGGACTGCACCTGGATTTCGGCCTGCGGTACGGAACCCGCGCGGCGTCCAACACAAACTTTGCGCTGGTGGCCCCGGTCTATGGCGGCAATGGAGCGTATGAAAATCCGGTGGATCCGCTCACCGGTCAGGAGAATCCCGCCGTCATGATCGCCGATCCGAAGGGTTGCTACACGCGCTACAAAGCGGTGGACGTGGTTCTGGATGGTGGCGGGGTTCCGGGAGGTTGCAAGGCAGGCAGCCCCACCACGGGGTTCTATCGCGCTGGCGTGCTCTCGGCGCAACCACCTGGTCAACTGCCCGCGGTCCTGGCGAATAACATCTCATACCATGGCAGTCTCGCTGGGGTGCGGGGCGTTGGGATTTACAATCTCGATCCCAGCGTGATGGACAACGTGCTGGCGTTCCAGAATTCCCTTTATCCGGGAGAGATCCGCAGTGTTGATCCGGGCGGCACGTGGCGCGTCGGTGTGAAACAGACGACGGGATATGTGCAGGGAAGCTTCGACGGCAACGAAACACTGCCATTCAGCGGCAATATCGGCGCGCGGATCGTCAGGACCGGTTTGGGAATCGATCAACATCAGGTCGGCCTGCAGCCCGCTTACTTCGTCAATCCGGCGGATTTGGGCGTCATTCACAGCAGTCGGGTATTCACCGACGTGCTGCCGGCCGTGAATCTGGCATTCAACCTGCACGATGATCTGAAATTGCGGCTGGCCTATGCGAAGAACATGCAGCTGCTGGACCTGGATCAATGGGGCGGCGGTCTGACGCTGCAATATGGCATCGTTGCCGGCTCCTCGCCGCCTGTTTTCGCGGTGTTGAATGGCAGTCAGGCCGGCAATCCGAACCTGAAGCCCTGGCGCTCATCCAACTACGATCTCTCCCTGGAGTATTACACCGGCAGGTCGAGCTTGGTGAGTCTGGCGGTGTTTTACGTCGACGTGGCCAGCTTTATCGCGAATGGCAGCATTTTGCGTTGTGACCTGCCGGACGAGGACGGCGTGGTGCGCAACCGGTGCGTGGCTGTCTCGGGACCGATCCAGGGGTCGGGCAAGTCATTGCGTGGACTGGAGGTGGCCACCAAGCAGGCTTTCGACTATCTGCCCGGCTGGCTGGGCAACTTCGGTGTGGACTTGAACTTCACTTACTCGCCGAGCAATGTAGGGACGGACGTGGCGGGCAACGCCATTCCCTTCCAGGACAACTCGAAAGAGCAGGGTAATGCCGTCATCTGGTATCAGAGCAAGCGCTTTCAGGCGCGGCTGGCTGGCAATTACCGCTCCAAGCGCGCGGTCTCGCAAAACTACGGCGGCATCAGCGGATTCGAGGAATATCAGGCGCCCACGTTCTATCTCGATGCCTCCGCGAGCTACGACATCTCGCAGAATTTCCAGGTGTACGTCCAGGGCACGAACCTCACCCGGGAGGAGGAGCACTACTACCTGGTCTGGGCCGACCAGAAGCTGCACACAGGTAGATTCGAGTCACGCTACACCTTGGGGATTCGCGGGCGGTTGTAGTGCGTTACATGCGTGGGTTGCGACCGCGGTCGCGCAGAATCTCGCGCGCCGCATTGCGACCCACGACCCCGCCCACTCCTCCGCCGGGATGGGCCGATGAGCCGCACTGGTACAAGCCTTTGATGGGGCTGCGGTAGTCCGCCCAATGGGGTGCGGGGCGCGCCCAGAACAGCTGGTCCACCTGCAGCTCACCGTGGAATATGTGGCCGTGGGGGCTGCCGATAGCGGCCTCGATGTCGGGCGGCGCAAGCACCTGCATGTCGATGATGTCGCTGGAGAAGCCGGGGGCGTACTCATCGAGCTGGGCGAGGACATTGCGTACCAGGTCACCCTTGCGGCTCTTCCAGTCCCCGTCACGGAGCGTGTAGGGGGCGTGGCCGCCAAAAAGGTTCACCACGTGCTTGCCCGGCGGTGCCAGCGAGTCGTCGACGAAAGTTGGCGTGACCGGAGTGATGAAAGGCTGTCGGGAAATGTCACCGTACTTGGCATCGTCGTAGGCACGCTCGAGATATTCGATGGTTGGACCGATATGGGTGTAGGTCGGATAGGGAATCCCCGCGGCCTGCGAATCGAATGACTTGTACTGCGGCAGCCGGTGACAAGCGATGTTGATCTTGAACGCGCTCGAGAAGGTGCGGTACGTCTCCACGTCGCGGACGAACTCCGCGGGCAGTTGACGCTTGTCCAGAAGCTTCAGGAAGGTCAGCTTCGCGGATATGTTACTGGTGACGATGTCCGCGTGGTAGCGGCTGCCGTCGGTGAGGGTGACACCGGTTGCACGTCCGTTGGAAGTCTCAATGGAGGCGACTTCGGCTGACGTGCGAATTTCCAGGCCCTTCTCCATGCCGGAGCGTGCGATTGCGGTGCTGATCGCGCCCATGCCACCACGGACGAATCCCCAGCCGCCCGCTCCCGCATGTTCGCCCATCAAGTGATGCATCACGACATAGGCCGATCCGGGACTCTTCGGTCCGGCGAATGTGCCGATGCCGCAGTAGTAGGCGAGCACGGCCTTGATCTCGGTGCGCTCGAACCACTCGGACAGGTATTCGTCCGCGCTCATGGTGAACAGATCCACCAGGCGGAAGAGCTTTCCGCCCACGCGCCGGTAGCGCCACAGGAATTTGGCGGTCTCCTTGAATGACCGCCAATCGCGGCAGGATGGGTCCGGAGGGGTTTCAAGCAGCAGGCGGCGCATGATCCGCACCGACTCCATCAGGTAGCGATCGAACTCGGGATAGATCGCGGCATCTCGCTGGGAGAAGCGCGCGAAATGTCTCTGGGTCTTGGCGATGTCATCCGCAAAGACGATGTAGTCGTTGCCCGGCAGCGGCCCGAACATGTCGGTCGAGGGCAGCACCTGATAGCCGAAACGCGCCAGCTCCAGCTCGGCGATGATTTTCGGGTGCAGCAGGCTCATGAGATAGCTGAACACGGAGAATCTGAAGCCTGGGACGACCTCCTCGGTCACGGCGGCTCCGCCAACCACATGCCGGCGCTCCAGCGCCAGAACCTTCAGTCCGGCGCGCGCCAGATAGGCCCCGCAAGTCAGGCCGTTGTGACCGGCGCCGATAATGATTGCGTCATAGCGATCTGTCATGGAGGTGCCCCGGGGATTATTTGCGTAGGATGTATATCATGTCTGGCGGCGAGTCCTTCAGTCGAGACGCTGGAGTGGTGGACAGTCACTTACAAGCCGGTTTGCGAGCCGCCTATGCACAGGCCCTGGAGGCTCTGCGCATAGGCCGCGCGGCGGCGGCGGAGAGGCAATTTCGCGCTATCCAGGAGGCTGCCCCGGGCGATGTCAACAGCCTGCGCTGGTTGGGTGTCGCATTGCTGGCGCAGGACAAGGTGCAACCTGCCATTGATGTACTGGAGCAGGTCGTCGGTGCCGCTCCTGATTTCCCGCAGGCTCGAGTCGATCTCGCGCGCGCCTACCGGCAGGACGGCCGACTGGAAAATGCGCGCGAGGCGTTGAAGCGAGTCCTGCACGAGATGCCGGAGCTTCAGGAAGCTTGGGTTGCATTCGCGGCCGTGCTGGTGGACCTGCAGAAGTATGAGGACGCCCGGTTTGCCTTCGAGCGCGCGCGCCTGCTCGACCCGCAGCTCGAGCGGATCGATGCGGCGACCGCCGCTTTATTGGCGGCAGATCGGCGCCGGGCTGAGGAAGTATTCCGCGAGGTACTCAAGGCCGATGCCAGCCATGTCGCGGCCTTGTGCGGACTGGCGGCAGTGGCGCTAAGTGCCGGCAACCACAAGGATTCCGAGCGATTGCTGCGTCACGCCCTGCGGCAGTCGCCGCATTCGCCGCTGGCGCAGCGCGGCTTGAGCAACACACTGCTGAGCGCCGGCCGCCTGGAGGAGGCCGAGACGACGATGCGCAAATTGCTGCGGCTCGAGCCCGAGAATCCGCAGAATTGGATCGCGCTCGGAGCTGTCTACACGCGGTTGTTGCGACAGAGCGAGGCGTTGGAGGCTTTCGAGGAGGCTGTGCGACTGAAGCCGCAGGAGGTGCGCTTGCGCCTGTCCATCGGGCATCTCAACAAGACCCTCGGGCGCCGCGAGGCTTGTGAGCGCGCCTACCACGAGTGCCTGCGGATGAATCCCGATTTCGGCGAAGCCTACTGGAGCCTCGCCGATCTGAAGAACTACACCTTCAACGACGACGAAGTAGCGGCTATGAGTCGGTTGCTGGAGCGCCCCGCACACGACGCTGATAACACCGCGCAGGTGCATTTCGCCCTGGGCCGTGCGCTGGAACAGCGGCAGCAGTATTCGCAGTCATTCGCCCACTATGCGCGAGGCAACGCTTTGCGACGGCGGACCTCGCCATTCTCGATCACCAAATTCGAGGAGAAGTCGCAACGGGTCATGCGGCTGTACGATCAGGCATTTTTCGCGCCTCGTGCCGGTGGCGGCAATCCCGATGCCGCGCCTATTTTCGTCGTGGGCTTGCCGCGCTCGGGCTCCACACTGGTCGAGCAGATATTGGCCAGCCATTCGAGTGTCGAGGGCACCATGGAGTTGCCCAATATCCTCACCCTGGTGCGTGAATTCGATCATGCGGATGCGCGCGGCGATGCGTACCCGGAGAGTGTGCGGCCTGTGGCGCGTGAAGGCCTGACAGCTCTTGGCACTCGATACCTCCTGGAGACGCAGCCTTTGCGCACCGGCAAGCCGCGCTTCATCGACAAGATGCCGAACAACTTCAGTCATGTCGGCTTCATTCACGCCATCCTGCCCAATGCCACGATCGTCGATGTGCGGCGCCATCCGCTGGATGCCTGCTTCAGCACCTTCAAGCAGTATTTTTCCGAAGGCCAGTCCTTCAGTTACGACCTGGAAGATCTCGGACGTTACTACCGCTGTTACCTGGCGTTGATGGATCACTGGGATGCCGTGCTCCCGGGCAAAGTGATGCATCTGCAATACGAGGCGCTGATACGCGATCCTGAAGGCAACATACGGCGGCTGCTGGATCATTGCCGCCTGCCGTTCGAGGCGACCTGTCTGAGCTTCCACCAGACTCGCCGTGCGGTGCGCACCGCCAGCTCCGAGCAGGTGCGGCAACCCCTGTATTCATCGGGAGTGGGGTATTGGCGGAATTTTTCCCAGGATTTGGATCCCCTGAAGGCCGTTCTGGGCGAGGCCTTGAGTCGGTTCGAGTCTGCTGAGGACCCCAAATCTTATTGAACGATCGATAAACACCATTGACGTGAGATACCCTCTCACGGGATGATCGCAACTGGGGACGGCCGGCAACAACACGCTGTTTGCCGGCGTGCCACGAAGAAATGTCCGCCCGAATCGCCGCTGAGCGATCTGGGCCAATGGGCAAGGGGGCTTATGGGCACGAATAACCTGCGTCCGGGGTCTGCATCCAAGGCCCGATTGCCTGTCGTTCAGCTGCCCCGCTCGAAAGTGAGTGTTGCCGTGGCAGTTGCGCTGTACGGTGTGGTAGCGCTGCGCGCCCCTGCGTCGCATGCGGCTGACAGCGCCTCCGATGCCCTCCAGGAAGTCATCGTGACGGCGCGCAAGCGAACGGAGAACCTGCAGGAAATCCCGCAGAGTATCGATGTCTTCACGGCCAAGGACCTGGAGAACATGTCGATCTCGCAATTCGAGGACTATGCGGTCAAGACGCCCTCCGTGTCCTTCATCAGCATTGGTCCGGGCACGCAGATGTTCTTCATGCGTGGCGTCTCCGATGGCAGCAACCCGAACGTCACCAACACTTCGTCCACCGGATTCTTCATCGATGACCTGTCGATGAGTTATTACGGCGGCATCCCCGATCTGCACAGCTATGACATCCACGACATCGAGATATTGAATGGACCGCAGGGCACGTTGTTCGGCGCCGGGTCGATGTCCGGGGCCATTCGTATCACGACGACGCGGCCCGATGTGGCCGCGTTCAGCGCCGGCGTCGATTTCGACGGCGGCAAGATCGATCACGGTGGTGTCAATAAGACCTACGAAGGATTCGTCAACGTTCCACTGATCGACGGCCGGACCGCGCTGCGGCTGGTTGCCTATGGAGTGCAGAGTGGCGGCTTCATCGACAACCTGCTGAAAACCCGCACCTGGGTGAACGGGGTTGTTTCGACGAATGCCGCCTGGGCGCGCAACGACTACAATACCCAGAATGTCGATGGCATGCGGGTTTCGCTGAAACATGTCATCAACGATCAGTGGAATGTTCTGGCTATCTACAGCTACCAGAGCCAGAGGCACACCGGCGCGTGGGACCAGGACCCGCTGCGCTACGGTGAGCGTAAGGTGGCCCGCTTCGGTCCGGAGAACGGCAACAACTACGTGAAGACGTTCGATCTGCACGTGGAAGGCGACGTAGGCATCGGCGACCTGGTGTACGCAGGTACATACTGGGCGGAACCTTCGAAGAGCGTCATCGAGTACTCGGAGTATGTGCAGTACTCGAATATCGCGCCATTCACCGCCGCGAATGTACAGAGCTTCGCCTGCCTGACGGGACCCACGACACAGGGCGGCACCGATGCGTTCAGCGGCTGCGGGGTACCCACGCAGTACTATGTCTATGATACCCATTCCTACCGCTGGTCGCATGAGCTGCGCCTGCAATCGAAAGACAACGGTGGGCGATTTCACTGGCTGGGCGGGCTGTACTGGGAAAAGACCAAGCAGTTGTATTCCAACTTCTACGCCATGCCGAACATTCAGCCCAATGGCGAGGCGTACCAGTCGTCGATTTCCTACTACAACTACTACTACGCGCCCCACCAGGCCGCGCCGCTGCCGCAGGAGTGGTACAGCTACAAGTCCCGCTTCGATTACCTGCAGACCACCGAATTCGCTGATTTCACCTACGATCTGAGCTCGCGCTGGAAGCTCAACGCGGGGGTGCAGCATTTCCAGTCGAGTTTTCGCGGCAGCAGCCTGTATGCGGGGTACTTCTGGGATCCCAAGCTGCCCAGCGCCTATGACGGCAAGTCGCACAAAGTCAATGCCAAGGCCAGCCTGAACTTCCAGATCACGCACGATCTGCTCGCCTACGCCACCTTCAGCCAGGGATTTCGCGACGGCGGCGTCAATGGTGGGCTCGGGCAGTCCTGCTACAACAAAGGTGCGCCCCCCTACTACAAGCCGGACACGCTCAACAATTTCGAGCTGGGCTGGAAGTCTACGCTGCTCAACGGGCGCATGATCTGGAATACCGCGGCCTATTACATGGACTGGAAGGATTACCAGACCGCGGTATTCGCGCTGGAGATCTGTCCCTCGCAGTTCAATGCGAATCTGGGGGACGCGCGCATCTATGGCGTGGAGTCGAACGTCAACTATCTGGTCGGTAAAGGACTCAGTCTGCAGGTGTCCGGCAGCTACAACGATTCACATCTGACATCCATAGCCAGCACATTCCGCCAACCGAGCTATGTAGTGGTTCCCGGCGAGCGGCTCCCCTATGTGCCGTATTTCAGCTACAGCGCCAATGCCCGCTACGAGCGGCCGCTCAGCGCGGCCGTCAGCGGCTTCCTGCAATACGACCTGGCGCACAAGGGTGACATGTGGAACGACCTGCGCTATGCGAACAAACACGGGTTTGCCCGGAGTCTGCAGCCGGAGTATGCCCTCTCCAATCTGCGCTTTGGTGTGCAGTCGCCCACCGATGTCTGGGCGGTGGAAGCGTACATCAGCAATCTATTCGACAAGAACGCCGTGATCTTTACCAACACAGGCAACTATGACCACCGGCAGACGACCAATGAGCCGCGGGTATTCGGGTTGCGGGTGAAGTACCGCTGGGGGCAGGGGAAGTAGGCGCGGGGAGTAGCGGCGGCGCTTCAGGCGGTCTGCGGCTTGAAGGTCAGTGGCGCTGGCGCGGCGTTAAACGCCGCGCCAGCGTCTTCCCCTAGAACTTCTGACCGAACTGAATCGCAATCGTCCGCGGTTGGGCCGGGATGATGTACGGTTGGGCGCAGATGTCCACAGTGCACTGCACGAAACGTGTCAGCTGGGCGCGCTTGTCGGTCGCGTTAGTCACCA
>Ga0070735_10005307_pt1 | contig 10720 bp, 9 predicted proteins | sample Coa_R1_FD_66443 | JGI IMG/M metagenome (GOLD analysis project Ga0070735, IMG submission 66443) | Surface soil microbial communities from Centralia Pennsylvania, which are recovering from an underground coalmine fire - Coalmine... | ecosystem: Environmental > Terrestrial > Soil > Unclassified ... | reverse complement strand
CGTCGGCCGGACGCAGCCACGGACGTGCTTAGCTCCGACCGCAGCACGGCGCGCGCGCGGTGCAGCCTGGACATCACCGTCCCCATCGGAATTCCCAGCGCTTCGGCAATCTCCTTGTAGGTGAGCTCCTCGACGTCGCAGAGCACGATCACTTCCTGAAACGATTCTGGAAGCCGCTTCAGCGCGCTGAGGATGTCTTCGTCACTCAGCGCCTGCGCCGGCGGCGGCACGAACGGAATCGTGCGCGCGATCAGATCGTCTGGATCCTCGACGAGTGGCGAGCGGCTGCGCGCGCGGCGCCGGTTGCTCCGGACGTGCTGGAGGATCGTCGACAGCCACGCTCGGCAGTTCGTGCCGGGCTGGAATCGGTGAAACGACTGAAGCGCCTGCATCATCGTTTCTTGCACGAGATCCTCGGCTTCGGAGCGGTTTCGCTCGAACCACATTGCCAGCCGAAACAGGCGATCGACGTGCGGCAGAGCTTCCGCCTCAAAGGCGGCCCATACGTGGTCGTCGACGGCTGGCGCTGGCGTCCGTGCCATTACAGTCAGGTCACGCGTAAGTGTCTCTCGTCATGATGTCGCCAAGCCGCGATTTATTCCCGGGAATAGATCAGGCGACCGGATACATTGTTCGATTGCTGCAAACGGCCGCTGTGTCTCACATTCCACGCTGTTGTCCAATCGCCCTCGTGCTGGGGCTTAGCCTGATGATGCAGGCGGAGGACAGGCGCAATCGGTGGAAATGCCACAGCGTCGACGTCGCGGGCGTCGGCCCAAGGTCGGGGCGCGTCTGCCCGATTTTGCGCTGCGCGATCAGCACGGTGAGGCGCGCTCGCCGGTCTCCCTCCTGAGCCCAAAGGCGCGGTGCCCATCGTCGAATTCGATTACCAGACGTGTGACGACTGAGCGTCAGACCGCCGGATCGCGACGGGCCGAAGCAGCCCTGAGCGATTCTATGAATCGAACGGACGTGACGATGCGGCTGCGATCGTCGGAGAGCGCCCGATCGACCGTGGACCGCGTACACGGCGTGTATGCAATGCGTTGTCCGCTGTACCACACTCGTACAAGACCATCGCGCCATCTTCGTCGGTTGAGTTGATCCCCTAGCACCGCGGACGCGTGGGGCCGAACGCCTCGCCGCGGCGCTCCTCTTACGCGCCGCTGGAATATTCGAACGCGCAGCGGTGATACCTACAACATCACTATTGTGCGGTGCAGAACACGAGGAGTTCGATATGAAACGGATTGGGATGTGTGTTTCGGCGTTGGTGGTTCTCGCGACGGCGGCCGGTGCGGCGCGAACCGAGCGTGAAGGCGGTTCGCTCATCGTCACGGCATCGAATCAGACTGCGAACCAGCTGCTGGTCTACGACACGGCCGGGACGCTCGTACAAGCCACGCCGACTGGCGGGCAGGGCGGCGTCGGCGGCAATGCGGGCGGCGTCGCTGTCCTCGGTGGGATGATCGCTGTCGTGAACTTCGGATCGTCATCGGTCTCCATTTTCGATCGCCGCGACGATCGGTTCGAGCTTGAGCAGGTCGTGGCCGCATCGTCCGCGCCGGTGAGCGTGGCGTTCGGGAAGGATCACCTCTACGTGCTCGGTGCGACGACCGTAGAGTCCCACCGGATCGATAGCGGTGACGTCGACCCTACGCTCGACGGCCTCGCAGGTCTTGTCCGGGCGGACGGTTCAGCCGCCCAGGTCGGAGTCGCTGCCGATGAGCTTGTCATCTCGGAGAAGAGCAACACGGTAGAGACGGTCACCTTGCGCGCGGGCGCCATCGAGGGCACAGCGCGAGCCGTCACGCTCCCAACCGGCAGTAACACACCGTTCGGACTGGCGACGCGCGGCGAGAACGCGTACGTCACGATCGCGCACTCGGACGAGGTCAGCCTGATCAAGGACAGCGCCGTCGTCGCCATCACGGCGACCGGCACGGTCGGCGGCAGCGGGCAGCATTCGCCGTGCTGGGCCGCGTTGCTCGGGCCGTATCTGTACACGTCGAACTCGCCGAGCCATAGCGTCTCCCGTCTGATCGCGACCGGTTCGAACGTGACGCTGGACGCACCGGTGGCGGCAACGACGCCCGGGGCGCCGACTGACATCGCCGCCGCCGACAAACGGGTGGCCGTCGTGGACGGCAGCGGAGGCGTGTCGCGGGTCACTCAGTTTACCGTCGACGACAACGGCAACCTCACGCAGGTGTCGCAGGTGGCGGTCGCCGCGCCCCTCAACGGCATCGGCATCGTGGTGAAGTAACGCTGACTCGGCATTGCAAACTTTCACTTAATAGGAGTCGGACATGACGAGACTGCTGATGGCGATGTGTTGCGCGTGCCTCATGGGGGCCACGGGGTTGGCTCAGATGTCGACGGACAAGGACAAGATGGCGAACGACACGATGGGCAAGTCGATCACGGTGACCGGCTGCGTCGCCGCCGGATCAGAGTCCGGGCACTACATCCTGACCAACGGCATGATGGCCGGCGACGCCACCGGCAAGTCGTACGACCTCACGGGCGGCCAGCTAAAGGCGCACGTTGGCCACAAGGTCGAGGTGACCGGCATAATGGACCAGGACAAGAAGATGGGCAAGGATGCGATGGCGAAAGACAAAATGGATCACGACACGATGAGCAACGACAAAACGGCCATGTCTGAGATGCACGCCACCCTGCGGGTCAAGTCCGCGAAGATGGTTTCTTCGACCTGCCCGTAGCTGCGCGATTTTTTTTGACGCGCGAAGGCGCAAGCCATGACGGAGGGATTGAGATTATGAGCGTAGGACTACTGGTGCGGCTCGAAGCGAAGCCCGGCAAAGAGGCGGAGGTGGCGAAGTTCATCAGCGGAGCGCTGTCGCTGGCGCAGCAGGAACCTGCCACAACGACGTGGTTTGCGTTGCGTCTGGGACCATCGACGTTTGGCATTTTCGACACGTTCCCTGATGACGAGGGCCGACAGGCGCATCTCACCGGGCCGATCGCCGCCGCGCTCATGGCGAAGGCGTCAGAGTTGTTGTCGGTTCCGCCTGCGATCGAGAGGGTCGACGTCCTGGCGGAAAAATTGCCAAGCTGAAACAGGGCCCACGACCAACAGTCCGTGTGGTCCTGCCGGGCGCGCTTGCACATCCGGAGCGATCAGCGGGTTGAGGCGCACCGCTCATGGGGCGAACTCGATGCCGCGATTCCCGCGCGTGACCGAGGCCACCGGACTCGAGGTCGTGGAGATCGGTCGAGATCCATTCCTCGTCGCGTCAACTCCTGCTCACCCGTGGTGCGGTCAACCACCGACCGGAGACTTGGTGAGTCGAACAACCGTATTCAGCAGCGACGGGAGGCCGGAAGGCCCGACTGTTTTGAGCAGGACGAGGGTCCTCGCCGTGTCCTTCACCTCGAAGCGCGCGAGTCGGGCTGGCGTCCATTCGCGCAATTACGTCCTGCAGACCATCGAACATGTCGGCGTCCATGATGTTGAGAGGGATGATCGAACACCACTCTCCAGGACGCAGGCGTTCCTTGATGACGCGCAGGTGCGACGCCGATTGGAGTCATGACCCTCAGCCTACGAGGGGGAGGGACACTCGTTCTTGAAGAATCGCGTCACATTTGTCATTTGTCCTTCTGAATATTGCCGTCAAGTCGGTTTCATTCGCCGTCGAGGCCGAGCCGCCGAACCTCGCGATATCGGAAACAGTCGATGAGATGGTCGTTGACCATGCCGATTGCCTGCATATGGGCGTAGATCACGGTGGATCCAACGAAGCTGAACCCCCGCCGCTTGAGATCGCGACTGAACGCATCGGACTCGCGGGTTGTCGCGGGAATCTGGCGCATGGTCTTCCATCGATTCTGACGCGGCCGGCCACCGACGAATTGCCAGCAATACGCGTCGAAGGTTGTGTATTCTTCCTGCACCGCCAGGAACGCCCGTGCGTTCGTCACCGCGGCCGCGATCTTCATGCGGTTACGGATAATCCCTGAATCTTGCATCAGCTTGTCGATCCGAGATGCGGAGTATCGCGCGACCTTTTCTGGGTTGAACTCGCTGAACGCGCGGCGGTAGCCATCGCGCTTGTTGAGCACAATCGACCAGCTGAGTCCTGCCTGCGCGGCTTCCAGAATCAGGAACTCGAAGTGCGTGCGGTCGTCGTGCGCCGGCACACCCCATTCGCGATCGTGATACTCGCGCATCAGCACGTGATCGACGTCGACCCAGGAACACCGTTTCGGCTGAGCATTGGGCATGTGTGTCATCTCCACGACGTTGACAAGACTTTACATGCCCTGTGGCGGCCGCAGCTACCGGGAGGCCAGTTCCAACCAGAACCACAAAAACGATCGAATCGCTCAGAGGGCTTCGAGATATCTGGGATGAACTCCCCAGAGAAGGGACGATGCGAACACTCGTAACGATGACGGCGGCCCTGTATGCGGTCGGGTCGTACTCATTTCGGAGGTGCAACGATGGCGCAAGCCCGTTCGGCGGGAGCGGCGAAAAATGTCGTGCTGGTGCATGGCGCGTTTGCGAACGACCCGAGCTGGTCGAAAATCGTTCCGTCCCTGAAAGCCAAGGGTTGTCGCGTCACGATTGCGGACAACCCTCTCACATCGTTCGCTGACGCCGTCGCGGCGACCAAGCGGGCGATCGCGGCGCAAGTTGGTCGCGCGGCGACCTGAGAGCGTATCGACGCGCCGAAGAGGGAAGGGCCGCGTGAATGATGATCGTCGCCTCGTGGGCCGCACGCGCCAAATCGCAGAGTGCGACGCAGGTCACTGCACGACGATCGTGCCGACCATATTCGGGTGAATCTGGCAGTGGTACGTAAACCGTCCCGCCGACGAGAACGTGACGTTGAACCGGCCGCCCGGCGGAATGGTGCCCGACGACCACTGGTTTGCGTCTGCGTTAGACGTGTGGGTGATGCTGTCGTCATTGAGCCAACTGATTGTCGTCCCAACAGCGATCGTCAGCGGGTTTTGACCGAACGCCGTCGTGGTCAGGGTTGACGCGCCGCTGGCAATATTCACCGTCGTGCTGCCAGCCGGTGCGGGTGTCGCTCCGGTCGAAGGTGACGAGGGCGAGTTGTATCCGCTGCAGGCCGTGAAGCACAGTGCGAGTGTGAGAACTGACGACAGACGAATAGACATTTCTTTCGATTCTCCTGCGCATGGTCAGACGCAAAGGTACTGCCGGGTTGTCCGATCGATTTCCGGTCGATTGTTCGTGAGAACGCGCTGTCGATGGTCTAACGGCTATTTGACTTCGTCTTCGTCCTGTCCGTGGCGGCGCGTCAGGAAATGGTCGAGGACGAAGTCGGCGACGTCGCGACCGAGCCGATGACCGCTCGTCAGGTCGCTACGGAAGTGCACGCCCGCGAAAATACGGCTCTGGGTGGCTTCCTCCGCAACCGCCGAGAGACTCGCGAATGAGCGCTCGACGCCCGGGAGGACTTCTGAGGTCACGGTGACGGGCAGATGATCTCCGTGAAAGACCGCCTCGAGCACCTCAGCGCCGGCAGCGCTGATGACGGCGTGCGCGCCTGGATATGCGGGATCGGGCGTCGTGTTGCCGACCAGGGGCAGCCAGTTCGCATCTGGCGTCGTGTCAGGATTGTCGTCCGTGCCGGCCTCGCGAATCGCTGTCACCGGACGCCAGCGGTTGTAGGTGTATTTGGCGTCGTAGAACGCGATGACGCTGTCGGCGACGCTAAGGTTCAGGAGGGCAAACAGCCGCGCATTCTCAGCCACCGTCAGGTGCCGATCGAGTGAGGCCGACTGCGCGATCTCGTTCCAATAGTTCTGTATGGCGCCGTTCCAGAAGCGTCCCGTCAACGCTTCATCAGGCGTGGCCGTCGTGCCGCCAGCCACGCCGAGCAACTGGACCTCGTCCACGTCCGATCTGTATCGATCGCTCGTCAACTGTGGGGGAGCGCCCGGGCGAAACTGATCGGCCCGCCGCAGCGCGAACGGGGCCACATTCCGCCAATGCGTGAACTGCGGCTGCTTCGGAAAGTTCGGGGGTGTCGACTGGTAGTCGCCAGGCGCGGTGCCGAACACATAGGGGATGGGCGGTTCGCTTGCACCATCGTTGCTCCGAAGCGCCAGGATTGCGTCCGCGGCGACCTGCCCGATGCGAATGCCCTCTGTCTTGGCAGCCCCGTCGGGCACGAGCGTCAACGATTGCTGGAATTCAGCGTCGAGCTTACTCGTCAGCCCGGGGTAGAGGGCAACGAGCACCGCGTGTGCCGCGGCGTCCGCAGCAGCGGATTGCGATGCCTGCTGTGACACTCCCGAGAACTGGACGGCATACGGCCGGTGGGTCTGGTCGATGGCGTTCACGGCGTCGTAGATCGCCGCGTGCAGGATGGCGAAGCTGCGCGTGGGATGAATCGTGGCGGCCTGGGCACCAGGTGTCCGAACAATCGCCAACAGGTTCCGGTTCCACTGGATGACGGGATCCGTCGACTGAGCCGTGGGATCAGGAGCGGCCCGCAACGCGGCCGTCAATGCGATGGTCAATAGCGCACACGTCGTCACGAGGGTCTTCACGGTCATGATGCTCCTTGCTTTTGCGTGCCTGAGCACGCCGTCGCCATATTGACCGGAGACGACGCAGAACTATTCCCGGGGTCATATCCTGGCCTTCCGCCGTTGACGCTCTCGGCGCCTCGTCGCGAAACCAGCTCGTCGGGATGCGAGTGCGGCAGCCCCCGCTCTTCCGATCTCACAGTCGGGCCGGTACTCGCTCCTACACGGTGTTCGGGAGCGAATCGTAGCGAAGTGTTCGCAGGAGACAGGTCGTTCAGGCGAATTGCTCATAGTGGATGTTCGATTCCGGCACCTGCAGTGCACCCAGCGCCGCGGCGACCGCCGTCATCATCGGCTGCGGCCCGCAGATGAATGCCTCGCGGTGTTGCACATCAGGAACGAGTCTGGCGAGCATCTGCAGGTCGATCCGGCCGCGTTCGTGCCCGACCGTGCCTGTGCCAGTCTCGGTGGTCGTAGGGTTTTCCATGTCACGAGACAGGACGAAATGACAGTGCGCGGTTAGCGCCCGAAGCTCAGAGGCAAATACGAGGTCGTTGGCGGTTTTGGCCGAGTACAGCAGCACGATGTCGCAGCCTGCTGCCGCCAATGCTTCGATCAACGCGCGAATCGGCGTGATGCCAATCCCGCCCGCCACCATGAGGTATTTGTCGCACCGCTCCGCGGCGGTGAAGGCGCCCAGCGGACCCTCGAGCAGCGCGAGCGTGCCCGGCGTTAGTTCGCGAATGCGATTGGTGAAGTCACCGGCAGCTTTGATCGACAGCCTGAGGAATTGACCGTTCGGCGCGGCGGAGAACGAAAAAGGGTGCGGTGACCAGCGCCCTTTCGACAGGAACATCACGTTGGCGTATTGTCCAGGACGGAAGATAAAACGATCGATCCGGCGACCCGTCAGATACACCGAGGTTACGTCGCGGCTCTCCGAGACGATCTTGTCGATCCGGAAGCGATGTTTCGCACCTCGGACAATCGGTCGGCCGGCGCGGAACACGACGATCAAGCCAAATACGGTCAGGTGTAGCCCGATCCAGTAATCCGCCCACCATGGCTGTCCGGCGATCTCGGCGCCGTTCGCCTGGTGCCACGAGGCCAGCCCGAGGGCGACGTACATAGCGAGATGACTCACATGCCACGTCTCGTAGGTGAGTCGCCGCCTGATGTGAGGTGTTGACGACGCCACCATGAGCGCGATGACGATGAAGGCCGCGATCGCGAGCCGTGTCGGCCAATCCGCCGCGAAATCCATGAACTGCCGGGTGACGGACAGTTGATACCAGCGCGCGTATCCGACTGTGACCAACGCGGGATGGGCAAGGAACAAGGAACCGAGCGTGAAACCGATGCGCCGATGCCAACGGTACAAGCGGTCGGATCCCACGGACGGCTCGAGGCCAGGCAGACGGCTGACAAGGATCAGCTGAAGCAGCACTCCCGAAGCGACCAGAAGCCCCGCCAACCTTCCAAGCGCCAATTCGCGACCGCCTGCGTGGCCATTCATCAGCATGCGGCTAGAGGCGCGCCACCAGGCGACGCCGAGCGCGGCGACATGAAGCACGCAGGCCACGGCGAGCCACTGCACCGGCGTCACGGATCGGGCACGGTCATCAGCCAAAACGAGTTCGTCGACTCCCTTCAGCGATGTAGACCGGCCGCGCGCGCCAGATATTCCGGCGGTGTCGGGACGCTTAGGGCTCGAACAGCACGTAGGCTCCGTCTGATCCCACGCGCAGGAACTTTGCTTCGACGAGAATCTGGAGAGCCCGCTTGCACAGTGGCGGTTCAATGCCGCAGAAGCGTTGCACTTGTTCCAGCGTCAGTCTCATATCGGGCATTTCGCGAAACTCTGCACGAAGACGATCCAGGATCTGCTCAGGCGGGCACGTGCTCATGAAAGAATCGCTCCTTGGCCACCCGTCTGCTGTAACAGTTTGGCGACGAGAGCCGTCCAGCCTGTCTGATGACTCGCGCCCAGTCCGACTCCGGTGTCGCCATCGAAGTACTCGTGAAAAAGGATCAGATCGCCCCAGTGTGGGTCCTGCTGATGTCCTATCGCCGCGCCGGATGCCGGGCGCGTCCCATTGGGACGTCGCAGGAACAGGCGCGTGAGGCGGTTCGACAGTTCCGTCGCAACCTGCCACAGCGTGAGCATCTGACCGGACCCGGTCGGGCACTCTACTTTCAGTCCGTCGCCGTAATAGTGGTAGTACCGCTGCAGCGCCTCGATGATGAGGTAGTTGACCGGAAACCACACCGGACCTCGCCAGTTCGAGTTCCCGCCGAACGCTCGGCTCTGTGATTCGGCCGGTTCATACGAGACCTTGCGTAGTGTGCCGTTGACCTGGAGTGAGAACGGCTGGTCTGCATGCACGCGCGACAGGGATCGAATGCCGTGCGGTGAAAGAAACTCGCGTTCGTCGAGCATCACCTTCAACACGCGCTCCAGCCGCCGTCGGTCGGTGATCGCCAGGAGCCGTCTGCCGGCGACGCCAGGCGTCTGCATGGGCGCGAGGCTGGCGGCGAGGTCTGGGCGGTGCGCGACGAACCAATCGAGCCGTCGTGAGAACGCAGGCAACCAGTCCAGCATCTCGAGATCCACCGTGTGGACTGCGAGCAGCGGCAGAAGCCCGACGATGGAGCGGATTCTCAGAGGCAGCCGGTGACCATCGCCGAAGTCGACGACATCGTAGAAGAACCCGTCTTCCTCGTGCCACAGGTTGTGTCCGTGCCGGCCGGGCGTGGCCGCGCCGGTCATCGCATGTGCGATGTAGATGAAATGCTCCCAGAATTTGCTGGCGAGATCTTCATAGGCCGATTCGTGCTTCGCCAGCTCCACGGCGATGCCCAGCATGTTCAGCGAATACATGGCCATCCAGCTGGTCGCGTCGGATTGTTCGAGACGCATCCCGCCGGGCAGGGGCTGGCTCCGGTCGAACAATCCAACATTGTCCAGACCAAGAAAGCCGCCCTGAAATACGTTCAGCCCGTCCGCGTCGTGACGGTTGACCCACCACGTGAAGTTCAGCAGCAGTTTCTGGAATACACGCTCGAGGAAGACGCGGTCGCCGGCGCCTCGTCGCTTCTGCTCGATTTTGTAGACCCGCCACGCCGCCCACGCCTGGACCGGGGGATTGACGTCGCGGAACTCCCACTCGTAGGCCGGAAGCTGTCCGTTCGGATGCATGTACCATTCACGAAGCAGCAGCACAAGCTGATCCTTCGCGAAGTCCATGTCGACGATAGCGAGTGTGACGGCCTGGAACGCGAGATCCCATGACGCGTACCAAGGAAACTCCCACTTATCCGGCACTGACAGGACATCGTCGTTGTAGACATGCGTCCAGCCGGCGTTGCGGCCACCGAGCCGCTCAGGCGGCGGAGCAGGCTGGCCAGGATCTCCCTGGAGCCACGTACGGACGATATAGTGATAGAACTGCTTGGACCACAGCAGGCCCGCGATGGCTTGTCGCGCAACATTCCGTGCGTCGTCGGACATCCCCGCCGGCAGGACGCGCGCGTAGAACTCGCCGGCATCGCGAATGCGGGCGTCGAACGTCGCTGTAAAGAAGTCGTCGAATGCGGCCGAAGGCCCTTCGCGCACGTCTGAGAAGCGCAGCCGGATTTCGGCCGTTTCGCTAGGCGCGACATCGAGCACGTACCAGGCCGCGACCTTTGTGCCCCGACCTGCGGGATTCACGGCGCTCTGATCACCCTCGACCACGAGGCGGTGAAACGCATCTTTGACGTAGGGATTGGGATTCGGGCTTCCGAAGAGTCGCTCGCGATTCGTCTCGTTTCCGGTGAAAAGCAGCGACGCCGCACCGTAGCACGAGAGCCAGCGTCGTCCGTACGTCGGCTCGTCCACTTCAATGGTGGGAACCGGACCCGCGCCACGGCGCAGCTCGGGTTTGGGCGCATCAGGCGACCAGCTCCAGACGTTGCGGAACCACAGCGTAGGCAGAACGTGCAGGCGAGCAGCCTCCGGCCCACGATTGGTGACACGAATACGAATCAGAATGTCTTCGGCATCGGCCTTCGCATATTCCACTTGCACGTCGAAGTAGCGATCGTCGGCGAAGACTCCCGTGTCGAGGAGCTCGTATTCGGCGTCAGCGGCCCCTCGCCGCCGGTTCTCCTCGATCAGCTCCGCGTACGGAAATGGTGCCTGCGG
>Ga0070735_10005306_pt1 | contig 10720 bp, 8 predicted proteins | sample Coa_R1_FD_66443 | JGI IMG/M metagenome (GOLD analysis project Ga0070735, IMG submission 66443) | Surface soil microbial communities from Centralia Pennsylvania, which are recovering from an underground coalmine fire - Coalmine... | ecosystem: Environmental > Terrestrial > Soil > Unclassified ... | reverse complement strand
GTAGCCGCGGAACCGCTCGTCCCGGTAGACGAGCGAGCCGTGGAGCAGAGAAACGCGAGCGCGCTGCCGCTCCGGCAGCGAGTCGAAACGCAGGGCGCGCGCCGCGCGCTCGAGCGCCACAGTTGAGACATCCACGCCGCATATCTCCTCGATCCTCGTTTCGCGAAGCAGCAGGCGGAGCAGCCGGCCCTCGCCGCATCCCAGGTCGAGAACGCGCTTCGGCGGACCCCCTTCCAGTACCGCCTCCTGAGCGGCACGGAGCCGCAGATCGTTCAGCCGCAGCGGAGCCTCCCCTGCCTCTTCTGCCGCGGCGCGCCGATCGTCCGCCTCTTCCAAGCACTCGCCGCTCTCCTCGGCCAGGTCGAGCTGTGAGATGGCGCTGCGGACCATCGCCGAACGGTACATCAGGTACCGCTGCGTTATCAGCTCGCGTTCAGGATGTCGCGGCAGCCATCCGGCGCCGCGTTTCAGCAGCTTGTCCACCTCGTCCTCACCGACGAAGTAGTGCTTCGCGTTGTCCAGCACAGGCAGGAGAACGTAGAGGTGCGTCAGGAGATCCTGGACCGTCTGCATGCCTTCGATCGTCAGCGCGAAGACGCCCCCGCTCGCCGTCGCCTCCCCGCCCAGGCGCAGCGGCTCCTCGGACAGCGTTACGCGATAGCCGAGCGGCACGAACAGGCGCTCGATCAGGCCGGCGCCGCCGCGACACCGCACCGCCGCAATCATCGCGGAGAGCGGCATCTTTTCGCCGACGCGCTCCTGGCGGTCCCGGCTGCGGCCGTTCAGCGCCGTGCCGAATACCGTGGCTATCGCGACGCTCGCAAGGCTGGAGGCTGCATAGGGCCGGTCGTTGACGTACTGGTCGAGGCCGTGCGCGCCGCGCGCTCGCACCAGCCGGACGGGGTCCACCTCCAGCAGCAGCGCGGAGGTGCAACATCGCTCCGACGCCTCGGGGTAGAAGACCACCACGCGTCCGAACGCCGTCTCGGTCTCATTCACGGCAGCAGGATTCTTGTGGAGGAGGAAACCCAGGTCGGAGGCGTCCTCGGCTCGGCAGGTTATGGAAATTAGCATGAATGTTTGGTGTTGGGTGTCGGGTGTTTGGCTTTCAGGTGTTCCGGTATTCAGGACGGCCGGCGCCAGGCGGCCAGCGTGCCTGAACACCTGAACACCGAACACCTTCCTTCGTGACAGCTCTCGGCCGCCGGAAGTTGCTGCGCACAGGCCTCACGTCGGGAGGCCGTTCGGCCGATAATCCCGCAAGATCGATTCGCGGCGCCGTCGATGCGGGCGTGCCGGAGCGGTTCGGAGAGCGGGGAATAGATTGTGAGCGCGGACATTGCGATCAATAGCGCGGCGGAGCGAGCGACCGCCAACGCCGGCCGGGACTTCGCCCGCCGGTTCACGAACATGCTCTGCGAGCTGCGGCTGCAGATAGGCATTCAGAACCGCATCGAGCGCATTATGAACGATTTTGCGGAGGAACACCCCAACGTCCGCGGCGCGTACCTGTCGCGGAACGTCGACGCCAGCTACTTCAGCGACGGCGCCTACGGATGGGAGGCCGATTCGAAGCCGAAGCTCCAGGGGATCGCGATCGAAGGCGAAAACCTGTTCGAGTTCATCGCCTTCACGAACGGTATCCGCATCCACACGACGCCGCTCACATCCATTATGAATGTCGAGGAGCTCTGGCTCGAAACGGCCCCGGACGCGCCGTTCACGTTCCGCGTCTGCATGTTCCACAGCTTCCCCGCGACCACCATCCTGGTGGCGCCGGACGGCGACAGCCAGGATGCGGCAGTCGCGTTCGTTCAGCGCATCAAGTACCTGCGAGGCCTGTAGGATGCCGACACCGCACTACCCGGTCCGCGCCGGCGCGCATCGGCCGCAGGCAGCGCCCACCGCGGATTCCCAGCCCTCCGCCGCCTGCCCCGCGTGCGCCGAGAAGAGCACGGAGATCGAGCGGCTCAGGAACGAGCTGGCGCACGCACGCTCCGGAGCCACCTCGTCGCCCGGCCGTCTGATCGGCATGTGGGCCGCGCTGGCGATCTGCGCCGCCTGCATCGTCTTCGCCCTCGCCGCCATGCTGCGGCATGGGTAGCTGGTAGCAGGTAGATGGCAGCGGGTTGAATGCATTTGCCGACTATCAGCTACCGGCTACCAGCTACCGAATTCACGGTGTTTTCGCGCAGCGAAAACCGGTGTCGCTTCAAGTGTCGGCGTCGCCTTCGACGCTGCGGACGTATGTCCGGCAGTCCCGCTCTCCGTAGCCTATGGCCCCGCCGCGCAGCACGCGCTGGTTCGGGTTGCCGTTGTAGAAGCCCTGCACCCACTCCCACGCATTGCCCGCCATGTCGAGGCAGCCGTACGGGCTGGCGCCGGACGGCACGGAGCCTACCGCCTGGAGCCTGGACGGGCCAATCGAGCAGTGCTTCCCCGCGGCAAGAACGTGCGGCGTCGATGGATCGCCCGGACGGCGGCGGCGCTGCGCCACCCGTTTCGGATCCCACGTGTCGCCCCACGGATACCGGCGGCCGTCCGTTCCGCGCGCGGCCTTCTCCCACTCGGCGTCCGTCGGAAGCCGCTTGCCGGCCCATTTCGCGTATGCGGCCGCCTCCGCATAGGTGATGAAATTCGCCGGCAGGTCGTCCTCTCCGGGCGGGATTGGATGCGACGGGTCAAACTTATGAAACTCGCGGTTCGTCACCTCATGTACATCAATATAGAACGCCGGAAGATACTCGCGATGTTTGGGCCGGGACTCATCGTCTGCATCGGCGTCGTTGGAGCCGGCCAGGAACTCGCCGGCCGGCACCAACACCATTTCCGGAGGCGTGGCGCGGCGGAGCGCGACGAGGCGTGCGGGGTCGTCCCGGTCCGCACCAGGCGCATGGAGCCGCCACGCTGCCAGGGCGCTCACTGCGAGGACGAGCGCCGCGACAGTTACGGCAGTGCGAAGCCGCAGGCGGGGCGTACCTTTCGGATTTGCAGTCAATTATCGGACTCCAGCATACGTACCCGTACATGGGCGAGCCTGCCCGGTTGGAAGGCGTTCGCCCCCGTGGTATCGTACGCGCGCGCCCGGCCGTTCGTTGACGGTTCAATTGACAATCGATCCGAAAAGTGTGATAATGTACCGGTAGAAGAAGCACTTTTTGCTCTCCTACCGGTCCTTACTCGCAATCCATACCGACATTTGTTGCCGGAGCGCGTGACGTGCATGATTCTTCCCGATTCGACGCCGTTGGGCGTATACTGCGTGGGTTAACTGAGGTCGCTAATTCGCGCGGCGCGGCGATGCCGTGGCGCTAAAGGAGATAGGCTCGATGGGCATGTTCCAACGGATTTGGCGCTATCTGAACGCGCTCATCAACGGAAAGCTTGACGAGTGGGAGGATCCGGAGATCATCCTGAACCAGGCGACCCGCGAGATGAGAGAGAATCAGATCAAGAATCGCGAGCTTGCCGTCCAGGCGATCACTCAGAAGAACAACCTCCAGGCCGAAGTCGACAAGGAAGAGCGAACGGTCGCGGAGCTCGAGCGGCGCGCCACGCTTGCGCTTCAGTCGGGCAATCGCGAGCTTGCCAAGCAGTTCCTGAAGGAGAAGGCCCTCCACGACCAGACACTCGAATCGATGCGCACGAACCTGGTTTCCGCCACCGAGGCGGCCGAGAAGGTCAAGCTGGCGATCAAGTCAGAAGAGGAGCGGATTCGCCGCAAGACCGCGGAAGCGCTGGCCATGAAGGCCAACATGAAGCAGGCGCAAATCCAGATAAAGATCAACAAAGCGCTCGATCAGTTCCAGTTCAGCGAGAACGAGCAGCAGTGGGCGCACGTCAATGAGCGGATCACCTCGATGCAGTCCGAGGCATCGGCGCGGGCCGAGGTCGCCAATACCAGCATCGACGCGAAGCTTCGCGAGATGGAAGTCTCGCAGATGGATGTCGAGGCGGACCGCCAGCTCGCCGAGCTGGAGGCCAAGATGAACATGGGCACCTCTCCCGCGGCGAACTACAACACCAGCACCGTACAGCAGGTCCAGACCCTCGGCGGCGGACAGACAAGCGCAGGCGCGAACGGGAACGGCAAGCAGGAGTCCGACATCGATCGCCAGCTTCGCGAGCTGGAAGAGAAGCTGGGGAAGAAGTAGCATTTGAGCATACCTGAGCGACTGTATCGCCTCGCAAGAGGCAAAATCGGCGAAATCCGCGAGATGTTCGACAATGAGGACATCGAGCTGGATCCGGAAGTTCTGGCGCGCATACAGCGGTCCCAGGCGCGCAAGAGCGCCCGCGAAGAGCTCGCAGACGTGCTGGAAGAGGTGCCTCCGGCGCACGCCCTCTCCGCGCCGGCGCCCCGCACGGCCGCCGGCCTGCGAACGCCAGACGAGATTCGCGGCGGCGCTCCCTATCACGCGCCGCCGGCGGTCGCGCCTGTGCAGGACGACGGACTCGCGGCGCACTATCGGCTGCTCGGAGTCGAGCAGGGCGCAGATTTCGCTACGGTGCAGGCGGTGTACGACAAGCTGTCCTCCCGCTGCAGCCCGGACAAATTCCCGCCTGGTTCGCCGGAGGCGGCGGAGGCGCAGGATATTCACAATCGCCTCGAGGCGACCTATAAGGCTCTGCGCGAGGCGCTCGATCCGACCGCGCGCCGGTTCGACATGCTGGACATCTAGCGGTATCCTGGAGCAAGCCATGGCCCGTCCGTCAAAACTGACCGATGCCGAGATTACCGAAGGACTGAATTCGCTGCCCGGCTGGACGCTTCAGGATGGGGCGATTCAGAGGAGTTTCCGCTTTCGGGACTTCGTGGCCGCGTGGGGATTCATGACGCGTGTTGCGCTATTGGCCCAGGCGATGGACCACCATCCCGACTGGTCCAACGTATACAACACGGTCCACATCAAGCTCTCAACGCACGATGCCGCCGGCGTTACCCGTCTCGACCTCGATCTGGCCCGCAAGATCAACGAACACTCTTAACCGCCGTCCATACATGCAAACGATGCCGCCACACGTCTATCTCGATCACGCCGCCACGACTCCCGTATCGGAGAGTGTCCTGGCTGCGATGATGCCCTACTTCTGCGACTACTACGGAAACCCATCCGCCATCCATACGTTGGGAGCCGCGTCTCGCGACGCTGTCGAGAACGCGCGAGAATCGGTCGCATCTGCGCTGAACGCGCGGCCCGAGGAGATCGTCTTCACCTCCGGCGGGACCGAGGCGGACAACACTGCGATCCGGGGCGCGGCCTTCGCGGGCGCCGGCCGCCATCTTCTCTGCAGCGCGGTCGAGCATCATGCCGTGCTTGAAACGATGGAGGCGCTCGCGACGCGCTGCGGCTACGCGCTCGACGTGGTCCCGGTCGACCGCGACGGCCTCGTCGACCCGGACGAGGTCGCGAGGCGGATTCGGCCCGACACCGCGCTGGTGTCGATCATGCATGCAAACAACGAGGTCGGCTCAGTCCAGCCGATCGGGGAGATCGGAACAATCTGCCGGGCGCGCGGTGTCCTGTTCCACACGGACGCGGTCCAGACGTTCGGCAAGCTCCCGATCGACGTGCGGTCCATGGGCATAGACCTGCTGAGCGTCTCGGGGCACAAGCTTTACGGTCCTAAGGGGGTCGGCGCACTTTACGTTCGGCGCGGCGTGAAGCTGGAAAGGTACCAGGACGGCGGCGAGCAGGAGCGTGGGCGCCGCGCCGGAACGCTGAATGTGCCCGGCATCGTGGGGCTCGGTCGAGCGGCCGAGGACGCGGTCGCGGAGATGCCGGCGGAGGCCGAGCGGCTGCGCCGGCTGCGGGACACGCTTATCGCAGACGTCGAGTCTCGGATCGACGGGGCGCGACTTTCCGGCCCGCGGGCGTGCCGGCTGCCGGGCAACGCGCACTTTTGCATCGAGGGCGTCCAGGGCGAATCGGTCCTGCTGGCGCTCGATGGCGCCGGAATCTACGCCTCGGCCGGATCGGCCTGCTCAGCCGGCTCGGTGGAGCCCTCCCACGTGCTGGCGGCCATGGGCGTAGCGCGCGACCTGGCGCGCGGCGCGATCCGCCTGACCATGGGCCGGGCGACCACGGAGGACGTGGTCGCGACGGTCGTGCAGGCGCTTTCCGCGGCGGTCCGCGATATTCGCCGGCTCGCTTAGCGGGGTTCCGGGCAGGTGTCCATTACCTTGTCGCCCGCGCCCATTTTTTGCAACTGCAAGCACAATTGCCACCCATGGCCTTAATCGCCAACACGAAAATTTTTCAACACGGCGGCAAAAACTGCTTGACAAACGAATATGCCTGTCTTATAATACGATTTAGGCCATGATGCTTATTCCGCCGGCCCGATTGGGCGCGCCGGCGCCATGAACGAATCTACCGCCTTAACGTATCTCATATTCCCTGGCCAGAAGCAGAAGGCAGATCAGGTATCTGCCCGCTGCATCGTGTGTCTGTGGGGCGCAATCAATTTTGGCAGCTTTTGCTTGCATCCGCGCATTCAAACCGCGCCGGTTCGCCAACTCCGGCGAAGCTCACTCCATCGCGTACCCAAGGAGCGAGTTCATGCGAAATCGCACGCAATCATCGACCAGCCCACGACCATTCGCCAGACGCTGCTCTGTGAAAAAAGGCACGTAGTGCGGGACGCGACACGCGCCACACAACGGCGCATGCCGATTAGTCTTAGGAGAGGAGTGGCTTAATGAGCGACAGTACCGCTGTTCTGGAAAGGTCGCAGGTCAGAACGGTCGATGAGACCCCGGTTGCGCGTCCTCTGGACACCGACCTCATGGAGGAGGAGGGAGAGGATTCGTTCGATCGGGAGCCAAGCGATGACCTCCTGCACCTCTACGATAGCGGGCCGGGCGCAGGCGACGCAGAGGACGGGGCGCCCATAAGTGCAACGCTCCGTCAGGCGGAAAGCGTAGTACAGGGTATGGAGACGGTCAAGAGCCTCCTCTCGGAGGATAGCGATAACCCCCGCAACGACGAAAGCCTGCAGGTCTGGATGAGCCGCGCTCGCGGCGCTCAGCTCCTCACCGCAGACGAGGAAATCCGCCTCGCGCGCGCCGTTCAGCGCGGCGACAAACAGGCAAAGGACAAGCTCACCGAGGCCAATCTCCGCCTCGTCGTATCCATCGCAAAGAAGTACAGCGTGCGCGGCATCCCCCTCCCCGACCTGATCCAGGAGGGCAACATCGGCCTCATCCGCGCCGTAGAGAAGTTCGATCCCAGCAAGGGCTACCGCTTTAGCACCTACGCCACCTGGTGGATCCGACGCGCAATCGCCCGCGCGATCATCAACCAGGGCCGCACCATCCGCATTCCGGTCTACGTCGCAGAGATCATCCACAAGCTCGTCAAGGCCAGCAGCCGCCTGCGCCAGCAGCTCCTGCGCGACCCAACCGTAGAGGAGATCGCCCGCGAGCTCGAGGTGCCCGTCGAGCGCGTCAACGAGATCATGCGGATTGCGCTCGAGCCGTTATCGCTGGAGACGCCGGTCGGCGAGAAGGACAACAGCCAGCTAGCGGACTTCATCCAATCCCACACGGCCATCTCGCCCTCCGAAGCGACGCTCAACCTGATCCGGCGCGAGCAGATCGAAGAGGTGCTGAACAAGCTCACCGGCCGGGAGAAAGAGGTTCTCCGTATGCGGTTCGGGCTGGACGACGGCTATGCGCGCACACTCGAAGAGGTCGGCTGCCGGCTCCGCGTCACGCGCGAGCGCGTCCGCCAGATCGAGCTGCGGGCTCTCAAAAAGCTGCGCCACCTCGGGCCGAACGAGCTGATCCGCCAATAACCAGATCGAGGGCGCCGGGGAATCCGAACAAAGCAGGAGACAATCGTCTCCTGCTTTTTCTGTCCACGCTCGGACTATCTTCTCTCAGGAATCGGCGGAAGGTTCCTCTTATTTATACCGATGCTATAATGATGGCGATATGGTTTCCATGCGCGTTATCAACTGGCTGACGTACTTCCTTGGAGCGGTTTTCCTGGTTCTTGTGATCGGTGCGGACGATTATGCCCGCTCGGCCGCCGCCTCTGCGCAGGCGGCGCCTCCCATGGTCGAGTTCGACTTCGCGCGTTCCGCCACCGCGCTCGGCTGGACTGCGGCGCACGACGTGGCGGCCCTGGACGCGGGCGCTCAGGGCCTGCGCTTCTCCATAGGCGGCTCCGATCCCTACCTCTACGGACCGCCGCGCGACTACCCTGCTGGCCAGCCGCTCTGGGTCACCCTGCGCCTTCGGTCCGAGCAGGGCGGCGACGCGCAGCTCTTCTACTTTCGCGATCACCCATCGGAGGCCGATTCGGTACATTTTGCCTGCCGGCCGGGCGTTTGGGAGGACGCGAGAGTCCCGGTCCCTGCGCTCGGCCCCGGGTACCGCCTGCGCTTCGACCCGCCCGGAGACTCTGGCGCGTGCACAGTAGCGCGGCTGGCGGTGCTTCCGCGGACCGTTTATGAGGACCCGGCCTGGCTGCCGCCGGACCCTCCGAACCCGCCTAACGAGGACGTCGCAGTCCAGTCCGGCGACCTGAGAATCGTTCTGGCCAGCGCGCAATGGAACGACTTCGTCGTCTCCGTCGCCGGCCGGCCGATGGCGATCGGCCATACGCGCCCTCTCATCGGCCTGGCGGACGGCGGCAAGGCGCGCTGGCTCGACATCGGCCGCAGCGTCGCCGGCGCGCGGGCCGTCAAGAACGGATCGGCGATCGCGACGATCGTCACCATGACCGAGCCGGGCGGGACTCGCTGGCAGGTCCGGCAGACATTTACGCCGGCAGCCCCAGGCGCGATCGATGTGGCGACGGAGGTGAGCGTCGAGCAGGACCGGAGCGTCCTCTACCTGCCGATGATGACGATCCTGCCCGGCTCCGGCACCTTCGGCGCGAAGAAAGAGCACGCCCTGTTCGCCGGCCTTGAGTACCTCGACGCGAACGAGCCGAGCAGCAGCGAGGCCGACATCGAGGGGCCGGGCTCGCACCGGCAGACGCCCGATTCGGCCAAGGTCACGATGCCGCTCATGGTCGTCCAGAACGACGGCCGCTACGTCGGCCTCTCCTGGACGCCCGATGCAGCCTTCTGTCCCCTCTTCGACTCGCCGGACCGCAAGCTCGGATCCGGCGGCCACGTGATGGCCATGCTCTACCCCGGCTCCGACGGCCAGAATCGCGAAGAAGGTCGGATGCTGCCGTACGCGCCGCAGGAGCTGCGGGCGGGCCGGCCACTCGTCCTCCACGCCACGATCCTGGGCGGCAAGGGCGCGAGCGTCGTGCCCGCGGTCGCGCAGTACGTTGCGCTCCGCGGCCTGCCGCCGCTGCCGCGGACGGGCCTGACGCGACGGGGATACGTGGACTTGGCCGCAGCCGGCTGGCTGGATACGGGACTGGGCGCCGCCGGTCGATACCGGCACGCGCAGCCGGGTTCGTTCCAGCCACAGCCCGCGGCGGACGCGGCCGCCTATCTCGACTGGCTGGCGGACAACACCACCAGCGATGCGCAGCGCGCGCGCCTGCGCGATGCCGCAGCCATGGCGCTCGCCCAGGCGCCGCCGTCCGACCGCAACGTCGCGGCCATCGGTCACGTCCGTTATCCACTCCCAGTTGTGCTCTACGGCGGTGGCGCGCTGTGCTCGCAGCAGGCGCGCGAGGCGGGCCACGAACTGCTCAAACAGTTCGCGCTCGACGGATCGCTGCCGTACCGGCGCAAGGCCGGTGGCCCGGACTTTGGCCGCACGCACTTCGCGCCGGACGCGAACGGCCTGACAGCGCAGGCGGTTGGCGCCGTGCTCGACTGCGCGGCGCAGTGCGGCGAACCGGAGCTGGTGCGCGCGGGGCTGAAACTCCTGGATGGGCTGGACAAGTTCGCCGGGAGCGCTCCGCGCGGCGCGCAGACGTGGGAGGTGCCGCTCCACACGCCGGACATCCTGGCCTCCGCCTATCTGGTCCGCGCCTATACCCTGGGATTCGCGCTCTCCGCCGATCCGCGCTATCTCGAGGCGGCGAGGTATTGGGCCTGGACCGGAGTGCCGTTCGTGTATGGCGCGCCGCCGCTCACGCAGCCGGCCGCAGCCGAATCCGGCTCCGCCGCGCCGGCCGCGAGAGCAGCTTCCGATCCGATCGGCGTGTATGCGACGGTCGCTGTCTACGGCGCGACTCAGTGGGTCGCGCCGAACTGGATGGGCCGGCCGGTCCAGTGGTGCGGTCTGGTGTACGCCGACGCGCTCTATCGCCTCTATAAATACGATTCGAATCCGGACTGGAAGACAATCGCCGATGGAATAACCCTGTCGGGTATGCAGCAGACGTGGCCGCGCGGATCGGACCCCAGGCGCCAGGGGTTGCTGCCGGACTCGGTTACTCTGCGAAGCCAGATCCGTAACGATCCCGGAATCAATCCCGGCACGCTCGAGGCGGACGCGGCCCAGCTCTGGATGCGGGGACCGCTTTGCGACCTGCAGGGATTTCAACGTAACCCGGGGATATACGTGCATTCACCGGGTGAAATCCGCGTCCTGAAAGATGATGAAGGCCTGATCAAGTTCACCGTGGCGGGCTGGCCGAAACGCACGTACCGAATTATTGTGGTAGGATTGAAGAGAGCCCCGCAGCTCGTGATAGATGATAGGCGCTTGGAGCTCGGGTCGAACGGTACATATTCCGCCGCGGATGGTCTTCTCGAACTGCCTGTGTCCGGCAAAGTCACGGTCGAAATGCGGCCG
>Ga0070735_10005305_pt1 | contig 10721 bp, 9 predicted proteins | sample Coa_R1_FD_66443 | JGI IMG/M metagenome (GOLD analysis project Ga0070735, IMG submission 66443) | Surface soil microbial communities from Centralia Pennsylvania, which are recovering from an underground coalmine fire - Coalmine... | ecosystem: Environmental > Terrestrial > Soil > Unclassified ... | reverse complement strand
CGTCGGGATTCAGGAACAGCAGATGGGGGTCCGTGGCCGCCTCGGCGCCCTGGTTGCAGGCGCGCCCGAACCCGGCGTTCACCTCGTTGGCGACGACGGTCGCCCCGGCGTCACGGGCGATCCGCACCGTGGCGTCGCTCGAGGCATTGTCGACGACGATGGTCTCCGCCTCGGGAAGCCGAGCCTGCACCGAGCGCAGACACGCACCGATGACCTCGGCAGAGTTGTAGGTCACGACGATGACCGAAAGCTTCATGTTCTCGGCGCTCAGCTGAACGTCGCCCCGGCGACCAGCTATTCGCCCCTTGCCCCTTCTGTCGCCTCGTTGGTGCTCGCGCACACTGCGCAATCCCCAATCGTAGCCGAGCTGCCCCGGGTTGGCAATCGCCGGTCCCGCCAGTAAGCTGAGCCTGGACACCGGCGGGATGCTGCGTTCAGGGGATCGACTACGAGTGAAGCTTCTCAAGCATGCCGGCAAGCTCCGCGGCCTGGTGCCCCAGGCGGCGCGCGAGCGGCTCTACGAATGGCATCCCGGCCGCGCCCGGCGCTGGGAGCGCTACCCGGGGCTGCGACAGGTCGGCGCGGGCCAGGCGGTGCTGACCTTCGACGACGGGCCGGACTCGGACGCCACCCCGGCGGTGCTGGACGCGCTCGAGCAGGCGGGCGTGCGGGCCACGTTCTTCGTCCTCGGCAGCCAGCTCGAGGAGCACCGCGAGATCGGCGCCGAGGTCCTGCGTCGTGGCCACGAGATCGGCTTGCACGGCTATGGCCATCCGCGCCACGACCGGGTTGGCGCGTCCGAGAGCCGGGACGACGTGATCCGCGGCCGCCAGGTCCTCGAGGATCTCCTGGGCGTAAGCCCCCGCTGGTACAGGCCCCCGTACGGCAAGATGTCCGACGCCGCGGCCGAGGCCTGCCGCACCCTCGGGATGAGCACCGTCTACTGGTCGGCGTGGGGCCTTGACTGGGAGCCGGTGGGGGAGCAGCGGATCGCCGCCGTGACCTGCGAGCAGCTGAGCGACGGCGGCATCGTCCTTCTGCACGACTCCGCGCGCTACGCCCGGCGCTCGAGCGCTCTGGCCACCGCGCGCGCGATCGGCCCGATCGCCGCCTGGGCGCGCGAGCGGGGGATGTCGCTGGTCAGTCTGGGACAGGCCGCGGGCGCAGAGGGTCACCGATGATCGCCGCGCAATCCGACACGCCCGAGCGCATCCTGCTCGTCGCCTCACCCGGCGGCCATCTGCTGCAGATGCTCGCGCTCGAGCCCGCCTGGCGGGACCTCGAGCACCGCTGGGTCACGCTCGCGGCGGCTGACTCGAAGTACCTGCTCGCGGCGGAGGACGTCGTGCATGCCCACGGTCCGACACCGCGGAACGTGGGCAACTTCGCGCGCAACCTCCGGCTGGCCTGGCGCGTGATCCGCGACTACCGCCCGCAGGTGATCCTCTCGACCGGAGCGGCGCTGGCGGTGCCCTTCTTCCTCGTCGGCCGGCTTCACCGGCTGAGGCTGGTGTACGTCGAGAGCTTCACGCGCGTGCACCGCCCCGCGCTGTCCGGCCGGCTGGTCTATCCGCTGACCGACGTGTTCTTCGTGCAGTGGCCGAGCACCGAGGGCGGGCGGCGCGCGATCTATGCCGGGAGCGTCGTGTGATCTTCGCCACCTGCGGCTCCAGTCACCTGCCCTTCGAGCGCATGATGCAGGCGCTGTCGGCGCTGCCGGCTGACGAGCTCTACGTCCAGCATGGGCCGGCGCGCCCGCCCGCGTGCGCGACGGCGACGCCGTATCTGTCCTTCGGCGAGATGCTCGAGCAGATCGAGCGGGCGGAAGTGGTGGTCAGCCACGCCGGCGTCGGGAGCATCATGTGCGCCCTTCGCGCCGGCCACGTGCCCGTGATCTTCCCGCGGCTGAAGCGCTACGACGAGACGGTGGACGACCACCAGGCCGAGCTCGCACGGGCGCTCGCGGATCGCGGCACGGCCGTGGTCGCGTGGAGCCCCGAGGAGCTGGCCGAGGCCGTGCGCTCGATTCCCCCGCGCGCGATGGCTCGCACGCTCGCCGCCGACGGGCTCAGTGCCGCGGTGCGCGCCGCCGTTCGCGGCGAGGCCGTGACGTCGCTCCCCCGCTGAGCGCCGCGGGGGACCGACCCGCGACTAGGAGCCGCGGGTCAGCGCCGGCTGGCGGTGCCAGGCGATCTGCTCGCGCAGCCCGGCGGAGAACTCCCACGCGGGCACGAACTCGAGCTCGTCGCGAATCCGGCTCGTGTCGGCCGCGGTGTCCCGGGCATCGCCGCGCTGGCGCCCCGTGAACTTCAGCCGCGGTGGAGCGACCTCCGATGAGATCAGATCGATCGCCTCGGTGAGCGCGATCCGCGAGCCGCCCCCGACGTTGTAGACCGCGCCCGGAGGCGCCAGCTCGGCCGCGGCGATCGTCGCCGAGACGGCATCGGCGACGTAGGTGAAGTCGCGCGTCTGCTTCCCGTCGCCGAAGATCGTCATCTCGGTGCCGTTCAGGGCCGAGTCGATGAGCCGCCAGAACGCCATGTCGGGACGCTGACGCGGCCCGTAGACGCTGAAATAGCGCAGCGCGGCGACGGGCACGCCGTAGCTGCGCTGATAGATCGAGCACAGGTGCTCGCCGAGAACCTTCGTCGCCCCGTAGGGCGAGACCGGCAGCGGTGTCACGTCCTCCGGGGTCGGCAGGCGCTCGGCATCGCCGTAGATCGACGAGGAGGACGCGAACACGAGCTTGTGCAGCGGCCGGTCCTTGGCGGCTTCGAGCAGCCGTTGAAGAGCGGTCACGTTGCTGCTCGTATATACGTCGAAGCGCTGACCCCAGCTCGCCCTCACCCCCGGCTGGGCAGCGAGGTGAAAGACCACCTCAGCGCCATCGAGCAGCGGTTCGAGCGGGTCGATCGCCAGGTCGGCTTCCACGAGACGGAAGGCCTCGTGCTGGAGCGCCCGTTCGAGGTTGGCGCGCTTGAACTCGGTCGGGTAGTAGTCGGTGAACGAATCCACCGCGACGACAGTCCATCCGCGCTCCAGGCAGGCTTCGCAGAGATGGGATCCCACGAACCCCGCTCCGCCGGTTATGACAACGTGCACATGGCCCCCTTTGGCTCAGCGCGGTCGGATCCGCCAACCGCGCCATCGGTCCGGGAGGATACCTGCAGGCGGCCGACACCGTTTACGCATCGGCACAAGTTCGGTACGATCCCCGCCAGAGATGGGCCAGGGTGGCGGAAGGCTTCCTGCCATGCCAAATCGTGTGCTACCTTCCCGGAGCGACGGACAGGGCAGCCGGCAGGGGTAGATCACGGCCCGCCCTGATTACACATTGAAGGGGGCAAAGACTTGAATACCGAGCCGCAGACCAGCGTCAATTTCGAGCGAGCGCTGCGCGTCGTGCGCCGCCGGGGACCGATCGTCCTCCTCTGCTTGGTGATTGCCGCTGGCAGCGCCTACGCGTTCGCCAAGCACCAGACCAAGAAGTACACGGCGTCGGCGACGCTGCTCTTCCAGCAGGATCAGCTGCTCAACCAGACGGTCGGGCTCGGCAACGGCGTTCCCCAGCAGCAGCAGTTCAGCCAGTCCCAGCAGGACACCAACATCCAGCTGGCAACGCTCGGTGACGTCTCCGAGAAGACCGCTGCGCAGCTCGGCCCGCACTGGACCAAGGGCTTGGTCAGGTCGATGATCTCGGCCTCCCCCGACGGCGACACGAACCTGGTCTACATCCAGGCCACCGCGTCGTCTCCTCTCGTCGCCCAGAAGGTGGCCAACACCTACGCCGCGGTGTTCGCCACCGAGCAGCAGCAGCAGGAGGTCGCCCAGGTCGTCTCCTACGAGCGCTATGTGAACGAGCAGCTGGCGGCGATGAGCCCGCAGCAGCGCGACTCGAGCAGCGGCATCGACCTCGCCAACCGCGCCCAGCAGCTCGCCCTGCTGGCGAAGCTGGCCACCGGCAACGTCCAGGTCGTCGGGCAGGCCGGAGTGCCGAGGTCGCCGTCGGCGCCGAAGACGAGCCGCGATGTGATTCTCGGCGCGATCCTCGGTCTGCTGATCGGCTTGATGATCGCCTTCGTGCTCGAGCGCCTGGACCGCCGGATCCGCGATGCCAAGGAGCTCGAGGAGGCCTATGGCCTGCCGCTCCTGGCGACGGTGCCGCAGCGCGACGACTACGAGGTCATGACCACGCTCGGGCAGTCGAAGGACTCCGGACGGCTGACGCTGTACGACGAGGTGTTCAACCTCCTGCGCTCGTACCTGCGTTACTTCTCGGTCGATCGCGAGCTGCGCACGCTGCTGGTGATCTCGGCCCATCCCAACGAGGGCAAGACGACCGTCTGTTACAACCTCGCCAAGGCGGCGGCCGCGCTCGGCTCGCGGGTACTGCTGGTCGAGGGCGACCTGCGCCACGGCTCCGTGATGGCGCCGCTGGTCGACCGGCCCGACCCGGCGCTGCCCGACGTGCTGATCGGCGAGGCCACGATGGAAGAGGCGATTCGCACCGTGCAGATCGGGACCCGCGGCCAGCTCGACGTGCTGATCGCGGGAGCGATCCCGCCGCCGAACACCGGCGAGCTGATCGAGAGCCACGCCATGGAGACTCTGATCAACCGGGCCGCCGCGAGCTATGACCTGGTCGTGATCGACACGCCGCCGCTCACGCTCGTCGCGGACGCGATCCCGCTGCTGAACAAGGTTGACGGCGTGCTGGTCGTCGGACGCGTCGGCGTCTGCCGCCGGGACGCCGCCGAGCACCTGCGCACCAAGCTCGAGAGCCTGCGCGTGCCGGTGCTCGGAGTGATCGCCAACGGCGCCGGCGCCGAAGAGCGTCGCCGCTACGGCTATGGGTACGGCTATGGCTACGGCTATCAGTACGCGGACACCAAGACCGCGGAGACGGCGTCCACGAACGGATCCGATCTCGGCGAGGTGCCGCAAGACGTCGCACGGATCAGGTAGTGGAGGGGTGCGCGGCCGGTAGCCGACGCACTGAACATACAGTCCATCGTCGAAGGGGCGGGCTGGAGAATGGGGCGCATCAGCACATCAGACGGGGCGGCGGCCACGAACGGCACAGCCTCCCTGCCCGGTGATGTGAAGCTGGATGGAGTCGAGCGAAAGCTCGAGCTCAACGGATATGCGAAGGCGAGGCCGACTGCGAGTCGCAGGCGCGACCGCGACTACCGGATGCGCCGCATGCTCGCCGCCGCGGACGTCGTCGCGGTCATGGTCGGCATCGCCGCGATGCCGCTGTTCGATATCGCGCGACCGCTGGAGCACGTGTTCTGGGGGACCATCACGATCCCGCTGTGGCTCGCGCTGTTCATGATGTACGGGCTGTACTCGGCCGGGCTGCGGCGGGTCGGGCATTCGACGGCCGACGAGATCCCCGGTCTGGTGCACGTGTTCGTGCTGGGCGGGGTGGGGACCTGGGTGATCCTCCATCTGACGCCGGCCGGGAGCACTGAGTTCGCTCCTCTGTGCGCAGCGATCGGACTGGCCTTCGCGCTCGATCTCGCGCTGCGCTCAGCCGTCCGGTGGCTGTCGCGCTCGCTGCTCGGAAGCGAGCGGGTCCTGCTCGTCGGCAGTGGCCCGATGACGCCGGTGCTCGCGCGCCAGGTCCAGCGCCAGCCGTCGCACGGCCTCGAGATCGTCGGTGCGCTCACGCGTGAGGAGAACCGCCACTGGCCATTGCCGGTCGAGTCGCTGGGCGCGTTGGGCGAGGTCGACGCCGCGGCTCTGCTGAGCGAATTGGACGTGGACCGCGTGGTGGTGAGCGCCGAAGGCATCGAGGACCACACGCTCATGGACCTCGTCGATCTGTGCCGGAGAATGAACGTCCGGGTCAGCGCCCTGCCCTCGCTGGCGGCGATGATCGGCCCGGCGGCGACGATCGATCAGCTCGAGGGAGTCACTGTGATCGGGCTGAACCTGCCGACGCTCGCGCACTCGAGCCAGCTCGTCAAGCGGGCGATGGACATCGTCGGGGCGTCGATCCTGCTCGTGCTGAGCGCCCCGGTCATGCTGGTCGTCGGGATCGCGGTCAAGCTCGATTCACCCGGCCCGCTGCTGTTCCGCCAGACCCGGATCGGACGGGGTGGAAAGCCGTTCCGGCTCGCCAAGTTCCGCTCGATGGTGAACGACGCCGAGGCGCAGCGCGAAGAGCTGCTGGCCCTGAGCCGCCAGAAGGAGTGGCTGGACCTCGAGCACGATCCGCGCATCACCCGAGTGGGACGGTTCCTGCGCCTGACCAGCCTCGACGAGCTGCCGCAGCTGTGGAGCGTTCTCCGCGGCAACATGAGCCTCGTCGGGCCGCGGCCGCTGGTCGCCCAGGAGGATTGCAACGTCTCCGGCTGGGCGCGCGGCCGGCTCGACCTGACTCCCGGGCTGACCGGCATGTGGCAGGTGCTCGGCCGAACGCACATCCCGTTCGAGCAGATGGTCATGCTCGACTACCTGTATGTGGCGAACTGGTCGCTGTGGACGGACGTGAAGCTGATCCTGCGCACGCTGCCGACCGTGGTGGCGCGTAAGGGCGCCAACTAGCCCGTGGCAGATCCAGGTCCGACTCCGTTCGTGCTGCTGTCCACGCAGCGCAGCGGCACGAGCTGGGTGATGGACCGTCTGACGAAGCACCCGCAGGTCGGGGGCTACGGCGAGCTGCTGCTGACCGGCGTGAAGGGCCGTCCGAACTGGCCACCCGGCTCCGATGACCGTCCCTTCCTGGCCGGTTACGTCGACGAGCGTCATCCTGGAGCCGGCGACAGGGTGTGGGGCCACTACTACCTGTTCCCGTATCTGGAGCACCTGTACGAGCCGCGGCGCGACCTGCAGGCGGTCGGCTTCAAGCTCATGTACTCACAGCTTCTGCGCTACCCCGAGATCCTCCTCTACCTGCGGGCGCGCAAGGTCCGAGTGCTGCACCTCGTCCGGGCAAACCTGCTCGACATCTACCTCTCGCGGGAGTCGCTGTCCAAGCGCCGTGGCGCGCACGCCCGCTCCGAGAGCAAGCGCGAGGACGTCAAGCTAGAGCTGGACCCGGCGGCGGTCGTGCCGGCGTTGCGGCGCCTCGAACGCGAACGCGCGCTCGTCCGGGCGACGCTCCGGGGGTTTCGCCTGCCGACGCGCGAGCTGATCTACGAGGATCTCCGTGCCGACGAGCAGTCGCTCTATGGGACGCTCGCGTTCCTCGGCGTGGCGGACGGGCGTGACGTCGAGCTCTCCTCGTCGCTGGTCAAGCTGGCGCGCACCTCGCACCGCGAGAGCATCACCAACTACGAGACGATCGAGCGGTGCCTGAGCGGCACTCGCTACGAGCAGTTCCTCGTCGACGCTGCCTGAGCTCCGATCAGCCGCGCCGCAGCGCGCGACGCAGGAGCCCGCGTGCCGGTGCGACTGGCGCCCGGCCGACCGGCTGCTCGACCGGCGCCTGGACGGGCGCGGACCCGGTCTCTCCCGAGAGCAGGGCGTGCAGCGCCTGTTCGGTCTCGCGCGCCAGGACCCACTGGGTGAAGTGGGCTCGGACCGCGGCTGCGACATCCGCGTGGTCCACCGGCGAGCCGCTCTCCGAGGCCCGGCGCACTGCGTCCGCCGTGCAGTCCGCGATCGCGCCTGCGGACAGGCGGAACGAGCGTCCCAGCAGCGCGAAATCCGCGTCGGTCAGGCGGTTCCCGGCCGGGAGGTGTGTGCGCCACAGCCGCTCGCGGGCGCGGGCCTCGGGCAGCGGAAACTCGATCACCGCGTTGAAGTGCGGCAGCTGCTCGGGTGACAGACGCACGCTGACCCGAGAGCAGAAGAGGACGAGGCCGGGGTAGTCGGCGACCCGCTCGGGCAGGTCGACTGCGTCGGGGTCGCTCCCCGGACGCAGGCCGGACGCGGCGTCGTCGAACAGCAGCACGGCCCGCGAGGAGACCCCGTCCTGGCAGGCTCGCCACACCGCGGCGGCGAGGGCGGCGGGCCCGCGCGAGGCGGCGGCGAAGGTGTCGATCTCGATCAGCGGCACGCCGAGCTCGCCGGCGATGATCCGCGCGGCGGTCGTCTTGCCCGTGCCGCGCTCGCCGGTCAGCAACGCCATCACCGAGTGGGCTCCCGGCTCCGTGCTGCGCGTCTGCACCAGCCGCACGAGATCTTGCAGTGCCTCCTGGTTGTGCGGAGGCAGAACCAGCTGGTCCCAGCCGGGGGTCCCGGACAGCGTCCGCCAGGGCTGCTGGACAGCCGGACGGGCATCTTCTCGGCGGGATTCACTGTGCATGGCTTTGTGGAGCATAGGGGCCTGATGTGCCGTCGGCGACGACACTGGACGCATACTCGGGATCATCGGCCGCAAACCGCGATGCTTCAGCGCGCCGCCGTGAGGTTAGGCTGCGCCCAAGTGTCGCCCTCGATTCGCCTTCCAGCCCACGACGCGCCGCTCCTCGGTGCCTCGCCGTTTCCGCCGATCGCCGACTACGCGTTCATCTCCGATTGCCACACGGGAGCTCTCATCGCACCGGATGGCAGCGTGGAGTGGATGTGCCTGCCCCGCTTCGATTCTCCCAGCCTGTTCGGGACCCTGCTCGATCGCCGCGCAGGGTCCTTCCGGGTGGGCCCGTACGGCATCCTCGTGCCGCTCTCGGTCCGCTACGTCCCCGGGACGATGGTGCTCGAGACGACGTGGATGACGCCGTCGGGCTGGCTGGTGGTTCGCGACGGTCTGACGATCGGCCCGTGGCACGACTCCCACGCAGATGAGACTTCTCATACGAGGCCTCCGACCGACCAGGATGCGGACCACATGCTCGTGCGCTCGCTGGAGTGCACGCAGGGCGAGGTGCAGATCGAGGCGGTCTGCGAGCCGATGTTCGACTACGGCCGGACTCCCGCGCGCTGGGAGGAACGGGCCGCGGACTGGAGCTGTGCCGAGGCGACCGACGGCGACACGGTCGTGCGCCTGGTCACCGATCTGCGCATCGGCATCGAGGGCAACCGCGCGCGCGCTCGGCACACGATGGCCGAGGGCGAGCGGCGGTTCGTTGCGCTCGGCTGGATCCACGGCCTGAACTGCCCGCGCGACTGCGAGGACGCGCGCCGGCGCCTGATCGACACCCAGCACTACTGGCGCAGCTGGCTGGCCGGCGGGCGCTTTCCCGACCACCGGTGGCGCTCGCATCTGCAGCGCTCGGCGCTGACGCTGAAGGCGCTCACATACGCGCCGACCGGCGCCACCGTGGCCGCCCTGACCACGTCGCTGCCGGAGACCCCGGGCGGGGAGCGCAACTGGGACTACCGCTACTGCTGGATGCGCGATGCGACGTTCACGCTGTGGGCGCTGCATGCGCTCGGCCTGGACTGGGAGGCCGACGACTTCATGCAGTTCGTGGCCGACCTCGAGCGCGGCAGCGACGGCGCGCTCCAGATCATGTATGGCCTGCGCGGCGAGCGTGACCTCACCGAGCGCGAGCTCGACCACATGAGCGGATACGAGGGCGCAGTGCCGGTGCGGGTCGGCAACGGTGCGTTCAGCCAGCACCAGAACGACGTCTTCGGCGCTGTGCTCGACTCCGTCTACCTGCACACGAAGATGGGCGGCCACATCCCCCAGCGGCTGTGGCCGCTGATCCAGGACCAGGTCCGCTGCGCGCTGGAGGTCTGGGACAAGCCCGACCAGGGCATCTGGGAGGCCCGCGGCGAGCCCAGGCAATACGTGTCCTCGAAGCTCATGTGCTGGGTGGCGGCGGACCGCGGAGCCCGGCTGGCCTCGCTCGAGGGCGAGCACGCGCTCGCGGCAGAGTGGCAGTCCGCGGCGGAGCGCATCCGCGATGACATCCTCTCCCATGGCGTCTCGGAGCGCGGGGTGTTCCGCCAGCACTACGACACCGACGCGCTCGACGCCTCGACGCTGCTGATCCCCCTCGTGCGCTTCCTGCCCGCGGACGACGACCGGGTGCGCGGCACGGTGCTGGCGATCGCCGAAGAGCTCCAGGAGAACGGATTCGTGCTGCGCTACCGCGTGGAGGAGACCGATGACGGCCTGCACGGCGAGGAGGGCACGTTCCTGATCTGCTCGTTCTGGATGGTTTCAGCGCTGTCGGAGATCGGCGAGCACGAGCGGGCCTGCAAGCTGTGCGAGCGGCTGCTCGCCCACGGATCCGGACTGGGTCTCTACGCCGAGGAGCTCGACGCGCGCAGCGGCCGGCATCTCGGCAACTTCCCGCAGGCCTTCACCCACCTGGCGCTGATCAACGCCGTCCTGCACGTGATCTCCGACGAGGAGAGGCTCGCCGGGGCGTAGGTCAGCCGCTGTAGCCCGGATCGCCCGGGAGCACGATGCGCGCGGTCTCGCCCTCCATCACGACCCGTGGCTCCACGGGCTGCACATCGCGGCCCCGGGCGTGATCGAGCAGCGCGTGGGCGCTCGCGAAGGCCGAGAGCTGCTCGAGCTGCCTGATCGTGGGAAAGACGAGGAACAGCTCTCCGCTGCGTCCGGCCTCGAGCGCTCCGGCTGGTGAGTACCAGCGGGCATCGACGACCTCGCTGCCGTCCGCGCGCGGCTCGGCGTCTCGTGGTGCCGCGGCAAGGAAGAACCAGGTGTCGAATCGGATCTTCACCTCCGCCGGTGTGATCCAGCGCGCGAACGGGACGAGCTCGCTGGGATCGATGCGATCGATCCCAGCTTCCTCATTCAGCTCGCGCAGCGCGGCGTTACGCAGGGCCTGCTCGCCGTCGCCGTCCTGCGC